>Ga0164293_10006134_pt1 | contig 10246 bp, 9 predicted proteins | sample GEODES118metaG_FD_111487 | JGI IMG/M metagenome (GOLD analysis project Ga0164293, IMG submission 111487) | Eutrophic lake water microbial communities from Lake Mendota, Wisconsin, USA - GEODES118 metaG | ecosystem: Environmental > Aquatic > Freshwater > Lake | place: USA: Lake Mendota, Wisconsin...
GCGCCGCGTCCTCCACCACCTTCAGCCGGTGACGGCGCGCGATCTGAAGCAGCCGCGGCATGTCCGCGGCGAGCCCGGCGTAGTGCACGGGCACCAGCGCCTTCGTGCGCGGGCCGATGGCGGCCTCGACTGCTGCCGGGTCGATGTTCAGCGTCGCGCTGTCGCAGTCGACCAGCTTCACGTCCGCGCCCAGGTAGCGCGCCACCTCGGCCGTGGCGGTGAAGGTGTGGGTCGTCGTCAGCACCTCGTCGCCCGGGCCGATGCCCACGGCCTCGAGCGCCAGGTGCAGCCCGGCCGTGGCGGAGTTGACGGCCACGCAGTGCAGGCCCGGGTCGCCGAGGAAGGCGGCGAAGTCGGTCTCGAAGCGGCGCGCCTTGGGCCCGGTGGTGACCCAGCCCGAGCGCAGCGTGTCGACGACCTCGGCGATCTCCTCCTCGCCGATCTCGGGCAGCGCGAAAGGAAGGAAGGGGGGACGGTCGGGCGGCTCGGTCATCGCGGGGGCATCGGGGTCGCGCAGCGGACGGTCGTCGGCAGGAAATCGCAGCGGATCAGGTTCAGGCCTTGTGCACCCAGGCCAGCACGTGGGTGCGCAGCCAGGGCAGGGTGTTCAGCGCGGTCCACGCCGCCGGGTGCCAGCGCGCCACCACGCGCCCGAGCGGCGGCGCGAGCGTGAGGCGCTGCCACCGCAGGCGCCCCTGCGGGAACAGGGCCGCGATCCGCGCGGGCGGCACGCCGCGCACGTCGCGGTTGCGCGGATTGTCCACCGTGAAGTCGTACCAGAGCACGCCGCCGCCGGGGCGCACCGTCTCCCACATCGCCTGCGCCAGCCGCTGCTGGAAGCCCGCGTCGAGCAGCGACGAGAACAAGGTGGACTGCAGCACCACGTCGGCGCTGCCGTCGCGCCGCAGCCAGGCGCTGGCGTCACCCTCGTGCAGCGCGAGCGCGGAAGGCAGCACGCGCCGCGCCAGCGCCAGACGCTGCGGCAGCAGCTCGACGCCCTCCAGGTGGGCCGGATCGAAACCCAGGCGCAGCATCTCGAGCAGGTTGCCGCCGGTGCCGCAGCCGACCTCGACGAGACGGCGCTGCGACAGGTCGTGCCAGCCGAGCGCGGCGAACAGGCGCACGATGGCGCGCTGGCGCTCCTGCAGCGTGAGCCAGACGTCAGGCTGCAGCGGGCTGTAGCGGTCGGCCGGGCCGCGCCGCGCGTAGCGCCACGCCACGGCGTCAGGCTCGCCGGCCGCGCCGGGATCGTCCTGCGGCGCTGGGTCGGCGGACGGCGGCTCCAACGGGCTCCCCGGACGGCCCTGCGCGCCGGCCCCGCCCGGATGGGTACCCGTCTGCGGCTCGGGCAGGTTCACGCCGTCGCCTCCAGCGTCCGCCAGCGCGCGCCGGGCTCGCGCGGCCCGGGCAGCGCCATCACCGCCTGCAGGAAGCACCTGGCCAGCACCGGGTAGACGTGATGCGCCAGGACGAAGTCCCGTCCGTGCGCGCCCAGGCGCTCGCGCTCATCCGGCGCCATGACGGCCAACGCGCGCAGCCCCTGCGCCGTGGCCGCTGCGTCCTGCGGCGCCACCGTGAGTCCGCAACCGGCCTCGGCCACGGGGTCGTTGCCGGCCTCCACGGCGTGCAGCACCGGGCGCGCGGCCATCATGTAGTCCATCAGCTTGTTCGGCGCGATGCCGAAGCGGTACAGCGGCTGCCGCTGCCAGCCGATGTAGGCGATGTCTATGCCGGCGAGGAAGGTGCGCACCTGGGCCTTGGGCACCGGCGGCAGCAGCGCCACCTCGCGCAGGCCCTCGTCGGCGATGCGGCGCTGCAGGCGGGCGCGCTCGTGTCCGTCGCCCACGAGCACGAAGCGCAGGCCCAGGTCGCGCAGACGCGGCACGGCCTCGAGCAGCACGTCCAGCGCGTTGGGCTCGCCCATCGAACCGGCGTAGCCCACGACCGGATGCCCCGCGGCGCGCGCCGCCGCCAGCGCCTGCGCCACGTCCTCGCGCAGCGGCGGGGCCGGGCCCTCCCACTCCTCGGGGCTGATCCCGTTGGGCACGATGGCCAGGCGCGCCAGGTCCAGGCCGTGCGCCGCCAGGTGCCCGTGCACCCTCGGCAGCATCGACACCACCAGGTCGGCCTGCCGGCAGGCGGCGTCCTCGGCCGCCTGGCACCAGCGCGCGAAGGGATGGCGCGGCGACATGCCCGAGAGCTCGATCGGCGACAGCGGCCAGAGGTCGTGGACCTCGTGCACCAGGCGCGCGCCGGCGCGGCGCGCGATGCGGCGCGCGACCCAGAAGTCCATCGGGTAGGTGCTGGAGGCGATGACGACATCGGGCAGGAACTCGCGCGCCCAGCCCGGGCCAGCCACCCAGGCCTGGCGCAGGAAGGACAGCACGTTGCGCAGCCGTCCGGCGCCGTTGCCCGCGTAGGCCGGCGTGGGCAGCCAGCGGTAGGCGATGCCGTCGATGCGCTCCTGCCCCGGCGCGGGCTGATGCGCGCGCACGTGCGAGTGGCTCGCCGCGACGATCTGCACCCGGTGCCCAGCGCGCACCCACTCGCGCGCCAGGAAGTAGGGCCGGTACTCCATGCCGAGCACCGGCGTGCCGGCATAGTGGTTCAGCAGCAGGATGTTCACCGCGCCGGCCCCCGAGCGTCGATCTCGCGCAGGCGGGCGAGGAAACGCTCGACGGCGGGCTCGAACAGCGCGTGCGCCTGCACCCAGGCGCGATGGTCGGCGGCGATGCGGTCGGCGCGCGGCAGCAGGCGGCGCAGGTCCGCGGCCCGCGGCAGTTCCCCGTCGCCGACGATCCAGCCCTGCTCGCCGTGGCGGACGAGCTCGCGGTTGGCCGGCAGGTCCGACAGCACCGGCACGCAGCCGTGCGCCATGGCCTCCAGCACCGAGACCGCGACCGAGTCGCTGCGCGGCAGGCTCAGGTACCAGCGCGCACGCCCGTACCAGCGTGCCTGCGCCTGCGGGTCCAGGCGGCCGGTGAAGCGCACGCGGTCGCCGAGCCCGATTTCCTGCACCCGGGCCTGCAGGGCCTGGCGCAGGCTGCCGTCGTGGGCCACCACCAGGCGCGCCTGCGGCCAGTCCGCCGCCAGCCCGGCGAAGACCTCGAGGACGCGCAGCGGCGCATACACCGCCTCCAGGCCCCGATTCGCGAAGAACAGGTCGTCGTCCTTGTCGGTCGGCGCGGGCGGCAGCGCCTCGAGGCCGAAGGGAAAGACCAGCACCTCCCCCGCGCCGAGCTCGCGCATGCGCGCGGCCATGTGCTGCGAGTCGCTGGTGCAGACCGCGCAGGCGCGCAGCACCCGTCCCGTCCACCAGGCCAGGGCGCGGCTGCGCTGCGGCGTCTCGAGGATGTCCGAGCCCCAGGCGGAGCCGGCGATGCGCGCGCGCACGCCCAGTGCCCGCGCCAGCAGCGCCAGCGTGCCGTGCGAGGTGAGGTAGTGCGCGTGCAGCCAGTCCGGGCGCGCGGCACGCAGCCAGGCGGCCACGCGCGGCGCATGGCGCAGCAGGCCGACATTGCCGCCCTCGAAGCGCGGCGTGGTCGCCAGCGCGAGGCGGCGCGAGCGGGGCAGCACGGCGTCGAAGCCCGGCAGGAAGCCGCGGCTCGAGACCGCCCAGAGCTCCACCCGCGGCGCGAGCGCACGCGCCCACTTCAGCAGGTGCGGGCTGTCGCCGTCGCCGATCAGCGCCAGCTTCATGGCCGCGGCGGCTGCGCCGGCGCCGGCGGTCCGGCCCAGGCCTCGCGCAGCGGGCGCCAGGCCGGGTGCGCCACCAGCAGCGCGGCGTCGGCGTCGCGTGTGTCCCCGACCACGCGCGCCGGGCGGCCTTCGAGCACGGCGAAGTCGGGGAACTCGCCGCGCACGACGCTGCCGGCGCGCACCAGGGTGCCGCGCCCGAGCACGGTGCCCGGCTCCAGCACCGACTGCGGGCCGACGAAGCTGTAGGGCCCGATGCGCACCGGCCCCGCGACCCACCCCGGCCGCCCGGGCCCGGGCGCCTGGGCGGGGTCGGCGTAGGCGCGGCCCATGAGGCGCGCTGCGCGGTGCGAGCTGTGGGTGACGATGCAGCAGTGGCTGGTGATCTGCACGCCCTCGCCGATCTCGACGTCGCCGCTGGCCTCGATCCAGTTGAAGGGGCCGATGTAGACGTGATCGCCCAGCAGCAGCCTCTCCTCGCCCTCGATGCAGGTGCTGGGGCTGATGCGGGTGTGCGGCAGGCCGCGGCCCTGCGAGCGCTCGCCGAACACGCGCCGGTGCAGCAGCGCGTGCGCGAGGCGGCGCCGGGCGCGGTTAAGCGCCGCGCGGAGGGTCAGGCTGAACGGGGACATGGCCGGCAAGCGGGTCGGCGGCCGCCGCAGGGACGTCCTGCCAGCGCGCCAGCGCGACGAAGTACAGCCCGAAGTAGACCACCATCGCCGCCGACACCGCCCAGGCCGCCCCGATCAGCCCGCCGAGCCACAGGCCGCCGCCCAGCGCGCCAAGGAAGACGACCTGGCCGGCCAGCGCCACCCGCAGCGCCCAGGCCTGGGCCCGCCAGGCCATGGTCACGACCGCCAGCGGCGAGGCCACGAAGTGCGCGCCGATGTAGGGCGCGAGCGCGCGCGCGAGCTCGCCGGCCTCGCGCCAGCGTTCGCCGAAGGCCCAGGCGAACAGCGCCGGCCCGGCCGCCATCAGCAGCAGCACGAGCGGCAGCGCGGCCAGCAGCAGCAGGCCCAGCGTGCGCCGCACGAGCCGGCGCGCCTCGTCCGGGCCGGCCGCGGCCAGGCGCGGGTACAGGGCCTGGGACACCGCGCCGCCCACCAGGGTGGCCGGCGCCTTCAGGTAGCGCAGGGCCAGGGCCCAGAAGCCGGCGGCCGCCTCGCCGCTCCAGGCCACGACCAGGGCCACGGCCAGCGTGTCCTGCAAGGCCGCGGCGAAGGCGTGCGGCGTGTTCAGCAGCGGGAAGTCGCGGTGCCGGCGCGCCGCCGCGCGCAGGCGCCCGGCCGGCACGCGCCACAAGGCGGCCCAGCCACCGGCCGGCGGGTGCCCGGCCAGCCACGCGGCCGCCAGCAGCGCGGCCAGCACCGGCCCGAGCACCAGCCCGGCCACGGCGCCGGCCCAGGCCAGGCCGATCAGCCCCTGCAGGGCCGCCCCGCCGCCGTGCTGCACGAAGCGCGCCACCGCCAGCGCCCCGAAACGCTGCTGGCGCGTGGCCCAGAGCACCAGCGCCTGCGCCAGACCGGCCGCGAGCACGGCCACCGGCAGCCACGCCGCGTGCGCCACGAGCCCAGCGGCACCCAGCGCGGCAGCCAGCGGTACACACGCCAGGCCCACCGCCGCCAGCACCCAGGCGCACACCGCCAGCAGCTCGCGCGCCCCGGTCTCGTCGCGCTCCAGCGGCAACGCGTGGTCGAAGCGTGCGCAGGCCACCACGGCCAGGTTGGCCGCGAGCACCGCGAACACGGCATAGCTGCCCCAGGCCTCGGGCGCGTACAGCCGCGCCAGCCAGGGCCCGAGCAGCAGTGGCAGGGCCTGGGCCGCCGCCCCGCCGGCCAGCAACACCAGCACCGCCCCGGCGAGACCGCGCGGCGCGGCCGGGGGTGGGGGCGTGGGGGGGATGTTGTGCATGGGCGCGCCGTGGGCGCGCGCGCCCGGAGTGCGGCGCGCGCGAGGAATCGCCAGGGCGGCCCGACCGGCCCCCTAGAATCGCCGATTTTCGCGGGTCCGGCAGCCCGCCGCGCTCGTGCCTGCGCCCGGCCCCGCCCGGTGCAGCGCCCCGCGAGGCCCGCACCACGCACCATGAGCACTCCCGCCCCCGCCGCCGCGCCCGCCATGCAGGCCACGGCCCCCGGCCACGACGACAACGCGCTCATCGCCGAGCGGCGCGAGAAGCTAGCGCACCTGCGGGCCCAGGCGCGCGCCGTCGGCACGGCCGTCTTCCCCAACGACTTCAAGCCCACGCACGGCTCGCTCGACCTGCACCAGCGCCACGGCCAGGTGCCCAACGAGGAGCTCGAGCCCCAGGGCATACGGGTCGCGGTGGCCGGGCGCCTGATGCTCAAGCGCATCATGGGCAAGGCCTGCTTCGGCACGCTGCAGGACGGCTCGGGCCGGCTGCAGGTCTACCTGACGCAGGACGCCGTCGGCGCCGAGGCGCTGGCCGCCTTCAAGCACGGGGACCTGGGGGACATCCTGGGCTGCGAGGGCACGCTGTTCCGCACCCGCACCGGAGAGCTCACCGTCAAGGCCACCGCGGTGCGCCTGCTGACCAAGAGCCTGCGGCCGCTGCCCGACAAGTTCCACGGCATGGCCGACCAGGAGCAGAAGTACCGCCAGCGCTACGTCGACCTGATCACCGACGAACAGGCGCGCGCACGCTTCGTCGCGCGCAGCAAGGCGGTGAGCTCGATCCGCAACTTCATGGTCGAGCACGGCTTCCTCGAGGTCGAGACGCCGATGCTGCACCCCATCCCCGGCGGCGCCAACGCCAAGCCCTTCGTCACCCACCACAACGCGCTGGACCAGCAGATGTTCCTGCGCATCGCGCCCGAGCTCTACCTCAAGCGCCTGGTGGTGGGCGGCTTCGAGCGCGTGTTCGAGATCAACCGCAACTTCCGCAACGAAGGCATCAGCGTCCGGCACAACCCGGAATTCACGATGATGGAGTTCTACGCGGCCTACTGGAACCACCACGACCTGATGGACTTCACCGAGCACTTGCTGCGCCACGCCGCGCGCCAGGCCACGGGCTCGGCGACGCTGCAGTACGCCGGCCGGCCGGTGGACCTGGAGCAGCCCTTCGCCCGGCTCACCGTGGTCGACGCCCTGGTGCGGCACGCCGGCCTGACGCCGGAACAGGCGCGCGACCCCGCGCTGCTGCACGAGCGCCTGAAGTCCCACGGCGAGGAGCCGCCCGCGCACTGGAGCCTGGCCGAGCTGCAGTTCGGCCTGTTCGAGGCCGAGGTCGAGCACCAGCTCTGGGCGCCCACCTTCATCGTCGACTACCCGGTGGAGGTCTCGCCGCTGGCGCGTGCCTCCGACCGCGACCCGAGCGTGACCGAGCGCTTCGAGCTCTTCGTCACCGGGCGCGAGCTTGCCAACGGCTTCTCGGAACTGAACGACGCCGAGGACCAGGCCGCGCGCTTCGCCCACCAGGCGCGGGCCAAGGAGGCGGGCGACGAGGAGGCGATGTACTTCGACGCCGACTTCATCCGCGCGCTCGAGGTCGGCATGCCGCCCACCGGCGGCTGCGGCATCGGCATCGACCGGCTCATCATGCTGCTCACCGACAGCCCGAGCATCCGCGACGTGGTGCTGTTCCCGGCTCTGCGCCGTGAGCATTGAGCGTCGGCGTGAAGCGCACTCGGCCCGGTCCGGGGCTGGCCCGGCCCCGGCGGCGCGTATCGAGTCGCTGGGCCTGCTGCACCGCGCCTGCTGGCAGGAGCTGGAGCGCGCCACGCGCGAGCGCGAGCACGGCTGGCGCGCGCTGACCCTGGCCACCGTCGACGGCGACCACGCCGACGCGCGCATCGTGATCCTGCGCGAGGCCGACGCTTCCGCGCAGTGCCTGCGTTTCTACACCGATGCACGCTCGCGCAAGGTCGGCCAGGCCCGCGCGCGGCCGCTGGGCACGCTGCTGGCCTGGTGCCCGCGCCTGTCCTGGCAGTTGCGCCTGCGCGTACGGTTGCAGGTGGACACCGCAGAACCGAGCGTGCGCACGCGCTGGTCGCAACTGCGGCTCACGCCCTCGGCCCAGGACTACATGTCGCCGCTGGCGCCGGGTACGCCGCTGGCCGGCGGCGCAGGAACGCCGGACACCGAGGCCCACTTCGCCATCGTCGAGGCCGCGATCGTGTCCATGGACTGGCTGGAACTGCACACTGAAGGCCCCCGCCGCGCGGTCTTCGACGCCCAAGGGGAGCGCTGGGTCCAGCCCTGAACCGGGGCCCGCGGGCAGGCCGCCGCGGGCCGGCTCAGCGGTGCACGAAGTGCGGCGCCCGCTTGGCCAGGAAGGCGTCCATGCCTTCCTTCTGGTCCTCGGTGGCGAACAGGCTGTGGAAGGTGCGCCGCTCGTAGGCCATGCCCTGGGTCAGCGGCCCCTCGAAGGCCTGGTTGACGCAATCCTTGGCGGCGATCACGCTGGGCAGGCCGAGCGCGCAGATCGCGGCAGCTGCGGCCAGGGCCTCGTCGAGCAGGCGCTCGGCCGGCACCACGCGCGAGACCAGGCCCGAGCGCTCGGCCTCGGCCGCGTCCATCATGCGCCCGGTGAGCACCAGGTCCATGGCCTTGGCCTTGCCCACCGCCCGCGGCAGGCGCTGCGTGCCACCGGCCCCGGGGACGATGCCGATCTTGATCTCGGGCTGACCGAACTTCGCGCTGTCGGCGGCGATGACCATGTCGCACATCATCGCCAGCTCGCAGCCGCCGCCGAGCGCGAAGCCGGCCACCGCGGCGATGACCGGCTTGCGCACGCGCAGCATCGTCTCCCAGTTGCGGGTGATGAAGCCGCCGAGCACCACCTCCCGGTACTGAAGCTTGGCCATGGCGGCGATGTCGGCGCCGGCGGCGAAGGCCTTGGCGCTGCCGGTGACGACGATGCAGCCGATCGTGTCGTCGGCATCGAAGGCCAGCAGCGCGGCGCCCAGTTCGTCCATCAGGGCGTCGTTCAGGGCGTTGAGCTGCTTGGGCCGGTTCAGCGTGATCAGGCCGGCGCGCAGCGGGCCGTCACCACGCGTCTCGACGATGATGTGTTCGGGGCTCATCGGGTCACCTCGGATAGCTGGGCGGGGGTATGACGCGGCGCACTATAAGCCGCCCCGATGCCGGGCACGTCAGGCGCAGCCGGGGCCTTCAGCGCCCGGCGGCGGCCGGGCCAGCCACGGGCGCAGCCTGTTGCGGCAGGCGCTCGAGCAGCAGGTCGACGAAGACGTCGGCCTCCTGCTGGATGCGGATGCGCACGGGCAGGTACTGCAGGGTCGGCGCGATCCACACCTCGACTGCCAGTTCGTTGCTGCCCGGGCTGTCCGGGCGCGGGCGCAGGTACCAGGCGGGCACGCGCCCGACCGGCGTCTCGAGCGTCTCCTGCCGCACCACGTCGTAGGTCCAGCGGCTCACGCGCCGCGGCAAGGCCAGCGGCATCTCCACCGATTCGCCAGCGCGCAGCCGCTGCGGCTGCGTCGTGAACAGCCAGGTCAGCTGCACGAACTGGCTCGCCGTATCCTGCACGCCCGGCGGCGTGGGCACCGGGTCCTGCCCCGGCAGCACCACGCGCCCGGCCTCGAACAGCAGCAGGCGGCGGCGCGGCGAGCGCAGCACGACGCGCGTCTCCTCCTCATAGCGCTGCGGCTGCAGACCGGCTTCGGTCAGCAGGCCGTCGCTGGACATGCGGCGCGACATCAGCGGGGCGATCTCGACGTCCAGGTGCACCTGGTAGCGCGATCCGCTGCGCAGCCACTCGACCCGGGCCTTGCCCTGGATGGGGCCACGGTAGTCGCCGGTCAGCGTGTACGACAGGCGGGTCGAGGGCGGCCACTCGAACACCGGCCCGGCCCGCTCGACGCCGGCGGCCCCGGGCGCGCGCGGGACCGCCGGGGGCGGCGGCGCACCTGGGGCCGGCGCTGGCGTGGCGGGTGGCGGCGCGGGCGCCGGTGGGGGCGCTGGCGCGGGTGGTGGCGCGGGCGCGGGTGGTGGCGCTGGCGCGACGGGTGGCGCTGGCGCTGGCGCTGGCGCGGGTGCTGGCGGCGGCGTTGGCGGCGTTGGCGGCGGTGGTGGGGGTGGTGGTGCCGGCTCTGGCGGGGGCGAGGGCGGAGACGGCAGTGGTGCTGGCGGCGGCGGCGGCGGCGGCGGCGGCGGCGGCGGCGGCGGCGGCGGCGGCGGCACGGGCGCAGGCACGGGCACGGGCACGGGCACGGGCACGGGCACGGGCACGGGCACAGGCACAGGCACAGGCACAGGCACAGGCACAGGCACAGGCACAGGCACAGGCACAGGCGCAGGCGCAGGCGCGGCCGCCAGCGCCAGCGCGACCGCGGGCGCTGAAGCGGGCTCCCTGGCGGGCACCGCGCTCGGCAGGCTGGCAGGTGGTGGCGCGGCAGCAGCCTCGCTTCCGGGCACGGCGGGCGTCGGGGGCGCCGGCGACTCAGCTTGCGGCGCAGCCTGCGCAAGCGCCGCCGTGGCCTCGGGCCGCGGCGCGGAAGCCGGCGCCTCGGCCAAGGGCGCGGAAGCAGGCACCTGCGGCGCGGAGGCCGCGGCCTGTGCGAGCGAGGCC
>Ga0164293_10006135_pt1 | contig 10246 bp, 8 predicted proteins | sample GEODES118metaG_FD_111487 | JGI IMG/M metagenome (GOLD analysis project Ga0164293, IMG submission 111487) | Eutrophic lake water microbial communities from Lake Mendota, Wisconsin, USA - GEODES118 metaG | ecosystem: Environmental > Aquatic > Freshwater > Lake | place: USA: Lake Mendota, Wisconsin...
GAACAGACGCCGTTACGCGTTCAGATCGCCGAAATTCTGCGCCGCGCCATTGTGTCTGGCAAGCTTCGCCCTGGGTCGGTTCTGGTAGAAGCAACGTTGGCCGAGCAGATGAATGTCAGCCGCGCTCCGATCCGAGAGGCGATCCAAATTCTGGAAAGTGACGGGCTTGTCGAGACGGTGGCCTACAAGGGAAAGCGGGTAAAGCCGCTGACCGCGCGTGAGGTCGAAGAGACCTACAACCTTCGGGAAGTGTTCGAGGTCATGGCCGTGCGACGTATCTTGGAATACGGGCACCCCGTCGCAGCGCTATGGACCCATTGTCATGAGATGGATCGGGCGGCGGTCGAGGGAGATCAGGAAAAGCTGACGGCGGCGGACGAGGCGTTCCATCGCACCTTGATTAAAGTTGCTGACCACGATTTGCTGCTTGCTTCATGGAACAGCCTCTATCTGCGCATCCATCAGATCATGGCCCTGCGCAACACGGTCCAGCCCAACCTCTTTGATATCGCCGGGAACCACCCGCCCATCGTTCGCGCACTTGAGGCGCATGATGTGGACGAAGCGGTGCACCTTATCACCGAACACACCCGCAGTCTGGCAGACTTTGACCCGGCGAGCATTGCAGAGCTTAACGCATGAAACAGGCCCGTGTCCTTGTCACCGGGGCCGGAGGCTTTGTCGGCGGTGCGCTAGCCGCAGGCCTGGCCGGTCTGGGTGCGAGGGTTACGGGGCTAGACCGAACGTTCGACGCGGCTGCGCAGAGGCATCTGAAGGGCGTGGATCTGGTTGAATATGACTTAGCCCAAGACGAAGACGGGCTGCACGCGCTGTCAGCGGATGTGATGATACATGCTGCCGCGCTGACGACTAATCCCGCCGCGCTGGGTATGACCGAGGCCGAGCATGTAAGCGCCAACATGATGCCGCTATTGGCCATGTTGCGCCATGCCGGGCGTGTGCGCCCGGATGCCTTTGTGTTCCTGTCATCTTCGGGCGTGTTCGACGCTGCGGACGGATCCCCGAACCTGACCGACACAGATGTCGCCACGGCAGAGGGGCCTTATTCGGCGGCCAAAAAGGCGGGCGAAGTGCTGGTTCCTGGTGCGCTGCGTGGAGTGTGCGCGACGCATGTCCTGAGGTTGGGGTATATTTACGGACCTAATGAGGTGGCGCGGACGACGCGTGCGCGCGTGTCATTGGTGCAGGCTTGGGTCAACGCGGCGCAGGCAGGTGAGGACATCGTCATAAACGGCACCGATGCACGGCGTGACTGGACGTTTGCCCCGGATCTTGCGCCCGCAATAGCGCGGATCGTCGCAGGGAAAGGGCGGGTGCGTCCGGTTCATCTGTGCCCGCCGACGGCCTTGGCCGACCGGGACGTGGCCAATGCCATCGCCGCGCGGTTTCCGGGTGTGATAGTCAAAAGCGGCCCCACGGCACCGACAAAAGCCCCAATGGTGCCATCAAATCTGCCAGAGTTGCATGGGTTCGCCTGGACAAGCCTTGCAGTTGGTCTGGATACGATCTGCCACGCCGGAGTGGATGCATGAGCGTGCTTCGCGTTATCCTTGTGGGATTGGGCGCCCGGTCGCGGATTTGGCGGCGCGTGCTGGATGAAAACCCGCGCACGCGCATTGTCGGGATGGTTGAGACGAATAGTGCAGCCTTGGCCGCCGCGATGGAAGGTCGGCCGGGCATTGTGGGTGGCGCAACCATCGCCGATGTGGCCGGCAGGGTTGCGGCTGATGCGGTGATCCTTGTAACGCCGCCTGGCAATCGCGATGCACAGATTGCTGATGCCTGTGACGCAGGGCTTGCCATTCTGGCGGAAAAACCGCTGGCGGATTCCGTCACGGCAGCGACGCGGCATGTGAACGCCGCCAAGCGCGCCGGTGTGCCACTGATGGTCGGACTCAATTTCCGGTATCTGGCGGTCACGCAGGCCATGAAGCGGCTTTGGGCCGAAGATGGCGTCGGGCAACCTGCCTTTGGCCGGTTCAATTACGAACGCTGGCGTGACGGGACGCTGCCGCTTCTGAACCGCTATCCGCTGACGATGGATCAGCCGATGCTGTGGGAACAGTCGATCCATCACTTCGATCTGATGCGCCATGTCTATGCCGCCGAGCCTGTGGCGATTGCGGCGCGCACATGGAACCCGCCGTGGTCCATGTACCGCGGTGATGCGAATGTGTCGGCCCTCATCACGTTTGAGGGCGGCATAGAAGTGACCTATCAGGGCACCTGGGCCGGGAACTGGAACAACCTTGGTTTCAACTGGCGCACGGATTGCTCCAAAGGCATTGCCGTGCAGGCCGAGATGTTCGGCGCGCTGTCCTTTGCAAGGCGCGACGATGCCACGATGACACCTGTCATACTGCCCGAAACCGAAATCTGGCTTGATGACGCTGCGGCTTTGCTGGCCGACTTTGTCGGCCACCTTTTTGACGATGCGCCTTTGAATTGTTCGGGCGCGGATCACCTGAAATCGCTCCGCATGGTGGAGGCCTGCATCCTTGCAAGCGCCACCGGTACAACAATCAACCCGGCCAGCCTGACAGACCTAGCGGAGCCAGATGGCCGGACCAAACCGACACGACACTCTTCCTCTAAGGTCCAACACAGATAAGGAAGCACTGATGTCCAACGTACGACGCCTTCTCCTAGCAGCCTCCGCCAGCATGTTGCTGACGCAGACCGCCACAGCACAGGTATCCGACGATACACTTGTCGTCGGTCTGAGTGCTGACATTACGACGTTTGAGCCTGCGGCAATTTCGTCGCGGGACAATGCCAACATCGTCCGGCACATATTCGACACGCTGTTCTCCATCGAAGGCGATGGGTCTGTCGTGCCGGATCTGGCAACGAGTCTTGCCATCTCGGAGGATGGCCTGGCCTATACCTATACTCTCGAGGCAGGCCGCACTTGCCACGATGGTGAGGCGCTGACGGCAGAAGATGTGGCCTACAGCTTTAACCGCGCCAAGGACCCGGCCAATGCCTTCACTGGCAACACGCCCGGCTTCGTGTTCTCTTCGGTTGGTTTTGTCGATGCTGTAGCCGTTGACGATGTGACCGTCCAGATCAACATAGCAGCGCCAAACACGATTGCTTTCGGCCTGCTGGCCGAGGTCTATATCCACTGCAAGGACAGCTACTCCGCCATGACGCTGGAGCAGGCGGCAACGACACCGATCGGATCAGGGTCTTACAAACTCGTTACCTGGACGCCCGGGTCCGAAGTGGTTCTCGAAAAGGTCGCCGATCCTGGCACCTTCAAGAACATCGTCTACCGGATCATTCCAGAAGCATCGACCCGGTCTGCCGAACTGATGGCGGGCAACGTTGATATCATTACCAACGTAGCACCTGACCAGATCGACGCTATCGATGCGTCCGGCACGGCCAAAGTGCAGGCTGTGCAGGGCACCCGGCGGATGTATGTCGGTTTCAACCTGTCAGAACCCTTTGCCGCCATGCCGGGCGGTGATGCGATCCAGAATCCGGACGTCCGTCGCGCACTGCAATATGCGATTGATGTCCCGGCGATCTGTGAACAGCTGCTGAACTTTCCCTGTGTGCGGGCCACGGGAATTGTGAACCCGCCGAACGCCAATCAGTCACTGACACCTTACCCCTATGATGCCGCAAAGGCAGAGGAACTCCTGGATGCGGCGGGTTGGCCCCGTCTTGCTGATGGCAACCGCTTTACCATCCGCTTCCAGGCTGGCAAGGGCCGCTACCTGAATGATGAAAACGTCGTTCTGGCGATTGCCCAATATCTGTCGGATGTCGGAATCAACATCGAACTTGATGTGATGGAATGGGGTTCGGTCTATGTGCCTTTGATCCGCGAACGCAATGTCGGGCCACTGTTCTTCCTGGGGTCGGGCGGTGCGCTCTGGTCGCCTTTGTACGACATGACCGACCTTGCCAAGGTGGATTCGGGTACCAACTACACCCATTGGAACGATCCGCGGTGGTTTGACCGCTGGACTGAAATCTCGGCCGCCAAAACCCCCGAAGCGCAGCGCGTCATCATCGACGAGATGCTCAAGGTGTTCTACGACGACGGCCCTTGGCTGCACATGTATTTCCAGCCTGATTTCTACGGCGTGTCCAACCGTCTGAACTGGACCGCACGTCCGGATGAAAAGGTCTATCTGTTCAACGCCGCACTGAACTGATCGCACAATGGGCACGCAGCGAAGCATTTCGCTGCGTGCTGACCCGCCCATGAAAGGACTGCTGATCTGATGTGGACTTTCGTCGTCAGACGCCTGCTGCAAAGCGTGATCGTCATTCTGGGCGTGACACTGATCAGCTTTATCTCTTTACAGATGGGGGGCGATCCGACCTTTCTGTTCGTCAGCGAACGCGCGTCAGAAGAAGAGATCCAGATGATCCGCGAGGCGCTGGGCTTCGACAAACCACTTCATATCCAATACCTGACCTATTTGATGAACGTGGCGCAGGGCGACTTCGGCAATTCACTCAGCTACCGCCAACCGGCCATGGGGATTGTACTGGGCGCGTTGCCCGCAACGATCGAACTGACCCTGTTCTCGATGTTTCTGGCGATCTCGCTTGCCATTCCGTTTGGTGTTTTCGCGGCTTTGTACCGTGGCACTGCGGTGGATGGCGGGATCATGACACTGGCGATGTTTGGCCAGTCGATCCCAAGTTTCTGGATGGGGATCATGATGATTCTGTTCTTTGGCCTGTATCTGGGCTGGTTCCCAATCTCTGGTCATATTCCGTTTCTGAAACCCCTGTTCCATGGCGATTTCGCCACTGCCTTTGGCAATCTGCCGTCGTCGATTTATCATCTGATGATGCCAGCCATCGCTGTGGGGTTCTATTCGCTGTCGCGCAACGCGCGGCTGGTGCGGTCATCGATGCTTGAGGTGTTAGGGCAGGATTACGTCCGCACTGCGCGGTCCAAGGGGATCAGCGAACGCGCAGTTGTGGTCAATCACGCGCTGCGCAATGCATGGCTGCCCGTCGTCACGATGATCGGGCTGGAGTTCGGATTCCTGCTTGGCGGGGTTGTGGTGATCGAGACGGTGTTTTCCTGGCCAGGCATCGGCCGGCTTGTGTTCAACGCGATCAACCAGCGCGACATCCCGGTGGTTCAGGCTTCGGTTATCGTGTTGTCGGTGATCTTCATCACCCTCAACCTGATTGTTGACCTGATCTATGTGCGGATCGATCCGCGCGTGAAACTGTAGGACGGCCATGACCGAACAAACCGACGCCTTTGTATTGCAACCGCAGACCGGCTCGCGCTTTCGGCGCGAGTTCGGTCGCGGTGCGCGCAGCATGGTTGCGGCCAAGTGGCCGATTCTGGCGCTGTTGATCTTGCTGGTCGTGCTGTTTGTGGCAATCTTTGGGCCTGCGATCGCGCCGATGGACCCCAATAGACAGAACATCATGCTGCGACTTGCAGCACCCATGGCCGATGGGCCGAATGGTCAGATATTCCTTATGGGGTCGGATGCGTTGGGGCGCGATGCCTTTTCGCGGCTGCTTTACGGCGCGCGCGTGTCGCTTCTGGTCGGGGTCGCTGCGATCTTGGTCGGCGGCACGTTGGGCGTTTCGGCGGGCCTCGTCTCTGGCTACTTTGGCGGCTGGATCGACGATGTGCTGATGCGGCTGGGCGATATCCAACTGGCGTTTCCGTTTATTCTGCTGGCGATCATGTTTCTGGTCGTGCTGGGGCCGGGCCTGTTCAACCTGATCGTGGTGCTGGGTATCGGGCAATGGGTGACTTACGCCCGCATCGTGCGCGCACAGACCTTGTCCTTGCGCGAAAAGGAATTCGTGGAGGCCGCCCGCGCCATGGGTGACAGCACGGCGTCGATCATCTTTCGCACGATCCTGCCCAACATCATCGCACCGCTGACCGTGATCGCCTCGTTCAATGTGGCCTCGGTTATTCTGGCCGAAGCGGCACTATCGTTCCTTGGCCTAGGCGTTCCGGCAGAGGTGCCTACTTGGGGGTCGATGTTGGCGCAAAGTCGGGATCAATTGATTGCCAACAAATGGTGGCTGGCCATTTTTCCGGGTCTTGCAATCGTTTTTACGGTGCTTTCTTTCAACATCATGGGCGACTGGTTGCGGGATTTCCTTGATCCAAGACTGAAAGAACGAAGCTGAACAGGGCAGGCCGGGCCTGTGCTGTTGGCGACAGAAACAAGGGAGACACTGTGGTGAAAGTTGCAATCATCGGGGCAAGTTTTGCGCAGGCGGCCTATCTGCCGGCCCTTCGGCATGTTGATGGTGCCGAAGTGGTGGCCATCGCATCGGGCCGGTTGGCAAGTGCGCAGGCGGCGGCTGACAAATTTGGCATCCCCCATGCCTATGATGACTGGCAGGCCATGCTAGACCGTCACCTCGTTGATTTGGTATGTATTGCGACCCCAACCGTGCTGCATGCGCCGCAGACGCTGATGGCGCTGGCCAAGGGCGCGCATGTGCTGTGTGAAAAGCCGACCGCGATGGATGCAAGTGAAGCGCAGGCGATGCTAGACGCAGCCACCCAAGGCAACCGCATCCACATGGTCGACCACGAGCTGAGGTTCAACCCCAACCGCGCGCGGATTGCCGCAATGATTGCGGAGGGCGATCTGGGCAAGATCCGGCATGTCAATATCGCCAACATCGGGAACAGCTGGGCTAACCCCGACAGCCGTCCTAAAGGCGATTGGTGGTCGCTTGCAGATCAGGGCGGCGGGCGTTTGGGGGCCAACGGCTCGCATCAAGTGGACATGCTGCGCTGGTGGCTGGGCGAGGTTGCCTGGGTAACTGGTGCAGCACCTGTCATCATCCCCGATCGCCGCGACAATGCATCAGGTGCAGCTTGGACCGCAACCGCCGATGATCTGGCATGGATGGGCCTGGAAATGCAGTCAGGTGCGCAGGCGCAGGTGTTCATGTCAGGCGTGGCTGCCCATAATATCGGCAATCTCACACAGGTTTTTGGATCAAAGGGCACCATCACCCTTGATAATTCCGATGAAAAGTTGTGGTTCGCCAAGGCCGGGCAAGGGTTTGATGAGATCACCGAGGCAGACCCCAACGCCGCCCTGCCGGGCCTGAACCCCGGCATCTGGAATGTGTCGGTCGTGGCCGTCATGCGCGAACTGGCGGCGGCGATCCGCGAAGGGCGGCCCCTTGCACGCGGGGCGACCTTTGTTGATGGGCTGGCCAACCAGAAGGTGCTTGATGCCGTGCGCCTGTCGGGCACTGAACGGCGCTGGGTCCGGCCGTGAAACTGGCCGACCAGACCATCGTGGTGACCGGCGCTGCGCAGGGTCTTGGTGCCGCCATCGCACGCCATCTGGCGGGGCTGGGTGCGCGATTGGTTTTGATGGATTACAACGCCGAAGGGCTGGCGCAGACCCAGACGCTCAGCCCTGGGGCACTGGCGATCACAGTGGATCTGTCGGACGAAATCGATACCGCGCGCGCCATCGCAAAGATCCCGGGCCCGGTGCATACGCTTATCCACAACGCCGCCATCCTGCGGGTCGAGCCTGTGGACGTGGTCAGTCTGGCCACATTTCAGGCGACCCTGAATGTTGGCATTCAGGCGGCCTTTCAACTGACCCAAGCCGTTTGGCCAGCGATGAAGGTGGGGGGCGGCGCGCTGGTCTTTGTCTCCAGCCGGTCTGGCATCGAAGGGTTTGTCGACGAAACCGCCTATTGTGCTGCCAAACATGCGCTTGAAGGCTTTTCCAAATGTCTGGCGATGGAGGGGGCGGCGCAGGGAATCGCGTCCTACACCATCACTCCGGGCCATTTGATGCACACGCCGATGTCGGAAACGACATACGGCCCCGAACAACGCGCCAAGTGGATCGATCCGATCCGCCTTGCCCCTGCCTTTGCAATGCTGGCCCGCGACCGGCCGATGGCCTTGTCGGGGCAAAGGTTGGATGCATGGCAACTCTCGCAACAGGAAACCACTCCATGACAATGCAGGCCATCTACGACTGGATCGATGCCAATGCCGATGAATGCATCAAGGACCTGCAAACCTTTGTGCAGCAGCCGTCCATCAGTGCCCAAAACATCGGTTTGCGGGAATGTGCGACGCTGATTCGCGACATGATGCGCCGCGACGGGCTGCCTGCGGATTTCCATGAACTTGACCAAGGTCCACCGGTCGTTTTCGGGCATCTCAAAGCCGCAAAACCGGCCAAGACAATCCTGTGCTATGCCCATTACGACGTACAGCCACCGGAACCGATTGAGGCGTGGTCACATGGCGGGCCTTGGTCGGCGGCCATCGTGGACGGTGTGCTTTACGGGCGCGGGGCGACTGACAACAAGTCCGGCGTGTTGGCCTTTACCAAAGCGGCCAAGGCCTTTATGGCCGTTCGCGGTGAGGTGCCTGCAAACCTGAAGTTCATGATCGAGGGTGAGGAAGAAATCGGCTCGCCAAACCTCGCAGCATGGGCCGAGAAGAACAAGGAATTGCTGGCCGCCGACGGCATGCACTGTCTGGACGGGACGATTGAGACGGGAACCGACGTGCCGGATGTGTCGCTTGGCCTGAAATCGGTGCTATTCGTGGAATTGATCGCTCGCGGGGCGAACCGGGATATCCATTCGCTGAACTTTCCGCTGGTGCCCGCACCGGTCTGGGACCTGATCCGCGCTCTGAACACGATCATGGACGAAAACCGCCGCATCCTGATCGAGGATTGGTATGAAGGCCTTTGGCAGCTAGGGCCCGATGACGAACAGCAATTGGTTGACAAGGCAGGGCGGGTCGATCTGGCCGGGATGAAAGAAGAATGGGGCATTTCCGAATTTGCCCTCGGACGTGACGGCATCGATGCCATCCGCGCGCGCAGCTATGAGCCAACCGCGAATATTCAGGGGATCATCGCAGGTTATACCGGCCCCGGCACCAAGACGATTGTGCCGAACGAGGCGCGCGCACGGCTGGATTTCCGGCTGATCCCCAATATCCAGCCCGATGCCGCGATCCATCGGCTGAAGGCGCATCTGATCAAGCACGGCTTTGGCGATATCGAGGTCAAGGCGTTCGACGGGGCGGAACCGCCCTACAAGATCAGCGTCAAAGAAGACATCAGTCAGGCCATCATCGCCGCCGCGACCGAGGTTTATGGCGAATTGCCTATCGTCAACGGCGTGTCGGCCGAAGGCGCGATCCTGCGACATGTGTGGATTCCCTGCGTGCTGACCGGCTTTGCCAACCCTGGCGCAAACCTGCATGCGCCGGATGAAAACATTCATATCGACAAGTACCTGATGGGCATCAAATACGCCGCCGCCATCATGGAACATTTCGGCAAGATGGGACGCAGCTGATGCATATCGCCTTTGACCGCTACTACGACTTTGACGAGATGACGGCGCACCTGCATGCACTGGCAGCCGCTTATCCGCACCTGGCCACGCTGACCTCGATCGCAAAAAGCCATCGTGGGCGCGATGTGTGGTTCATGCAGATCACCAACCCCGAGACCGGCCCTGCGCTGGAAAAACCCGGCTTCTATATCGACGCCCAAATCCACGCCGAAGAACACGCAACCTCGGCCACAGCGCTTTATGCGATCAACTATCTGCTGACCCGCTATGGCATCGACCCCGAAGTGACGCGGCTGGTGGATGGTCAGGTCTTCTACATCATCCCCCGCATCAATCCTGACGGGGCGGAATACGCGCTGAAGGCCCCCTACCACCCTTGGTGCGGCAACGGTCGGGTGCTGCCAGGCGAAGACCGGCTGGAAGGCTTGCAGGCGCAGGATATCAACGGCGATGGTTACATCGTCAACATGCGCGTCCCCGACCCCAAGGGCGAATGGAAGAAAGACCCAACCGAGCCGCGCCTGATGGTCCAGCGCGAACCCGGCGAGGAAGGCGGCGAATACTACCGCATCTACCCCGAGGGCCTGATCCCCGATTTCGACGGTGCCGACGTAAAAATCCTGCCGCAAGACGACGGCAACATGAACCGCAACTTTCCGATCAACTGGTCGCCGCAGGAATATGGCGCGGGCGAATACCCGTTTTCCGAACCCGAGACGATGGGAATGGCGCGCCTCATCCTTGACCATCCCAACATCTGCGGCATGTGCGCCTACCACACCCATGGCGGCATCATCATGCGCCCCAGCATGACGAAGCCCGACAGCGCCATGGGTGCGCGCGACATCGCGCTGTTCAAGGAGATCGGCAAGGTCGGCACCGAGATCACGGGCTA
>Ga0164293_10006136_pt1 | contig 10245 bp, 7 predicted proteins | sample GEODES118metaG_FD_111487 | JGI IMG/M metagenome (GOLD analysis project Ga0164293, IMG submission 111487) | Eutrophic lake water microbial communities from Lake Mendota, Wisconsin, USA - GEODES118 metaG | ecosystem: Environmental > Aquatic > Freshwater > Lake | place: USA: Lake Mendota, Wisconsin...
AGCAGCAATGTTGGCGGCCTCATCGGGTGGTGGGAATCCGGCACGGCCGCAGGGTATTGGGATACTGAATCATCGGGCCGCGCGACTGTCGCAGGCAACAATGTAGGCACCGCGGGCGGGCTCACTACCGCGCAGGCGAAGACCCAAAGCGCGTATGTGGGTTGGGACTTTACTAACGTGTGGGGTATCGACCCGGCTGTCAACCAAGGCTATCCCTACTTGATCGTGCCGGCAGGGCTCCGCGTCGGCCTCATCGGCTGGTGGAAGCTCGACGAGACAAGCGGTTCGAGCGCCGCTGACAGCTCACCGGTGCAACGAGCCGCGGGCACGGTTGTTGGCGGCGGAACCTGGACCGCTGGGGCTCGAGACAACGCCATCGCCGTGAACGGCTCAGGGCAATACGTGAATACCGGCACCTATTTCCCCGAGCTGACAGGCGACTTCACCGTTGCGCTATGGGTCAATCCCGCCGCAACCCAAGTACCCTACGCCGATATTTGGGGCAATCACGTCGGTGGATTCCGGGGCATGGTGATGCAACAAGAATACACGAACACCAACCTGTACAGGTTCGCGTGGGGAAACGGGTCCTCTTGGACCGGTTCCGCGTCGTTTCAATTGGCGGCGAATCAATGGCAGCATGTGACCGCCGTGCGTCGTGGCGACCAGGCCATCGTGCACATCAACGGCGTTGAGGTCTCCAGGGTCGCGGTGCTGCCTGGGGCAATCCTTCCCAATCCGAATATGAACTTCGCGATTGGTAACGGATATCCAGATTCCCCACGTTTCTTCAACGGCATGCTCGACGACGTCCGCGTCTACAACCGGGCGCTATCTTCAATTGAGATTCAAGCGATCTACCTCGGACTTTAGTCACGCGCGATTCGAATCGACGGTTGAGGCTCCGTCACAGAGTTCGTTCCGTGAGTCGCTCTCGGCGCACGGAGAATGGGTGGTTACGCTGGCGACATGTCTATCCGCACCTGGTCGTGAATCGCAGCAAGACACTCAGCTCTAATCATTGGAAAATGCGCGTTCAATGCATAATGCATATATAAAGCGTTGCGACGCACGGCGGCGAGCGGCATTTCATTTAACGCTGCCTGTTTCAGCGGGTGCACAATTAGCCTCTAGGTGCCACAGTCGCTGGCGAGACGCATATCGTTGCGATCGCTCATGCGAGAACAGTTGACCAAAAATCGCAATCTGACCGCGCTTTAGCGTATGGCTTGTATCTGACGCCGCGTGCGCGCGAGCAGTTTCGGACTGCGTCAGGACACGCTTCCGGCGTTTTGTCGGCGACGCTCGCGAACGCGGCGCTTCGCCCATCGAAGTCGAACCCGCATTGCTCGTCGGTCGATTGCCTTCGACGTCGCCCGGAGCTCTTTGCGCATCCATGCGTCGCTTCGCATCTTGGATTTCGTTGTCTGTTGGGGTAGGGTCCTCGCCACTTTCCGGCGTCGTCTAATGGCAGGACAGAGGATTTTGATTCCTCTTACGAAAGTTCGAATCTTTCCGCCGGAACCACACATCGCTTGCCCCCGCGGGGGCTTCGCACCGCTACGGGTCGGGGTACCCGTAGTGAGGCAGGGGTTAGCACCCTGGGCGCAAAGGCCTTCGTGATAGGGTCACGGCCATGCATTGCGAATCGTTTCCGACCGGGCCGCTCGGGTGCACCTGCTCGATCGTGATGGATGAGGGCTCGCGTGATGCCATCGTGATCGACCCGGGAGGAGACCTCGAAACGATCCGTGGTCGTCTCGCTGCCCTCGGGGCTCGCGTACACGCGATAGTGCACACGCACACGCATATTGACCACGTGGGGGCGACCAAAGGCGTGCAAGATACAACCGGAGCGCAAGCGTGCATTCACGAAGCCGACCGGTTCCTTTACGACTTGCTTCCGGTTCAGGCGGCGCTTTTGGGCTTGGATGTGCCTCCGAAGGCGGACATGACGGGCTCGTTGGTGGACGGATGCTCGTTTCGATTCGGGTCGCTTGAAATGTGTATTATGCACACGCCTGGGCATACGCCCGGAAGTGTGACGTTCGTCGTTCCTGCGGCGGACCAGACTCGGGTTTTTACGGGCGATACGCTGTTTCGCGGGGGCATCGGTCGGACGGATCTGTGGGGGGGAGACGTCGCCGAACTCCAGCGCTCGCTTCGCGACAGACTTTTTTCCCTCCCCGAAGATGCGACTGTGATTCCCGGACATGGTCCGGAAACGACGATTGGAAACGAGCGTCGCACCAACCCGTTCGTGCGACGCTGGGGCTTGTGATCCGTCGTTTGCCGTGCGGGTTACTTAGATGCAGTGCACACGCAGTGCTAGTCCGACGGCGTCAACGGCATAGCGTTCGGATCGGCACTAGGATCGGGAGCGGCCGGTTGCGATGGCGTTGACGGCGCGGGCGGCGTTGCCTGCGGAATGCCGTCCCCCGTGTCGGCGGCTGGTTTGGGCTTCGGTCGGACGACGCGTCGCAAAAGGTGTGGCGGGGTTGTCGAGCTCGTGGTCGCGTGGGCGGCGGTCGTCTCGGTCCCTGCTCTCACGCCTACAGGAGACGCGTTCGTCGCGTTAGCCGCGCTCGCTGCGTTCGCCGTGCTCGACGGAGCGGCTGCCTGCGGCGATTCGGGGGCTGCGGTCACGAGTGGCGCAGCGCCGCCAACCGCACCACCGGCTGTTTGCGAGCGGCTTGCACCGGTCGCAGAGCTTGCCTCTGTCGATGGCGGCGTAACATGCGCGGCCTGCTCGGGAGATCGCTCCGAACCCGTGAAAACTCCAAGGGCCCATACCCCAAGGGCTGCAAAAACCGTGATAACTGCAAGTATCGCCCAGCGGCGCGCGCCGAGACTGCCGCTGGCGTTGTCCGTAGGGCTCCGGTGCGCAGGGCCAAGTCCCCAGCGAAAGGCCGGCTCCGGCTCGGCGATGCCGACGGGCGCTCGGTCGGGCGGGCTGCTGGCGAGCGGCATCGGCCTCTGCGGCGCATCCGCTGGGGGTGAAGATATTGCGGTATGCAATCGTTTTGGCGAGACCGGGGGCGGCGCAACGCCCGAGGAGCGAACAGGTGGCTCGCGGGGCTCAACAAGCGACGGCACGTGGACGTCGTCAAGGCTTCCTCCGGCCTCGAGGAGCGTCTGCTCGAGCAGTTCAGCCGCCTGCTTCGTGAGCGTGGGATCTCCCGTGGGCACGAGCGTCGGCGCATCGGATGACCGCCGCGTCGACGGCGCCGGTAACTCCACGTTGGCAGACCCTACCGCCAGGACATCACCTGTCACAGGCGCATGCGTCGCAAACTGGTTGTAGGACACATCTTCCGTGAGTGTTCTACCGCTTGGTGTGCCGTTCAACGAAGCAACGGATGCCGCAAGGATTTGCGTACTCGAGTATCCGAGTGTCGTTGATGGCCGAGTATCGGAGGGCGGCGATGAGCCTGATGATGAGCCTGATGTTGACGGCTCATCGACGAGCTCAGAGGCGGAAATGGTTGATGTCGGCGGCGCGTGGTTCTGGTCGACGTCGGCCTCCGGCTCCGGCCCTCCAATGGGCGAGGGACGCATGTGCTCTGCATCTGCCGAGGTTTCGAGTCGCTCGGCCACGAGGCGGTCGAGCACGGCTCTCGAGGCCTCCTCGAGTTTGATGAACTTGATCCCCATACCCGCAGGGTTGTCAGGCGTCGCCTGTGCGCGGTCGCGTTGCCACGCGACACGACCAACGCCAGCCATGAGTGCTTCGTTGCCGCGCAATCGCATCTCGAACTTGAGCAGCGTTCCGGCGGCGAGCGGCGCGTCTGTCTTGATGAACATCCCGCCGCGGCTCACGTTGTGGGCGTGATGCTCGATGAACTGGTCGACCGTTGCGCTTTTGTAGCGCACGCGCAGACTCATGATGCGCGCGCGCTGGTCTTTGCGGGTTTGTTGGTTCATTCGTATTTGGTCCCCGAGACAGCGCCGCAAACGCGAACTTCTGGCCTTGAGGTTTGCGTGGCCGCTACGACGCCCGTCATCATAGCGGACCGGCGGCGACCAAGGCCACCGCGCGGCGCTTGCCTTGGGGCTTGCTAGGGATTGCGCGCTTTGGCTTTCGCTTTTGTCTTTGCGTCTGGCTTCACCACGGCGCGGGCCTTCGACTTCGCTGCGGCTTTCGAGGCCTTGAGGTGCGTCTCGGGCATGGCGAAGGTGACGGTCGAGGCGAGTCTGCGCTTTCGCTTGGTCACTTCGTTGTGCAGCGTTGCAACCGCCTCGTCGCGTGCATCAAACAGGCGGCGCGGCTTCTTGTGAATGCGCGGGTCGGATAGCAGTGCGTACGTAAGCCACGGAAATACTGCGGTGACATCGCAGTGAACATACATCGATCCGTATTGAACGCTTTCGGCCGAGACCTTGCCCCACGTGTGGCCCTCTCCGGCTGGACACGAGCTGAGCGCGCCGTTGTCGACCGGATCGACGCAGAATTGCACGTCAAAATCGAAGCCGTGCGTCGGTACGCCAAGGATTTGGTCCAGCAGGGGTTCGCCTTGCAGCGTGTAATTTTTCGGCACGCCGCCACCCAATATCCAAATAGCCATTTTCTTTTTTAGAGTGCCAAAGCAGTGATGCTGCATTGCACCCATTTCGAAAACGTCGTCATTGACGTCAATCTCGAGTTTGAATTGATCGCCGTACATGTGTTTGAGTTTGACGATATTCAAGAAGATTGAGCCATCTTGAACGGCCCCTACGAAAATAGGCACACCGAATCGCCAGCAGGTGGAAAGCAGTGACGGCGTCTTGACGTCAAGAGCAGCTTCAATTTCGGCAATGTCGCGCCCGAGCAGGTGATGGAGCTCGGTGGTTGTCATTTTTTTCTGGTAATCGGGCTTCATCAGGAGCGCGCTAAAAAGCTTGTCGGTTTCAAGCAGTGTCTCCTCCCAGAATCCAAGATCGTAAATGCGGATGATACGTGAAAGGCGGTACTGCAAGTCGCCCGCATTCGGATCAATTTCGCGAATGCGGTGTCCGATGACGCGATGTGCATCGTGGTAAAGATTGGCTCCCGTTGTCGTGAGGCAGTCGATGAGGCCGCGTTCGATCAGCGGGATAACGCATGATTGGTGGAGCCCCGCGGGCGTCATCGCGCCTGACATCGTGAGAAACGTTGTGCAGTCGTTCTGCGAAGCACGCTTCATGAGTTCAAACGCGGTTCGTTCTTGGCGGCCGACATAAGCCGGAAACGCATGCGCCAAGATGTCGGTCGGCGACTCCTTGCCCGTGATGGCAAGGGGCTGCACATTGCGCGCTTGCTCAAAGTGTTGGCGAGATTGGCGGATGGCCTGTTTGGCTTTCGGTTGCGGCATGGGGTCGGGCGTTTGTCGAGAAAAACGCCCGGCGCGTCAAGCATCTTGCACTCGCTCTGCGAAAGCCGGACGATGCCAGGCAAGCGAGACGAGAAATGCGAGATGGGTGACTGTATCATGCACAGTTCTTCGCCTCGGAGGCTTCGCGCGGCCCGAATAGTGGCCGTGTTTGGTTTCCTGATGGCTGCCACGACTTCGCGCTCGGTGTTGGCGCAAGTGCATTGGGATGCCGCGGCTCATCTCGGCGGCGCCAAACGTTTCGTTTCGGATGTGCCAGCGGACATTAACGCTCAAGCGCCGGGTGTGAGTCCGATGATTCAGGTGGTGAGTCACGTTGCGATTGCGCCGTTCGTTCGGGCGGGCCTTTATGGCGGCGTTGAGTTCGCAACAGACGCCGCGGCGTTCGGCCCGTCGCGAATGATCGCGTCGGGCGGTCTTCGCGCGAAAGTGGCCCTACCGTGGCCGCGCGGTGATGCGCGAGCGTGGGTTTTCGCTGGTGCAGGTTACGCCTGGGTCGCGGAAACACCGGGCGCAAACGGCTTTTTCGAAGCGCCGTGTGGCGTTGGCGCGGCGTATCAGGTGCGCAAGCCGTGGAGCGCCGTCGTCGAGCTCGGGGCACGCCCGGCGTTCGGACACTCCACAACCCGCGTGCGCGTTGTGGGCGATGGCGTGGCCTCGGGCGTGGACCGCCTGGGTGTATTCGCCGTGATAGGTCTGCAACTTAGTTTAATGTAAAATGCATTAAACGCGGGCGAGAGACGGCTCAGCCGATTCCAAATCGTGCTTTATCGCGCGCGATGAATTCGATGTATGCTTCACTCGGTAAATAGGGTTCTATCTCGCCCCCCTCGATGGCGCTTTCAAGTTTCTTTTTGATATCGCCGATGAGGCGTGAGGGCGGCAGCGCAAACACCTTCATCATGAGGTCGCCCACGCCGGATGGGAGCGGCGGTTTTTTCGCATCTTCGGCGGCGAGTTGACTGATACGTGCTGCCAGCTCTTCGATTTGCCCAAGGCCTTTGCGTTTCTTTTCAGGGCGTTTCGTTGTGATATCGGCGCGAGCGAGGCATAGCAGGTCATCGAGGTGAGCGCCGAGTTCGCGCGCGAAACGGCGCACCGCGCTGTCGGTCCAACTCGGGTCATATTGGTTTGCGCGAAGATGATGCAACACCAAGAATCGCACCGTATCGCGCAACGCCGGCTCGGGCGAAAACATGAGACTTCGTCGCTCGAACTTATCAAACATTCTCGCGCCAACTTCGGCGTGACCAAGAAACTGCACTTTCCCATCGGGAGTTATCGTGCGTGTTCGTGTTTTGCCAATATCGTGAAAGAGTGCCGCCCAGCGAACTTCAAGGCGCGGCACGGCTTGGCGCACGACCTGTTTGGTGTGCTTCCACACGTCCTTGTGGCGCCACTCGCCGTCGCTGAAACCCACCATCGCGTGCACTTCAGGAAACAAGACCGCCAGCGCTCCTGATTCAAGCAAGGCGTCGAGGCCTCGTTCAGGATCGTCGCCCATGACCACGCGATCGAGCCTCGTGCGCACCGCTTTCGGATCAAGCCGTAGAGCTTCGCGCAGATCGGCCGCGGTGACGAGAACAACGGGCTCATCGAGATGGCCGCGCTCGGACGCGGCAGCCGCGACATCGAGCGCATCCATCACGCGGTCGGCATGGGCTAAGGAAGACGTGGCGGCGGGGGTGGAATCCATCGATGAGCGAGCCTCGTGAGCGTCAGAGAACCCAGGCAACAGTGCCCGTTGACCTCGTGCTGACGACACAGAGCGCGCCCGCACCTTGCCGGCTCACTAGCACGCGCCCGCCGCGGCGCGAAATTGCGCCTTCATGTGCGTAACGCATGCTTTTCGCGCTGTAAGAGCCTGAAGCGCGGCCACGACCGATGCCATGGCCGCTCCGTCGACGTTGGTCGACGTCAGGGTTTGGGTGGCTCGAGCACGAACACCGCGAACGCGTCGACGCGGTCGTCATCCGCGTAGACGTCGAACGACGTGTTCCCGACGCGCTTGCCGACGATGGCGACCGCGTCGGATTGCGCGATGCCAATCACGTCGGCGATGTCACGGTCGCGTGATTCGACGCGCGTGCGCATGGGCTGACCTTTGGTGTTGCGCGATCGGATAGTCGCCGTGGCCACGGCGCCGGCGGAAATTTGGATAGACTTTGGGGCATCGACGCTAGCCGTCAATGGCGCGGGCGGCCGGCGCACCAGCGACACGTCGGTGTCGTCGTACCACGGACCGCAGCCGCTTGTAGCCATCGCGCACGCGAGCAATGGGGCGATGGCCGCAAATGGCTGCATGCGGGTCGCCTGTTTCATTATGTTGCATAATGCATTAAACGGCGGCAAGAGTCGGCGGGTCTGAGTAGGGCGATTCATGGTGACACCTCGAGACGCACGGAGGCTGTCAACTGACCGAAGCGCGCTTGAACGGTGGCGGTGCCGGGCGCCTGCGCGACGACCACAGCCAAAGCTGTTGCGGTGTTGTCAATCGCGATGACGTCAGGATTGGTCGAGGACCACTCGACGGGCAGATACCCGAACAGCACTTCTTTGTTTTCTTGGGCGACGGCGCGCACGGCACGGCGCTGGCCTTCGCGGACGACGATCCCCGGGGTCGGAACGGGAGTCATCGCGCCGCTCATAGATGTGTAGAGTGCAAGCGATGTCGGTTGAGCGACACGTGCCATGGCGTAGTCGATCACCATGCCCGTGCCGTCGTACACGAGGAGGGCCGTGAGCCCGGGATCCACTGCTCGAAACGGCCCGGCGCCGCGGTCGAACGCGCGCGTGACGACGCGCTCGGACGCGGCATCGATGGTGAGCGCCGTGCCATAGCGCGCATTGGCATCGGCACCGACGGTGACCACCGGAGTGGCGTCTAGACGTTCGTAGCGAACATCGAACGATGACTGTGCGGCGATGCTTCGGTTCGAGCTCAGCGTGAAGTGATTCGACGCGTCGCAAAGGTCGTCGGTTTGGCAGATGAGCGTGAATCGGCCGCGCCCGAGCTCGCTTTGGAGGTTGCCTTCGCGATCACCGCCTCTGTACGGGCCGAAGACATCGCCGGAGGTGCACGCCGCCAACAGAGCCGCCACCGCGGCCGGAGCAGCGACCGCCGCGCTCCGCTTCAAAAAAAACAGCGGCATCGCTGAGCGACGCCGCGGAGCTCGACTCGAATGAACTTCCACAATCACGCTACACCTCCGCGCGAGTTGAAAATAAAAAGCTCGCGGCTCGCGACATACGCAACGGATGTGCCACGACTGCGCGTCTACCGCGTTGGGAGCCCTAAACGAGCACTCGCACCGCGTTGAGCGACGCTTTGGATCCTACAAACCGTCGGCTGAACACGAGTCTGAGGTTCGTGTGTATGATGCATGGTTTTGCCGTGTGTTTTTTTCGCGACGATGTGACGACGCGGGCCAAGGCCACAGCCCTTATGACACGCGTGTCGCGGTCTCGACGCCGAGATCATACGAGCCCGGCGCGCGCTCTCTTTCGCCGGGCTTGCGCGAAGGATCCATCCAACCAACAATCGCGTACTCGCTCCCCGCAAGGAAGGGAGTAGGCTTCGACGCACCGAGGGGCAAAAATGAACAGAAAAATGCATTTTGCATCCTCTTTGCAGCGCTTGACCCAAGGCTTCGTGAATAACAAACCATCCGCGCGTCTTGCGAACGCGACGACGCGTCGCGTCCATGGGCGAGGCGTCGTCGCGTTCGCCCTCAGGTCTGTAGTCGCGTGCGCGTGCGCGTTCGCGTTCCTCAGCAGCGTTCGTGGCGATGGGCTGGCCCGCGCGCACGTGTCGTCGGGCGAGCAAGCCGCCCTCGGCGCTTCGAACGGCGCAGAGCTCGTGTCCGTGCTTGGCGATCACGCGGCGGATGCGCTCGCCCCCACGACACAGGTCATGGCCGCTCTCGTGGAGCTCGCGCGCGGCACGCGAGCCGAGGACTTGGGGCTCGAGCCGGTTGTGCCTGGGGTGGGGCGTTTGCGCGGGGATGCGGCACGCATCCAAGCGTTCGCTCGCGCGCACCCTGAGCTGCGTCTCGAAGTTGCTCCTCCTGTTCGCATGCTGTCCGAGCGCGCTGGGCAAATCGTCTTGGCCGATGTTGCGCGGCGTGTGCGTGGCGCAACGGGCGCCGGCGTGCTGATTGGCGTGGCGGATACGGGACTTGATGTGACGCATCGCGAACTCCGTAACGCAACAGGCCAGTCCCGCGTCGCGTGGATGCTCGATTTGTCGCTCCCGCCGCTCGGTGTCTTTCCTGATTTAGAAAAACAATACGGCATTGTTGATCCGAAAACAGGAAACGTGATTAAAGGGGCGGTTTTTTCTAAATCTATTCTTGATGAATTGCTGCGGCGTATCGATAGAGGGTTATGCAAAGAAACGAGCTTTCGCGCGTGCGCACCTGTCGATGAAGTGGGGCACGGCACGCACGTAACGGCTATCGCCGCGGCTTCCGGGGAAGGCAGTAAGGGCCAATACACTGGAATCGCACCCAGTGCAGATGTGGTGATTGTGCGGGTCGCTCGAGCGGGGTCACTCGGTATCGAGAATGATGATTTGGTTCGCGCCGTGCAATTTATGTTCAATCGGGCTGAGGCCGAAAAAAAGCCGATGGTCGTGAACTTGTCGCTTGGCAGCGATTTCGGTCCGCACGACGGCTCGCTTCTTTGGGAGCAGGTTATCGCGAGCTTCGTGGGGCCGTCTTTTCCAGGACGGGCGATTGTGGCGGCGGCGGGCAATTCAGGTTCGATTGTCGATACCCCAATTCATCAAAGCGTGCGGGTGGCTGCGGGGGCGCGCATGCGAGTTCCGCTGCAATTCGCTGGACAAGCACCCACCTCGGGGCGCGTTTCGGGATCGGTGCAAGTGTGGCTGACC
>Ga0164293_10006137_pt1 | contig 10245 bp, 8 predicted proteins | sample GEODES118metaG_FD_111487 | JGI IMG/M metagenome (GOLD analysis project Ga0164293, IMG submission 111487) | Eutrophic lake water microbial communities from Lake Mendota, Wisconsin, USA - GEODES118 metaG | ecosystem: Environmental > Aquatic > Freshwater > Lake | place: USA: Lake Mendota, Wisconsin...
CGAAGCGACTAAGCTGAGAGCAACAACCAAGAGAGATAAGGCTCGCATGGTCTTAGCTCAGTTGGCTAGAGCATCTCCCTTACAAGGAGAGGGTCGGGGGTTCGAGTCCCTCAACGCCCACCACTTGTTGAATTCCTCGTTGAATTCAGCCCCCCCAGGCCAACCCTGGGTGGACGCTTCGCGAGACTCATTCCGCAAGAAGTTTCAGTTTTGCGTGAATCAACTTCTTGATGAATGTTCGTGACAGAGGCTTGTCTACTGGCACGTGAACAGCGCTCTTGGTGTGCGAGTACCTGCTCATTTCCTTCGGAAACAGGTGTAGCACTGATCCGCTAAACGGGTAGTACCCCACGTGGTTCTTCGCAGCCATAATCCCCGCCACCACCGTCCCATTCACGGAGAATGCTGGCATGCCGTAGCTGACAACTTCATCCGCTTCTGGAACCACGGAGAGAATGTGCTCGCGCATGGCGAGCATGGTGTCTCGGTGTGGTTGAGGAGCGCTTGTGTAGAACGCGGCCGTCGTGGATGGAATACGTCGCGTCACTTCTGCAGCTTTCATTCAGTACCATTCATGTGTTCGGACCTACTTCGAAGGTCCCACTTTGGAGAATCGTGGTTTCTTGGTGGTCCAGTCGGCAATCCATAACTCGGGGGGCGAGCTTCCCGGAGTAATGGTCTTTGTGAGAAGCGAAGTTGTGAAGTACGCCGGATTACGCGACGGTGACGCCCCTGACAATTCGGGAACTGTTGCGACCACAATGCCGTTGACAACGAGAAGGCCCTCGCATCGTTGGCACAGCGTGGTTGTTGCACTGAATCGTCCTGATACGCGCGCAGGAACATACGACGTGGGGCTAGATCCGATATTTCTAAAACTGTGCTTGTCAATGTTCTTCCATGTCGCGCCCCGCACAAAAGCAGAAGTTCGCGGAACTCGCTTACCAATCAGGCGACCACTGATTCCGACGCGGTGAATGTCGTCAACGTTTCCGTTAGCGGAGACCCACGAGTTGTAGTACTTCACACGTTTCACCACTGCAGAGAAATCAGTGGAGAGATTCGCACCTGTGTACGGCCAACGCACGCGGCGAGACGCACGCACAGGACAGGTAGTGCTGAGGTCTACACCGTCGAACTGTGCGCTTGTGGGAATGCGAGTTACCGAGAGAACTGTAGGAAGAATGTCGATAGATGAGACAGGGCAATTGTTGATTGCACCTGCTTGTTGATTTGGGTATTTGATGAAGAGTGGCACGCGGTAAATGTCTTCAAGTGTTGGCTTATTCGCGGGATTCACTGTGTCTCGAAATGACTCGCCAGGCACGAAAGTCATTCCGTGGTCCGAGGTGACAATCAGCATTGTTCGGTCCCAATTTGCGGATTCTTTCAGCGACGTGATGAATGACAGCAGTAATTGATCAGTCGCAACGAACTGACGAAGGAGAGATTGGTATGCATCGCGACGTCGGTCAATTGTGTTGCTGGGTCGTGGGTCGGTCTCTAGTTCTTTTCCTAAGCGAAAATCGGTGGAGAAACGCCATGGGCGATGGGGGAGCAGAATGTGGGAGAAGTGCACCGTTGAAGTTGTTGATGTGCTCACACGAGAGATGAGATTGCGAAATTCTGCGACTTGAAATTCTGCTTGTCGTTCTTTGTCGGGAACTTTGTTCGCGCACACATCTTTTGGGCACAAACTGGTAATTGTTTGATACACATCAAGATCCATATGGTCTTTAGTGAGTGTGAAGAGATTGACCGGGTGATCTGCAAGCACGGGGTAGTTGCGCATTGTGGGCCACTTTCCATCAAGCATTGCTGGTATCGCTTCGGTCGTACGTTGGGCTGTCGCCAACGAATTGCGATACCACGTGGAGTGTTTGGCTAACTCGGTGAACCCGGGATAACGGGCGGAGTTGATGGTGCCGTTCGTGCGTAGAAGGGCATAGAGAGGCGCCTCGTCAAGCACCAGCCACACCACACTGATGCCAGCATCTGCGTCTCCAGAACGCGGGAGGGCCTGTGACGGCGAAGGAACAGGCGTTGCGCTAGCGAGAGTCGCCAAAGTAAGAAGTGCGAACGCGAGGCGAGTGCGAAGACGGGGCGGGGTGAGAGAAAACACAGGGAACGATGGCGAAGGGTACTGAAATACTTGCCGATACCCAATGGTATGTGGGGGTGATGAATGTCGATTGCCACTTCTACCTAGTGTGAAGTGATGACACCACGGCGCTTCACATTTCAGTTCGTCGGCGCAATTGCGTTGGCTTCAATGGCCATGTCATCTCTTGCCCACGCTGCAGCTCCCACGTCTTCGGTCACTGCCAGTGCGTGGTCGGTCGGCAAGAGCCGCACGGCTCACGGTGGAGCCCTGCTTGCGGCATCAACAACAGGTGCCAGCGCAACGTTCACTCTGAAGCGCAAATCGTTCGCCATGTGGTACGTGGCAGGACCAGCACAAGGAAAGTTGGCTGTGCTTGTTAATGGCCGACGAGTGAAGACCGTCGATCAGTACGCCTCCAAAGTGTCGCGCAAGTCAGTGTCTCTACGTGGCACTAAATCGGTAAATGTCGTGCAAGTTGTTGCGCTCTCTACGCGCAATAGTCGTTCGCGTGGAACAAAGGTGAACGTAGATGCATTCTCCGCATCTACGGCAGCGTGCAGTGCCAGTTGTATTCGCAATCCCATTCACGCAGAGATGAACATCCCCTCCACTGTGCAACTTGGGGATGCGCCGTGGTATCCCACGGCTGTTCCAGAGCGCAGCTCGCCACAGTGGGTTGTTGCTGTGGGAAGTTACGTGCGCGGAAAAGATGTCACACCCATCGATACAGCGGTCCCTGTCATCCGTGCGGCTGCTTGCGACCAAGCAAGAAAAGTTCCGCGCGGAATTGTTGTTCTGTCGTTCGGAAGACAAGTGGACGGTGGCACAAACGGTTTTGGGAGAACCATGCCGTACAGCACCATCGTTGCAGCATCTGCTGCGTGGGCTGCCGGACTTGCGGAGTGCGGCACAGGCCCATGGGAAGTGTCACTCGGAACAAGCAACTCAGGTTCTGTCACGGGCTACAACGGTTTTATGGGTGGTGCAACATGGGCGCGAATGGTTGAACAAGCACGTGTGGCATCTGATCCTCGTGTCACGGTGTCCGCAGCTGTCGATCTTGAGCCCGGATGGGGCCCACCAGGGCAAGCGCGTTCCTGGGTAGACGGATTTGTTCGATCATCGTCTTTGCGTTTGTGGAACTTTGGTTCTGCAGACGGTTGTCCGCAAACTGTGTCTACTGACCTCACGTGCAACAACGGATGGACCATCGACGATGTCTTGTGGGTGTCATCTCATGCTGGGCCAAACGTGTTTGCAATGCCGCAAATTCATACACAAAGCGGTTCACAGTCGCGTCAATGGGCTGTCATGGCAGCACGTGCGGCAACTATGGCGATGCCGCTTCGTATCGGGGCCATCACTGTTCAAACAGCCGCGTGCAGCCAAGTACGTGGTGGATGCCCCACAACGGGCATCTCTGCATGGGATGGTTGGGCTCAATTGCGTCGATCAATTGATGCACTTCCTGGCGCTGTGGGAACACCGGTGGGTGCCCCCATGGATATTCGATGGGGCTGGGCGAATGGTTTTGTTATTCCCCCTGCCACAACGACAACAACAACTACTTCAACTACCACCACGTCAACAACGACCACAACAACAACCACTACCGTGCCGGTGAGCCCACCCACCACATAAACAACACAAGCCCGCCCCAGATGGGACGGGCTTGTGCGTAACGAAATGGGTTAGAGCTGAAGGCTCTTGATCTCGAGGAACTCTTCGAATCCGTATTCGCCAAGTTCGCGACCAACACCTGATTGCTTGTAGCCACCGAATGGAGCGTTGGGATTGAAGCCTCCGCCATTCACTGTGACTTGACCAGTGCGGATGCGGCGAGCAATTGCGATACCGGTTTCCTTGTCCTTTGCGAATACTGCGCCGGCAAGGCCGTACACGCTGTCGTTTGCAATGGCGACTGCATCGTCAATTCCGTCGTACGGAATGATGGACAACACTGGACCAAAGATTTCTTCCTGAGCAATGGTCATGTCGTTGCTGACTTCCGAGAACACTGTTGGCTTCACGTAGTACCCGGTGTTCAGTCCCTCGGGTGCGCCAGGGCCACCAGCAATGAGCTTTGCGCCTTCTTCGATTCCCTTGTTGATGTACATCTGCACGCGGTCACGTTGTGCGGCCGATGCAAGAGGTCCAACGTTGGTGCCTTCTGCGAATGGATCGCCCACTTTGATGTTGTTGGCGACTGCTGCAGCCAAGGCTTCTGCCTGCTCAAGTTTTGCGCGCGGTACAAGCATGCGGCTCAACAGCGAACATGTTTGTCCGCTGTTCAAAAATGCCTGGCCTGTACCACCCATGACTGCCTTTGTGAAGGTTTCGTCGTCGAGGTCGTCGCAAATGATGTTTGCGCTCTTGCCGCCAAGTTCAAGTGCAACCTTCTTAATGGTCTCGGCGCCCACTTGCATAACGCGGCGTCCGGCGCGGGTGGAACCAGTGAAGGACACCATGTCAACGTCGGGGCTTGCAGCAATTGCTTCACCCACAACTGGGCCAGTGCCCGTGACAAGGTTGAACACGCCTGCTGGCAAGCCAACCTCGTGGATGATTTCGGCCAACATGAACGCGTCAATTGGTGCAACTTCACTTGGCTTCAGAACAACGGTGCAACCAGCGGCCATGGCGAACGCAACCTTTGCCGCAATTTGGTGCAATGGGTAGTTCCATGGGGTGATGCAGCCCACGACACCAATAGGTTCGCGAACTACCAATGAGTTCCCAATTTCCTTAGAGAAGTTGAACGACTCTGCAAGAACAGCTGCCTGCTTGAACGAGTTGATGGGGATTCCGACCTGAATGATGTTTGACAGTGGCTTTGCCATTCCTGTCTCGCGGGAGATTGCAGAAGCAATTTCATCCATGCGTCCACCAAGTGCATCGCCAATACGGTTCATGTACTTTGCACGCTCTTCTTTAGGAAGTGTGCTCCATGATTCGAAGGCAGCCTTAGCTGCTGCTGCAGCCTTCGTGACATCGCCAGCGGTTCCCTCTGGGATTGTCGCCATTACTTGTTCGGTCAAAGAATCGAAGACGGAAATGGTTGCGGTTCCTTCGGAAGCAACCCACTGTCCATTGATGTAGATCTTGTCGTAGGTAGTCATGTGATCTCCGTTGTGTGAAGCCCGAATCTGGGCGTGACTCACACGCTAGGCGAAGTTGGTACCTATGTTCACAGCGAAGTAGCACCGTGGGCGTGAAAATGACACTTGTCAGCGAGTGGCACGGATAGGGGATGGTCGTTAGGGATGAGAAACAGGTGGATTGGGGCAGTTGTGCTGGCGGTAGCACTGGCTGGTTGTGGCGCTGACCCGTCTAGCCAGCCTGGTGCCGACCTTGACGACACAGAATCAAACAAGGTGACGGGAGACGTTCACGAGTGGGGGATTGAAGTGAGTGCGAGCAAGGCACGGGCGGGGACGGTCGTGTTCGCCATCGCAAACTTTGGCACCATCGAACACGAGTTCCTTGTTACAAAGACCTCGTTTCAACCCGGAAAGATTCCGATTGGCGACAACAACCGTTTCGATGAAGAACTTGAAGGCATCGAAGTTGTTGATGAAATTCCCGAGTGGCCAGCGAACGAAGCCAAGGTGCTGATACTTGACCTAGAGGCGGGCACGTACGAGTTGTTGTGCAACATTGCAGGTCACTACGCGAACGGAATGCATCACACATTCATTGTTGAATAGCGAAAGATTGGGGTGCTGGTTTAGGCCAGTACGAATCCTTCATAGCCATTTCGCACAACTTCGTTGCATTTGTCGACATAGGTAGGAAAGCCAATAAGCGGCATGAAGACGCGTGGTTTCCCTGGAACGTTGGCCCCCAAGTACCAGCTATTGCAGGATGGATACAACGTCATGTCAGCAACGGCGTTCACAAACGCCACCCAACCTGATTGTGATTGTTCCGTCGTTTCAATCACTGAGAGATTGTTGTGAGTCATATGGGCAATGCAGTCTGCAATCCACTCCACATGTTGCTCAATGGACATGATCATGTTGGTCAACACCGACGGGCTACCTGGTCCAGACACCATAAACATGTTGGGGAAGCCTGCAGTATTGAGCCCCAAGTACGTCACGGGACCCGCGTGCCATGCATCGGCGAGCGATTGGCTATTGCGTCCACGAATGTCAATCTTGAGAAGTGATCCGGTCATGGCGTCAAAACCTGTGGCGTACACCAAGACATCGAAGTTGTGTTCAGCTCCATCAACCACAAGACCGTGCTCGGTGATTCTCTCAATGGGGTGGTTGTCAACGGCTACAAGAGTCACGTTGTCACGATTGAACGTTTCGTAATAGCCGGTGTCTAGGCACAGTCGTTTACAGCCGATGACTTGGGTGGGCATCAGCAGTTCTGCTGTGGCGGAATCCTTCACGATGGAGCGAATTTTCTGCCGCACAAACTCCGCCACTAAGTCGTTCGCATCTTTGTGAAGAAGGAAATCGTTATACGACGACAAGAAAGCAAAACCACCTTCGTCCCAGCGACGCTCAAACTCGGCCCAGCGTTCCTCGTCGGTTGATTCCAAAGCAGATGTCTCTCCGCGGCGAATGTTTGAACCGAAAGCTCCCGTTTGTTGACGGTTTGCATTTCTGAACTCGGGATACGCAGATTTCACTCTGGCGACATAGTCCTGATCAATTGATTCGTTGCGCGCAGGAATAGAGAACGAAGCAGTGCGTTGGAAAACGGTGAGGTGCTTCGAATTCTGGGCGATGATGGGAATGCTTTGAATAGCTGAAGATCCCGTGCCAATAAGTCCAACGCTCTTTCCAGTGAAGTCGACCCCATCGTGGGGCCATTCGCCTGTGTGGTACACCTCGCCGGCGAAAGAGTCAGCACCTGGGAAATGTGGGCGGTTGGCAGATGACAAGCATCCGGTGGCGAACACAACAAAGCGGGCTGTGATGACATCGCCTTTGTCGGTGGTGACGGTCCATGTGTTGTTGTCTTCGGAAAAATGAGCAGACACAACGCGTGTAGAGAACTGAATGTCTGTACGAAGGTCGAAACGGTCAGCCACATGTTGTGCGTACTTCAATATCTCGGGCTGGGGCGCGTATCGTTCTGTCCATTCCCACTCTTGTTGAAGCGTGTTGTCAAAACTGTACGAGTACTCAACACTCTCAATATCACAACGAGCGCCGGGGTACCTGTTCCAGTACCACGTACCACCGACATCGGTACCCGCTTCAAACACTTGAACAGACATGTTCAACTCACGTGCTTTGACAACTGTGTACATGCCGGCAAAGCCTGCGCCCACGACCGCAATATCAACTGAACGTTCCACGTCGCCCCCTCTGTGGTTCAGAATCGAACCTTACTCTGACGAAATCAGCACAATGCCTGTTGGGGTGGCATCAATCGCGGAGAGCGCTCGATGGTGGCCCGTTTGCTGCACCAGAACGCATGAGCCATCCGATAGTTCCACTATTCCCTTTGCGCGCACCACAGATCGGGGAAGCTCGGACAGGAATGTGACGAGTTCCTCGCGAGAGGGGGCCTTGGGGAAATGGTGTGTTCGCGAGAAGAACGAGTCGTGGCTTCCCGTGTCTGGCTTGATGAGGGCGGATGGTTTTGCTTCCACCAAGAAGGCAAGAACATCTGCCGGTGCAGTAACAGTGGCTGTGTCGGGTGCAAGAGACGTAACGATGGTCTGTGCATCAGCAATGTGTTGTGCGCTTGCAATGTCGGTCTTTGTGAATGCAAGAAGATGAGCGCCCCGCACTTGTCGTTCAAGGGTGGAGCGGATGAGCTGGTTCTGGTGGTTCTCTGCAAATTCAGATGCGTCAACGAACACCACTGTGCCTGCGGGGGATAGTCCTGAGATGTGTGTGTAGGCAGCAACGCTTGCGGGGTCGGCCACACCGCTGGCCTCAATGATGATTGTGGACGGAACTGTCTGTCTGTCGAGAAGCGTGAAAAGCGTGTCTGCAAGTGAGCCACCGATTGCACAGCACACGCAACCGTTCGTCAACTCGATGGTGTCGGCATGCGTTTGGGCAATGAGCGATGCATCGATGTTCACATCTCCAAAGTCGTTCACCACCACAGCAACATTTGTCATGCCGCCGGTGAGGAGTGCATTGATAAACGTGGTTTTCCCTGCGCCGAGGTACCCGCCAATGACGAAGGTGGGAATGCGTGGTGCGGTCACGACGTTTGGACGGGCCGTTCGTAGGGAATGCCACCAAGAACTGTTCCCCATACGTTGATGTCGCGAATAGTCATCGGATCGACGGTGTAGGGGTCGTCATCAAGCACCGTCATGTCTGCGTACTTGCCCACTTCGAGTGAGCCAACAAGATGATCCATGTGCAGCTGGTATGCCGCATCGATGGTGGCTGCATGGAACGCGCGATCTACCGAGATCTTTTCGTTTTCTCCCAGCACTTCACCCGTTGCTGTACGTCGGTTGACGGCGCACCACATTGTGTGCAAGTGCCCAGGTGGGGTGACGGGTGCGTCTGTGTGGAATGAATAGGGGAGACCCATGCGATCCGCAGAACCGCATGGGTTCATTCCGTGAGCACGATCTGGTCCGACCGTGATGTCGCGGTGTTGGTCACCCCAATAGAACACATGATTCACAAAGAAGTTGGCGCACATACCAAGGTTGCGTGCCTTACGCATTTGTGCCTGAGTAATCAACTGTGCGTGAGTCACGGTATGTCTGTGATCTAGCCACGGAGTCTCACGAAGAAGTTGCTCAATGGCGTCAATAAACACTTGCGAGGTGGTGCTTCCGTTGCAGTGGCAATGAATGCCAATTCCTGCGTTGTGGAATGGGCGCAAATAGTCCACTACTTGTTCGGGTGGCAAGAGGAATAGCCCGTGGTCTTCGCCCGTGATGTACCCGGGCCATTGAATGACTGCGGTGAAACCTTGAATTGACCCGTCAAGAACCATCTTCACAATGGGCAAATGAAGTTTGTTGTGCGACTTGCCTTGAGCTAGACGGATTCGCTCCACTGCGTCTTGCATGTCATTTACAGATCCGATGACACGAGATGCTGCGACAACACGAACCGGAAAGTCTTCGGACGAAGTGACAGTTGATGCGAGGTTGAATCCCTCATCATTGAGATGAATTGTTGCGCCCAAATCTGTTGCGGTGGTGATACCGGCATTTCGCATGGACGACCCGTATTGAATGAGAGTGTCTTTCTCAAAGATGATGCGACCTAATGCGCGGAATTCATCTTTCGACAATGCCATGGCTGCTGGCTCACGAAGTTCGCCATTTGGTTCGCCACTGTCATCAAAGCCAACGCCAGGTGCCGGGTGACCTGGACCAATGTCGTATTTCTGTAAAGCGAAGGAGTTGATAGTTGCTAGGTGACCACTTGCGTGAAATACAAACACGGGGTGTTCGGTCGTGGCGGCATCAAGGTGGTGTCGCGACAAACGCTCCGTCTTCAAATAGATAGGGTCGAATCCGGCCACAATCACTGATTCACCAAGCGGTGTGCGCGATGCAACCTCTCTCACGCGCTCGGCAAGTTCTTCGGTGGACTTCACGCCCGGCACAACAACACCGTTTGGCATCATGCGAGGAAACCATCCGACGTAGGGAATGAAGTGGAACATTCCTGCCATCACATGTGAATGTGCCTCAACAAAACCAGCCGTGAGAATCTTGTTCTGAAAGCGCGTGTCGACGTTCGTTATTCCCCATGCCTTGCACTCGTCGAGTGTTCCGACGCACAACACCTTTCCGTCACGCACAGCAATAGCGCTGCCCGTTGGGCGAGAAGGGTTGGCCGTGCGAATCAGGCGCGCGGTATAGATGACGTCGTTCGTCGACGTTGAGTTCTTTGAAGCCACCTAATCAGTCTTACCGACTAGACCTGGGTTCTAGTAACTGCGTGCTGGCTTTTTGCGAGCGCCGTCTGCTTTTCCGCGTGGACCGGGGCGTGAGCCGCGGTTTTCTGTGCGAGGTCCGCGTGCTGGACGGTCATCGCCACCACGTGCTGGACGGTCGTCGCGTCCGCGGAAGTTTCCACCGCCGCGTGCTGGACGGTCGTCACGATTGCGTGCTGGACGGTCATCGCCACCACGTGCTGGACGGTCGTCACGGCCGCGGAAGTTTCCACCACCGCGTGCTGGAC
>Ga0164293_10006139_pt1 | contig 10243 bp, 10 predicted proteins | sample GEODES118metaG_FD_111487 | JGI IMG/M metagenome (GOLD analysis project Ga0164293, IMG submission 111487) | Eutrophic lake water microbial communities from Lake Mendota, Wisconsin, USA - GEODES118 metaG | ecosystem: Environmental > Aquatic > Freshwater > Lake | place: USA: Lake Mendota...
TCTCCAATGGTGCCCGAGTCTTCCCCGAAAATCAAAGCTTCCGGATGCTGCTCAAAAATCGCCCGGAAATTATCGCGCAAAATCACACGACCGTCGGTCCAATTGGGGGAGCTATCAAACGTTGCAGGTACTTCGGTCACTCCTAAGGCACTTCCGCTGTGCAAATGGGACGAATACGCTTCCCAGCCCCCTTTGCGCTGCTCTTCGACCCAATGAAGGGCCTTCCGTTTTGCCTCGGAATCAGGCACGGTGACCAATAACTTCCGAACGGGAGCCAAACACTCACGACGCAGAGGTTCGCGATTGGACTTCAAGGCCTGAGCTTCGTCCGTCGCTCCTAGGGCCAACAAGTGATCCACGGCTTCATTGCGCACGGACAAAATAGGGGATAGGTAGGCCTCGAAGGCGGCTTTCTTTTCCTCTTTCACCCAATCAGCCGCCTCTTTTTCCAATTGCGTCAATTGTTCATCGGTAGCAAATCCGCTCTTTAAAATCAAGCGACGAAATTGCGCTAGGCAATCGTATTCTTTCTCCCAAGCCAACCGCTCTTTGGACTTGTACCGTTCGTGGGATCCGGATGTCGAATGACCTTGCGGCTGGGTGCATTCCTGAACATGGACCAACACGGGACAATGTTCTTCCCGGGCCCATCGCTCGGCTTCCTCGTAGGTTGCGACCAGTTGGGCGTAATCCCAACCCATGACGGTCAAAATTTTATACCCCAACTTGGTATCACTGGAAGCAAAGCCCATCAATACTTCCGAAATGCTTTCTTTGGTGGTCTGATGGCGCGCGTGAACGGAAATGCCGTATTCATCGTCCCACACACTGATCACCATTGGAACTTGAAGTACACCGGCTGCGTTGATAGTTTCCCAAAACAATCCTTCGCTGGTGGAAGCGTTTCCAATCGTTCCCCAAGCAACTTCGCTGCCGTTTCGGGTAAAAGCATTGTCGACGCCGAGCGTTCGGTACACTTTGGAGGCTTGAGCCAGACCCAGTAAGCGAGGCATTTGTCCGGCAGTCGGGCTAATATCCGCCGAGCTGTTTTTTTGTTCCATCAAGGACTTCCAAGCGCCATTTTCCTCCAAGGAGCGCGTAGCAAAGTGTCCGTTCATCTGACGTCCACCACTGGCAGGTTCGCGTTCCAAACTGGTGTCCGCATAGAGCGAGGAAAAGAACGAACGGACTGTCAGTTGTCCTATGGCCAACATAAAGGTCTGGTCCCGGTAGTATCCGCTCCGGAAATCCCCGTTTCTAAAAACCTTAGCCCAAGCAATTTGGGCCAGCTCTTTTCCATCTCCAAAAATGCCAAACTTGGCTTTTCCGGTCAATACTTCTTTTCGTCCAATTAGACTGGCTTCCCGGCTGACGACCGCCAATCGGTAGTCGGCCAGTACGGTATCCAAAAATCCGGGTTCCTGGGTCATAGCGCAAAGGTAAGGCGGAGTAACTTTGTCTGATTCAATGAAAAATCTATTCCACCTCAATCCCTATTTCCTTCGCTACCCCAAGCATTTGTTCGGGGGCGTGGCATTTGTCATTCTTTCCGTCCTCTTTCAGACCTATCCCGCTGTTTTTATCCGTGAAGCGTTTGCTTCGGTAGAATTGGCCATTGCCCACGGAGTAACGGATGCGCTCCATCAAGACTTGTTGCGTTACAGTTTGCTGATTCTCTTTTTCAGTGCGCTCCGCGGGTTGTTTACTTTTTTAATGCGGCAAACCCTTATTGTTATGAGCCGCCACATTGAATACGATTTGAAAAACGACCTGTACGCCCAATACCAGAATCTGGATGCCGCGTTCTACCGGAAAAACAACACCGGCGACCTGATGAACCGCATATCCGAAGACGTCAGCCGCGTCCGAATGTACCTGGGGCCTGCCGTTATGTACAGCATCAATACGTTTTTTGCCACGCTTTTGGCCTTGATTTTTATGTTTCGGGTCGACGTCGCATTGAGTCTTTGGGTGTTGGCTCCCATGCCCCTATTGGTATGGGCCATTTATAAGGTGAGCGACCGCATCAACAAGGCCAGTCAGGATGTGCAAGAACAGCAATCGCGGATGAGCACCTTTGCACAAGAAACGTTTTCCGGGATTCGGGTGTTGAAAGCATTTGCGGCTGAAGATTCTCAAAAATCCCGGTACCAGAAGGCAGCAGAAGATTCCTACCAAAAAAATGCACGGTTGTTTGAAATCAATGCCCTTTTTCAACCTTTGATGCTTCTCTTGGTGGGGCTGTCCACCGTATTGGCCGTTTGGATTGGAGGACTCGGGGTCATTGAAGGCAAGTGGTCCTCTGGTGTAATTGCGGAATTCATTTACTACGTCAACCTACTCACTTGGCCCATTGCCAGTATCGGTTGGGTGATGAGCCTTATTCAACGAGCGGAGGCCTCCATGGCACGCATTCATGAATTCATGCAAGAGAGGCCCATCGTAATAGGGCCGTTAGACGGATATCGTCCGGATCATGTGCGCGGAGAATGGACGTTTGAAAACGTTGGATTTACTTACCCCGATACCGGCATAGAAGCACTCAACGGGGTTGATTTTAAAATTGAACCGGGAGAATTGGTCGTTATTACCGGAAAAACAGGCAGCGGAAAATCCACGCTGGCACAGCTTCTTGTGAGGTCTATGGATCCGACGAGCGGCCGTATTTTGTTGGACGGAGTGGATTTGAGAAATTGGGATCTTCCGACCTTGCGAAAACACATCGCTTTTGTCCCCCAAGATGCCTTTTTGTTTTCGGACACAGTGGGGAATAACCTCCGTTTTGGAAGTCCGTTTGAGCGCAGCGAAGAGCAAGTGATTACTGCTTCAAAATGGGCATCTGTTCATGAAGATATTGCGGGATTCTCATCCGGTTATGACACCGAGATTGGTGAACGAGGGGTGTCTTTGAGTGGGGGCCAAAAGCAACGTATTTCCATTGCGCGTGCCCTTTTGAAGGAGGCCCCCATTTTGGTAATGGATGACGCGCTAAGCGCCGTAGACACAAAAACAGAATCCACGATTGTCCAGGTTTTGCCCCAAGCTGTATCCGGGAGAACCGTTCTGTTAATTGCCCAAAGATTGACAGTAGGTCCACAAGCAGATAAAATTGTGGTACTGGATCAGGGTAAAGTAGCAGAATTGGGTACCCATAAAAAGCTTTTGGAAGAATCAGGAATCTATGCTAGTTTCGTTCAACTTCAGTCCCAGGAAAAAAAGAAGGGAATTGAGGTTACAAATGAGCCCAGAGATCATAAAACAAAAAATACAAAAGGAACTGCTTAGCTCTTTGATTGGCAACAGCGAAAAGAATGACGCGGCATCCATCGAATTGGCCGGTTCCTTTCAGCCGATGCCGCAATTGGGCCGAGGTGATTTTTTATGGAGGGCGGGTAGCCACAGTCCTTTTTTGTTTTTTTTGGAGAGCGGAGCTTTGGTTGAGACCTACAGCAAAGGAGTAAATACCTCCATGATTCGACTGGTCTCCCCTGGAACACTATTTTGGTGCGAGGATGTTGTCTTTTACAACCAAGGAGCGCTCACTCAAGCCAAAAGTTTGACCAATTCATCGGTTTGGTACTTAAGCCAAGAGGAGTTCTACCGCATTCACAAGGTGTTTGGTTCCGGATTTGATTTTTTGAATGCCTTTTCATTGGTTACATTAGGGAATTACCGGAGCCGAACGGCACAATTGATCCAATTGAATCCAGAAAAGAGACTGGCACATGCTTTGGGCCAATATCCTGCGTTGCTATCCTTGCTTACCCGGGATGAATTGGCCCGTTTTTTAGCATTGAGTCGTTCCACATTGCATCGTGTTTTAAAGCAGGGTTATGGTCGATAACATAGAACGAGATTCAATGGACCAAGCCGATTCCAGCAAAATTCTTTTGGAATGTTTTCAGCAATCTTTCGGGGTTGATTTTGAGTTAAATAGATTGTGGCTTGAAAGGCTGGTTGAAGCCTACGATGGTCCTCATCTCCTCAATCCGGGTGACTTACTTTGGGACATGGGGGATACCCGAAACGATTATTTCTTTGTTTTGGATGGCCTGGTTTCGGAGTTTTGGGTCAATGATTGCGGTGAGTCCTTTATCTATGCCTTTATTGGTCCGAAGGAATTTTGTGTGAATGAGTCTCACATGTTATTTAAAGCTCCATCCAAAAGTAGATTGCAGGTTATTCAACCCACATGGGTAATGGTGCTTCGCCAAGAGAAAGAAAGCGAATTTCGAAATGGAAATACCGCTTGGGAGCAATTGAGTTATGAGGTAGGGAAGAGAATTCTTGAAAAAAGGAGAGAAAGAATTCGGTGGCTCAGTGGTCCTAAAGGGGAGCATTTGCGGCAGGTGATCACCAAGTATCCAGGCCTTTTGAATCATGCAACCAAAGAGCAAATTGCTCGTTACTTGGGTGTTTCGCGCGCTACAGCCTATCGACTCTTTACCAATTTAGCCAGAAAATAAGGTTCAAATGAGACGCCTCGCGGGAGGTCGTTTTTCTAAGTTTGTGAGCAGTGGAGTTATTCACCGTCATTTACCAAACCAACGAGAGGCCGGCATATTTGCCGGCTTTTTTTGTACTACGGCAGTCGTACGTGTGCAAATGCGGAATGCGACCAGAGGGCTATTTTACGCAAGAAATTTTCGCTAGATTCGTCATTCGAAATTTCAAAATCATCTGTTCCAAGAAGCTTTCTTTTGCGATCATCGTCCCATTGAAAGGACATTCGGCTGGAAAGAGCCTCTAAACTTAGCTCGGGGTTCCGCTGTGCAATTCGGTTTTTTCGAAGGGCTTCTTTGGCCGTGATAAGAAGAACCCGGTTGCAGGTGGACCGGTTTCCAATCTCAAAAAGGAGGGCTGACTCCTTAATTACCCAGGGGTGATCTTGTGCTTTTAGGGCGCCAAGCCAACCGATAAAGTCCTCATTTACTGCTGGGTGAATTATTTCATTTAGCCGTTGCCAATTCGAATGAGAAGAAAATGCATGGATGCCCAAGTAAACGGCATTCGGGCTTCCGTCGGGGCATATGGAATCCGAGCCAAAAGCACTAACCAAGTCATATTGGAGACGTGGGGAAGTGGTTATCAGGAATTTGGCCCGTTCGTCCGCCGGATAAACGGGCCAGTCCAAATCACGAAAATAGCTAACTGCTAAAGACTTACCAGCGCCCATTCCACCTGTAATGCACAAAACACGGGGTGTCATAAGAGCAAAGGTACTGTATAAATAGGGGGGGAGTTAGTTCAGCAAATGCCTTAAACTATGGGAGTAAGCATACCGAACATCCTGGCGTTTTGCTTCGACTAATTCAAAAAAGGCAAAAACACATATCCAAGAGGTCCAAGCATCCAAGTGATCATCAAAGCAATCCATGCTTGCGGCATGTTCAAAGCGGAAGTGGATTTTCCGAATCAGTCTGTATCCTACTTTCCAGTCGGATTCGCTCCATTGAGGGAGTTGGCTTAAAACAATTAATCTTGAAGCAATAATACGATCGGATGCCTGATGGAATGAATTACTCAGCACCCACAAGTCCGATGCCAAGAGATGCATTTTGGCCAAAGCCCGACGGACCATTCGTTCTTCTTCGAAGAACGTCGGATCTCGCCATTCGATGCGATCGGTATCCAGCGTGCGGTAGGGCATAAATGGTAAACGCACATGGGGGATGAAATGTTTAGGCAATGCTAAAACTTCAGCCCCCTTATAGGAGTGAGCAATTCTTTTTTAAGATGAAGTGTTTGCAAAACACTTAATGGTATTGATTTTTTTTCTCATATTTGATAAACAATTACTTACAGTAGTTGTTATTCGTACACATTAACCCCTTAAAACCATCACAAAATGATGTTACTCAACGCCGCTGCCAACTTTGATCCACAGGATTACGTTGGGTTTACCTTCTTCACCGGATACATGGCTATGATGGCCGCTACGGTGTTCTTCTTGCTGGAGCGTGGACGTGTTTCTGACGCTTGGAAATCCTCTTTATTGGTTTCCGGTCTGATCACAGGAATTGCTGCAGTGCATTATTTCTACATGCGCGACTACTGGATGGCCACTGGCCAGTCTCCCGTTGTTTTGCGTTACATTGACTGGACGTTGACCGTTCCGTTGATGTGCGTGGAGTTTTACCTGATCACCAAGAAAGCAGGGGGCACCATGTCCTTGCTGTGGAAACTGATCGCTGCTTCCGTAGCCATGTTGGTTCTCGGTTACATCGGTGAGGCGGTTTACGTAGGTGAAGGCTACGCAACCCAGCAGTGGGTATACGGTGCCTTGTCTGGAGCGGCGTACTTCTACATCTTGTGGTTGGTATGGAAAGGCGAAGTTGCACAGCTTGCAGCAAATGCTGGTCCTAACGTTGCCACGGCCGTTCGTCACTTGCGCAATTTCGTATTGGTGGGCTGGGCGATCTACCCAATCGGTTACATCTTGGGAACCCACGGTGGATTGTTTGGAATCGACATGGGCCACGACGCCAGTTCATTGAACTTGTTCTACAACCTTGCCGACGCTGTTAACAAAATCGGTTTTGGTTTGGTGATCTACGCTTTGGCGATCAAAGACAACAAGTAATCTTAAGTCTTTTCATTTTAAGAGGCCGTCTCGAAAGAGGCGGCCTTTTTTTATGAAAACATTTGGATTACCGGTTGAATGAACCGCTAAACGACCCCATTCAACCCAGTGCATAGTCTGTTCATCGAATAATTTACAGGGGAGGATTTGGGATTGGCAATTTTGTATCCGGATTTCGGCCGAAGCCCAATTAATCTTAAACCAGTAAACAATGAAAAAAATTCGATTGGGCAGTTTAGCTGTCCTTCTCCCACTGTGTTCTTTTGGACAAAATTCAGCCAATGTCGCTGCGAACATTGCCATCGATGAAGTAGCCATGTTGCGTATTGTAGATCAAAGTGGTAATCCGATTACAGCATTATCATTTCCAATAGTTGCGCCAACGGTAGCAGGTGATGTCCCAAAATTGAAGGGATTTCATGAGACCTTCTTGCAGTTCACCAGCATAGCGTCTTTGGCCCCGGATAACTACCGGTCTATTTCGATTGAAGTTATTCCAACTCTTCCACCGGGTTTGAATCTTAACTTTATAACTACCCCGCCCAGTACCATCAATTCAGGAAACTACTACAGCACATCGGTAAGTAATTCCCAGCCGATTGGACTTCTAGCAGACAACATTGAAAGCGGATTTACGGGCGATGGTGCAAATGCAGGAGTAAGGGTTCTCACGATGATGGACTTTAATCCAACTTTAGTCCGCACCCAACAGTCGGGCACGTACATGATGCGGTACACTTTGTCCAATTATTGAGATGTTGCCTAGCTTATTTAACTCCCGAGCCGTCTATTGGCGGCTCGGGTTTTTCTTGGTGTGGTATCTTTTATTTAATCCAACTGCTGAGGCCCAACTGGAAGTTGTAAATGGTTTGTCGCACAAGTACTTGCGTCATCATAAAGTAGACGGATGGATCGAGGTATTGAATCGCAGTGCCTTTTCGGAGACGGCTATTGTTACCGTTGCCCCCCTTCGTCCAAAAAATGCACCTCCCTTGGATACGCTGTTGGTTGGGTACTTAGAAATTGCCCGGTCGTGTTCGGTGGGTCCGGGTGAAAAGAAACGAATTCCATTCAAAGCTGAATTGCCTAATCGCGAAAAAGCAACGGGATGCATGGTTTACGTGGAGCCAGCAGTTTCCTTGGAGTACCAATGGAAGCATTTGACAGATTCTATAGGTTTGGTCACATTGGTTCGTTATGGAGTCGCTGTTTTGGCGGCAGGGGATGGGCCTTCGGACACCTTGGTGCAGGCAACTGCTTTCCGGGATAGTACAGGAATTTGGCTCGAATTATCGAACCGGTCAGAGGCATTGTGGATGCCCCGTGCCTTGTGGTCGGAGCGGGGAAGGTCGGTACAAAAAAACGAATGGGTAATCCTGCCTGGTGAAAACAAGAAGATCAAATGGAAAACACGAACCAACGACTTAGGCAAATTGGTATTGTTGGACAATGACAGAAGAAGATGGCAATGGAACCTATAAGCCCTTTGATTTGGTCATTGGCATTTTCTGCCCAGTTTAGCAGGGGATTAGGACCCTCGCCAATTCTCCCTGGTTGGAAATTAGGCCTACAAAATAGAGGCTGGACCGTTCAATGGAATCAAGTAGGACGCAGTTCAAACTTAAATTTCCAGAAAGGAAGTCAAAGATTAAGCATTGGGAAGTGGTCAAATGAATCATGGCTAAATGGAGGATGGAAAGTGAAGAAATTCGAAGGTGAATTTTGGTTTGATTTATCCAAGCAAAAATTATCGACCCAATGGGTCTATACATTGCCGAATAGAAGAATCCACCTGAATACCCACCCTGCCCTAGGTGTTCGAGTAGGCTATATCGCACCTAGAATGCACGTAGAAATAGGCAATCGCTGGAGGGTACAGTGGCGGTCTCAGTCGCCAAACGTTCGAGCTGCCTTATCGGGCGGTTGGTTTATGAATAGTTTATATGGGGCTGAAGTTCAATGGAAGAAGGTGCATGTTAATTACCGGACAACTTTGGATGATTGGGGACAATGGAGTTTACATACCCAACCTTTCGTATGGTCCAATTTCTCGATAAATGCCTCCAAAGACAGATGGAGGATTCAAAGCAATCAAAGATTTTCAGTGAACCCAGGAAGATCCAAGTCAGGAATTTATTTAGAATCCTCGGTATTCCTCCATTCGCGTGGTTCGGGTTTCAGTTTGGGTGCGGGAAATTACAACCACAGGATTTACGGCTCGACCGGTGTAGAGGTAGATCGCGGATATCCCTTCGAAGTGGGCTGGCAATCCCAGGGAAAATGGAGACAAATGGGTGTATATCAAATTCAGTTCACTGCCCAAAAACAAGAAAGTTGGTCCTGGCATTTGCGCCTTAACCAAAGTATACGATTGGGCCAAAGACAATCGACAACATTATCGAGATCCAAGTCCATTTGTATTCAAATAGTCTGCCAAATTCAGGATCAGGATAGACCGCATCAGGTCCTGATGATTCTTAAACACGTATCAACTGGAAGTACCATCCGTTTTTTACTAGAAGGAAACTCGGTAAGACGCGAGTGGGTTCCAGAAGGGGACTATATCGTTCAGGTTGTGGGGCCTGAGGAGTGGGATTACCAGTGTTCCGTTGATCGTATAACGGCAACTAAAGGAGATGAGGAAAAAAAAGTGGTGGTGTTAGTCAAGCCATTGAAATATAATGAAATGAACTAATCAATTCAATAGATATTCCAAGTAATGACCTGCGAAATAGGCCAATGATGCTGCGGCAGCACCCAAAAAGAGGGTTTCAAAAATGCTTCGAAACAAAGGGGTTTGGTTTATTCGACTTTTTAGAAATCCAATTCCCGTAAATGCCAAACCCGTGAGCACGCAAGCTGCAGCAAAAGGATTCCAAAGAGTAGGGAGAAGACCAGGAAAAACGTACACCAGCAGAGGAATGGCCCCAATCGAATTGAATGACAAAAAGGTGACAGTCCCCACCGTCCATGGGGAGGTGGTAACCGGTTCCAACTCCAATTCGTACTTCATCATCTCGTCCACCCATCTGTCCTTGTCGGAACAAATAATGTCAACAGCAGAATTCAATGCACTTCCCTCAAAACCTTTCTTGGCATATATTTCTCGAATTTCTTCTCGTTCAATTTCAGGGAGGTGTTCGACCTCCCAATACTCTTTTTGCCGCAACTTTTGGTAGGTTTCTCGGTCCGTTTTTTGAGCCAAGTAGGCACCAACAGCCATGGAAAAGCCATCTGCAATCAAGTTTGCAATTCCCAAGATGATGACGGTCCTTGTGCTAAGACCAGCTCCCACACTTCCCGCAACTACAGCAAATGTGGTTACGGCACCGTCCATCCCCCCGTAAACAAATTCGCGCAGATGCCGAGAAATCCAACCGAGCCAACCGGTTACTGGAGCATGGGGTTCGAAAGGATGGGGGTGATTCATGGTTTAAATACATTTTTACCTACCGTACCAACTTGTACAGCGTAGCTCAAAATTGGACTGAATGTTTAACCAATACAAATTATAATCCCCGATGTGGTAGTTTTTCCAACGATAGAACACGGACCAAGGCATCGCCAATTCCCGAACTTGAAGAGTTCCTCGGCTTATTTCGACGGAGAGTGATTTGGGATTTTTAATGGTACCGGTTCCAAACAAGATTCCCTGGTGCA
>Ga0164293_10006140_pt1 | contig 10242 bp, 8 predicted proteins | sample GEODES118metaG_FD_111487 | JGI IMG/M metagenome (GOLD analysis project Ga0164293, IMG submission 111487) | Eutrophic lake water microbial communities from Lake Mendota, Wisconsin, USA - GEODES118 metaG | ecosystem: Environmental > Aquatic > Freshwater > Lake | place: USA: Lake Mendota, Wisconsin...
ATGAAGAAGCGCGACACGGTGCTCGGTGGTCACAAGCCGGCGAGCACGTTGCTCACCGTTCCGGTGCTCGCCCGTCCCGAGTGGCGCGTCGAGATCTCCGTCATCGCCGCCCAGTAGGGCGATTTCGCCGATTCTCTTCGGCGCGGGACTGCATGGCGTCGGGCCTCAGACCCTACGATTGGGCGCCTATGGCAGAGCATCGCACCGATTCGGGCATCCCCATCGCACCCCTCTACACCGCAGCCGACCTGGCTGGCTGGGATCCGGCGGAAAAGTTGGGCGAGCCCGGCAAGGCGCCCTACACCCGGGGCGTGTACCCGACGATGTACCGCGGGAAGCTCTGGACGATGCGTCAGTACGCCGGCTTCGGTACGGCGGCGTCCACCAACGAGCGTTTCAAGTTTCTGTTGCAGGCCGGCCAGACCGGTCTGTCGTGCGCCTTCGACCTGCCCACCCAGATGGGTTACGACTCGGATCATCCGCGTGCCGAGGGCGAAGTGGGCAAGGTGGGCGTGGCCATCGACTCGATCGCCGACATGCGTCTCCTGCTCGCCGACCTGCCTCTCGACCGCGTCTCGACGTCGATGACCATCAACTCGACCGGCGCGATCCTCTTGTTGATGTACGAGTTGGTCGCCGAAGAGCAGGGCGTGCCCGCCAGTGCCATCAGTGGCACCATCCAGAACGACCTGCTGAAGGAGTACATCGCCCGCGGCACGTACATCTATCCGCCGCGTCCGTCGATGCGTGTCATCACCGACATCTTCGAGTACTGCAGCAAGCACGTGCCGAAGTGGAACACGATCTCGATCTCCGGTTACCACATTCGTGAGGCCGGCAGCACCGCGGTGCAGGAAATCGCCTTCACGCTCGCCAACGCCATCGCCTACGTGCAGGCCGCGATCGATGCCGGACTCGACGTCGACGATTTTGCGCCGCGTCTCAGCTTCTTCTGGAACGGTCACAACAACTTCTTCGAGGAAGTTGCCAAGTTCCGCGCCTCGCGGCGGATGTGGTACCGCATCATGACCGAGCGTTTCGGTGCCAAGAAAGAAGCGAGCAAGTTGCTGCGCTTCCACACCCAGACGGGCGGCAGTACGCTGACGGCACAGCAGCCGCTGAACAACGTGGTGCGTGTTGCCATCCAGTCGATGGCGGCGGTGCTGGGTGGAACCCAGAGTCTCCACACCAACGGCTACGACGAGGCCATCAGTCTTCCCACCGAGGAAGCCGCACGCATCGCGCTGCGTACGCAGCAGATCATCGGCTACGAAAGCGGCGTTGCCGACACGCCCGACCCGCTGGCCGGTTCGTACCTCGTCGAGAAACTCACCGACGAAGTCGAGGCACTGGCGTGGGAGTACATCGCGAAGATCGACGAGATGGGTGGCGCCGTTGCGGCCATCGAGTCCGGCTACCAGATGGACGAGATCGAGCAGGCCGCCTACGAGTACACGAAGTCGATCGACGACGACGATCGCGTGATCGTGGGCGTCAACAAGTTCACGGTCGACAGCGAACCCGAACCGAAGGCGTTCCCAATCGATCCGCAGTTGCAGGTCAACCAGATCGCCAGCCTGAAGCAGTTCAAGGCGAACCGTGACACGGCGTTGGTGCAGGCCAAGTTGGCCGACGTCACTGCTGCGGCACGCGGTTCGCAGAACTTGCTGTACCCGATGAAGGAAGCACTGCGAGCCAACGCAACGCTCGGCGAAGTGAGCGATGCGCTGCGCGAGGTGTTCGGGATCTACCAGCCCTGAGGCTGGCGATCGCCGGCCTAGAGCCAGGTGATGGCGACCGGGGGTCGGCCCGGGGATTCCTGTTCCTTGGTCGGCCAACCGAGATAGACGAGGCCGAGAATCTCGGTCTCGGCCGGAAAACGACAGAGACCGGTGATCGTCGCATTGGCGCCGCGAGCAGGTGAGCCCCACAGCGCTGCGAGGCCGTGGGCTTGCGCGGAGAGCAGCATGTTCTGGATGCCGGCCGCGACGGCGTAACGGTTCTCCGCCGTGCGCTCGGGGCTGTCGCCCGGATCAGCGCCGACCACCACGACATAGGGAGAGCGCAGATACTTCGTGCGGGTCTTCGCGACTTTCGGTTCGTCGTCGCCCTGGGCGGCCATCACGGTCGAGATTCGTTCGCCCAGTTCACGTCGGGACTCTCCTCCGACCACGGCGATGCGCCACGGCCAGGTGCGCTTGTGGTTCGGCGCCCAGGTGACGAGTTCACAGAGCTGCTCCACGATCTCGCGGGGTACATCACGTTCGGCGTCGATGAGAAGACTGCTGCGACGGTTCTTGACGAGACGGGCAAGGTCCTGCGGGTCCATGTCAGTTCTTGTGCAGTGCGGCGTTGAGTCCACCCCACGAACCCTGGCGCTGAATCGCCTCGACGGCGCCCGTGACACTGTTGCGGCGGTAGAGCAGATTGTGGGCGCCCGAGAGTGCGCGGGCCTTCACCACTTCGCCGTCGGGCAGACGCACCATCGTCCCGGCGGTGATGTAGAGACCGGCCTCGACGACGCAGTCGTCGCCGAGTGAGATGCCGAGACCCGAGTTGGCGCCGAGCAGACAGCGCTCGCCGACGGTGATGACTTCCTTGCCACCGCCCGAGAGTGTGCCCATGATGCTGGCGCCACCGCCGATGTCGGTGCCGTCGCCCACGACCACTCCGGCCGAGATGCGTCCTTCCACCATCGAGGCACCGAGCGTGCCGGCGTTGAAGTTGCAGAAACCTTCGTGCATGACGGTGGTGCCGGCCGAGAGGTAGGCACCGAGGCGTACGCGACTGGCGTCGGCGATGCGCACACCGCTCGGCACCACATAGTCGGTCATCCGCGGGAACTTGTCGACACCGTTCACCACGAGATGCTCGCCGCGGCGAGTGAAATTCCAGGCGACGCTGTCGAGTTGGTCGATGGCAACGGGACCGCGGCTCGTCCAGGCGACGTTCGGCAGCAGCGCGAACATGCCGTCGAGGTTCAGTGTGCGCGGCTGGGCAAGACGGTGCGACATGAGGTGCAGGCGCAGGTAGACGTCGCTGGTGGTCGTGGGCGCGGCCGAGGTGTCGACCACGATGCTGACCGGCTGCAGGGCAACGCCGCGCTCTGGATCCTCGGTCGATGCGCCGGTGACGCTGGAGGTGGGGGCGTCTGCCGGGACGGCGTCGCCCCATCCGAGCGCGCGGAAGCGGGTGTCGAGGACGGTGCCGTCGGCGGCAACCGTGGCGAGGCCGATGCCCCAAGCTGAAGTGCTCATTCTTTCTCCTTGTTGCTCGTCACGAAACGATGCTCCTTACTCGAAAACTTCGGGACGCAACGTGGGGAAGAGGATCACGTCGCGAATCGAGGGAACGTTGGCAATGAGCATGGTCAGTCGATCCATGCCGATGCCGAGGCCGCCCGTGGGTGGCATGCCGAACTCCATGGCTCGCAGGTAGTCCTCGTCGACGGTTCCTGCTTCGGCGTTGCCGGCTTCCTTGGCGCGTTGCTCTTCTTCGAACCGCAGGCGCTGCTCGACCGGGTCGTTCAGCTCGCTGTAACCGTTGGCGAGTTCGCGGCCTCCGACGAACAGTTCGAAGCGCTCGGTGAGATGCGGATCGTTGCGGTCGACACGTGCGAGTGGGCTGATCTCGACGGGGTGGCCGGTGACGAAAGTGGGCTCGCGCAGTTCGTGTTCGGCCAATGCTTCGAACATCTCTTCGATGATCTTGCCCGAACCCCACTGCGGCTCGGCGCGTACACCGTGCTTGGCAGCGAGGGCTCGCATGTCGTCGACGGGGATCGACGGATGGACGTCTACTCCCGTCTTTTCCTGGACCAGGTCGACCATGCGTACGCGGCGGAACGGCTTGGCGAGATCGACGGGGGAACCGTCGATCTCCACGACGCTGGTGCCGATGGCATCGCGCGCGGCGGCTGCGAAAAGTTCCTCGGTGATGGACATGACGTCGGTGTAGTCACCGAAGGCCTGGTACAGCTCCATCATCGTGAACTCGGGATTGTGGCGTGTGGAAATGCCCTCGTTGCGGAACACACGACCGATCTCGTACACACGCTCCATGCCGCCCACGATCAGGCGCTTGAGGTGCAGTTCGAGTGCGATGCGCAGGAAGAGATCCATGTCGAGCGCGTTGTGGTGCGTGGTGAAGGGGCGTGCGTGCGCACCTCCGGCCTCCACATGCAGAACGGGCGTTTCGACTTCGATGAAACCCTTCGTCGCCAGCGTCTTGCGGAACGAGGCGATGATCGCGTGTCGCACGGCGAATGCACGGCGGGCATCGTCGTTCGAGATGAGATCCGCGTAGCGCTGGCGATAGCGGGTGTCGGTGTCGGTGAGGCCGTGCCACTTGTCGGGCAACGGGCGAACGGCCTTCGCCAGCAGCGTGAGGGCGGTGACCTTCACCGACAGTTCACCCTTGCGGGTGGTCATCACGGTTCCCGACACGCCCACCCAGTCGCCAAGGTCGAGAGCATTGATGGCCTCGAAGAGTTCGTCGCCAACCACCGCCTTCGAAACGAACAACTGGATCTCGTCGTCGCGGTCGCGCAACGTGGCGAAAATCAACTTGCCCTGGTCGCGCTTCAGCAGGATGCGTCCGGCAACGTCGACACCCACTTCGGTCTCGGTGCCCGGTTCCATGTGACCGTGCGCGGCACGGATCTCGGTCAGTGTGTGGCTGCGGTCGAAGCGGTAGGGATACGGCTCGGTGCCGGCTTCACGAAGGGCCCGGATTTGTGAGAGTCGGCGCTGGCGTTCGAGTTCGAGACCCGTTGCGCTCTCCGCGGTTTCAGAGACGTTTTCGGGGGCGTTTTCGGGGGCGGTCACGGGTTCCCACGGTAGTGGGTGGGGTCCCTACTACGGTGACCCGTCGATGCCGTCGAGCCGCCTTTTTCGTGTCGTCATCGCGGCTGTCTCGATCAGCATGGTTGCCGGTGTGGGACCGGCGCGGGCCGACACGATCAATCCTCCGCTTCCCGATCTTCCGTCGACGAGTTCCCGGGAGGGTCTGGCGATCTCGGTGTCCCACCCGATGGGCGTCAAGGCCGACACACGCCGTGCGATCGAATCGGCTGCACGGTCCGTCGGCGCAGAGGTGTATCCCGGGCGGGCCGTCACGTTGGGTCTGACCAGAATGAGCCGTGGTCAGCGCACCGTTCAGCGTGTGCGTCGTGGATGGCGCATCCCGATGTCGACCGTGGCGCACCACGATGCGGTGGTGCGCAGCGTGATGGGTGGTGACATCGCCGACGTGCTTCTCTCCGGGCGCGTCGTGATGGGAGAGAGTTCTGCGGGTGTTCGCCGTGCGCAGGTCGGTGACGTGGTGACGCTGGTCGGCAAGAAACCAAGGCTCGAGAAATCCATGTCCACGAAAGCGAAAGACAAGAAGCGGCCCGTGGCGCGTCTCGAGATCGGCGCCATCGTCGACGACGAACTGGTGGGTGGTGCGGATCTCCTCGTGTCGATGCGTGACATCGAGGCACTCGGTGCCACGCTCAACACGCGCTACACGATGATCGGATTCCGTCGCGCCGCCGATGCGCAACGTGCACTCGCCGACGTGGGGGTCGTGAATGGACTGAGCGTTCGGGTCCGCGCCACGTGGGATGCGCCCAACCCGGACGCCACCATGGGTCTCGGAGTTGCCAAGGCGCGACTCGGTGAGTTCGCCTACACGATCGACGGGAAGGGTCGGGTACGCGTCGATCCCGGATGGACGCATCGCAACATCACCCCGCGACAGAACTTCGAGGACATCCAGATTCGCGCCGCCTGCCATCGCGAGATCTGGACGGCCATCCAGGGGGCTCTCACCGAGATCCGTGCGGCCGGTTGGTCGCGTCTGGTCGACGTGGAGAATGCCAATCGTTACGGTGGCTGTCACTACGCCCGACTGAATCGCATCGCCGAGGACCTCGAATTTCTCTCCCGTCACTCGTGGGCGATGGCGCTCGATTTCAACACCACGACGAACGCGCAGGGTCGTCCACCGAACATGCCCTGCGGCATCGTGCGGATCTTTCGCAAGTGGGGTTTCGCCTGGGGTGGGAACTTCACGCCGGCCGACGGCATGCACTTCGAGTACGTCGGTGAACGGCGTGACAACATCGCGTTTCCCTCGCGGTATTGCCCGAACATCATCGGTGGCGACGGATAGCCTTTCGCTCGTGCCAACTCGTTTCGTCATCATCGGTGGGGGTCCGGCAGGCAACACGGCGGCCACGTGGGCCGCGCGCATGGGGGCCGAGGTGGTGATGATCGAACGCGAGATCGTGGGCGGTGGCGCACACTTGCTCGACTGCATTCCCTCGAAGGCAATGATCGCCACTGGGGGTGCCATAAGTGCCACGAAGCGATTCGCCGGAATGGGTCTCGAGCAGCACGCCGCCGAGATCGACGTCGATTCACTCACCACGCGCATTGGCGCCATCCGCGATCGCATGCAGAACACCACCACGCAGTTGCTCGAGAGCCAGGGCGTCACCATTCTCATGGGCGAGGCAAGCTTCATCGGGCCGAACGAGGTGCGGGTGGTCAGCGGTGCCGGCGAACAGGTCGTGCGTGGCGATGCGTTCCTGGTGGCCACCGGTTCGCGCCCCCGTATTCCCGAGTGGTGTGTCCCCGACGGCGAACGCATTCTCACCACCCGCGACTGCTATCCGCCGAAGGTGTTCCCGAAGAGCATCGCCGTCGTGGGATCGGGCGTCACCGGCGTGGAGTTCGTCCACATGTTCTCGTCGTTCGGATCCGACGTGACCTTGGTGGTCAGCCGTCAGCAGGTCCTTCCCGGCAAAGACCCGGAGGCAGCGGCCGCTCTGGAGGACAGCTTCCTCGACCGAGGTGTGAAGTTGCTGAAGGGTGCCCGTGCCGAAGGCATCGAGCGCGAGGGTGACGAAGTGGTGGTCAGGTGCAGCGACGGCCGTGAGGTGCGCGCCACCCACGCAGTGCTCGCCATCGGCTCCGAGCCGAACGTAGAGAGTCTGGGTCTGGCGGCCGCTGGTGTGGAACTCGACGATCGTGGCTACGTCAACATCAACAACCATTGCCAAACCAACGTCGCCCACATCTACGCGGCGGGTGACGTCAGCGGAAAGTTGCCGCTCTCGTCGGTGGCCTCGATGCAGGGACGCAAGATCGCCGAGCATCTCATGGGTGCCACCAAGATGGCCCACCGCGACATCGACTACGACAAGGCCGCGTCAGCCATCTTCACGCAACCCGAAATCGCCGACGTCGGTCTGGCCGAGGCCGAGGCGTTCTCGTCGGGGCGCAAGATCCGCGTCACCAAGGTGCCGTTCTCGTCGACACCGAAGGCGCTCATCCACAACGACCCGCACGGTTTCGTGAAGCTCATTTCCGATCCGAACACCGGTGTGGTGCTCGGAGGCACGATCGTGGGTCGCCACGCCGGCGAGTTGATCAGCGTCATCGCTCTTGCTGTCACGGCACACCTGAAGGTGGCCGATCTTCTCGACACTTTGCTCGTGCACCCGGCTCTCGCCGAAGCACTCTCTGACGCCGCCGAGTAGGCGGGAATAAGCACAGCCGCCGAGTAGGCGGATTACTCGATGACGGCGACGACGTCGCCGGATCCGACGGTGTCGCCGGCTGCGACCTTGATTTCCTTCACCTTGCCGCTCTTTTCGGCCTGGATCTGGTTCTCCATCTTCATCGCTTCGAGGACCACGACGGCCTGGCCGGCTTCGACTTCCTGGCCGACTTCGACGAGCACCTTCACGATGGTTCCCTGCATGGGGACCACGACGTCTCCGCTGCCGGTTCCGCCCCCGGCACCACCGCCGCCACCTGCGGCGCGGGTGGCCTTCTTGGCCTTGGCGGGTCCGGCCGATGCCACCATCTGGCTCTCGGGGATCCACATCTTCACGTCGAAGCGCTTGCCGTTCACCTCGACCGTGGTCTTGCGCTCGACCAACGCCTCGGCTTCTTCGCCGGCAGCGGCGGGTGCCGCGCCGATCGCCGAGAGGTCGAGTCGCTCTTCCACCCACTTCGTGGAGTGGGTGAAGGCGTGGAAGTCGGGGTGCTCGAGAATCGCGATGTCGGCGGGAATCGTGGTGTGCACGCCCTCGACCACCATCTCGTTCAGTGCACGAATGGTGCGGGCGATCGCGACGTCGCGGTCCTTGCCCCACACGATGAGCTTGCCGACGAGGTTGTCGTAGAACTGGCTGACGGTGTCGCCGGATTCGTAACCACCGTCGAAGCGGACACCGAAGCCGTCGGGTGTGACGAGCTTGGTGATGGTGCCGGGGGACGGCAGGAACTTGCCACCGGCCGGGTTCTCGGCGTTGATACGAATCTCGATGGCGTGGCCACGGCGCTGGGCGAGCACTTCTTCTTGGGTCATCGGCAACTTCTCGCCGGAGGCGACGCGAATCTGCCACTCGACGAGGTCGATACCGGTGATGGCCTCGGTGACCGGGTGCTCCACTTGGAGACGGGTGTTCATCTCGAGGAAGAAGAACTCGCCGTCCTGGTAGATGAACTCGACGGTGCCGGCGTTGTAGTAGCCGACGGCCTTGGCGGCCTTCACGGCGGCTTCGCCCATGGCCTCTTCGACACCTGCGGGCAGCGCTGCGGCCGGTGCCTCTTCGATCAACTTCTGGTGACGACGCTGTGCCGAGCAGTCGCGGGTGCTGACCCACACGACGTTGCCGTGCTTGTCGCCGACCAACTGCACCTCGATGTGGCGTGGCCAGGTGAGGTACTTCTCGACGTACACCTCGTCGCGGCCGAAGAAAGCCTTGGCTTCGCGCTGGGCGGAGTCCATGGCCTCCTGGACGTCGGCGGCGGAGTGCACGACCTTCATGCCGCGTCCGCCACCACCGAAGGCGGCCTTGATGGCTACCGGGAATCCGAACTTGTTGCCGAAGTCCTCGATCTCCTTGGCGGACGTGGCGAACTCGGTGGTTCCGGGAACGATGGGGGCGCCACCGCGCTGTGCGGCGATACGACTGGACACCTTGTCGCCCATTTCGATGATGGCCGCCGGCGGAGGTCCGATGAACTCGACACCGAGATCGGTGATGGCCTTGGCGAAGTCTGCGTTCTCGCTGAAGAAGCCGTATCCCGGGTGAACGCCGTCGGCGCCGCTCTTCTTGATGGCATCGAGAATGGCCTCGGTGTTGAGGTAGCTCTCGGCCGCGGTCTGGCCCCCGAGTGCGTATGCCTCGTCGGCCAAGCGGACATGGAGTGAGTTGCGGTCGAGCTCGGAATAGACCGCGACGGTCTTGATTCCCATTTCACGGGCTGCCCGGATGACACGGACGGCGATCTCTCCACGGTTGGCAATGAGGATTTTCTGCAGCACGAGTGACAATGTTGGTGCGGTGGACATGGGAAAAGCGAATCGGTACGGCAACTGGTGGGTGGAAAGGGTGCCCGAGACGGGCTCGACCAACGCCGATCTGCTCGTGGCGGCCGAATCGGGGGCTCCCGACCGGTCGGTTCTGGTCACCGACCACCAAACGGCGGGCCGTGGGCGCCTGGGTCGGGTCTGGCAGGCTCCGCCGGGGGCCAACTTGCTCGTCTCCTTCCTCCACCGTGACGTGGTCGACCATCCCCACCGTCTCACCCAGCGACTCGGCCTTGCGGCGGTGCGAGTGCTGCGTCAGCGCTTCGCCATCGATGCGGGGTTGAAGTGGCCGAACGACGTCGTTGCGCGCGTCGGTGCGAGTGCGGCCGCAAAAGACGTGAAGGTTGCCGGCATTCTTGCTCAATCGATACCTGCCACCGACGGTGCACTGCACGTCGTCGTCGGCATGGGCCTGAACGTCGCGTGGGCGCCCTCGCCCGACGTCGCCGAGGCGACGTGTGTGAACGATGTCAAGCCGCCCACATCACCGACACTCGAACCTTTCGACTTTCTCATGCTCGTCCTCGATCAACTCGACGAACTGGCGATGTCGACACCCGAAGAAGTGTCCGCCGAATATCGTTCGGTGCTGCGCACGCTCGGACGATCCGTGAACTGCGACATGCCCGACGACACGAGGATCACGGGCCGCGCCGTCGACGTCGACGATGACGGTCGATTGCTGGTGGTGGACGAATGTGCCGTGACGCACCGCATCGACACCGCCGACGTGGTGCACTTACGAAACGCCTGAGAGCGACTATTTTGACGGTGTGAAGCGCGCCCGTTACGTCGTTGCCGTCGGCATGGCGGCATTGATCGCGTTGGGCGGCGCGGCGGGACTCGTCCGTGGGGCGAAGAGCCAGATGA
>Ga0164293_10006142_pt1 | contig 10239 bp, 9 predicted proteins | sample GEODES118metaG_FD_111487 | JGI IMG/M metagenome (GOLD analysis project Ga0164293, IMG submission 111487) | Eutrophic lake water microbial communities from Lake Mendota, Wisconsin, USA - GEODES118 metaG | ecosystem: Environmental > Aquatic > Freshwater > Lake | place: USA: Lake Mendota, Wisconsin...
CAGTATTACAAAGTTCCATGTTTGCCTAGGCCGGTATCGCATTCCAATGACTGGATAAAACCATTACTAGAGTCAGGTGCTGATGGTTTAATTGCACCAATGGTTAATAGCGAAATCGAACTCAATGGTTTAATCAATAATGTTAAATATCCCCCTAAAGGAAATAGAAGTTTTGGAGTCAATCGGGCACAAAGCTATGGTAGTAATTTTGATCAGTATGTTAAAAACTGGAATGACTTTTCTATTTTTATTGCACAAATTGAATCAAGATCGGCAGTAGATAGCGTAGAAGAAATTGTTTCACACAAAGATTTGGATGGCGTAATGATTGGCCCATATGATTTATCTGGTTCACTTGGAGTCCCTGGTGAAAAATTTCATCCATTAGTAAAAGAAGCCGAATCTAAAGTGATAGAAGCATGTAAAAATCGTGGCATATCCTGTGGCACTCAGTTGAGCGATTTTAATGCTGAATCCATTAATAATGCTCTAGCAATGGGTTACACATTTATAATTGCATCTTCAGACTTGTTTATTTTAGACTCGTGGGCAAATGCGGCAGAAAAAGTAATGCAAGGATTAAGGGCGTGACAGAGAAATTTGAAATTTCGTTTAAATCACACACACAATTATTCTCTCTTACCGGAATGACTGCGGCAGTTATTGGCGGTGGCGGCCACGTGTGTTCTGCCTTGGCAAGAGGGTTCGCAGGAGCCGGAGCCGATGTCGCAATCATCGACATTCGGAGCGAAAAAGCTGAAATCATTGCAGAAGAAATCAAGAAAGATTTTGGTGTAAAAACTATCGGAATCGGAACTGATGCTACAAAAATAAATGAACTTAATGCAATGATGCAATCCTTATTAAAATTCGCACCAAAGATTGATGTTGCAGTTAACGGCGGAGGAATTAATAGCCCGGAACCTTTCTTAGAAATTAAAGAGTCAGAGTGGCGCAAAGTAATGGATTCGCAACTCACAGCAACTTATTTAGGGTGTCAAGTATTTGGCAACCATATGTTAAAAAATAAACAGGGCTCAATAATAAACATATCTTCAGCATCGGCTGATCCAGCTCTTTCTAAGGCCTATGCATATTCAGCTGCCAAAGCTGGAATAAGAAACTTAACACAAAATTTAGGAAGAGAGTGGGGTGAAACTGGCGTAAGGGTAAATGCAATTCGTCCTGGTTTCTTTCCCACTGATTGGAATAGGAAAAACTTTATAACACCCGAACGCGAAAAGGCTATTTTGAATCACACGCCTATGGCTAGATTTGGTGAAACCTTCGAACTGATTGGAGCTGCAATTTATCTCGCTTCTTCAGCCTCTAGTTTTGTGACCGGATCAGAACTAATTGTTGATGGTGGATTTTCCGCCATGACAATTTAACACCCATGTCACGCACAGTTGTTATCACGGGCGGAACAAAAGGTATTGGCTGGGAGTTGGTTCAGTCATACGCAAGAGATGGCTATATGGTAGTAAGCGGTTCTAGGAGCATCAAAAATGATATACCGACGGATATTGTTAACCAAGTCAAGCAAGTTCAAATAAATGTAAGAAACAGAAGTGATCACATGAAACTAGTGAACATTGCGCGCGATTGGACTGGAAGGCTTGATTGCTACGTAAATAATGCCGGTTTTTCTGAATGGCGATCTTTAGAGAACATAAACGAAAATTTTTTGACTGAATTATTCGAAACTAACCTTTTTGGATATTTTTGGGGAGCACAGGCAGCTCTAACAGGCTTAGAAAAAGGTGGATCTATAATTAATATATCAAGTTTGGCGGCTAAAAGAGGCAGTGCTAACAACAGTGCTTATTCAGCAACAAAATTTGGCATTACAGGATTAACGCAAAGTTTGTGTAAAGAATTGGGATTAAAAGGTATAAGAGTTAATGCAGTATGCCCAGTGTTGATTGAAACTCCAGGACTTTTAGATGCACTAAATTCAGACCAATCTCCCGCCAAAAACAATACGCAGAGATTTCTTGAGGATTTTATTTCATCCCAAACCGCACTTGGTCGATTACCTACTTTAAATGAAGTGGCACGAGTATGCTTGTTTTTGAGCTCCAATGAAGCTAGCGGAATTACTGGACAATCAATCAATGTAGATTGCGGAGTTTTGCCAAATTGAAAATAGGAATCGTAATTCCTGCACGATTAGAATCTGAAAGATTACCTAACAAAGTATTACTTGAATTCATGGGAAGATCAATGATTGAGCATGTTTGGCAAAGAGCTCAACTTGTAGAACCTAAAATTGAAATCGTAATAGCTACAGATAATGAGCTAATCAAAACAAAATGTGATCAGTTCGGCGCAGTAACTGTATTAACAAAAAATAGCCATCTAAACGGCTTAAGTCGCGTCGGCGAGGTTTCAAAAGATTTAAATTGGGATTTTTATATAGTCTTGCAAGCAGATGAAATACTTATTGAACCAAAAAATCTTAAGTTCTTAATAGATGCAATTAAATCTAACCTAAATTTCGATTTCTACAATTTGATAACCGGCATGGACAATGTTAGTGAGTTAAATGATACAAATACAGTGAAATGCATTATCCGAAATAATAATTCGATAATTAATTTTACACGGAAAAGTAGTTCAGTCGCATCCAAACCAACCCAACTTAACTTTACAAAGAAAGTTTGTGGTGTTTATGCAATATCGAAAAGAGCATTGGGCATGGTTGCAACATCACCTGCCACACAAATTGAAATGGCCGAATCTATAGAACAAATGAAGATTATTGAGATGGGATTAGATGTATTAGGAGTGATAGTTGGCACAAATTATCCATCTGTAAATACAAAACATGATGTATTAGCTGTATTGGAGATATTGGAATCTAGTAAAGAGCAACAGGCAATTTTGAGATTAATTCAGTAAATATGTTACTTTCAAATACAGAAATAGATCAAAAGCTAAACTCTATACTTACAGAGTTAGGTCGTGAAAAGTACTTAGTAAATCCATATTTCAGAATTTCAAAAGCAACGCCAGAACAAATGTATAGATATAGAGATTTAAATTACCGTTTTCAAAGAATTAGAATCGTATTATATTTATTGGCATCAATTCCTATAAATATTGGTAAAATTTTTTTGTTTATATTTTTTAGTTTTATATTTATGAATCAAAATAGAATCTTAAGTAAGTTTATTGATAAAGCAGAATATATTTTTTTGTCACATGGGATAGGTGAAAATATCTCCCAAAGAGGTACCGATCAGTTTTTTGGAGTCATGCCAGCTTACTTATCTGGGAAAAAAAGATCTGTTACTATGATTTACACCAACCACTACCGGATAAGCTATAAAAAGTACGCCAAATTGACCTTGTTAAATAACGACGGCATAACTAGGAATTTGATGCCTAAATTTCTCAAACCTACAGAAAATTTGAGTTATCTAAAAAATATAGTACCAACATCTTTCGCTTGTTTAATTAAAGGTCTTAAGATATTCGGAACTGATCCAGTTTCAGCCTACTTATTAATCAAAGGCTCAGTTTTGTTCTATGGAAGGGCAACGTACAGCAATTATTTATTGATGAAAAGAGTTCAGCTAAGAATTGACCGAAGTAAACCAAAATATATAGTTCTCACTTTTGAAGGTCATAGTTACGAACAATATTTAATCGAAAACATATCCATAAATTATCCAGAAATCAATTTAGTCCTTTACCAGCATAGCCCGATTGTCCCTGATCATTACGGCGTCAAGAGCTTTTTGCGCTCATATAAAAACAAAATTGTAATCATGACTACTGGAAATAAATATATAGATGTCTTTTCTGAAATTTCATCAATTCCAGTTTATAAACTAGTAGGGTCTTCTAAAGCATTGGCATCTGCGTCCGCGGCCAGTAGAAATCCAGGCAATATTGCGCTTTTTGCACCAGAAGGCACCATAAGCGCAACTTCTGAATATTTAAAATTGATTCGATACTTATGCGACCGAATGCCCACTTTTAATTTTCGCCTGAGGTTGCATCCAAATTTGAAACGAGGAGTATTGATTAATATTCAAATCAGGTTACTTAATTTTAAACACAATTTTTCATTATCATCAAATAACCTTTACTCCGATTTGGAAGAATGTAAGTATGTTTTTTATCGCTCAAGCGCAGTGGGTGTTGAATCTTTACCGTTTAACGCAACTCCTATTTTTTACGGAAATTCAGGTGAATCTGGTTTGAACGTTTTAAGCTATAGTTTAGTAGACCAATCACTTTTGGATACACCTGATAAAATTCTTGTTTTTCTTGATCTAAACACCGTATCGGTAAGCAAAAATGCGAAAATGAAAATTTATACTGAATTATTTGAGCTAGTAAAGTTCTCAGAGTTAAATGAAATATTTAATGTAAGTTAAAATCTCTTATTCAATAAAAATGTTGGGTCTATTTTGAATAGAAAAGCTCTCAATAGATCAAACCAAATATGCACACTATGTTTAAAGCGAATTATGCCTGATAAGGTTTTATCACCAAATAAAGTGAATTGGACGCTTCGCAACAGTTGAGCAATCAGGAGTTTAATTCTCGAAAGATCTGGGTATTTCGTAACAAAAAAGTATCTCATATACGATCCAGATTTAAATTGATTCAATGTTATAGGCTGAATCTCCTCCGAATCTTGACTTTTTACAATTACTTTAGAAGCAAAAATAATTGGATGGTCCCTTGATACTCTGTAAGAAAAAATCACGTCTTCGTATGCGGAGTAAGAAAGTTTGGAACTTATGAATCCATAGGATTGAAGTGTTTCAATTCTCCAAACAGATATGCCATTTACCCATTGAGTCTCTATATCAGTTAAAGAATCTTGATAAATTTGAGCATGTCCACTGCCTAAAACTTTACCTTTTTGATTTGAGTAAAGATAAAACAATAATAAAATTAGTTTCGTGAACCATGAGTATTTTCTGTATTTAATTCCTTCAATTTTCAAACCGAAAGCGAAAACTTTCGCAAATTTGGGATTAACTAAGTAATTACTAACTAGAATATCTAGTGAATTAACCGGCAGGGTAACGTCATCATCTAAGAAAAGTACCCAATTTATCCCTCCTTCAATTGCTTGAATTCCAATACTTTTTTGGTGAATTTGTCCAGAGATTTCGGAATGGATGTGCTTTAAATTTATTAAGTCACTATACCTTTTGACTATATTAGATATACTATTACCGCTCGAAACTATAACTACTTGCCGAATGTGTTGTTCTGAGTGAGTAATTGAAAGTAACAATCTATCCAGTTTTTCTGGTCTATCTTTTGTGGCAATTAGTATTGCAATCTGCATAAATCTTAAATTAAATTATTCTCAATCAAAACTGATCTAAAAGTTTCCAATGTATGCCAATCCTTGTTATTGTCACTGCTAAACCTGAATCCATGTTTAACTTGCTTGCCATTGTTTTTGTAAAATTCAGATAACTTTAAAGTTGGAGATAAAATCGCATAGTATTCGTCGAATTCTAAAGTATAAAATGAATCGTCCTCAGTTATCATAACTTCATGAAGTTTTTCGCCAGGTCGTATACCAATCAATTCTAATTTTGCTTTAGGCGCAATTACCTTAGCTACGTCAGCAACTTTAAAACTTGGTATTTTAGGGACAAATATTTCACCGCCATGCATCCTTGCAAGTGAATTAAGTACAAATAGCACTCCTTGATCAATTGTAAGCCAGAATCTTGTCATTTCGAAGTCAGTTATTGGGAGGATACCGCTTTTGCTTTTTTCTTTAAAGAAAGGAACAACACTTCCTCGCGAGCCCAACACGTTTCCATAGCGAACTACTGAGAATTTTGTTCTATCGTTTCCGAAAGCGGTATTTCCAGCAATTATCAATTTATCTGAACACAATTTAGTAGCGCCATATAAATTAGCGGGATTAGCCGCTTTATCAGTACTCAAGGCGATTACATTCTTTAGCTGATTGGCAATCGCAGCTCGTACAATGTTGTCAGCGCCTAATACATTAGTTTTTATTGCTTCAATAGGGTTGTTTTCAGATGCCGGAATTTGTTTCATAGCAGCGGCATGTACAAGAACGTCTGAACCACTGAGCGTATCAGAAAGTCTGTCGTAATCTCGAACGTCGCCTAAAACAAAATGCACTTTATCTGAAAATATTTCATTACTTAATTCAAACTGCTTCAATTCATCTCTACTGTAAATTATTAGCTGCGTAAAATTATCTGATTCAATCAATTTTTTTACAAATGCTCGCCCAAAAGAACCAGTTCCACCTGTTAAAAAAACCTTACCTAAGTTCATGTTTGTAAACTTCCTCTAATTTAAAATGAATTCTGCTTTTCAATCATATCGTTAATTTCATCAAAAATCATGGATTTAACACTTGGGATTGGAGTAGATAAGATTCCTTTGATTTTGTCATTCTTTAAGCACATATATTTAGGGCGCTTTGCTAAAAAATTCAGTTCATCAACTTCTATTGGCAAAACCCTCACATGTGAAAAATTTAGACAACTTAAGCTCAATTTTACAAAATCTAATTTAGATAGACATAAATCACTCGATAAATTGTATAAACCTACAAAATCGTTCCAAATACTTTCTCGAATTACATAACTTAAAAATTTTGTTGATACAGGGCTGAAATATACATCAGTTACGCCCTTGATTTGATTCGATGTAATTGATTCTGTGATTATCCATTCAAGCAATGAATTACGCCCTTGACGGGCAAAACCAAAAAAATTAGTTCGGAAAACTAAATTTGTAGGTGAAGCAGAAAGTACAAAAGACTCACCCTGAAGTTTAGAACTACTATATGCATTTATGGAAATAGGCTTAACTCTTTCATCCCTAACATCACCGGGTGAACTTTCGAAACCATCTGTGCTTATATGGATTAATTTAGAATTAATGCGATTGCATACTTCTGCTAACCTGCGTGGAAAATCAGCATTCAGTTTGTTGGATTCTTCAATATTAATTTCGCACAAATCAACATTAGTTAACCCTATACAATTAACAACTACATCATAATTCGATTTATCTAGTAATCCCTCAAGATCATCAGTATTAAATTTTATCCATTTACATTTGATATTTGGAAGCGTAGAATTGTATGTAGATGTTATATCAAATTCGTCACGTAAATGGTATATCAAATTCAAACCTAGTAAACCAGATCCACCTAAAAGCAACATTCGTTTATTCTTCACCACGTATATACTATACATCGGCGAAACGGGAATCATCATTATGAAAACTCTTCTAAAAAGCAGAAGTAATCTCTTTTTAAGATTTTTGGCTCCCTTAACAAGTAAAATTGTTGGCAAAAATATATTGCAATCCGGCTATGAAAGATTCATTTTAAATCAAGGTCCACAAAAATATTTCAAGTGCGTCAACGATATTGCTGATTACGAGTTAAAGAAGTTAGGATTCATACCAAATGATCAAGTACTACTTGATGTACCTATGGCGAATATCAATACTCACTATTATCAAAAATTAATGTCATTTATATTTATCAGACCTCAAATTCGTCGAAGCTTTATCGTTGCTGAATATTTCAATAAACCAATAATTTTTCCAATGAAAACTGATTGGATAAAAATATTTGAAGAGAACGGTTTTAAATTCAACAAAAACATTAGCGCTGGATTGTGGAAAATTGTTATTGCAACTTTAATGTTAAATCAAATGTTAAAATATATTATTTCACTTACTGATTACCGTCCTTTAAGCAGCAAAAAGCAAAGACTTCGCGACCATGAAACCTTTAAGAAAGTATTTTTCCACGATTTTCCGGCAGAAAGTCTTCTTGAGGACAATTCGAGCTTTAATTATAAAAACTCTTTAGCGTGGATCAAAAAAAATATGCCAGATAATTCTGATCTTATAGCATGTTCAAAGTTTGGTGGTGATTTTGAAAATTCAACTCATATTAAGATAAATAAAATTTACGGTTCTTTAATTTTTAAAAAAGAAATACTTATCATATTCAGAATGATTCATTTTACATTATTCAATTTAAGAGACTACAAGAAAATCGCCATGTTACTTCTAAACCTAAGCGATATAATTGACTACAACCGAGTACTTCATTATAGCGATAATATTATTGTGAATGAAGTTTATTTCAATTGCTCGATAGGACCTACTAAACCGCTATGGGCGTATGCCGCTGAATCTATCGGGATCAATAATTATATGTATTTTTATGCCACTTATTCAGAACCGAGATTTAGCATAAATCAAGTACAACTAAGTGGAGAATGGCGTCTAGCTACCTGGTCAAACTACGTTGTACCAGATGAACAGTTAAGAACTGAATTGGAAACAGTTATACCCGGCATGAATCAGACTTTTTATATTTTTGGGATGCCTTGGTGGATTGATTGTAATGAAAAAATAAATTTTAAAGAAAAATCAACCATTGTGATTTTTGATAAATCACCCTATGACTCAATGTATCTATTTTCATTACTTGCTATTGGTGGTGGAGATAAAGCCAGTTATCAAGAAATGTTTTTATCACATATATTGAATGTTTATAAAGATATAGATTGTCAAATACTATATAAAGCCAAGAGACCAAGTGGTTTTCGGCGGTTCAATGAGTTTATATCTAAAATGGAATTAGAATATTCCGAAAAATTTAGAATAGTTAATGAGAAAATTGCTCCAGCAAGGTTGATTGAAAATGCAAATATGGTGATTTCTCGAGCGGGTTCTTCAACAGCTTTGCTCGCGAAGCTAGAAGGTAAAAAATCGATAATTTACGATCCAGAGGGAATAGTTAATCCAGATGACCCAACCTATCGTAAAATTCCTGTGATTCAGAACGAATTGACACTAAAAAGTTACTTAAGGCAAAACTAATAGCACTTTTAATACCTTTCAGAGGTAATTAAAAGTTGAATACCTATTGCACTAGAATTTAGGCATGGCAATCCAAGAGGCTATTCTCGTAGGTGTTGGCTCGGTTGGAAAAACTCACTTGCAGCACTTGACGCAGCGTTTTAATAAAATCACCTTAGTTGATCCAAAAATCGAAAAAATCAAGAAAGATTTAGAGAAACAAGCAGGAACGACCTTAGAATTCAAAAATTCCATTTATGAAATATCCTTTGTAAATGAATCCACTCTAGTAGTAATTGCAAACTGGGGACCCAATCATTATGAAGTGTTCAAGTATTTTACAAAACTAGGTATAAAACATTTTTTAATTGAAAAACCTCTGGCAGACTCACTAAAAGACCTTAGTACTATGAGAAAATATCAAAAAAAACATAAATTGCAAATTGTTACACACATTCCAATTCTGAATGCAAAATTTATTAAGTATTTGGAAATGAATAAAACAATGATAGGCAAACCCATAGCGATAAATATATTTGGGGGTGCAAAATGTATTGCTACAAATGGAATCCACTATGTTGCCTTGGCAAATAAACTATTTGTTAATCGACCAATAGAAGTTGGTGGCTATATGCACTCGGATCCTATAAATCCTAGAGAAATAAGTTTTAAATTCTACGAAGGTAGCGTTTTTTGGCGATACCCAGAGAAGAATCAGTTAAACATAAGTTTCAGCAATTCAAGCAAAGTGAATTTGAAAATTGAAATCTTGTATAAATATGCAAAAGCTGAGATCTATGACAACACTTTTAAGTTAACAAAAATTACAGATATTGAAATTGAAAAACTACATAAACCTTCTTCGACGCGGTATCCTATCGATATGATTTATGAAGGAGAAGCATATGAAAACAAAATTGAGAACAACGAAACATCCGAAATCTACAACATGCTGCAGAGAGAGAATTCAAGCAATTCTAACGACTACGGATTTGGTGCAACAGAAGATTTAATTTCAGGCGTAATTGCAAATCGTATTCGAAAAAGAATAACTTTACCTTTAGGAAGGACAACCAAATTTCTTTATTTTAAAGAAAATTGGAATATATCTTGAAACCTAGAATTTGCTTCATAGGAGCTGGAAATGTATCAGAACACCACATTAGCGCTGCAAAGGATAATGGTTTTGTCTTGCACGGTATTTGTGGTCGGAATGGTTCATTAAGAGCAAAAAAAATGGCCGAAAAATATAATTTCAAGAATTGTTGGAAATCAATCGAGTCGATAGACACAAAGGAACTAGATGCAATATCCATCATTGTAGACCCAGCAAATTTAATCAAAATTTATAGGAAGTTTGAAAAAACTAATTTAGCAATA
>Ga0164293_10006143_pt1 | contig 10237 bp, 9 predicted proteins | sample GEODES118metaG_FD_111487 | JGI IMG/M metagenome (GOLD analysis project Ga0164293, IMG submission 111487) | Eutrophic lake water microbial communities from Lake Mendota, Wisconsin, USA - GEODES118 metaG | ecosystem: Environmental > Aquatic > Freshwater > Lake | place: USA: Lake Mendota, Wisconsin...
AACCACAAATTTTGTGGGGAATGGTTTCGGTAACTATATTCCCGTTACTGGAATCTCGGCTAGCGTAGCTACTCTTTCTGGTACGGCTCCTCTGCTCCTCAACACAACTTCTCTCACTGCTATTTCCTTGGGTGGGAGTGATTCAACCCAGACCATCGGCGCGAGCATCAGCTCCACCCTCTTCGGCCCCTCCAGCTTGAAGGCTACCAGCTCATTCACCAACCAGCTGATCAACGACCTCTCGGCGTTCTGATCCTCTCGTTTGTTGTGATCCGCCCCACCGTTTGGTGGGGCTTTTGCTTATGAAGCAACTCTGTGTCTCGATTTTAGCTGCAGTGGCCTACTGCTGTGGGGCATCAGGTGTTCGTGGGCAATCGGCCACGGTGATTGAAACCACAAAGCAATCTCAGAGTTACACCTTCAGTAATGCAGCTGGTTTTTCGATCACCAACAACGGAACCTTGAGCTACCCAGGCCCGCTCAACCAACTGACCGGTAGCCCCTGTTGCACTTCGGCCACCTTGAATGTTGATGGGCAAGCCATTGTGGTTACGCCCTCCACCTTCGAAGCAGACACGGGATTGAAAGCCAATCTGGTTGGTGGCAATACCCTGAGCAGTCAGCTGGCTAATTCCACAATGAACAACAGCTCTGGGACCAATCAGCTGTCCATTCAGTACGATGTGGTGATTGGCGGTGTTACCCGTGTTGGCGCGTCATCCTCGTACAGCATCCAGGAGAAAGTGGATGGCCAGAGTATGTCAATCTTTCCTAAGTTTCAGCCGTCTGTCTTCCCATGACGCTTAGGCGCTTCGTTGCTGCTGCCGTAACCCTGATTCTGGGAAGTTTGCTGGATCGAGCTGCAGCGCAGGTAACTGTTGGCTATAGCAGTATCACGTCTGCGGTGGGAGCCGCTATCTCTGATTCCAGCTACCGCCAGCGTCTCACGGATCAATACGCTATCATAGGTGTGAACGTAGAGCCGATTGATGGTGGTGGTGTTTTTGATCGTAATACGATCTGGAAGATCAACGATTCCGCGATGCCTTGGTCGCTCACCATCCGTGACGATTCCCTCAAGGCAGATGTGAAGAAGGAAGCGTCCCAATCTCAACTGGTTCAGGCAGGACGCAGTGAATCTGTCTACTCTGTTATTTCTGGGCCATTGTACGGCACGGTTCAGCGGTATACGCTTAGTCCATTCGCGCCAGTTCAGCTTCCCGCGATTATTCCAGTCTCTACAACTGTGTTTTCCGAATGATTAGTACATCCCGCTCCACTGCTAGTTGTAATTGGCGAATTCTTCTTCAATGTTGTGCCGCTGCTTGCCTCTCTTGGTTTCCAGTTGCTGTTCAGGCGCAGCTTCTGCTGAACGGCTATACATTCACCAGGCAGCAGGGCCTTTCGACAAGTAGCTCGGCCAAATCTGTTGTGCAGGGCGCCAGTCGAGTTCTTGGAGCTAGTTGCCGTGATCAGGTGCAAGCCTGGTATAAACAGCAGAACATTGCCAACTGGGCTGATCAGGGGTGCATCACGGAGCCCGAGAACGTGGTTGCATTGCCTCTGGTTCCAGGACAGATCGAACAGTTTCAGATCATCGATAAAGCAAGAAAGTTTGGAGTCGCTGATCGCGTAGTCTCTTCGTCGAGTGAATCTACATCGAATCAAAAAAGCTTCACTCGCTTTGCTGGCATTGGTTATTCGGTCTTTGTGCAACCTCAGAACTAATCTCCGACAAATCCGCTTCCTTCATGCCGGCTGCCGCTGATTATCAGGCTCTCGAAACTCTGTTGCTGGATTTGCAGCTGCAAATCCAGGCTCGCGGTGTTTTTGCAACATTGCTGGATCTTCAGGTCAACACCGCACATCGCCGGCCATTGCTGGCTCGGCTCGATGTTGCGCCCATTGAGCGCTACGCGCAACAATTTCATTCTTCTCTGCGCCAGGTCGCGCTGCTCAGCCTGCAGCTTGCCGATGAGCTGCCGCATTTGCCGGCCTGTCTGCCACTGATCATTGCCAGCCTGCAGGCCGGCCTGCATCGCGATGTGCTGCAGTTGGTGGATCAGATGGCGCCCGCTGACCCCGCCGCTGCCCCGTTGGCGATTCAGGCCGCCTACCGCCTTGGGCTGTGGCCTGAGCTGTTGCTCTATGCCTCTGTGCTGCCTGACGAGGTGATGCCGATCGCACTTCAGCTGATGGTTGCTCGGGCGCAGCTGCAAGAGGGGCTCCCCTGTGCCGCCCTTGCCCATCTGGCGAAGCTACAGCCTCATTCAGGATCTGAGCAGCGTCAGCTCCAGCTTCTTCAGCTGCTCGCACGGCATCGCTGTGGTCTGTTCACCCAGGCGGATCTGCGCCGATTCCTGGCTCTGTTCCCTAACGCATCAGCAGCTGAACGCGCGGCACTGGCTGCTCTCTGGCCGGCTGCTGAAGCGTTGCTCACACGGGCCGAGCTCAGCTCTCCCACACTGCACCTAGCTCTGCGCCACTTCTGGCAGGGTCTCTGCCAGGTCACCATGCTCGTGGATGGCTCCGAGGTCGTACCGGCGTTGCGGAGCGGGTCTTCCATCGAGCGCCTGGCTCTTGTCATCGCGGACGGATCCCAGCTGCCTCTCTATGAGCAGCTTCTGCTGGCTCTCAGCGCTCGATCCAAGGGTGCTCTCAACGTGCAGCTGCTGGTTTTGCATCCTGGAGCCACGGATCTCGCGGCCTCGGTTTCCCGCCTGGATCTGCATGGTTTGAGCGTTTCAGCCATGGTGCATCAGCTGCGCCGGCTGGAACTCGATGCCGTGATCGACACCGTGGGGCTTCACGATGCCCGCTGGCTTGAGGTGTTGGCTCAGCGGGTGGCAGCGCTTCAGATTGGCTGGCTGGCGCCGGATTTGGCCACAGTGCAGGCACCGCTCTACGACGCCCTTGTGGTGGACCGCTGGACCCAACCAGCCGAGTCTCTGCAGATCCAGGTCCGGTTGCTACAGGTGTCCGGCTTGGCCGTGCTCACCCATCCCGCAGCGCTGCCATCGCGCCGGTCAAGCTCACGTGCTGCTGCAGATGGCACTCTGCAGGTGCTTGTGCTTGGTTCCCCAGAGCAGCTTCTTCCAGGTTCTGCTGTGCTGCTGCGCCAGATCCTTGCGCAGGCTCCAGCCCTCACCATCGCCTTCCTCGATCCAGCCTGGAGCGAACCAGGTCTGCTGGAGGCGTGGTGGTCTGCCGAACAGCCGCAGCCTCTACCAGCCCAGCTGCAGCTGATGGCTGGCCTCGAGGCGATAACTTCCGCTGATCCGAGTTTCTGCGTTGGCCTGTCTCTCAACCAGTGCAGTCCCTCCGTTTCTGCGCTGCAGCTGATCAGCCTGGGCATCCCAATTGTCTGCCTCGCGAGCCAACTTCAGGGCATCCAACCCCTGCGTGGCCTGCTGGAGGCGCTGGGGCTGCAGGCGTTTGTTACGGCTGATCCGCAGCACTGCCTGGCCATTCTGGCGGAATGGGCTGCTGATCCAGAATTGCGCAGCCACTTGGGCGAGGCCTTGCCAACCCAGCTGGCCAACAGTCTGGCCATGGATCTAGATCTTTTTGCCTCAGATCTGCTTCAGGGCCTCCATCTCCTCAAGCACGCTGCGTAGCTTGTGCTCATGCAGGTTGGACAGAGATAGCGCATAGCTCAGCATCTCCAGGCTGAGGGCCTCCATTGAATTGATGCAGCTCAGCAGAATGTGCCGGCAATGCTTCTCCCATTCTGCCTCCGCCTGCTGGGGGATCAGGCGACTGAGAACCAGTAGATCGATCCAGATGCGTGAGAGGGTACCGCCAAATAGCCGTGTCACTACCTGGTCGATCATTGTGCCTACGTTGCGATCGGCGCAGCTCTGCCGGAACAGATCATGGTGATGTTCATTCAGGGGCTGATCGGCCAGTTGTCGCATGATCCTGCATTGCAGCCTGATCCTGGCTGGTAAATCGCAGCCAAGCACGCGCTCACGGCCGAGGTGCTGTAGATCAGCATCTTCAGTTTTTTCAATGGCCGCTTTGATACAGTTTACAGCTGCAGAACCCTGTAGATTGCGGTTGAATGATTCGGGTTTGGCGCTGATTGTGCGCGGGATGCGCTGCCCGTCGCTGTAATTGTATACTTTGGTGTTTTCTACGCTGCCGCGTGCGGGCTCATACAAATCGGGATTGAGGAAGGTGCCTGTCCACTCGGCGGCATCCTTTAGCGCCTGTGACGTATAGACTGTGGCTCGCAGATTTCCCTCAACAGCCAGATTCATCGTGCGCTCGGAATGATGAAGCGCCCCCTCGATCCGGATGGTGCTGCTCGGGTCTACAGCACCGAAATCCACGCCGAACAGGTGGAGCGTGCGGTAGCCCAGTAATACCGCGAATACGACGGCGGCATTGGCGGCTTCTGACCCTTCTGAGCCGATGACTTCGCTGGCTTTCGAAGCAAAAAGAGCTGAGCTTGTGGAGGCGCTTCGCAAAAAAGTGAACGTGTTCTGATAAAGTTGAACCAGGCGAGGATCCACATTGGCGCTGCTCAGTAGCGTTGCGTTGCGGCTGAAGGCTTCCAGCTCTGGCGACGCTTGCATGAAGCGTGCATCGGCATGCCGTTCCATGTGGCAGTGATAATCAGGGGTGATTCCGGCTTCCAGGACTGGCCCTAGGGTGCTGAAGCAGCAGATCAGATCAAAGCGTTCTCTTTCAACCTTCAGGAGTGGCAGGGAGTCTGCCAGCGAAGGGCCACTGGCCACAATCACGGCATGGCGCTCATGCTCGTTCACGCTGCCATAGCGCACGATGCGAGCATCAGTGTGGGAAAAGCTGAGGATACTGTTCATCAGCATATGCAGCTCATCCACGAAAAATCCGAGGTAGCGCAAGGCCTTCAGGCATGCATCAGGGCCGGCCAAACGTTTATCGAGTTCGTCGGCCAGGGCAGTCTCGCGGAAACGGAAACGGAAGCAGTATGTCTGCGCGCGCAGACTGGTAATCGCAATCAGTAGATTGGCATGGTGCACGGCATGGTCGCCATCCGTATCGGTGATCAGAAACAGTGTGCTCCCAGCGAGCTGAAGAGCCAGAAGCAGTTGCTCGTTTTGGCTGCGGTCGTCCACCTGCTTGGCGATCAGGTCAAGGTCGGTTTCGAACAGCAGCACCAGCCGTGGTTTCAGCGTGGTTACCAATCGCGCAATTGCTGTGCAGCTACCCATGCCATGAATCAGCAGCAAGCCGGCGTCGTGGTGTTTTGGTGCTGACAGCAAGGTTGTTTGATGTTTGCTCAGAAACTCCTCGATCTGCTGGCAGCTCCAGAGCAGCTGTAGATCGTCAGCAGAATCGTGAATGTTGGCAATGGTGAGATTAGCCAGGCTTTCGTAGCCAAGGCTGCGCCATTTACTGCTGGAGGCGCTGATCACGGTCTGCAAGGTGGCTGTGTCGGCGATCTGCAGGCAATCTGCTTGTCTCAGCCAGCTGTTGACGGCCTCATCCTCCAGTTCGGTGTCGGGCTTGTCTTCTTTATACAGGCGCTCTCCGCTTTCGCGGTCCGTCAGTTTCTGTTCTTGCATCACCCACCGCTGCGGCTTGGCTCGGCCTGCGTCGATCGCTTGGCGCAGGTCGGGCGAGAGTGCCGCGATGTGGTCGAACGCGTCTAGGACCGTCATCGGCTTGCTTCATCCATGTAACTATCCAGCGACTCTATCCTGTTCCGCTGGTAATGGAGCTAGCATGGGTTGATCCTGACATAGTCTCTGTGTTGTTTGCTCGATGCACTCTGATCGCCCCCTTCGTCTTCTCGTCACTGGTGGAACCGGCAGCTTCGGCCGAGCTTTTGTGCAAACGCTTCTCGATTCTTGCCCTGAGGTTGAGCGTATCGTTGTCTTCAGTCGTGATGAGTTGAAGCAATGGGAAATGCAGCAGCAGTTCCCCGAGGCTCGTTTTCCTCAGCTACGCTTTTTTCTTGGGGATGTCCGCGATCACGGCCGTCTTGTGCGTGCATTGCAGGGGGTCGACACCGTTGTCCATGCCGCTGCCCTCAAGCAGGTGCCTGCTGCTGAATACAATCCGATCGAGTTCATCAAAACCAATGTTCTAGGCGCCGAGAATGTTGTTCAGGCAAGTCTGGATGCTGGCGTGAAACGTGTGGTGGCGTTGAGCACGGATAAGGCGGCTGCGCCTATTAACCTCTATGGCGCAACTAAGCTATGCTCCGACAAGCTCTTCATCGCTGCCAACAACATCAAGGGCAAGCGTGATCTGCGTTTTTCAGTTGTCCGTTATGGCAATGTAATGGGTTCTCGCGGGTCGGTGATTCCTTTCTTCCTTGAGAAGGCAATGACGGGCGTACTGCCCATCACCGATCCTGCAATGACCCGCTTCAACATCTCGCTGAGCGAGGGGGTGGCGATGGTGCTCTGGGCCCTGGAGAACGCCCTTGGCGGCGAGCTGTTCGTGCCCAAGATCCCGAGCTACCGGATCACTGACGTGGCCGAGGCGATCGGACCCACCTGCGAGAAGCCAATCACCGGTATCCGACCCGGCGAAAAGATCCACGAAGAGATGATCACCGCCTCCGACAGCTTCACCACGATGGATCTGGGTGAGTACTACGCGATCCTCCCCGGCGATGGCCGGCTGCTGCAGCGCTACCAGGGCGAGGGGCGCAGTGTCATGGCCGTTGAACCCGGCTTTGCCTATAACTCCAGCACAAACCCGGAATTCCTCACAGTAAAGCAGTTGCGTGAGCTGATCCGTGATCACGTGGATCCGCAGTTTCAGCCGGTATGAGCAACGCGCCACAGGCCTTCCTCCCGTATGGCCGGCAAACGATCACGGAGGCCGACATCGCCGCGGTGGAGGCGGTGCTGCGCAGCCCCTTCCTCACCCAGGGGCCGGCAGTGCCGGCCTTCGAGCAGGCGGTGGCGGCACATGTGGGCGCCGGCCATGGGGTGGCGGTGAACAGTGCCACCAGTGCGCTGCACATCGCCTGCCTCGCCCTGGGGCTGGGGCCGGGTGATCGGCTCTGGACCTCTCCGATCACGTTTGTGGCCTCCGCCAACTGCGGCCGCTATTGCGGCGCAGCGGTGGACTTTGTGGACATCGAGCCGGCCACGGGGCTGATGAGCGTGGCGGCGCTGGAGCAGAAGCTGCAGCAGGCCGAACACCGCGGCACCCTGCCGAAGGTGGTGGTGCCGGTACATCTGGCCGGTAGTAGCTGCGATATGGCGGCGATTGGGGTGCTGGCCCAGCGCTATGGCTTTGCGGTGCTAGAGGATGCCAGCCATGCGATCGGCGGCCGCTACCGAGACGAACCGGTGGGCAACTGCCGCCAAAGCGCCATCACGGTGTTCAGCTTTCACCCTGTGAAGATCATCACCACTGGCGAGGGTGGGCTGGCCACCACCAACGACGCGCAGTTGGCCCAAACGATGGCGGAGCTACGCAGCCATGGCATCACCAGAGAGGAGGCCCGTTTCGAGCGGCTTGCCCCCGGACCCTGGAGCTACGAACAGCAGGTGCTGGGTTTCAACTATCGGCTTACGGACCTGCAGGCGGCCCTTGGCCTGAGTCAGTTGCAGCGCTTGGAGGCGATCGTGGCCGAACGCCTCCACTTGCACGATGTCTACCGCCAAAAACTCGCTCCGTTGCCGGCGAGCCTCCTGGAGATCCCTGCCGATGTGCGCTCGGCCTTGCACCTGGCTGTGATCCGTCTGCATAACGCTGATTCAGAGGAGCACCGCCGCGTTTTCGAGGGTCTCCGTGCTGCCGGCATCGGGGTGCAGCTTCACTACAGCCCAGTGCATCTGCAGCCTTACTACAGGCGCCTGGGTTTTGCCGGGGGTGATTTCCCGCAGGCCGAGGCCTATGTGCGTAACGCCATCAGCCTGCCGCTCTATCCGGGGCTGCAGGAGCAGGACCAGCAGCGGGTAGTGGCAGTGCTGGCTGATCTACTTGGCTGATGGCCCCACAGCTCTGCCTGGGCACCGTGCAGTTTGGTTTGCCCTATGGAATCACCAACACAGCAGGCCAGGTCGAGGAGCCGGAGGTACGTCGCATCCTGGCCATGGCGGCTCAACAGGGCGTTGAGCTGCTCGATACGGCCCAGGCCTATGGGACTGCGGAGCGTGTTTTGGGGCAATGCTGGCCCGCCACAATGGGCCGCCGCCTGATCAGCAAGCTGCCCGCTCAGACTGATCCCGACGGCTGGGAGCAGTCCTTTCAGGCCAGCCTCAATCGACTCCAAGCCGACCACTTGGACGGATTCCTCCTGCATCGATCCGCTGATCTCCAGGGCCCACAGGCGGATCGCCTTCTGGATTGGCTTGAAAGTCTGCGGGAGCGAGGCCTTGTTCATCGCCTTGGGGTTTCTATCTACGATGCTTCTGAGCTGGAAGGCATCCCACTGGATCGACTGCAGCTGGTCCAGCTGCCTCTCTCGCTCTATGACCAGCGCCTGCTTCTCAATGGCACCGTGGATCAACTCAAGTCCGCTGGCCTGGCCGTTCATGCCCGCAGCCTGCTGTTGCAGGGCCTGCTTCTTAGGCCGGCTCACCAGTGGCCGCCGTTCCTGTCCCCTGATTTGCGCCAGCACCATCGCCAGCTGATTCAGCACCTGGCAGAGCGTGGGTTGTCGCTGCTGGACGCCGCGCTGGCTTTTGCCCATAGCTGCGATGCTTTGGAAGCTGTTCTGGTGGGCGTCCAGTCAGCAGCGGAGTTGGCTGAACTGTTGGCTGCCTGGAATGCTGTTGATGCTGTTGCGATGGGTCCTGCGGCAGCCTGGGCCTGGGAGAATGGTCAGGATCTCGATCCCCGCTGTTGGCCTCCGCGATGACACAGCCATCCCAGCGTCAGATCTTTCTGGATGGAGAAGGGGATGCTTGGTATGAGCGCAATTGCCAGAGCAGCCGTGAGCAGAGAGATCAGTGGCAGGAACAGGACCCGTTGGCTCGCCTGCTGACTGAACTGCCGTTGCCTCGCGGATCAGAGGTCTCAGTTCTGGAGGTCGGTTGCGGACAGGGGCTGCGTTTGCTCAGGATGCGGCAAGAGTTCGGTTGGCAGGTCACTGGCCTGGATCCCAGTTCCGCAGCTGTTGAGGCTGTTGCGACGATGGGGTTGACGGCCCATGTGGCGACCGCAGATGCTTTGCCCCTGCCTGATGCATCTGTTGATCTGCTGATCTACGGCTTCTGTCTCTATTTATGTGACCGATCCGATTTATTCAAGATCGCGGCAGAGGCGCATCGTGTTCTCAGGCCAGAGTCTTGGCTGGCTATCCTGGACTTTTGGTCGCCTCATCACAAGGTGAATCCTTATCATCATCGTAGTGGTGTATTTAGTTATAAAGATGATCTCTCGGCGATGTTTGCATGGCACCCATCCTATGTGATCACCGATCATCGCCTGCGCCACCACGCAACCCGTGCCTACACCGACGACCCCCAGGAATGGGTGGCAACCACGATCCTGCGCCGCTGCGACCTCTTGCCCTCTGCTTCACATGGTTGATCAAGTCGCTGTCATCCTCCAGGCCCGGACTGGTTCCAGTCGTCTGCCGGGCAAAGTTCTAGCTGATCTGGCCGGTCGACCGATGCTGGCGTTCCTGGTTGAGCGACTCAGGCGTTGCGAGCTTGTGGATCGCTTGATCCTGGCCACCACGGATCTGCCGGCTGATGACCCGCTGGCCAATCTGGGATTTTCACTGGGTCTGGATGTTGTGCGTGGTAGTCAGCACGATGTTCTCGCTCGCTTCGCACTGGCGGCGTCGAGTACCGATGCGTCGATTCTTGTGCGTGTCACGGGCGACTGCCCCTTGCTGGATCCGGGCTTGCTCGCGGAGGTGATCAAGGACTTTCGTGTGCATAATGTTGATTATCTCAGCAATTGTGTGCCTCCTACCTATCCAGATGGCCTGGATGTAGAGGTTTTTACCAGGGAATCCCTGCAGATCGCCCAGCAAGAATGCAGCGATCCTGCGCAGCGTGAGCATGTGACGCCCTGGATTCGTGAGAGCGGTCAATTCCGCCTTGCTAGTAAGATGCACGGGCAAGATTTATCGTCGCTGCGTTGGACCGTCGATGAGCCGGAAGATCTTCAGGTGATCCGCGCTGTGGTGGCTTATTTCGAGGGGCGTTCCGACTTCAGTTGGCAGCAGGTGTTGGAGCTGCAGCAACAGCAACCGGATCTCTTTGCTGCGAATGGCAAAGTTGCCCGCAACGAAGGAGCATCGATGGGAGAAGGGCAGAAGCTGTGG
>Ga0164293_10006146_pt1 | contig 10234 bp, 14 predicted proteins | sample GEODES118metaG_FD_111487 | JGI IMG/M metagenome (GOLD analysis project Ga0164293, IMG submission 111487) | Eutrophic lake water microbial communities from Lake Mendota, Wisconsin, USA - GEODES118 metaG | ecosystem: Environmental > Aquatic > Freshwater > Lake | place: USA: Lake Mendota...
TAGCTATGCCTTGCTTATGGGTCACAATGTTTGGACACATATTGAATCGGTACAACGTGCTAACCGTATGTTTGATTCGGGTGTATGTCCTGACATGATGGTGCATCCACTCGATCCTGATTATGACGTGGCCAAGGTTGTTGATCGTATTTTTGCTGCCCGAGATCGCCCAAAGAGCTTGCAAATCATTGCAGATCATGCTAAAGTATGGGAACGGGTTGTAGGAACACGTGGCTTTACCGGCAAACGTGCAGTAAACTCTCACAGTCAATTTAACACACTATTTGATGTCGACGAAGAGGAAATCTCTGTAGATGAACTCGACGCTGTGCAACTAGACAAATTAGAAGAAAGCATATGAACCGAGCAGGGCACGAACAGGTAAAAATATTTCTCGGCACAGAAGTAGAACATACTCCTGCCTACGGAATGCCTACATTATTTGTTGTAGGATTAAAAACACCAACTATGGATCTTGAAGATACAGCGTTGAATTGTCGATGTGAGCATATTTACTTTGGTGCTAATCAAAGTTTCCCTAACATAAACACAGACGATCATGCCACATGGAAGCAGTGGGAAGACATGATCGTCCCACTACTTGAATCTCGTCACAAATTTATGTGTACGCTTGATCTTGATGTCGTTTGTGTCGAAGGGCTTGTTGAATCGCGATTAGTTGAATATGATAATTTTATCCCTATGATCAGTGTCAAGTTACCTTACATGAAACTGCTGGGATACAATGCCACAATCAAACTAGACGATCGGGACTTTGCAGCAACCAATCCAGGTGTATGGTGTCACAACCTACACGACTTACAAAATAGAAACCGCTATACTGCATGGTCTCGATACACAAAGGACAAAGTAATAGCATGAAATTTTTAGATAAATGGTTTTATCGTAAAGCACGTTGGTGCTGGCATCGTGCAGGAGTTGTGTATCCTGAGCTAAAAGCCGAACAGGATTACCTGGACAAGAAGATTAAAGGTCTAAACAGTTTAAGCGGCAGCAACGTGATGGAAAGAGACTCAGTTGTTTGCGTCAGTGAAGAAATTGATCTGACCCGCCCTATCAATTTTAAAGTGGCAGCAGCCGAAGGTGGTATGATTGTAGAAGTACGAACATACGATAGCAAGAATGATCGTAGCATCACTAAACATCATATCATTCCTGATGAAACTGAGGATAAAGCTGCTGCTATCGCTCGAATTGTATCCTGGGAATTTTTACGGAGACCGCAACAATGATAATTTGGGTTAGTTTTCATAAATAAACATACTAGGAGATTAGTATGTATTATGTTTACGGATTGTACGACCCGATTAGAGATCAATTATTTTACATCGGCAAAGGTAAAACTGCTAATAATAGGCATAAAGACCATTTAACAGAACGCCGAGGTAAAGAAAATAAACTCAGATGGCAACGCATAGTACAGCTAAGACGTAATGGAGTTGAACCAGTAATACAGATACTTGTGAGTAATATACAAGATGAGAATGTTGCATATAATGCGGAAACAAAATTAATCAAGCATTACGGAAAAATTATCGACGGTACCGGAATACTTACAAATATTTTAGACGATGCAAGACCCCCTTCGTGGAAAGGCAGAGTTAAAACTGAAGAGCACAGAAAAAACTTGTCCAAAGCTCATATGGGTAAAACTTTATCAGAAGAGACAAAGAAAAAAATTATTGCAACTAAAATTAAAAATGGAACTCTGAAGTCGGGTATGGAAGGCAAATTGCATAGCGAAAAAACTAAACAACAAATTAGAGATTCTAAAATGAATGTGCCAATGAGTATTGACAGTAGTATTAAAAAAAGTGTAAAATTGAAAGGTAAGCCGTGGTCTGATGCAAGAAGATTAGCGGCACTTACTCAACGTAAATCGGGACCTAAACCAAAATGAATCAAGAACAGCGTGAAATTGTTGAAAGAATAAAACAAAATGCAAGTAGAATGATATTCGTACAATTCCAAAAAGAAGGTATACATAAATATCCTGCGGCCTTGACAGATCCTATGTTGGCCACGGGAGATGAATATGATGTATCGTTTCTTGGTTTTCCTCATCGTCACATTTTTCATTTCAGGGTGTGGATTGACGTCTGGCACAACGACAGAGAAATCGAGTTCATCCAATTCAAACGCTGGCTGGAAAACCTTTATCGTGGAACCGATAACAATACTAAGAATTCCGTTTTAGCACTTGACTACAAGAGCTGCGAAATGATTGCAGATGATCTGTACTTACAGATTGCCGGGAAATATCCTGGACGTAATGTCTGGATAGAAGTAGCCGAGGATGGTGAGAACGGCTGCTTGATAAAATACAATACTCATCGCCCCTATCAAACTGTTTCAATCTAAGGAAGTAAAATGGCCAAGCCATCAATTAAAGCTAATCCTAAAGTAGCACAAATCTTCGAGGACCTCGAGCAATACTTGGACTTTTGTCGTACATACGGGTACAAGTTTAACGAAGCCGATCTATACAACTGGAAAAGCTATGCGTATCAACAATTTAACAAAAGTCTGCAGGGCAAGCATGTCAAAGACATGTGGTTCCAAGACAGTTCGCGGAGCCGATAAACATGCGTAAGTTATACTACATGGGATTGGAGTCTTATGAAGCTCGCTACACTCTACAACTAACAGAATGGAATCGACGTGTATTTGAACGTCGCGGTCTTGATGTTGTGTATGTTCCTGGCCTCAATCTTGACAACAGTAAGAAAATTAGTGTGGGTCAAGTGTTAGACGCACACGGTCGCAGTTACTTTGGCATGAGCCAAATGATGAACCTGGTCAAGCTAATGCAACAAGGAGAAGTCACAAGTGCGGATGTTATCTACTTTGAAGACATGTTTCAGCCGGGCATTGAAAGTTTGCCTTACATTATGGACCAAGTTCCTAAGGAGCACCGCCCTCTCGTATACGTTAGATGTCTTGCTCAGTCCATTGATCCTGATGACTTTGTTCATGTGTGCGGTATGCAAAAGTGGATGGGACTTTATGAAAAAATGGTCAACGAGTTTGTCACAGGCGTACTTGCGACTAATGAAGAAATGGTAGCACACATGAAGATTGCAGGTTGGACAGCTCCGATCTACAATATTTCCGGATTGGCATTTGGCAAAGACGAAGTGCTGGAACGCATTGGCGGTGCTGACAATATTCGACCATTTGCAGCACGTCGACGCAGAGTAGGCTTTGCTGCACGTTTTGATCAAGAGAAACAGCCCGGGTTCTACATGGACTTGGCAGAACGTTTCCAAGAAACCAATACGGATGTTACCTTTGCTATCTTCTCCGGCGGTCCATTACGCAGTAACAATCCAGAATATGTCAAACGTGCCCGTGCAATGGCTGCAGCCGGCAAATTGGAAATTCACGAAAACTTAAACAAGAATGAATATTATGCGTTGGTCAATGACAGTCGTGTGTTGTTTAACTGTGCATTGCAAGATTGGGTTTCTAACACAGTAAGTGAAGCAGACACCCTGGGGTGCAATGTCTTGTATCCAGCTTATAGATCATTTCCAGAAACCTTTGCCAATGATCCCAATAGACTGTACATTCCATGGTCAGAAGATGATGCTTACGAAAAACTCAAGCTATTATTAAATGCACCGCATCACAACATGGGCTTGATTAGCGATTGGAACAATGGTACAATTGATCGTATTGTTGACATATTAGTAGGACTTGATCCTGTTAATAAAGATGCCCGTGATAAAGCCTTTAGATGGATACGTTCAAGTACAAAGTATCGCGATCATGTTGCCAAAGCCAAGTATCCTGTTAGAAAAATTTAATAACATGAGTTTCCAACAGCTCTTTGATTTTGAATCTGCATTAGCTGAATATACAGGTGCACCGTATGCAGTTGTCACAGACGGTTGCACCCATGCTATTGAACTTTGTTTACGATTTGAATTAGTCAGGTATTGTGAGTTTACTCCTTTCACTTACTTGAGTATTCCTCAGTTGATGCATCAATTGGATATATCCTATCATTATCGACTGGAGTACTGGCACAGCATCGGAGAGTACCGTTTCTATAATACTCGCATCTGGGATTCGGCTCGTAGATTAGAACCCAACATGTATCGTGCGGGGCAGTTGCAATGTCTAAGTTTTGGGCATGGCAAACCCTTAGAGTTGGGCAAAGCTGGTGCCATCTTGTTAGACAACCCAGCAGATTATCTGGCATTGAGTTGTATGCGTAGCGACGGCAGGGATCTTAGGATCACACCCTGGCAAGACCAAGAAGTGATCTATCAGGGCTTTCATTACTGCCCAACATTGGAAACTTGTGCAGCTGGCATTGCAGGACTGAAAGAAATTTCGACAGGTATTACTACACAAGTCTATCCAGACTTACGCAAAATTAATATTATTAGTTGACTACAGCCTAAATACTCTGTACAATACAACATATGACTAGCCATCCTCGGCTCTAACTCGGAGACATACATTGCAAGAAAAACATTTATCACAAGTAATTCGTCAGCGTTTACACAATGACGGCAAAAGATTTTGGGCAGGAGACAACATTTCTGCTTACATTACAGAAGAAGAAAAGACTCAATTAGTAGACGAAATTGCACTGAAATTTGAAGATGTGTTACAAAGTCTAATTATTGATACTGTAACAGATCCCAACAGTCGCGGTACTGCACATAGATTAGCTAAAATGTATGTGTATGAAATTATGGCAGGAAGATATGATACAGCACCAGATGCAACGGCTTTTCCAAATGATTCAGCAGATCGTTATGAAGGCATGCTTGTTGTCCGCAGTGAGCTACGTTCTATGTGTAGTCATCATCATCAACCTGTGGTTGGTGTGGCTTACATCGGGATCATCGCTGCCAATAAACTTATTGGCCTCAGCAAGTATACTCGTATCGCTCAGTGGTGTGCTCGCCGCGGCACGTTGCAGGAAGAACTCTGCAACGACATTGCCCGAGAAATAATGCGAGCCACTGACAGCGAGAATGTGGGTGTTTATATCCAGGCCACGCATGGTTGCTGTGAGAATCGCGGTATTATGGCACACAGCAGCTTGACACAGACCACAGTGTTGAAAGGTGCGTTTAAAGACGATCCAGCAACTAAAAAAGAGTTTATGGATAATATTAAACTGCAACAAGACTTTGCACCAAGATAAGGAAAAATAATGGAACACATACAAGTACCAATCCCACGTCAATACCGATACACAAGCACAAAAGAATATCACAATTCATTCCCTTGTGCGTATAGACAATGGCGAGCAGACAGTCACTGTAATCTAATACACGGCTATGCCTTTAGCATGAAGTTTTACTTTGGCACAGACAACCTAGATGTACGCAACTGGGCAGCTGACTATGGTGGTCTCAAAGAGCTTAAAGGCATCTTAGAAGATCAATTTGATCACACATTGTTAGTGGCAGAGGATGATCCAGAACTGGAGACATTTAAACTGTTGCAAGAAAAGAACATGGCTAAACTGACCATACTGCCGCGCTTGGGTTGTGAAGGCTTGGCTGACATGCTGTATAAGTATGTCAATGGTGTTTATATTCCTGACATGTGGGGGCAAGCAGAAGCAGATAGACTTTGGTGCTATCGTGTAGAAGTACGCGAAACACAAAGCAACATGGCATTTCGTGAAGGCCATCGTGAATGGAATGAGGATTTGTTTACTTAATGTCTAAAATATCAATTTTATTACCCACCAGAGGTCGTACTGATGCCCTGAAGCGCAGTATTATGAGCTTGATTCACTTAGCTGACAGCCCCAGCGAAATTCAATTACTTGTGGGATTTGATACAGATGATTCAGAATCATCTGATTACTTTATTGAACACATTGCACCCGAAATAGATCGGGCTGGAGCCAGTTATACTTGCTTGGCATTTGAACCTATGGGTTATATTCGATTAAATGAATATGTGAACGAATTAGCCAAAATAGCCACCAGTGACTGGTTGATGTTCTGGAACGATGATGCTGTTATGGAAACTGCTGGTTGGGACAAAGAGATTGTAAAGCACACAGGTAAATTTTGTTGTTTGAGAATGCCTACTCACAATTCACATCCTTATGCTATATTTCCTATTGTGCCTAAGGCATGGTACGAACTATTTGATTATCTAAGTGCTCATCAGATTTCAGATGCTTGGATCAGTCAAATAAGTTACATGTTAGACATAATGATTACTGTGCCAATTGAAGTTGTGCATGATCGCCACGATCTTACAGGTAATAATCACGACGATACTTTTAAGAATCGTCCCATGTTGGAAGGCAACCCCGATCATCCACGTGATTTTAATCATGTTGAATGGAGAAAGAGACGTTTCCAGGATGCTGTAAAGATAAATGCACATCTTGAAAGTATTGGACAAAGCACTCAATGGTTTCAGGATGTTGTTGCAGGAAAGCAACCACCCTGGGAAAAAATGTGCGGCCCAGAGTTTGATCCAAATCACCAACTGATGCAATATAAATGACACAAGACATTAGAGAACGAATTATTGAATACTGGAATCGCCAACCTTGTAACATAGGTCACAGCGATCATCCAGTGGGCACTGCGGAATACTTTGAAGCAGTTACAGCCAAACGCTATCGAGCTGAGCCACATATATTGGACTTTGCCGGATTTCACTTATGGCGCGGTGCTCGTGTGCTGGAGATTGGTTGTGGTATCGGGACTGATGCAGAACAATTTGCTAGACATGGTGCCGAGTACGTGGGTATTGATCTTTCTCAAGACAGCTTGGCAATCTGCCGTCAGCGTTTCAAGACGTTGGAACTGCCAGGAGATTTTATACACTGCGATGTGACAGATCGAACTGAGTTGCAAGATTTGGGACAGTTTGATTTAGTTTACAGTTATGGAGTCTTGCATCACTTTCCTGGCATGCGTGACCACTTAGAAAATATCAGCACTGTTATGAACTCGGGTAGCGAACTGAGATTTATGGTCTACGCTCGTAATTCTTGGAAGTATGCCATGATACAAAAAGGTCTGGACCAGTTTGAAGCACAAGCCGGGTGTCCATACGCAGATGCATATACCAAAGAAGAAATTACAGAATTAGTACATGGACTGTTTAAAATTGAACGTATTAGACAGGACCATTGCTTCATGTATAATGTGCCCAAATACAAACAAGGTCAATTTGAATTAGAGCCTTGGTTCGAAGCCATGCAACCAACTATGCGTGATGCTGTCAAAGAGTATTTGGGATGGCACTTGTTGGTAAAAGCGAGAAAAGTGTGAAGAAAGTTGTTTATGTAACTGGGTGTTTGGGCTTTATAGGTATACACGTTACACAACTTATGCTTGATCGCGGCTGGTATGTGATTGGTGTAGATAAAATGACCTACGCCAGTAATCGTACGTGGCTGAGTCGATTTGAAGCTTGTAGCAATTTTACATTTTTATCATGTGACATAAACGATCTAGGACCGTTGCGCGACTGTGACTACTTTATCAACACCGCAGCAGAAACGCATGTGGACAATTCCATCATGGCCAGTGATGTGTTTATTGAAAGCAATGTGCGTGGTGTTCATCACATACTGGAACTGATACGTGTGATACCAGCTTACAAGCGTCCAGTCTTGCTGCACTTTTCAACTGACGAAGTGTATGGTGACATTGAGTCTGGCTCGCACACAGAAGAACACAAGTTAAATCCTAGTAATCCTTATTCAGCATCAAAGGCTGCGGCTGACATGCTGATTAACGCCTGGGGTCGCACACATGGTATTCCTTATGTGATTGTTAGGCCTACCAATAACTACGGCATTGGACAGTATGTAGAAAAGCTGATACCCAAAAGTGTAAAGTACCTGGAACTAGGCAGACCTATAGACTTACACGATCGAGGAGAGCCACGTCGCACTTGGTTACATGCCACTGACACAGCTCGGGCTGTTGCTGCCATTATTGATGCTGGTGTACGCAACGAAATTTACAATATCTCCGGCAATACGGAACTACCAAATCGTGTTGTGGTACAAAAGATCTTGGCAGAATATTTCCGCAACGGCGAAGACTTTGAAACCACTTGGTTAGACTATGTGATCGATTCGCAACGTGCTGGACAGGATGTTAGATACAGTATAGACGATAGTAAATTAAAAAGTTTGGGCTGGTCGGCTACAGCAGAGTTTGACACAGAGCTGTCAAAGGTAGTACAATATTACAAAGATAACTTTATATGGTGATGAATGGGTACATACTACAAGAAGGTTGAGGACTATTTGGATCGCATCGACTCAGGATGCTGGATTGAAGTTGGTGTTGATCGAGGAGAAGGATCAACTAAATTCTTGTCCGACCTAGCAGCGGCTCGTGGCGTTGCCTTTCACGGCGTTGATATGGATCCAGATCAGATTGCTCGTGCTACTGAAAATTTAAGTGTTGATGGAAAACTGCCTGATCATGTCACACTGGCATGTGATCGCGGCGAAAATTACATTCAACAACTGTCAAATGACGATCCAGAACTACAAGCCAGCTTGGTGTACTTGGATAACTTTGACTGGGACTATTGGTTGGGTGGTCAAGAAGAAGCATTTGTTGCTGGCGTCAAACAAAACTATCGGGACAAGATGGGTGTCGAAATGACCAACGTACAAAGTCAAGTCACACACTTGTTGCAGGCCATTTATCTCATGCACATGATGAGTGAAAACAGTATTATTGTGTGTGATGACACTTGGTATCATCCCACTGAAGGTGTTTTCATTGGCAAGTGTTCAGCTGTAGTTCCTTACTTGCTGTTGAATGGCTACAGCCTGTTGCACAACCAAGGCTACAGACAAAACAGTGGAGCCATCCTGGGTAGATTTAAATCAGCTGACTAATATGAAAAACTATTTGGTATGTGCAGTTAGACCTATTACCAGCAACGGATGGATGACACATTCAGGTACAGACCTACATGTTCCTTACATGACCATGTACGAAATGCGCTTGGCTTCTTTCCGTAAGTTTGTGCAAGAACCATTTGAACCCATCTTATGGACTGATCCGGCCGCAGATTGCGACAACTACAACATGGCCAACTGGTATGCAATCAAGGAATTGTGGCATCGCGAGCCCTGCAATATTTTCTGGGCAGGTGCTGATACCTTGATGATTCGTCCTACCAGTTTATTCTCAGATCAATGGACACAGTATCGACTGTTCAACTACACTGATCCCAGGACATATCACGACTTCACGCATTACTTTAATGACGATGTACAATACTATCCTCATACTATGAGTGCCGAAACTTGGCAGCTGGGAGAGGATTACTTGAAACTGAGAGAAACTGCTGCCGACAGAAACTGGGGCTTTGATCAGAATCGACACAATGCTATGTTCTGGTCGCAGGAGATTGATGATGCAGATAGACTGCATCCTGGCCTGAACTGGATGGCACACAACATGCGTAGCTTAGATGCCAGTGTGGTAGCTGCTTCGGAAGAGTGGAATCGTTGCCCATTTGACATGGCGCACATTTTGCATTTTGCTGCCAGCAGAGGCACACAGCAAGTAATTGCTATCATGAAAGAACTTTGTAACAAACTAGAGATCACAGTATGAAAGAAATATTAGAAGCAGTCAAATCCTATATTGATCAAAAACAAGCTGCTAAGACCTGGACCGCTGGCAAAGACTTTGTAAACTATGCTGGCGCACACTATAACAGCGATGAATTTGTTGCTGGGGTAGAAAGTCTTCTCAAGGGCTGGTTGGCAATGGGCGATGATGGTCTGAAATTTGAACGTGAGTTTCCGCATCAATTTGGCAAGACCCGCGGTATCTTGACCAATTCAGGTAGCAGTAGTAATCTGCTGATGATGTCGGCATTGACCAGCAAACGTGGTTATAATTTACCCAAGGGCACTAAAGTACTGATGCCCATTGCTGGCTTTCCTACTACGGTCAATCCCACTATACAGCTTGGCTTCGTGCCTGTATTTGTAGACATTGAATTAGATACACTAAACATCAATCTAGACCAAGCAGAAGCTATTCTCGAAAACGATCCTTGTATCAAAGTCATTACATTTGCTCACGTGTTGGGAAACCCTCCTAATATGGCCCGTGTAATGGAATTAGTTGAACGTTATAATCTAATCTTGTTGGAAGATTGCTGCGACGCATTAGGCAGCACATATGATAATAAACCATTGGGCAGCTTTGGTCTGATGTCGTCA
>Ga0164293_10006148_pt1 | contig 10233 bp, 9 predicted proteins | sample GEODES118metaG_FD_111487 | JGI IMG/M metagenome (GOLD analysis project Ga0164293, IMG submission 111487) | Eutrophic lake water microbial communities from Lake Mendota, Wisconsin, USA - GEODES118 metaG | ecosystem: Environmental > Aquatic > Freshwater > Lake | place: USA: Lake Mendota, Wisconsin...
ACGCGGGTGTCGTTGACCACCAGAAGGTCGCCGCTACGCAGTTCGTGCTGGAGATCCCACACCGTCAGGTGGCGGGCGTCGGTGGCGGCCCCGGGGGGCTCCACCGCCAGCAAGCGTGCGGCGTGGCGAGGCTCCACCGGCCGCTGGGCGATGCGCCCGTCGTCGAGCGGGAAGTCGTAGCTGGAGAGGCGTAGATCCGCCGGATCGATCACGGCCGAGGGAGGCTCAGAGGGCGAGGCTCTCGGGAGCGGTTTCGACCAGCTCCGCCAGATCCTTGAGGAAGGCGGCGGCGTGGGTTCCGTAGATCACGCGGTGGTCGCAGGTGAGGTTCACCTGCATCTGGCGCTTCACCGAAATCGAGCCATCCTTGCCGGCCACCACGGCGGGACGCGACGCCGCCACCGCCAGGATCGCCCCGGTGCCCGGCGGCAGGATCGCGTCGAAACGATCGACGCCGAACATGCCCAGGTTGGAGAGGGTGAAGGTGCCGGTGCTGTATTCCTCAGGCTTGAGCTGCTTGCTGCGGGCCCGGCTCACGAGATCGGCCCAGCTGCGGGAGAGGGCGTAGAGGTCGGTGCGGTCGGCGTTGGCGAGCACCGGTGTGATCAGGCCCCCGTCCTCCATGGCCACGGCCACAGCCACGTTCACCGCTTCCGGATAGGCCATGGCATCGCCGACGGTGGCGGCGTTGACCTGGGGATGGCGGGCCAACACCACCCCCACCGCCTTGGCGAGCAGGGCCGTCATCGTGACCCCCTTCTCCTTCACTTTCTTGTAGAGGGCATCGAGGCGGTCGGTGGTGATCGTGTAGCCCACCCGGAAGCAGGGCACCGCCACGCTGGCGTTCATGTTGCGCACCACCGCTTGCTGCAGGGTGTTGAACGGCACCGTCTCACCGGCGCGTCCGAAGGTTTGTCCCTGGGGTGCTGCCGCCGTCGGGGCGCCCGCCACCGCGGGGCCGGCCAGCGCCGGTGCGCTGCCCTCCGCTACCCGCGGCAGGGAAACGGCGCGGCCGGCCGCCTGTTCCACGTCTTCCGCCTGGATGCGGCCGTTTGGACCGCTCCCCCGCAGACCCGTGAGCGCCACCCCCAGTTGGCTGGCCAGCTTGCGGGCGCGGGGGGTGGCCACGATGCGTCCGTCTGCGGTGGCGGGCGCCGAGGCCGCAGCGGCCACCGGTGCTGGCACCGCAGGTACGGAGACTGGGGGTGCGGCGGGTGCCGGTGCGGGGGCCAAGGGGGCTGGGGCTGCCGTTGGGGGGGCACTGACCGGGGCTGCCGCAGGAGCGGGGGCGGCCGCCGTCGGGGCCGGCGCGGCGGCCCGTACGGCGGCGATTTCGTCCTCGCTCTCCACGATCAGACCGATCGTTTCGCCCACGGGGGCCGTGCCACCGGCGGGCATCAGCACGGCGGCCAGAAAGCCTTCGTTGAACGACTCCACGTCCATGTCGGCCTTGTCGGACTCGACCACGAGCACCGACTCGCCTCGCTCCACCCGGTCACCCGGCTGCTTGAGCCACTCCACGATCTTGCCCTCCGTCATCGTGGAGCTGAGGGCGGGCATGAAGATTTCGTGGGTGGCCAAAGCTCCGGACGGCGAAGGGCGGATAGGGGGTCTGACTGGCGTTAGACCCGAATGGCAGCGAGCTTAGATCTGTGTTGTGAGGGGTCGGTTCAGCCCCCCTCAATCGCCTCGATCACCCCGTCGCGCACCAGGATCGCCACCTGCAACTTCTCCACCAGGTTGTCGCCGACGACCACCTCGCAGGTGCTCTCGATCTGGCCCTGGTCGACCACCTGATTCATCTCAAGCTCCCGCACCTGGCGCTGCTGCTCCAGCACCTGGCGCTTCTGCTCCTCGAATTCCGACCGCTTCGCCCCCACCTGCTGCTGCACGGAGCCCACCTGCTCCTGCACCCGCGGATCGAGGGGGTTTGCGCTCTGGCGGCGGATCTCCTCGATCACCCGCTGGCCCTCCTGCTCGAGCTGGGCCAGCTGTTGATCCAGGTTGCTGATGGCGTTGCTGAGCTCCCGCTCGGCATCCTCCTTCCAGCGGGGGGTGACCACGGCGCGCACCGTGATCGTGCGCTTGATCGTGAGGCTGCCTGTCATGGAACGGAAAGGGCAACACCCAGGCTGTCAGGGGGCGGCGCTTCGGTCAACCGTCGCCATAGAGGTCGGCCACCGTGGTGGCGTCGCGGACGAGGATCGCGTCGCGGCGCGGTTTCAGCGTTTGCGTCAGCAGGCCGTTCTCGAGGGTGAACGGCTCCACCAGCGCCACCCCCCCCAGCCGTTCGTCGGGCCGGGAGCCGGGGCGCTCCGCCAGCTGCCGATTGAACTCCCGGGTCAGGGCCCGCAGCAGGGCTGGATCAGTGGCTGCGCCCGGCGCGGGGGCCGGGAAGCCACCGGTACCGGCGAAGGCGGCCAGTGCTTCGGCCCGGGGCACCAGCAGCAGCCCTAGCTGCTTGCGGTCCTGCCCGATCACCATCAGCTGCTCCACCAGCGGGCTGGCGGCCAACGCATCCTCCAGCGGGCCCGGCTCGATGTTCTCGCCGCTGCTGAGCACGATCGTGTCCTTCGCGCGGCCGGTGAGCACCAGGGTGCCGTCGGCGAGCAGAAGCCCCAGGTCGCCTGTGTCGAACCAGCCGTCTGGGTCCAACACCTTGGCGGTGGCCTCAGGCTTGCCGTGGTAGCCCCCCATCACCTGGGGACCGCGGGCCAGCACCAGCCCCCGCTCGCCGATGGCGCGGGGGGAGCGGCTTTCCGGATCGACGATCCGCAGCTCCGTTTCGGCCACCGGTTGACCGGCGCTGCCGCGGCGGTTGCACCAGGGGCGACGGCAGGTGAGCACCGGGCTGGTCTCCGTGAGGCCATAGCCCACCAGCAGTTCGATGCCGATCGCCTCGAAGAAGCTGTCGACATGCAGCGCCAGGGCGCCGCCGCCGCTGATCGCCGTGCGCAGAGCGCCGCCGCAGAGCTGGCGGCGCACCTTCGGCCAGAGGGCCGCGCCTGCCAGTTGGTGCAAGGGCCAGCGCCCGGCTGCCCCGAGGGCCGCCCTCAGCCGGGAGGGAAGCGGTTCCGGTTGCAGGGTGAGATCGAGCGCGGTGCGCCGGCAGCGGTGGTATGCCTGGCTGATGGCCAAGGCGCCGCGCAGGAGGCGCTGCCGCCCCACCGGCATCTCCTTGAGCGCATCCTCGAAGCCGGCCAGCAGGGCCTCCCACAACCGCGGCACGCTGATCAGATATTGGGGCTTCACCTGCTGCAGATCCCCCCGCAGTCGCTTGAGGTTTGTGTAGGTCTGGGTGCAGCCGCAGGAGAGCAGGAAGTATTCGGCGCTGCGCTCATAGGAATGCCAGATCGGCAGCACGCTCAGCACCCGGTCGCCGGGGCTGGGGGTAACGGCCACCCCGAGGCTGCGCACCTGGTGCAGCAGGTTGGCGTGGGTGAGGGGCACGCCCTTCGGTTGGCCGGTGGTGCCGGAGGTGTACAGCAACGTCGCCAGCCGGTCGCTGCCCCCCTCCGACGGCGCCGCTGCAGGAGCGTTGGCGCCACGCTCCTGCAGCTGCTCCCAGCTCAGGCAGGCCAGCCCCGGCGGCTGGGGTGCCTCCCCCTCCAAGACCACGAGGAATCGCAGCGCTGCCAGGGCCTCTGGGTTGAGCTCCAACCGCGCGAACAGCTCTGCCGACTCCACCACCAGCGCCACGGCGCCCGAATCGGAGAGGATGTAGCGCAGCTCCTCCACGGGGGCGGCCCCACCGCGCACGGCGTCGGCGCCGCCGGCCCGCAGGATGCCCTGGTCGGCCTGCAGCCAGCGCGGGCCGTTCTCGGCGAACAGGGCCACCACCTCCCCGGGCCTGAGCCCGAGGTCGGCGAAGGCTGCCGCCGACCGCTCGATCGCCTGATGGAGCTCCCGATAGCTGAGCCGCTGCGGCGGCCGGGCGTGGGGGGCATCGAGGGCGAGCCGATCGCCGTGCTGGCGGGATAGCTCCGGCCACAGGCCCTCCAGGCCATGGAGGCCGCTCCAGTCGTGGCGCTGGGCGAGGGCCTCCCGGTCGCGATCACTGCCATTCCAGTGGATCTCGGCAACAGGCATGGCGGGGAAGGGAGGAATCATTGGGGTAAATGGTTACCACCCTTCCAGCCGTTCTGCCGGTTCCGCAGGGCGCAGGGCCAAATGGAAGCGATCGGCCAAGGCTCGCCGCAGCAGGGGCCGCACCGCCGCCACGGTCAGTTCCGGGTGCCAGTCCGCCAACCGCCCCACCGGCCGGTCGGCGATGCCGCAGGGCACGATCGCCTCGAAGCCGTCGAGGGGGCAGTCGACGTTGAGGGCCAGGCCGTGGAGGGAGATCCAGCGCCGCGCCCCCACGCCGATTGCCGCCACCTTGCGCCCCTCCAGCCACACACCCGTGCGCCCGGGCCAGCGCTCGCCTTCCAGCTCCAGGGCCGAGAGCACATCGAGCACCGCCCCCTCCAGCTCCCGCAGGTACTGGTGCAGATCGGCCCCGCGCGGTCGCAGGTCGAGCACCGGATAGGCCACCAGCTGGCCGGGGAGGTGGTGGGTCACCTCGCCTCCGCGGTCGATGCGGAACAGGGGGTGGGGGGGCTGGTTTGGATCGAAGCGCAGAAAGGCTGGATCAGCCCCCCGCCCGAGGGTGAAGCAGGCCTCATGCTCCAGCAGCAGCAACGCCTCGGCGGCCTCGGCGTTGACCCCTGGCCCGCCATCGCCATCGCCATCGCAAGCGTCCGCGGTCGCTCGGTCGCAGCGCGCCAGCAGCCGCGCCTGCAGCTGGCGCTGCCACTGCCAGGCACGGGCGAACGGCACCGGAGCCGGTGGTTCAAAAAGAATTGCGGCGCTGCGGCTGGCCATGGGCATCGCTCTCTAGCTTGAAGCCAGAGACCCCCGCGGTGAGGTTTGATGAAACTGGTGATCCACGGCCGCAATCTCGAAGTCACGCCAGCAATACGCGACTACACAGAAACCAAGCTCAGCCGCGCCATCAGCAACTTCGGGGACATGGTCCGCGAAGCGGACGTGCATCTGTCGGTAGCCCGCAATCCCCGCGTGCCCCAGCAGATCGCTGAGGTCACGATGTATGCCAATGGCACGGTGATCCGCGCCCAGGAGCGAAGCGAAAACCTCTACGCCAGCATCGACCTGGTGGCCAGCAAGCTCAGCCGCCAGCTCAACCGCTACAAGGAGCGTGTGCATGAGCGCAGCCACGGTCCGGTCCATCGCTCCGCCCGTGATGAGGAGGCCGGTGCGGTTGCCCTGCCGCCGCCCGGCAGCAGCCTCACCGACGGCAAGGAGCCGGGCATCCCCCATCCCGGTGTGCGGCGCAAGTATTTCGCCATGCCGCCGATGAGCCTCGATGACGCCCTGCATCAGCTGGAGCTGATCGATCACGATTTCTTTGTTTTCCGCGATGCGGACGGCGGCCAGATCCAGGTGGTCTACCGCCGCAACCACGGCGGTTTCGGCCTGATCCAACCCCGGGAGTGAGCCGCGCACCCGCCGATCTGGCCCCCCTCATCGACCACGCCCTGCTCGATCCCCACCACGGGATCGACGCCCTCGTGCGTTGCTGTGAGGAGGCGCGCCATTTTGGCTTCGCCGGGGTGTGCGTGGCCTCCCGCTGGGTGGCGGCGGCACGGGAGCGGTTGCCGGTGGGGGGGGCGGTGCGGCTGGTGTCGGTGGTGGGCTTTCCGTTTGGGGCCGTGCCGGCGGCGGTGAAGCGGGCCGAAGCCGAGGCCGCCGCCGCCGCCGGTGCCGATGAATTCGATGTGGTGCCCGACTTCGGCGCCCTCGCCGATCGGCAGAGCGCCGCCCTGCTCGATGACCTCTCGGCGATCACCGATCTGGGGCTGCCGGTGAAGGTGATCCTGGAAATGGGGCGTCTGGATCCGGAGGCTCTGGCGCTGTTGGTGGAGGTGAGCATCGATGCCGGCGCCCGCTTCCTCAAGACCGGCAGCGGTTTCGGCGGGGCGGTGACGGCCACCCAGGTGGAGCGGCTGCGCGCCCTGGCCCGGGGCCGGGCGGCGATCAAGGCGGCGGGGGGGATCCGGGAGCTTGAGCCGGCTCTGGCCCTGGTGGAGGCCGGTGCGGTGCGGCTGGGCACCAGCCGGGGGGTGTCCCTGATGGAGGCGCTGCGCCGCGGCCCCTCCCCGGCCGCCGACGCCTCCCCTGCCCCCAACGCCTCCGCCCCGGACGGGGCCTGAGGCTCCTCGGTGTCTGAGTGGCGTCTGGAGGGGCTGGTGCTGGCCAGCCGGCCCCTGGGGGAGAACGACCGGCTGCTCTCTTTGCTCACCCGCGAGGAGGGGCTGGTGCGCCTGGCCGCGCCCGGAGCGCGGAGACCCCGCAGCAGCCTGGCGGCGGCGGTGCCCCTGGCCCATCTGCAGCTGCAGGTGGGGGGCCGCAGCGGGCTGCGGCGCGTGCGCCAGATGCGGCTGTTGCGCACCTACGGAGCCCTGGCCGCGCGGCTGGAAACCCTGGCGGCTGCCCAGGCCCTCTCGGAGCTGTGCCTGGCCTTGGCCCCGGAGGAGTTGCCGGCGCCGGAGATGCTGGCGGATCTCCTGCTTCAGCTCGGCCGCCTGCACTCCCTGGCCTGTCCGCCGGCCCCCGCCGCGGCCGATGGCCCGGAGAGGCGACGTCCGGCGGCGGAGGCCGATCCGGAGGCCCTGGCGTGTGCCGTGCTTGGGGCCGTGCACCTCCTGGCTCTGGGGGGCTATGCCCTGCCCCTGCAGCTCTGCGCCCGCAGCGGAGCGCCCCTCGACCCTCCCCTGGGCAACTGGGACTGGCGCTGCAGCCTGCTGCCGGCGGAAGGGCTGGTCATTGGGGCCGTCCCCGGCGCCCGCATGCTGCTGAACGCCTCCGAGCTGGCCCTGCTGCAGCGCCTCACCCGGCCGGCGCCGCCCCGCTGCCGGGATGGCGCCCTGATGGGCCCGCCGGCGGCCTGGCTGCGGCTCCTGGCGGTGGTGGAGCAGTGGTGCCATGAACACCTCACCCGGGCCCCCCGCGCCTTCCGGCTGCTGCGGGCTGGCTTCGAGCCCGAGCCGCCGCCCCGCTGATTGGGCCTGCGCCGTTTCAGACTGCCGGTAAGCCTGCACATGCCCATGCCCCCCCACCGACTGGACCGCCCCTGGTGGCCCCAGCGATGATCCCTTCCACGGGTGCGCCGCCGGAGAGCCCGCCGCCGGCCGCGCCGGAATCGGGCCTGGCCGCCGTGCTGGGACTTCCCGGCTTCCGCCGCCTCTGGCTCGGCCAGATCTTCTCGCAGCTGGCGGACAAGTTTTACATCGTGCTGATGGTCTTCCTCATCGCCCAGTACTGGGTGGGGGACAACCACAGCGCCGATCCAGCCCTGGTGGATGCCGCCGCCGCCATGCGGATCGACCTGGAGACCCGGGCCCAGGTGATCACCCTTATGGCCACGGGCATCTACGTGGCCAATACGATCCCGGCGATCCTGCTGGGGACCGTGGCGGGGGTGTGGGCCGATCGCTGGCCTAAACGCAACGTGATGGTGGCCTCCAACGCGCTGCGGGCCGTGCTGGTGCTGCTCGCCCCCCTCTCGCTGCTGCCGGGTCCCGTATGGCTGGGCCTCAGCTGGGGCTACTGGGCCCTGGTGGCCATGACCTTCCTGGAATCGGTGCTCACCCAGTTCTTCGCCCCGGCGGAGCAGGCGGCGATCCCCCTGCTGGTGCCCTCCCACCGGCTCCTGGCGGCGAACTCCCTGTACCAGGCCACCAGCATGGGCGCCACGATTGTGGGATTTGCCCTGGGGGATCCGGTGCTGCGCTTGCTCCGGTCAGGGCTGGCCCGGCTCGGGTTGCCCGGGGGCGAATTCGTGCTGCTGCCCCTCTGCTACGGCATGGCCGCGCTGATGATCGCCGGGATCGTGCTGCAGGAGCCCGTTCGCCCTGCCCGCACCGTTTCGGTGTGGGAGGAGATCGGCGAGGGCCTGCAGGTGCTCAAGGAGCGCCGCAGCGTCCGCGGCGCCATGCTCCAGCTGGTGCTGCTTTACAGCCTGCTGGCGGCCCTCTACGTGCTTTCGATCAACCTGGCGGCCACCATCGATTCGCTCGGCCCTACCCGCTTCGGGGTGCTGCTGGCCCTCAGCGGCCTAGGGCTGGCCCTGGGGGCCCTGGCGATGGCCCAGATCGGCGAACGCTTCAACCGCCGCACCCTCGGTGCCTCCGGCCTGGGCCTGGTGGCCTTCTGCCTGGCCCTGTTGGCCCAGGTGCGGGGCCACCTGCTGCCCACCCTGGTGCTCTGCGCCCTGCTGGGGGTCGGGGCCGCCCTGCTGGCCATCCCCGCCCAGACCACCATCCAGGAAGACACGCCCGAGGATCAGCGCGGCAAGGTGTTCGGGCTGCAGAACAACCTGATCAACATCGCCCTCAGCCTGCCCCTGGTGCTGGCCGGAGCCCTGGTCAGCCGCTACGGGTTGCTGCCGGTGCTCTGGGGCCTGGCAGCCATCTCCTTGATCGCCGCGTTGATCGAGCAGCCCTGGCGTCGCTGCTAACTTTCCCTGTCGGACGCGACTGCACCGTGGCTCACGTGGCCTGGCTGGGCAAGAAGACGCCCTTCTGCGGCAACGTCACCTATGGCCTGAGCACCACCGAAGCGCTCCGCCAGCGCGGCCACGCCGTGAGCTTCATCCACTTCGACACCCCCACTGCCGGCCTCGGGCTGCTGGAGCCCGCCCGTCAGGAGCCGCTCCGGTCGCCTGCCGAGCTCGACCCCGCGGGGGGGAGTGACCCGGATGTGGCACTCCCCTATCTGGTGAAGTCGCAGGTTTACACCATTCCTTCCCCCGGAGCCCAGCGGGAGTTGCGGGAATCCCTGGAGCGGCTGCGGCCCGATCTGGTGCACGCCAGCCTCACCCTCTCCCCCCTCGATTTCCGCCTCCCCGATCTCTGCCAGCAGCTCGGCCTGCCCCTGGTGGCCACCTTCCACCCAGCGTTCGATGCCGGTCTGCGCAACCTGGCCGCGGGCACCCAGCAGCTCACGTACCAGCTCTACGCCCCCTCCCTGGCCCGCTACGACCGGGTGATCGTCTTCTCTGAGCTGCAGGCGGGGGTGCTTGAGCGCCTGGGGGTGCGGCCGGAGCGGATCGCCGTGATCCCCAATGGCGTCGATGAGCAGATGTGGCGCCCGTGCGGGGTGGTGCCCTCGGTCGACTACCTGGAGCTGGCGGCCCGCTTCGCCGGCCGGCGGGTGTTTCTTTACATGGGTCGCATCACCACCGAGAAGAACGTGGAGGCGCTGCTGCGGGCCTGGCGGCTGGCGCGTCTGGAGGGATGCGTGCTGGTGATCGTGGGCGATGGGCCGCTGCGAGGGCTGTTGCAAAACAACGGCGAGCCAGACGTGGTGTGGTGGGGGATCGAGAGGAGCCTGGAGCGGCGGGTGGCCCTGCTGCAGCTGGCGGAGGTGTTCCTGCTTCCCTCCCTGGTGGAGGGGCTTTCCCTGGCGTTGCTGGAGGCGATGGCCTCCGGCACGGCCTGCGTCGCCACGGACGCCGGGGCCGACGGCCAGGTGCTGGAGGGGGGCGCGGGGATCGTGATCCGCACCCAGGGGGTCACCACCCAGCTGCGCACCTTGCTGCCGGTGCTCCACGACCAGCCGGTGCTCACCGCTGAATTGGGGCGGCGCGCGCGCCTGCGGGTGCAGGAGCGCTACACCTTGCGCCGAAACATCGATGCCCTCGAGCGTCTCTATGGGGAGGTGATTCACCAGCCGGTCGCCGCCTGAGGGCCACCGGCTGGTGTTGGTGCTCCAGCGATGGCGACCTCAGTAGCGCTCCGGCACCGGATCCCGCCAGGTGATGCGTACGCCCGCTGCCCGCAGGGCGGCGGCCCTCTGCTCCAGGCGGCCGCGGTCGAGCCGCCAGAGGCGGTAGAGGCCGGAATGGTCAAGGGTCTGGGGCTCCAGGCCCCGCCAGAAGGGCAGGGCAGCGGTGCCCTGGTCGATCACCACCAGCACCGTGGGCATCTGTGCTGCTGGGCTCCCCCGCTGGCCCACGCGGCTCTCGCCCGATAACCGGTCCGCGAGGTTCACCAGGTCCATCGGCTCGTTGCCCTCGTAGATCACCACCCGGCGGCTGTAGTAGTGCAGCGAGGGTTTAAGAATCCCCACCATTGCCAGGCTCTCCCCGGGGCGCAGCTCGCGGGCCGCGGCCGCCGCCATCGTGCGCACCGGTAGGCCGCGCAGCCGGTCCCCCAGGCTCCAGGAGGGAAG
>Ga0164293_10006151_pt1 | contig 10230 bp, 2 predicted proteins | sample GEODES118metaG_FD_111487 | JGI IMG/M metagenome (GOLD analysis project Ga0164293, IMG submission 111487) | Eutrophic lake water microbial communities from Lake Mendota, Wisconsin, USA - GEODES118 metaG | ecosystem: Environmental > Aquatic > Freshwater > Lake | place: USA: Lake Mendota, Wisconsin...
GCATTTTTCGCGGTCTTGGAAATCGCCAATTCATGCAGTTACCATCGCTGTCCGTTGGTGCTCAGCCCTACTCGATTCAAGCCGCAGACCTCAACCACGATGGCGTGCCAGACTTAGTTTTCAACAGTTTGACAGAGAGCAAATTTACAGTTTGGGCGGGACTAGGAAATGGTTCCTTTGAGCAAAAGCTGACATTACCGGTCACCAATGCTTACCGAATCGCGTTGGCGGATCTCGATGGCAACGGCACCACGGACATGCTCGGATCGTCCGCTGGTAATGGTCAGTTTCGAATTTGGTTAAATGGTGCCACCACCACGCGGACGACGCTGTCTCTGTTAGCACCAGCCAGCGCGCAATTTGGGAGTCCAGTCAGCGTGACAGTCAGAGCATTATCACCGAACGGTTCTGTTGACACGGCATTTGCCGGTATTGTTCAATTCAAGAGCAGCGATCCGTTTGCCCAACTTCCCGCAGACTACACGTTTACCGCAGCCGATCAAGGAGTAAAGTCGTTTCCTTTGAAGCTTAAAAGCACAGGAAATCAAACCATCTCCGCAACACTAATCGGTAGCAATGGAATCGTTTCCGGTAAGGTTGTATCTGTAGCACCTCCTCTCCTCGCCAACGTTGCCCTCTCACTTGTTGGTACAGATTCTTCGGGCTCTGGAAACGTTTACCTTAGCCGGCCAGTCGATTATAACGGGGACGGCCTGCTGGACATGGCGACTGCCAACAATGGCAATAACGCCCTGAACATTTACCTTGGTACAAACAACGGCTTGTTCAATCTTAAGTCGACGATCCCTACTCAGGGAGTTGAACCCTACGGCAGTGACAGTGGTGACTTCAATGGGGATGGAATCCTGGACATTGCAGTAGCCAACTCTGGCACGAGCAGCATTTCAGTGTTTCAGGGTGTCGGGGACGGTACCTTTCTGTTCTTGAATAGCTTAACGGCATTGCCAGGCACCTATCACCTCGTAGTAACTGATTTGGATGCAGATGGTAAGGCGGATATTGCAGCGAACCAAACCTCACCAAGCGGTGTTGTCGTATTTCGCGGCCTTGGCAATGGAAGCTTCAGTAATCGCGATTTCTACGCAACTGGTGCAACTCCAACGCATGTCTACGCCGTAGATATTGACAACGACGGCGCAAAGGACTTACTGACTTCCACATATGTGGGAAACGCGGTCTCCATTCTTTATGGTCTTAAGAGTGTCGTAGGCAATCCGACCGGTACCTTTGGCGCCTCCCAATCGCTGCCGTTTAGTTCAGGAGCATTCGACTTATCGATAAGCGACTTTGATGGAGACGGATGGAAGGACATCGCGACCGCTAACCGGAGCGACGGAACGGGAGGCATTTTTCGCGGTCTTGGAAATCGCCAATTCATGCAGTTACCATCGCTGTCCGTTGGTGCTCAGCCCTACTCGATTCAAGCCGCAGACCTCAACCACGATGGTGTGCCAGACTTAGTTTTCAACAGTTTGACGGAGAGCAAATTTACAGTTTGGGCTGGACTAGGAAATGGTTCCTTTGAGCAAAAGTTGACACTACCTGTAACCAATGCTTACCGTATCGCGTTGGCGGATTTCGATGGCAACGGCACCACGGACATGCTCGGATCGTCCGCAGGTAATGGTCAGTTTCGAATTTGGTTAAATGGTGCCACCACCACGCGAACGACACTGTCACTGTTAGCACCATCCAGCGCGCAATTTGGGAGTCCAGTCAGCGTGACAGTCAGAGCATTATCACCGAACGGTTCTGTTGATACGGCATTTACCGGTACAGTTCAATTCAAGAGTAGCGATCGACTTGCTCAGCTTCCGGCAGACTATACGTTTACTGCAGCCGATCAAGGCCTAAAGACGTTTACAGTTACTCTTCAGAGCTATGGAAGCCAAACAATTTCCGCCACGCTCGTTGGTGCCAATGGAGTCGTTGCTGGCAAGGTCGTTTATGTTGGTTCAGTAACAGCCGACGAAGGCGGGCCTTATTCCGTAGCCGCAGGGACGGCCTTGTTTTTGGATGGAACCAATTCTTCGTCGGCAACGAGCCATGCTTTAACGTATCAGTGGGATTTAGACTACGACGGACTGGCCTTTCAAGCCGACGCCTCAGGAAGCACTCCGTTTTTTGATGCGTCTCAAATGGTTGGAGGCCAGCAAAGAACAGTCGCTCTCCGCGTAACCGACAGTGCAGGCTTTAGTGATACTTCGGTAACAACGGTCTCCGTCGTTGGGCTGAATTCTGAATTGGACGGAGCACTGTTGGCGACGGAAGAACTCGTCAATTCCACGACCAGCCGGGATCAAATGTATCCGGCGCTGGCCATGAACAAAAAGGGGCAATCAGTCGTTGTCTACGAATCGGGAAGTAATGGAACCCTTGATTTAGATATCCTCGCTCAACGTTACAATGTGACGGGTACGAAAGTTGCCGGCGAAACGCAGGTCAATCTTGGAGCATTTGATGAGCGTATCCGACCGGGTGTCGCCATGGCCGACGATGGACGATACATCGTTGCCTGGCAAGGCTGGGCGGCGGATGCGCAAGGCTGGGGAATAAACGCCCAGCGATTCGACAAAGATGGAAACAAAGTTGGTAGCCAGTTCATTGTGAATCTAGGTTGGGAAAGTGGCTTTCAAGTCGAAGTAGATTTGGCCATCAGCCCAGATGGTACAAAGTTTGTCGTGGTTTGGGAGGATTCACAAAACGATGGTTCTGGTCAAGGTGTGTTCGCAAGCCTCTTCGACTGGAATGGTGGTCTTCTCAATACAGTGCTTGTCAATAACTACACGTCCGGTGCACAAGACTCTGCCGACGTAGAGATGTTGGCTACAGGCGGCTTTGTTGTTACCTGGGCAAGTCAGTATCAGGATGGTTCCGGTTATGGTATTTTCGCACGGCGTTTCAATGCTTCTGGAAATCCGACTGATTCAACCGACATCCAAATCAATCGATTCACTACAGGTAACCAAACGCAACCCGACTTGGCAACACGCAACGGCCAGGAGTACATCATTACGTGGCAGACCGCGATCAGCAATCGCGGTACCGATATCGTTGCTCAAAGATTCGATAGCAATTTCAACCGCATAGGCTCTGAATTCATCGTCAATGAGACGTCGACAGGCGATCAATATTCTCCAGCGGTTGCCATCGCTAGTAATGGGTTTGCAACTTTCACTTGGACTAGTCCGGGACAAGATGGATCGGGCTTCGGAATCTTCGCAAGAACCATGGGCCCCGGTACAAATCAACTGGGGCATGAGTTCCAGATCAATAGTGTGTCAGTCGGCGATCAAAATACACGTGGCAGTCGCCAGAGCATTGCCTATACACCCACCGGTGAAACGGTCGTAACGTGGTGGGGCAATGGTCCAGGCGACAACGTCGGCGTGTTTCAAAGACGATTTGCATCCCACAATCACGTGGTATCACCAATCACAGACGAGAATACATTGCCCAATCAAATTGCCGAGAACTCTGCAATCGGATCAGATGTCGGCATCAGAGCGCTTGCTCTTGACGCGGACGTATACGATACAGTCACTTATTCTCTCGATGACTCAGCAGGGAATCGTTTCGCGATTAATCCAACAACTGGCGTTATAACCGTTGCTGTTGCGATCGATCGCGAAACGGCGGCAATTTACAATATCGTTGTTAGGGCAGAAAGTACGGACACATCCTATACTACCAAATCGTTTACGATTGATATTGCCGACGTCGATGAGTTTAACACATCCTCCATCATCGACGCCAATGCCATTGCAAACACCGTCCCCGAAAATGCACCCAACGGGACTTTGGTCAATGTTACCGCTTTCGCCTCAGATGCCGATGCCACCAATAACGGCATAACCTATTCACTGGATGATTCATCAGGCGGTCAATTTGCGATCGATCCTGCGACGGGCGTCGTCCAAGTTTCCGGCGCGATCGATCGCGAAACGGCTGCGAGCTATGATATAGTCGTACGGGCGACAAGCACCGATTCATCCTTTACTACCAACGTGTTTACGATCGCGGTTACCGACGTCGATGAGTTTGACACATCCTCCATCATCGACACCAACGCTATTGCAAACACCATCCCCGAAAATGCACCCAACGGGACTCTGGTCAATGTCACCGCTTTCGCCTTAGATGCCGATGCCACCAATAACGGCATCACCTATTCACTGGATGATTCAGCCGGTGGTCGATTTGGAATCGATCCTGCCACTGGTGTCGTCCAGGTGTCCAACGCTATCGATCGCGAAACGGCTGCAAGCTATGATATAGTCGTACGGGCCACAAGCACCGACTCATCTTTTACTACCAAATCGTTTACGATCGCGGTTACCGACATCGATGAGTTTGACACATCTACAATCATCGACGCCAACGCCATTGCAAACACCGTCCCCGAAAATTCACCCAATGGTACTCTAGTAAATGTTACCGCTTTCGCCTCAGATGCCGATGCCACCAATAACGGCATCACCTATTCACTGGATGATTCAGCCGGCGGTCGATTTGCGATCGATCCTGCGACAGGAATCGTAAGCGTCGCGAGCGCGATTGACTATGAAACAGGCACGAACCACACTGTCGTCGCACGGGCGAGTAGCGCTGATGGTAGCTTTAGTACCGCGTCATTCTTGATTTCGGTTCAGGATGTCAATGAGGGCGTTGTATTCTCTGGTACCGCTGGAAACGACACGCTCAAATTCTGGCCGGGGCCAAGCGAGGGCCAGTTTTACTTCAAGCGCAATGCAGAAGCCAACGTATTGTTTACCGCTAACGGCAGCGTAACCATCAATGGTGGGGGTGGAGTCGATACTTTAGTTATCGAGGGTACGAATTTAACTAATCAATTCGATGTTTACACCGATCGCGTGCGTTATAGCAACGTTGATTTTTATGGCAATCAGATTGCCACGCGTCAGATCAACGCATTGGGAAGTGGCGACACGATCAACGCGTATGGCGGTACCGCTAATGTAAACGGTGGCAGTGCAGTCGACAGGCTAGTAGCTCTCACTCCCGGAAATCAAGTTTGGATGCTCACCGCTCCGAATGTCGGCAGTCTGAACGGGCAGATCTTCTTCACAAGTGTCGAAAGCCTAATTGGAAGCGATGGTGATGATCAATTCTTCTTTGGACCTACTGGGTCGGTGAGTGGTCGGATCGAAGGCGGAATTGGTGCGAATATTTTGGACTACACCAATGTAACCACCGCGTTGAATTTTAATTTGCAAACAGGGGCTGCGACGAAAACGGGTGGAACCAGCAACATTACCAGAATCATTGGCGGCTCGGCGATCGATACGCTGACCGCTGCCAATGTGACCAATCAATGGACTGTCAGCGGCGAAGGCTCTGGGACTGTTAACGGTAACTTCAGTTTCAACGGCATTGAAAATCTAGCCGGTGGTAGCCTTTCCGATGCCTTCACACTGGACAATACGTCTTTGGTCACAGGAAACTTGAGTGGAGGAGGGGGCGCGGACTCGATCGAGTACCAATCGAACGAGAACCTGCTTGTCGACTTAGCCACTTCCACTGCCTCCAAGATTGCGGGCACGTTTTCAAGCATTGCGCAAATCACCTTTGGCACCGGCGTAGATACGGTTGTGGGTCGCAATTTGACGAGTAATTGGAACGTTGGTGGATCTAACTCAGTTACAACATCCGGTGTTGCCTTCCAGAACGTCGAGACTTTGGTAGGCGGTTCCGGGATGGATACGCTGATTGGCACTGCTCAAAACAATCAGTGGAACCTCGACGGCTCGAACGCTGGTCGACTGGGCGGTCTTGGATGGAGCGGTATCGAAAACCTCACGGGCGGAACGGGCGACGACGCGTTCCTTATCGCCGCTTCTGCCAGTGTAAGTGGCCTCATCAATGGCGGAAATGGTTTTGACGTCCTGGATTATCGAGCATTCGGCGCAAGCGTAACAGTTGATCTATCGATTGCGAACAGTAACGGCGTGGGCAAGTTTACAAGTATTTCTACGATATTCGGGAGTGCTGCGAACGATACAATCATTGGAGCCGACAATGCGAATTCTTGGAGTTTTACCGCTAGTGGCGGAGTTGTCGATGGACTCGCATTTGACGGGTTTGAAAACTGGCAAGGCGGTACAGGAACAGACAGTTTGTCGGGCCCCAACGCAGCGAACATCTGGACGGTCACGAGCGCCAACAGCGGCTCCGTGGCGGACGTTATTTTTAACTCAATGGAAAACCTGATTGGGAACTCGCAACTAGATACTTTTGCATTCCAAGGCGTAGGCAGTATTAGCGGCCAGATCAATGGAGGGTTAGGCGAGGATGTTCTCGATTATTCGGGATCCTCTTCAGCGGTCGTTGTGAATCTGTTTAGCAATTCCACTAGCTCGGTAGGTAGCTTCACAAGTATCAGCATGATCTTAGGCTCCACAGCGAACGATACTTTAGTAGGGGCGAACAACGCGAACACTTGGACAATCACCTCTCCGTCTACATTCACCGTAAATTCACTTCGCGTTGGAAACATTGAATCGCTCGTGGGTGGTACTGCTCTGGACGTGTTTCGCGCCAAAGAAGGCGTTGAATATTTCGGTTCGATTGATGGCGGAGCCGGCGTCGATCGGCTGGAATACACAGCGTTTGCCTCCGCGGTCAGTGTCAACCTGGGTCTCGGAACTGCCACCGGTTTCGCCTCTGTCACTAGGATCGAAAACATCACTGGCGGGAATAGCGACGATTTTCTGGTGGGAGATACGTTTGACAATGTGATCTCGGGTGGCAACGGAGACGACGTTCTGTTGGGAATGGCGGGCAACGATACGCTCAATGGAAATATTGGCCGAGACCTCTTATTCGGCGGCAGCGGTGCAGATCTGATTCGAGGCAGCAACGGCGAAGACATTCTGATCGGGGGTTTGACAAACTATGCCCAAGAAGCGTCAGGTATTATCGATCGTACGGCCATTGATGCCATTATGCTGGAATGGCGGCGCACTGATGCTACTTATGCTCAACGCATCGACAGACTAAACGGCACAACGCAAGGTGGGCTTAATGGAGCCTACGTCCTAAATGCCGCAACCCTGATTGATGATGAAGATGTGGATGACCTCTGGGGCGATGCGGGACTGGATTGGTTTTGGGCAGGCCTAGGCGACATCGTTCACTTCACCTCTGGCGAGGATGTCGAGAATCATTAGTACACGTGTATTGAAATTGAGTTACGAGAAATCCACGGATTTGACATACCTTAAATCGGGCCGTAACTTGAGCTGAATTTAGGCTTCCTCGGCGGTCCAGCGTTTGACTAGGCTGCCGTTTTGTTCGGCTTGGCCGCGGAATCGGGGGAATCCAACCCTGATGAGTCTAAGCGTTGATTTAAAGCCGTGGTGCAAAACGAGGCTTCGTCGTTCGGCAATATTCAACACTTTACCGACTAGGGAATCGATTTCTCTCATCACTTCAAGTTTGAGTTTACTGAGATTGGCGACTTATTGTCGATTATCAGAAGACACGATCTTACCCATACACGTGTAAAGCCGAATCGTATGAGGCATCTTCCTTCATGGTACGACCCTTATGGTGTTCCACCTGATGCCCCCAAATTTGGTCATGGCGGTTCTGAACCCGTTCTGCTGACTGTTGACCCTACGGCCAAGATCGCTTACTTTGAACTTGTGCATCTCTAGAAACTGCAAACAACGACGAACCATGGGAATCGGGATGGGAGCCCGAATTGCTCCCGGGCTCCGTTAACTAGCTAGACCTCAACTCGCTCCGGTTTGGCACGCCGGGTTGAGTTCAGAGACACTTTGAATACTTGCGGATGCTCATCGCAAGTCGCTGAAATGGGGCCAAATCAATGTAAACACTGGTTCGAGCGATTCGACTACTCCCGCTGGATGGGGATATACTCAAGTAGTTTGCGGCGGAAGTAGCGGATTGGTTTGGAGATTTTAGTGACTGAAGAATAGAGCAAAATCGTGCCAGCCACAAAGTTGCAACTTTTGCGGTGGTCTGTAAACTGCGCGAAGGCAGGAAACTAGGGATGCCACAGCTTTTTTGTTTTCCACGCTGCTAAACGTTCCTTGGCGCGAACACCACCGTCGATTCCCTCGTCGTTTAGCCAGTCCGGATCGGTAATACTCTCTTGCAGAGCAATCGCTGCCTCGTAGTCTCCTCTGGCCGCGAGAGCACATGACTTAGCATTCACCGCATAGGCGTCTTTGGTGTCTAGACGTAGGGCTTCATCCGCTAGCTTTAAAGCCTGATCTGGATTTAAAAACGTTTCATCTTCGGCAGTCGAAAAGAGCAAGGCCTTGTTACACCTTGCATTTCGGTTTCTAGGTTTGGATCGAATTGCACAGTCATAATCCTCGATCGCACCTGCATAGTCTTTCAATAGATGTTTGCACAATCCGCGATTACCGCACGCCGGTGCATACCCAGGATTGAGCCGAAGGGCTTCATCGTAGTCCTTGATAGCTGCTGCATAATCCTTCATCTTGCTTTTTAAATACCCGCGCTGGTAATAGCCTTTTGCGGAATTAGGATTGAGTCGAATCTCATCATCGTAGTCCTTGATAGCAGCTGCATAATCCATCAAGTCGCCTTTTGCCTTCCCACGCAAGCTGTACGGCGGTGAATACTTCGGATTGAGCCGTATGGCTTCATCGTAGTCCTTGATGGCCGCTGCATAATCCTTCAAGTTGCTTTTTGCCATCCCGCGAATGATGTATGACGATGCATCCTTAGGATCGATCCGAATGGCCTCGTCATAGTCTTTGATGGCCGCTGAATAATCCGGCATATAACTCTTTGCATACCCGCGATTGTTGTACGCAATTGCATCCTTCGGATTGATCCGTATGGCTTCATCGTAGTCCTTGATGGCCGCTGCATAATCCTTCAAGTTGAATTTTACATTTCCGCGACTAATGTACGCCGCTGCATCCATAGGATCGATCCGGATGGCTTCATCGAAGTCTTTAATGGCCGCTGAGTGATCATTCAACCGGCTCTTTGCAATTCCGCGATTGAAGTACGCCTTTACGTACCTAGGGTCGATCCGAATTGCTTCATCGAAGTCCTTGATGGCGTTGTCTAGTTTGCCTTTTTGTCTCCATGCAATAGCACGATTAGTCCAAGCGCTGGCCGCCGTAGGTGTTTTACTTACATCCTCATCGAATTGATCAAATGCCTGCTGCAGGTCCATGCAATCAGATTTCTTTACCCACGCACGACCTAGCCAAAGCCACTCACCATTAACTTCGGCGACTATGGCAGGAAAGGCTAGTACCTTATATTTATCGATTACTTTCGAACCGACCATTGCAACTGCTGAGTCCTTGAAAAAAACTTCCTTTCCGAGCCATTCGTCTTCAGAACGAATCGATGGATGCCAACCTGCTAGAAGCAAGAGAGCCACTAGATAAGAACAATTATTCACGGTCACACCTGGCACCAGTCTCGGAGCAAATGGAAGTAGAAACCATAAAACATTTCGAACCGCAATCGGCCTGCATTACGCCTAGCGATAACTTTAGCTCCACAATCAATCCCAATCTAAACCGTTCTGATCTCGTTTGCTGCACTCATGCATTCGAAAAATGAATGACTCTTCATGGAGTCCAGATTATAGACAATGCTCTGTTCTATACTACGTCGATTCTCTACATCTGTACCGATTTCCACATAACTGAGACGGAGTGAACCACGATTCTCCACGACGGAAAGGACTAAGAGAGGCTGGTCGGGCCGGTGATGCAGAGCGGCCTGGGAGGCGTCGCATTGGGTCAGCTTGGGAGCTCCGAGCTGGCTGCGGAAGCCGGAAAACATCCGCGACGCCCTGAGCATAATCAAGGCGCAATACGCTTTGCTTCGTGGATGCTGTGGGGCGAAAAACACCCGCTCGCGGAATTATGCCCTGCAGATCGCCATGACCTTCTGGACAAACCTGCGCGTTTACTCGCCGTTTCACACCGCGAACTTCAATCAGTCCTAGAATCTTGCGAATCGGAATAGCCGTTTTGCAGGTTTCGTCTGACTGATCAGAGCTTCAAGTTTCGACGCATTGATCGGCTCACTCCGAAGCATCTTATTTGACTCCGCTTGGGCGCACCGGTTTGGCACGCCGGGCTGAGCTCATTTGGTTTATTGATCTACTCATTGGACGGCACCCCTATAACTCGCTCATTTGTAAGATCGCGATTGATGCAA
>Ga0164293_10006152_pt1 | contig 10229 bp, 14 predicted proteins | sample GEODES118metaG_FD_111487 | JGI IMG/M metagenome (GOLD analysis project Ga0164293, IMG submission 111487) | Eutrophic lake water microbial communities from Lake Mendota, Wisconsin, USA - GEODES118 metaG | ecosystem: Environmental > Aquatic > Freshwater > Lake | place: USA: Lake Mendota...
ATATAAACGTTACGATTGTATCATTAGTTTTTTATAATGAAATATCCATTTACAATGTAATTGATGACATAATGATAGATAATAATTAATGTGTTTATAACAGATAGGTGAAACATAAAAAAAATCATTACTATCATTATTTATTTCATGTAATGGTTCTTTATATAATTGAAAAGAGACATTTCTTATTAAATAGTGTGCATCACGAAATTCATATTCAGTTATATTTTTTTTATGAATAGTCCATAATATATAAGAAGCATATTCAATCGAATCTAACTGAATAGGTTTGATAGGTTGAGAACGAATTTTTTCAAATTCTGTCCATAGTAAATGAGGATTTTCTTGTATCTTTTTATACATAAAAATTACATTAGGATCTTTATCGTATACAATAATTTTTCCATTACTATTTATTTTTTTTGTTTCAATAAGTCGTAGTATATGAAATAAAAAATTCTCATGATTTTTTATAAAAAAAAAATGTAAATTAGTAATAGTTGTTGGAAATAGTAATGCTATTTCTTTATTTTTTTTTCCGCTTTTTTTACAAATTGACATGCTATTTATTATTATAATAATTATATAGTAATTCATTTTTTTATAACATATATATAAAATAAATAAAGTAGTATAATTAGTAACATATATCCAATCGAATATAGAGTAAATGATAGTTGATACTCAATATTAGGACTTTGGTTTCTTTTTTCAGGATGTCTACATATATCATCCGAATTATTTTTAATACGATTTAGTAATATTAATTTAATGATAAATAATGTTAACAGTAATGGCATAATGATATAATCAAACAAATTAATATTATAATATGTAGATGAAAAATATATCCTTATAGAAGATATAACAATACCAATAATAGAAAATGTGATATATGTATTAACTATTTTTTTTTCAATATGATTACAACTATTGTTAAGAGTTATCATCATGCTAAACAATGAAGAAAATAATATGATAGGAATTATATATAAAATAGTAATAAAACCTTTGTTTGAATCTATTTCAAGCATTTTATTTTTTATATATAAAAATATTTATTTTATTTATTTATAAATTCTTTAATTTTAACGCATACATAATCAACATCTTCCAGTGTCATTCCATGATGAGCACCTACTAAAAAGCCATTTGCCATTATATTATCACTATTTTTAAATTCTTGTAAATAGTGACGATATACGGGATGACGAGTAACATTTCCAGCAAAACACACACGTGTTTGAATATGATTAGTTTCTAGAAATGTTAGTAATTCCATACGATTAATACCATTACATAATAGAGGTATCGCTAACCAATTTGGTTCTATACTATCATCCGGTAGTATTATTTCATTCACGTGTTGTAAATTTTCAATATAACGTGCTATATTTGCACGACGAATTTTTTTAAATGTTTCAAAACGTCTTAATTGGACAAGTCCAAACGCTGCATTCATTTCACTACTTTTGAAATTATATCCTAATACACCATATAAAAATTTATAATCATATGGAATACCATCAATATGATATCCAAAACGATCTGATATGTCTTCATTATTATTTCCAATACGTCCCCAATCTCTGTACATTGTCGCCACTTTTACATATTTTTCGTCATTAAACATAACCATACCACCACTTCCACCAGCAGTAATGATATGACTAGCATAAAATGATGTTGTAGAAATATCAGTTTCCGGTGTATACGTAATTGTATCAGCACTATCTTCAATTAATATGATATCACTTCTATTCATTTCTAACAATGTAGACTTTACTGTTTTCCAATCAGGTTTATTACCAATTAGATTAGGAATCATAATGGCTTTCGTATTATCAGTAATTTTTGAAATAATTTCATCGACTATTGCTACATATGAGTTTAATCCAACGTCTACAAAAATAGGTGTTAATCCTAATTGAATAATAGGTGATAGGGTGGTTGAAAAAGTACATGCGGGTGTTATAATTTCACTATTTTGTGGTAGTTGTAATGATGCAATAGCAAGTAAACAAGCAGATGAGCCTGAATTAACAAATAATCCATATTTTTTCCCAAAATATTCAGCAATTTTTTTTTCAAACTCTATTGTTTTGGGTCCAAATCCTGCTAACCATCCATCACGTAAACATTCAGTTACAGCATTTATTTCATCTTCACCATACGATTCAAATTTATTAGGAGCATACCAAATTTTTTTTGATGACATTATTATTTAATAATTATAATTTTAATTTTAAATTATACTTTTCTAATTAATTCGTATCAAATTTCATGTTTCGAGTTACATAATAAAATAACAATCAACTTAAATTATTGTGATTTAATATATAAAGTAAAAAAATTTTATATTTATATCCAACTTATCATATCATTATTTAAATAATAACAAGTAATGTCATATGAAACTAATTTCAGGTTTAAAGATTATATATTAATATGAACGTTTAGCTCAGTTGGTAGAGTATCGGTCTTATGAGCCGATGGTCACGAGTTCAATCCTCGTAATGTTCACTATTAATTTATATTAATATAAATTAATTTTAAGTTTAATTTCAGGTTAGTTAACTTTCATATATTATACTGTCCATCCAAAAAATTCAAAGGTGAATTCGTTCATGCTTCTCGTTCCCATACTTAAATTACAATGACTGCAAATAGGACGCAAATTATTAATCGTCATATCTCCCCCATTCGATTCTGAAAGAACATGACCACAATGGAAATTCCTGCAATCAATTTGTTCTTCTTTACAACTTATACATTTTGCGTTAACATGATTCGCTCCTATGTGTTTATTCCAAACGAGCGTTTTAATATGCTTTGGTATCGTTCGTTTCTTAACAAACAATGGATCATTCGTTGTTGACATATCAACTTCTGGCTCACATTCTACAGTTTGTTCAGAAATGGTTTCTTTTTTTTCTGACACAAATTGTTCTTTTTTGTCGATTGTCTTTTTATTATATTTTGATACTTTTTTATCTTGTTCTTGTATTAATTCAAATCCTTTTGTGTCTTCTGTTTTACTTTGTTTAATATCAAATCCTTTTGTGTCTTCTGTTTTACTTTGTTTAATATCAATTCCTTTTGTGTCTTCTGTTTTACTTTGTTTATCAATTCCTTTTGTTTCTTCTGTTTTACTTTGTTTAATATCAATTCCTTTTGTTTCTTCTGTTTTACTTATTTCTTTATTTTCTGTTTCAGAAACTTTCGTTTTTGTTTTTTTCTTAAAAGTCGTAGCTTGCGAAACTTTTTGCTCTTTTCCAGGCTCGGGTTCACTTTCTTTCTGAATTCGAAATTGACGTATTTCATTTTCCAACCCAAATAATTGTTCTACTAATGGACAAGAAGGTTCTTTTAACATTTGTTCAAATTGTTTCGGTGTAGTATTTTGAATATTTTCTCCTACCTCTATGAAAGTACCTACCATACGTAAAAATTGACTTTTGTTCATTACAAATTAACTAATTAATGGTATTTTTTTAAATATAATTAAACTACTTACTAGTATATCTTTTCGTATAAATGATTTATAACAAACACAAACGACCTTATCGGATACGAATCCATTTTATTGTTCAACGGTGTAAAATAAAACATTATTTTTCAATTTCATGTAATGTTTCATTTTGATTTGAATAAATATACATGATTACCATTCCAACCTAATCCACGTTTTATTCTTGTATAATATAATGTTTTGAAATTATATTGTTCAAAAAAAGAATTATCTAATAACTGTCTAATTCCACTTACATATATGATATAAAATAAAGAAGATACTTTTATTACATTTTTCATTACTGTATGATAAATGTTTATTGATTCTTCTTTTTTCATAGTCCATAATGGTTCATACATGTATAAAATGGTAGAATTATTAGTAAATAAATAATCTTGCATATCTATACATTTAATAGTAATGGATGGAATAAATATAAATCGTTTCATAGTAGATGATGCTTGATCGATATGATTTTCAATACCAACTATATTAGTAACATAAGGATACATATGGTTAATAAAATTACCTTGACCGCAACCAAAATCAACGAGTGTGTAATTATCTTTAGGTAGTTGTTGAATAATATTTTTAACAATACTTAATACACTACTTGGTGTAGGAAGTCCTGCTTTATTTGAAGAAAAACTTAAATAATATAAAATATGATCTTTTTCATAATAAAAAAATGTTATGAGAAGAATAATAAGTATAATTACAATTATTGAAATAATTACAATTATATATTTATTCATTATACTAATGAATAAATATATTAAATCTATTTAATTTTCACATATTATACCGTCCATCCAAAAAATTCCCAGGTGAATTCATTCATACTTCTTGTTCCCATACTTAAATTACAATGACTACAAATAGGACGCAAATTATTAATCGTCATCTCCTCCATTCGTTTCAGAAAGAACATGGCCACAATGAAAATTTCTACAATTAATTTGTTCTTCTTTACAACTTATATGTAAGAAATATTATTTACGAAGTTGTTATAATAGGATAATTAATTGTCTGATAAAATAATATATTATAAATATAATTATGTACCATATTATACCATGTGAATCATTTCCAAATAATTTACATTCTAGATTGGAATACTACTCAGCTAATTTAAATTTATCTAAATCAAATATGTCCCAGTCAACTCACCCTAGATTAGAATACTACACGTCTAGTTTAAATGCATCTAAATCAAATAAATTCAATTCAAATCATCCTAAATTGGAATACTATACTTCTAATTTAAATTTATCTAAATCAAATATTTTAATAGAACATGCTACAAATTTAAATTCATCTAAATCAAATACATTCAATTCAAATCATCCTAAATTGGAATACTACACTTCTAATTTAAATTTATCTAAATCAAATATTTTAATAGAACATGCTACAAATTTAAATTCATCTAGGTCAAATTAAATTGCATATACATTAGTTTGATTTCATATAAAATTAAATACATATTATCGTTAAAGTGATGTTATCACCCTTTTCACCTTGATCTCCTTTATAAAATTTATAATAATTTTCATCATTTACATGTGGTTTAGTATCACACTCGTTTTTAATTTCAAAGTCTTTACAACAATCATGTTTTTTGTCATGTTTTTTGTCATGTTTTTTGTCATGTTTTTTTGTCATGTTTTTTGTCATGTTTTTTTGTCATGTTTTTTGTCATAGTCAGAATCACTATAACTATCTAACTCACATTTGTTTTTTTTATGTTTACTCATTTTAATATTATTAACAATATTATTTACTAGTGAAATTTATGTTTAATGTTAACATTTATATTATTTTTTTTGATATAAAAATGAAGTATATATCATTATTATTTAATTGCATATTAATTTAAGAATTCCATTCGAAAATAATGTACTTACAATAAGTGTAATGAAATAAAAAAGAATAAACAAACTAGAAATGTAAAAAAATTAATATGGAAGAAGAAGGTTATAATTACGCATATAAATTATTAACATTACAAGAATCAAAATCTATCATAAATCAAATCATTACTAATAATAATCTAGATAAATATTTATTTCATAAATTAAATGATACAAATGATATTAAAGAATTCACATTATTATTAGGAAAACCTCCTACAAAATTAAATATAATTCATTATATTAAAGAAATAAATTAAATATAATTAATTATATTACACCTTTGGACATTTAAAATGCCGATTTTAGTCTTTATAATTCTTGTATTTTCTTACCTTATTTTTCTTACACTTTTGCACATTTAAAACGCCGATTTAATATTAAAATAAAAAATTGATATTATTTAATATAAACATATTAAAGTTAAATATTAATAAAATGCCAACTATAAGTAAAATAAGTTCTGCTATTATTAGCAAAATAACAAAGGCAACCAGTGGTATTAATAATATAGATTTTACTGGTGCGATGACAGAATTTATTGCAAATATATCTAATATTCAATTAGATACAATTCCTGATTTTATCCCTTGTGATAAAAAATTACATCTTACAAGACCTAAAATGCGTGAAGAAATGCGTAATAATTTAAAACCACGATTACCTCACTTTTTCAAAGAAAGAGGTTATGAAAATTATGATGAAATCAATGGTTGTAGTATTGATAAGTTTGAAGAAACCATTGAAGAAGCAGTTAAAATATTGGTTAAAAAACAACAAGGAAGTGAAAAAATTGCTATTGGTGTAGATGTAATTTTAAAATCGGCATTTTAAATGTCCAAAGGTGTAAAGAAATAAATTTAACATCTCTTTCTTCTAACACTCTTTCTTCTAACACTCTTTCTTCTAACACTCTTTCTTCTAACACTCTTTCTTCTAACACTCTTTATTCTAACACTCTTTCTTCTCTTACCAAGTTCTGTATAACTCGCACTCGCACTCTCTATTCCCACCAGTTCACTATCACTCGAACTAGAACTATCACTCTCTAGTGGTGATAGATTTTCGTTTTTTAATAAGTTTTCAAGAGAATGTTGTGCCATATTAGAACAAGCAAGTAATCCTATTAAACCAGCAGGAACTATTTTATAAGCGTTAACTTCTGGAAAAGGTACATCGTTATAAGCTCTTCCTGCACCAGTCCATCCTATTCTTTTGATTGCTTGGTATTTTAAGAAAAGAGCTTTTCTTTTCATATACATAGGACCTGCTAGGACAGATAATATTATTCCAGCTGCAGCAATTTGATTTCTAGTATCAAATTTATCTCTTATAATAGGTATTTTATCAATCATTTGTCTAGCCGTTTTAGTGGGAATTGGAACATATTCTCCTAAATCACTGATAAAATCTTTCATTGCTTTTTTGATTATTTCTCCCCAAGATTGGTCTTCAGTCTCTAAAAAACTAAGATTATCAGAATTTCCCATTTCTTTTTGCATTTGTTCATAATCCCATTCACATGAATCTTTTATTTTTTGTATAGTTAAAATCTTCGCTTTTGCGATATATTTTTCATAATCATCAGTCGATATATAATCTGCTAATTTTAACTGAATTTGTTTGATTTTAGAATCTATGTTTTCTTTATAACTAGGATTACTTGCCGAATTTCTGTCTTCTATTAATTTTTTCAATACTATATTCAATTGATTTTTCTCTTCGATTTTAATATCAATTAATTTTTTTCTCTTCGCTTTCAATATTTCTTTCATCAATTATTTTTTCCAATCGTTGCTGGGCTAAACCTGTGAGTGTTTTTACTGGATGACTTTTTAGACGACATAATATATTGATGATATAACGAACAGTAGAGATTGAATAGCCTGGAAAATAAACAAAAACAAAAGAATCTAACATCTGTGAAATCCCGTTCTCTTCAATCATATCAAACTTGTCACATAGTTCATTTGTAAGAAAATCAAAGTTTAAGATAGATCTTCGTATAGAATGTGGTAAATAACTACCGGCTGTATATAAACAGTTTAATACATTTATTTTTATTTTTTGAAAGAAAGAAGTAGGTTTTTTTTCTTCTACTTTATTTTTATTTTATGTTTGTTCATTGTATGTAGATAAAATATAATCGAGTGTCATTATCATCGCATCTTTATCTATCACAGACTTAACCTGTATAAAAATTTTATTGACTGCTTCATAAGAATATTTTTTCTCTAAATGTAAATACCCGTTTTCATAATAGTTAATGTCATGTAACAATCTATGATAAACAGCTTCTTGGTCTAATTCAGACCAATTAATCATTCGAAGACAAAAACTAAAAAAAGAAGATAAATGTTCTAATTCAAAACTCATAGGAGAATCGTTCGTTTCATCAATGATTTGTTGCAATAGATCTATATTTTCACATGTAATTAATTTTTTACAACTCATTTTATTATATACACTTTTTTTTTATTTAAATTTTTTTGAAGTTTTTAATGTTTAATTTTTGTTGTGTCTTCAAGTTACGATTAACTTATCAAAAACATAATAAAAGATATACCAAGAGAACTTATTTCAAGGTTCAAATAAATTATTATAATGACCTTGGACGTTACAACAGTTTCCAAGCGCATACTCCATTTTTATCAGCACGCGTCATTGCCAACCTTGATACTACAACAGCATTCATTTGCTAGATACGGAGGAGAAGGGCGATTGATAAATTGTTGTACACATCCACGAGGAGGTTTAGAAGAAAAAATACATTTTGTAAAAATGAAAATTAATATTTATATTAATTTTTGATATGATAAAAAATGGAATATATATCATTAGGAAGTGATTGTTCAATTGCGTATCAATTATCTAGAGTAGGATTACGTCATAATGCTTATCCATTTGATTGGGTTATTAGTAATTCTGGAGTAATTAATTGTATATCGGATGATTTTTCAGGATGGATGGATATCATATCCATCAAATCAATAAAAAAACAAATTAGTCATATAGAAGAAGATTGGAATGAAGAAAAACATAACATGTTTCGTGTAACTAATCGATATAAAATTACATTTTTACATGATTTTACAGAAAAATATACAGAAGAAGAGTTTATTGCAATTAAAGAAAAATATAAAAAAAGAATAGAAAGATTTAATAACGTAATGAAAGATAATACGATACATAAAAAATTAATTCGTATTGGAGACATAAATTATAATAAATTAGAAAAGATATTTCATGAGAAAGGATACGTAAATTATTGCATACATATTATTCCTATGATAAATTCGATAGATTGGAAAAAAGATGAATTTGATTGGTCATCTTATTTTAGTTCAATGTAAATAAATAAAGCGTTTGGTGAATAATTCCAATTAACTCATCACGTTTTGCTATAATTCCTTTATCAGGTATAGAAAGTAATGTAATAAATTTATTTAAATTCGTAATAAATTGAAGTACATTATCATCATTTATATTATAAATAAAAATACGTTGATTATCTATATCAATTAACGGATTATATCCCTGATAGTATTCTACGAGTTGATCAGTAAATTCATTTATGTGTTTGTATAATTGATCAGAAGCAATATGTCTTGCATAAGATTTTGTTTTCCAGTGATAAAGTTTAAGTAATATATTATATTGTAGTAATTTGCGAACAATGCCATTTATATCCATACTTATAACATACTACTAATAAAAAACTTTAAAACTTTTTATAATATTCAAAAGATTATTCAACATATATTTAGTAAGAACAAACAATAGATTTCGTCAATACTTGTAACAATAGTCACTACACGTTTATTTCACATGTAAAAAAATTATTTTTATTACATTTTATATATAAATGAATGAAATAAATGAAACTATATATACTATTATTGCTCATGGACTAATAATAGGTACCGATGAACTTCTATCTGAAGGTGACAACTATGATCCTAATGTTTCATTTCGTTTATACAATGAAATCGGATTAACTCTCCAAAGTCTCCCACATAAATTACTACCCACAGAAGAAGTCACCAGTCAGCTCATATGTGATGACAGTAGTATTATTAATAAAATCTACAAAAGTTACAGATACGATCGTTTACCCGAATACATTTTACAACCTGATGATTACGCTAATTTTGGTTCGGGTATTTGGTGTTGCCAAACGGGTGACCAGCTTATCAGCATTGATGATGATTATTATTCAGAAAATGGTGTGAGACTTTACGAAGCACTAGCTATAATTAAGAAGTACCATTCGTCGAAAGGGTTTACCGGTCCCATTGTCATTCGGTGCATGTTTTGTAGCTCAATTAATGGCGTCTTTGACCTGATTGTAGTGTTGGGCTGGAGGGCAGGACTATCAGTTTCTGAAGAAGAACAAGAACGAATACACCGTGTAGCTTCGGACATTATGAAACAAAAAAAACAGTTGAATATATGGCGTTTACCGGTAAATGAAAGTCCTGAAGATTTTATTCTAAAAAATGCTCCATGGGACCGTATCATTAAGAATGACCCATACGCACTCATTGCCATGATCGTGACACTCGAACCCATTCTTGTGGCTCAATCTAATAATATGAAACGCTATATGAACTGGAGAGACTATAATAAAACTCTTGATGAGGATAACATTACTCTCATTAATGCCACAACTTTTTTGATCACACAACTTACTAGACTAACAAAAGGTATTTTTACGCCATCTGTTTCTAGTTTGATCGATAGATGCAATGAATTACTAGGGTTTATTAATAGTCAACTAACCCATCTATCCCATACCTACA
>Ga0164293_10006154_pt1 | contig 10225 bp, 8 predicted proteins | sample GEODES118metaG_FD_111487 | JGI IMG/M metagenome (GOLD analysis project Ga0164293, IMG submission 111487) | Eutrophic lake water microbial communities from Lake Mendota, Wisconsin, USA - GEODES118 metaG | ecosystem: Environmental > Aquatic > Freshwater > Lake | place: USA: Lake Mendota, Wisconsin...
CGGTTAACAAATTCCGGACGGAAATGGCGGGTAACCACAGACATGACATCTCTTTTAACCTGCTCATAGGTCTTGTCATCTGGCACCCCTGCAGACATCAAATCCTGTATGCGATCAGAGCCAAGATTGGATGTCATCACAATAACTGTATTCCGGAAATCAACCGTTCGACCATGACCATCAGTCAGGCGACCATCATCGAGTACTTGCAACAAAATATTGAAGACATCCGGGTGCGCTTTCTCGACCTCGTCAAGCAACAGCACCGAGTAAGGCCTCCGGCGAACCGCTTCCGTCAGATAACCACCCTCCTCGTAACCAACATACCCCGGCGGGGCACCTATCAGCCGGGCAACCGAGTGCTGTTCCATAAACTCGGACATGTCGATGCGAACCATGGCTTCTTCCGTATCAAACAGAAACTCTGCCAGCGCCTTGCACAGCTCCGTCTTGCCAACACCTGTAGGGCCCAGAAACAAGAACGAGCCATTCGGACGATTGGGATCTGACAGCCCGGAACGTGAACGGCGGACAGCATTGGCAATCGCTGTAACGGCTTCGTGCTGGCCAATCACCCGCTTATGCAAAGCGTCTTCCATCTGCAACAGTTTCTGCTTGTCACTTTGCAACATTTTGGAAACCGGAATACCGGTCCAGCGTGATACAACATCTGCAATCTCTTCCTCTGTGACACGATCCCGAAGCAATTGCATGTCCATCATTTCAGCCTGCGTTGACATATCCAGCGTCTTTTCCAGATTCGGAATCACGCCGTACTGCAACTCGGACATACGCGCCAGGTCACCCGCTCTCCTGGCAGCTTCCAGATCTGCACGCGCCTTTTCGAGATTACTCTTGATGGATTGAGTGCCTTGGACCGATGCTTTTTCAGCTTTCCAGATTTCATCGAGGTCTGAAAACTCTTTCTCAACACGCAGAATATCTTCCGCCAATTTTTCAAGTCTTTTCCGGGAAGCGTCATCCTCTTCCTTTTTTAATGCCTCGCGCTCGATCTTAAGCTGAATAAGCCGACGCTCAAGTTTGTCCATTTCCTCTGGCTTGGAGTCAATTTCCATACGGATGAGACTGGCAGCTTCATCGATCAGATCAATTGCCTTGTCAGGCAACTGCCGATCAGGAATGTATCGTTGTGACAAGCGCGCGGCCGCGATGATGGCAGCGTCGGTGATCTGTACACCGTGATGCACCTCATAACGTTCTTTCAAGCCTCGCAGAATAGCGATGGTGTCCTCTTCGGTAGGTTCGCTGACCAGAACCTTTTGAAATCGACGCTCTAGTGCAGCATCTTTCTCTATATATTTGCGGTACTCATCCAGCGTTGTTGCTCCGACGCAATGCAACTCACCCCGTGCCAGTGCAGGTTTGAGCATATTGCCGGCATCCATCGCGCCTTCGGCCTTGCCAGCGCCGACCATGGTATGAATTTCATCGATAAACAGGATGACGGATCCTTCCTGCTTGGACAGTTCCTTGAGTACAGCCTTCAGGCGCTCTTCAAACTCGCCGCGGAATTTTGCGCCGGCAATCAGGGCACCCATATCCAAAGCCAAGATTTTTTTGCCTTTTAATCCTTCAGGAACCTCGCCATTAATGATGCGCTGGGCCAGACCTTCCACAATTGCGGTTTTACCTACGCCGGGCTCACCAATCAGTACCGGATTGTTTTTGGTACGCCTCTGTAAAACCTGGATGGTGCGCCGTATTTCACCGTCGCGGCCAATCACCGGATCAAGCTCACCTTTTTCTGCACGCTCAGTCAGGTCAATACAATATTTTGACAGGGCCTGAAACGCATCCTCAGCGTCAGAGTCAGTTACTTTTTCGCCGCCACGAATGTTGGCTATTGCATTTTCCAGAGCCTTTTCCGTAATGCCGAAACTATTGAGAAGTTTCCCCAACTCACCTTTGTCAGACATAGCGGCAACAATAACCGACTCGCTGGAGATGAACTTGTCGCCGTTTTTCTGGGAAGTCTTGTCAGCCTGATTCAGCAGTCTGCCCAATTCATTAGACATGGCAACATCACCGCCAGTCCCTTCTACTTTTGGCAGGCGATTGAATATAGTTTGCAATCCAGTTTTCAGCTGGTTGATATTGAAGCCCGTCTGCGACAGCAATGGGCGCACTGATCCGCTTTTCTGATCAAGCAACGCCAGGATCAGGTGGACGGGCTCTATAAAATTATTGTCGTTCCCCAGCGCCAGAGATTGAGCATCTGCCAACGCGGACTGAAGTTTGCTTGTCATTTGTTCCATGCGCATGGCTCACCTCGACTGACCAAGCTGTTGCATACAACAGATCGGCCGTTTATTTGAAAAAAGTTAGCATGTTAATAGGGGTGATACCTGACATTTTCAAGCGCCCGGGCTGAAAACACCTCGCCAGACAAGGCTTTATGGCTATTAATTGAGGTAGATCAAACTGGCCATACGGCCGGTTGTATGATCCCGTCTGTAGGAAAAAAAGCGCCGCTTTTCACACACAGTACACAACCCTCCACCACCGACAAACTGAACACCGGCATTCAAAAGCCGGGCGCGGGCAACCGCATAGATATCCATCATGAATTTACCCGCATGAAGCGGTGATGAGATAAACGCTGATGTGAGGCCTGGCACAAATTGCTGCCCCCATTGCGGATGCCCTAAAAAGGCATCCCTGACTTCCAAACCCACTTCGAAATGGCAGGGAGCTATTGCAGGGCCCATCCAGGCCATCAGATCTGCAGGAGACACCCCAGTGGAATCAACGGTTTTCTCAAGCACACCATTGAGCAAACCACGCCATCCAGCGTGTGCTACAGCGGCTACTGAACCTGCTGCATTTGTAAAAAACACCGGCAGACAGTCTGCAGTCATCACCACAGCCCCAAAACCCCGATCAAACACTACCGCTGCGTCACCGGTTTTAAGCCTTAATGTCCGGCTAACTGAAGAGACCTGAACAACGTGTGTGCCGTGAACCTGGTTTAACCACTGTAACCTGATGCCGGAGGGCAGCGCTTGCTTCAACAAGACACGGTTACGCCTGACCGCCACAAGATCGTCACCCACATGTCCGCCAAGATTCAAGGAATCATAAGGATGTTTGCTGACGCCTCCCGCCCTGGTGGTGACTAACGCTTTGACAGAATCAGGTGCCGGCCAATCCGGCACGATTAAATTCATACCAGCGCCCTTAACAGCATCAAAGCTCAAGACATCCACTGAATATCTGGCAGAATTCTCTAACATCAGGACATATCAGCCTTGAGAATCGCCAACAGGTTTAACATGTCTTCTGGCAGAGGCACTTCCCAACTTACTTCATCTCCAGTGATTGGATGAATAAACCCCAACCGCGCGGCATGCAATGCCTGTCGCCTGAACTCGCGCAGAATGGCTGCCAGCTGCGGGCTGCAACCTCCGGGAATATTCAAGCGCCCGCCATAGACGGGATCGCCCACCAGCGGATGACGTATATGGGTCATGTGTACCCTGATCTGATGAGTGCGTCCGGTCTCAAGCTGGCACTGAATATGGGTATGCGCCCGGAAACGGGAAATAACCCTGTAATGTGTAACAGACTCTTTTCCGCTTTGAATAACGGCGCGCTTCTTTCGCATCACTGGGTGACGGCCCAGCGGCTCATCGACTGTTCCACCTGCAGTCAGCACACCCAGCACCACCGACTCATATTGTCGACTGACTTCACGCTTCTGTAACTGCCGGACAAGTCGGTGATGTGCCTGCAGGGTTTTGGCGACGACCATAAGACCAGTGGTGTCTTTATCAAGGCGATGCACAATCCCAGCTCTTGGCAGATTCTGCAGCGCAGGACAGTAATGCAACAATCCATTCATCAAGGTTCCAGACCTGTTTCCTGCAGCGGGATGCACAACCGTACCTGCCGGCTTGTTCAGCACCAGAATATCGTCATCCTCAAACACGATATCCAGCTGCACTGGCTCTGCCTGCCAATGCCCTTCTTCAGGGGCAGGCAATTCGGTTATCAGGATCAGCACATCACCCGCTGTCAGTTTGTCCTTGGAACGTAATTGACGACTGTTAACCAGCAGACAGCCTTCCTTGATCCACGTCTGCAGGCGCCCGCGCGAGTACTCGGAAAACAGGTTTGCAGCAATTTGGTCCAGGCGCCCACCATCAAGTGACTCGGGCACAACAGCAGTCATAGTGATTTTGTCAGTCATGTTTCTTGTGCGGCCTCCGGCCAATTTTGTATGCGCGCAGCTGATGCTTGGGTTCAAACCGTTTGCTGTGTTTAAATAGCGCTTATATGTCAGACATTATAGTCTGATTTGTCTTTGTTAAGTCGCACCCCGGAAAGATTAGGGTGCACTGTTGGAGAGAGAGAGTGCGTGTCCTGCTCAGCCTTTTAATGATTGTTTTAGCCGTTTCCTGCTCTTCGCTCGGAGAGGAACGCGATGAATTCGCCAACCTTTCCACTGAAGAACAGTTTTATCGCGATGCCAATCGCCAGTTAAATTCGTCCAATTTTACAGGCGCCGTCAGGACGTATGAGGCTCTCGAGTCTCGTTTTCCGTTTGGTCAGTATGCAGCGCAGGCGCAGATTGAACTGATTTACGCCAACTTTCGCAGCGGGAATGTCGAAGGCGCCCGAGCTGCAGCCGACCGCTTTATCCGACTCCACCCAGACCACCCCAGCATCGACTATGCGTACTATTTAAAAGGCGTTGCCTCTTTTACAGAGAATTCTGGGTTTGTGAGCAGGTTTTTACCAACTGACGCGTCCAAGCGTGACATTACCCGGGCTCGGGACGCGTTCACTGAATTTTCGTTGCTGCTCGCCCTCTACCCCGACAGTGACTATGCCGCTGATGCGCAGGCTCGGATGATTTTCCTGCGAAATAGCCTTGCAGATTATGAAATTCATGTCTCAACGTATTACCTCGAACGCCGTGGTTATATCGCAGCACTCAACCGTGCACGATATGTTGTCGAGAATTTCCAGGGAAGCCCTGCGGTGGCTGATGCTGTGTCGATTATGGCCGAATGTTATCTGCGTCTGGGTCTTGATGATCTGGCTGACACATCGGTGGCCTTGCTAAAGACCAATTTCCCCCAGCATCCCTCACTGGACTCGCAAGGCAATTTTGTCGTTCGTAACGATGTAACCAATCCTTCAATGTTATACACCATGAGCTTCGGATTGTTGGGCAGTAATGCTGATAACACTCCTTTAGCGCCCACAACACGCCCGAATCCATCCATAGCGCCAGATAGCGCGACGCCCAATACCGGGCGGTCTTTGCTGAACATCCTGACAATGGGCAGGTTCGGAAGTAACAGTCCGATGATTATGCCCGATGAAGTACCTCCGGTCTCACCAACAGATGAGCTACCCGACAACACACAGCAGTGAATGGCATCAACACTTGCCAAGCAAGTGAATACTGTTTTTCATTATTCGTAGCTCTCTGGAAAGAAGTGGCGCTCGATGGACTCAATCAGGACGTGTATCACTTTGATGTGCACCTCCTGAATGCGATCGGCATACGCGCTGGCGCCGGTACTGATATCAACGGTCGCCATCATTCCCAGCTCAGTTCCAGACGCCCCGGTCAGACTGATCACCGCAACGCCATTTGCGAGAGCATAGTCAGCCGCTTTGATCACATTATTGCTGCGACCACTGGTGCTGATTGCCATTAAACAATCGCCTGGTTTGGCTCTGGCTTCAAGGTAACGAGAAAACACATAGTCATAACCATAATCATTGGCAACACAGCTTAGATGGCCGGGATCACTGATGGCAGTCGCAGCCAGCGGGGCGCGATTTTTACGGTACCTCCCAGTCAATTCTTCAGCAAAATGCATGGCATCACTCATTGACCCGCCATTGCCGCATGCGTAGATAGCTCCGCCACTTTCCAGCGTTTTCACCAACACGCTCACAGCGTTGTCAATCGACTGTAGATTGTCATCAGACGCCAGAAAGCGCTGCAGGTAGTCCAGCGACTGCTCCAATGTTTCCAGAATGTGTTGTCTCATGACGTGCAGCCCCTAATTGACAGCTTTCCAGCCCTGTGTAATGGGATATCGACGATCTCTGCCAAATCCGCGTTCTGTCAACCGCACCCCGGGAGCGCTTTGACGACGTTTGTATTCGTTCATGTCTACCAGCCTGATTACCCGCAGGACTTCATCGGCATCAAAACCAAGCGCAGTGATATCGGCAGCGCTCAAGTCCTGTTCCACATAATAGGCCAGAATCTTGTCAAGACGTTCATAAGGAGGCAGGTTGTCATCATCACGTTGGCCGGGCGCCAACTCGGCAGTGGGTGGCCGGTCGATAACCTGCTGGGGAATAATCAGTCCTTCACCGTCATTCAGTGCGCACGCGTTCCGGTAGCGAGCCAACGCATAAACAAACATTTTGCTGGCATCTTTAAGTACACCAAAACCACCCGCCATATCGCCGTACAATGTGCAATAACCGACGGCAACTTCGCTCTTGTTGCCTGTCGTTAACACCAGCGCTCCTTTTTTGTTCGAAATGGCCATCAGCATAACGCCGCGACATCTTGCCTGAATGTTCTGCTCGGCCAGCCCTGAAGGCAATCCGGCAAACTCGTCTGACAATGCCGACATAAAGGCATTAAAACTCTCTTGAATGGAGATGATGCTGAAGTTCACCGACAAACGTTCTGCCTGTTGCTTTGCCAAACGAATGCTCAGATCAGAGGTGAAAGTAAACGGCATCATCACGGCAGAGACGCGATCAGCGCCGATGGCATCAACTGCCACCGCCAGTGTCAGCGCCGAATCGATGCCTCCGGATAATCCAAGCAACACAGACTTGAAGTGGTTTTTGCTGACATAGTCACGAAGCCCCAGAACCATTGCCTGATAACTGCGCTGTTCCACGGATGGCAATGCGTGGTGAGCTGACAAGCGCGGCGTCAGTCGTTTTCCCTGATCGATCTCAAAGCTGACGGCAATCAACGCTTCAGCAAAACCCGGCCCGGGCACACTGATATTGCCGGACGCGTCCGATACCAGGGAGTAACCATCAAACACCAGCTCATCCTGACCGCCAACCAGGTTGACATACACAATTGGCACAGCAGCTTGTACTGATCGCTCTCGTAACAGATCAATGCGCTGCTCGAGCTTGAATTGACTGAACGGTGAGGCATTGATGTTGACCAGCAGATCGGCGCCAGCCTGCGATATCTGCTGAATCGGCGAACTGTTCCACAGATCTTCACAGATTGTGAACCCGATCTTTATACCTTTGATGGTCGTCAGGCACGGCTGGTGGCCTGGAGAAAAGTACCGCAGCTCGTCAAACACCTGATAATTAGGCAGGTGCTGCTTGTAGTAGCGTGCCACGCATTCTCCATCAACGATAACGGACAGCGCGTTGTAAAGCTTACCCTGATCATGCTGAGGATGGCCGATGATCAATGCCGCCGGGATACGTGCCTGTTGAATAGCAGTTAACGCGGCGTCAATGCGTTCTTGCAGGGCGGGGCGTAACAACAAATCTTCAGGCGGATAGGAGGTTAGCGCCAACTCCGGAAACACAACCAGATCGGCGTCATAGCTGGCAACCGCCTCCCGAGAAATGCGGATGATACGCTCGGCATTTCCCTTGATATCACCGACCAACAAATTGATCTGTGCCATCACCACTATCAACTGACCGTCCATCCTTACCTCTGTAAGACCCGTTGTTCACGTCCGCATACGCCATCTGTTTCTATGCCTATTGTCGTTAAAGCACGCTCACAAGTAAATTCAAGATCCAAAGCTGGATGATTGCCGCAACAAAGCCGGATCGTACGGTGACGGATCAATATCTGTTTTACGCCTGAGAATGATATCCACCAGCAGCCGAGCGGAGGCTGGCGCCAGCACCAGGCCGTTGCGGAAGTGCCCAGCGTTTATATACACATTATCCAATCCGTGGATTTTTCCAATAAAAGGGACACCTCCCGGTGAACCCGGGCGTAACCCAGCCCACTGTGCGACCACCTCTGCATCTTGCAAGGCCGGCAACAGACTGACAGCGCTGGCCGACAGGCTGAGACGGGCAGATTTAGTGCTGGTTTTGTCAAAACCGCAATACTCCAGGGTGCTACCAACCAAGATCAGATTATCCTCACGGGGAATCAGGTACCGGCCAGCACTCAGTAAAATGCTGCGCAGCAACGGCCTCTCTGTGCGATACAACAACATCTCACCCTTGACCGGCTCTATCTGCACAGGATCAGCGGATGGCATCGCCGCAATCAACTGCCCCGCCCAGGCACCTGCTGTCACAATGATCCGGCCAGCGTGTACCTGCAGCAATTGACCCGCATTATTGACGTGAGCCCCAATCACTTCGGAGCCCGTTGTTACCAATGAAACAAACTCGCAATGCTCTCGCAGTTCGGCAGCCGCTGAGCCCAGAACGGACGCGCGAAGAGCCTGCAGCAAGCGCGGATTCCGGACATTGGCAACTGAAGGCATCCACATGGCATGACGACTGCCCGGGGCCAATGCGCTTTCGCGGGCGTAAATCTCATTTTCGCCCCACGCTCTGATATCGCGTTTATGCCGCTGCGACCAGTCCAGAGCCTGTTGACGGTCATGCGTCTCCAACATTAACAGACCACACGCCCGATACTCCGGATCGATACCAGTTTCCGCAAGCAATTGTGTAGTCAACTCGGGATATACACGCTGTGCCTGACTTGCCAAGGCAGTTACTGCATCACAGTAGCGCCAGGGATAAAGGGGAGAAACAATCCCGCCTCCAGCCCACGAGGCTTCTTTGCCCGACTGACCGCGATCAATCAGACAAACACTCGCCCCTTCCGCTAGCAACTCTCTTGCTACCAGTAATCCGGATATCCCGGCGCCCACGATCAGGAAATCAACCAAAAAAAGCACCCCATCAGATCAACTGCTAGACTGAATACAGAGCCACGCAACATGTCATTTAGTTTGCTGATCTCAAGAACAGGACAAACAATTTATGAAACAAGCTTACAGACTCACGGCCAAACCCCGGAAATTCTGCCGCGGTTTTACCCTGATGGAGTTAATCCTGACTGTCGCTCTTCTGGCAATACTTGCTCAACTCTCACTGCCAGCTATGGATTTTCATCAACGCACTGAAGCGGATCGGGTATTCATGCAATTGTCTGCGCTGCTGACCAGTGCCAGGGCCCACTCCATTGCAACACACTCAGCGACCGTCATTTGTCCCAGCGATGGCGGCTCTGATTGTGACAGCAACTGGAGTGCAGGAGCAATTGCGTTTGCGGACTCCGACAATAATCGCCAACGCAGCGTCGACGAAGCGCTGATTGAGCTGATTGACTGGACAGCAGATAACCGCCGTCAATCTTCCCCGCTAAGAGGCACATTGCTCTGGCGCGCCTTTGGCAACCGCCAGTCCATCCGCGTCGATGAACTTGGACTATTGCATGATCAAAACGGCAGTTTTACCTGGTGTCCTGCCGAGCAAACCGGACATACCGCTCATCAAATGGTTATCAATTCAGCGGGGCGTATTCGACTAGCAACCGATTCCAACAAGGACGGACAGCGGGAAGACAGCCAAGGCAGGCCGCTGACCTGCTGACCTGGCCTCTCTCAGGACAATCAGTTCAGCAATACAGAGCCACGCTGCCAGAGCCTGTGCCTGGACAAAAAACTGGCCTGCTCACAATCTTGACGGCTTTCACAACAAACCCACCAGTAAGAACTGAGCCGCAACGCATGGTCGCCCGAATCACTGGCTGGTGACGCATGCACGGTAAACAGCAAACCACACTGCTTGGTGTCAAACTCTTCTTGTGTCCAGAGTTCGGCAAAAGTCGCTGTTGATGCGCTGGTGTTACCTGACGCCTGTGCGGATGACCAATAAGATATCGTTGCAGCTAAGCCCAGTGTGCTCAGTTGATGCCAGACCTCTTGTTCTGTCTGAATTAACTGACTATCAGCATCTGTGAGCAAGCTGCCATGCTGAGCATAGGCAATTGTCATTTTCTGCCCCATTCCAGAGACTTCAATTGATGTTAATGCCATGATCGACAGTGCCGCCAGAAACACCATACAAATAATCAGCACAGAACCAAAACAGTGTCTGACCGGACAGCCGAGTCGTCTCATCGCTCTAAACCCCCTTGCCTGGAAGCAACAGTAAAGGCAACTGTGCCGGCCGCAGCAATAGCCGATGATGCCGC
>Ga0164293_10006156_pt1 | contig 10224 bp, 10 predicted proteins | sample GEODES118metaG_FD_111487 | JGI IMG/M metagenome (GOLD analysis project Ga0164293, IMG submission 111487) | Eutrophic lake water microbial communities from Lake Mendota, Wisconsin, USA - GEODES118 metaG | ecosystem: Environmental > Aquatic > Freshwater > Lake | place: USA: Lake Mendota...
ATAGGAGATTCAACATGAATTTGCAGCAGTTTCGTTTTGTCCGTGAAACCATTCGCCGAGATTTCAACCTCACCGAGGCGGCTCGCGGCTTGTTTACCTCACAGCCTGGGGTGTCCAAAGCCATCCTTGAATTCGAGGATGAGCTTGGCGTCCAGATTTTTGAGCGTCATGGCAAGCGAATCAAAGGGCTAACCAAACCTGGCAAGGCCGTGGCGCAGGTTGTCGAGCGAATCATGCAAGAGATCGACAATCTCAAAAAAGTCAGTGATGAGTTTGCGAGGCGCGACGAGGGAAGTTTGGTGATTGCGTGTACCCATACGCAGGCTCGTTATGTCTTGCCCAAAGTGATTCCGGCTTTTCGTCAACATTTTCCCAAAGTGCATCTTTCACTTGCCGAGGGTAGTCCACCACAGCTCGCACACATGGTTTTAAGCGGGCAGGCTGATCTTGCGGTCGCCACGGAGTCTTTGGCGCTTACGCCTGGACTCGAGACCATGCCCTGCTATGTATGGGAGCACTCTGTCGTCGTTAAACCTGATCACCCTCTGGCCGAGCTTTCTCAGAAAAAAGGCTTTGCGCTCACGCTTGAGCATTTGGCGTGCTATCCGATCGTGACCTATGACAAGGCTTTTTCAGGGCGACTTTCGATTGACCGCGCGTTTGAAGCGCAAAGTATCCGTCCCGATGTGGTGCTGGAGGCGATCGATGCGGACGTGATTAAAACCTATGTGGATGTTGGCTTGGGCATCGGCATTATTGCCGGCATGGCCTATGAGCCCGCACGGGACGGCAATCTGGTGAGTCTGCCCGCCGGCCACTTGTTTGGCAAGCAAACGACCAAGGTCGCGCTCAAGTCTGGGGTGTTTTTGCGTGATTATGTTTACACGTTTATTTCAATGCTAAATCCCGAGTTAAATGCTGAACGCGTCCGAAGTTTGATTGAAAATAAACAAGAATGAGTATTATTACGCTTGATATTTAAATAAGAATCATTATCATTTAGTCTGTTGCCATTTTTAGGAGCAGACATGATTTCAATCCCTAGTACTTCTTACACTCACGGTTCGATCCCCAACCATACAGCACGCAAAGCAGATCTTGGGTTGGCGAGTCCAACGCTGAGCGCGGTAATTGTGGGTGCCGATCGTCTCGGTAACATTCCAGATTTACTGCGCGGACACAATATTTCTATTACGCATCACATTAGTGGTCGAGATCCCGCGCATCAAAAAAAGACCCTTGCCTTACCCAGTGGGACGCAAATCGTGATTCTTTTGACGGATTTTTTAGGCCATAACGTGATGAAAACGTTTAGGAATGCGGCCTTGAAGTCTGGGGTGAGAGTCGTCGCATGCAGACGATCCGTATGTGCGATGCAGCAGGCGCTCGAGCAATGTGGCTTGTGTGATTGCCCTGGATCAGCGCGCTGCGATCAGCGTCGGGTCTAGGCGGCGAGCACCTGTATAACGCGCTGTCCAATAACGCAATGTCATGTCTTCGACACGCACTACAGTGCCGCGTGTCGGAGCGTGAACAAACTTGTTTTGACCTAAATAGACGCCTACGTGAGAGTATCGCGTGCCCAAGGTATTAAAAAAGACCAGATCACCAACTTGGAGGTCTTTTTTGTTGATTTTGTCACCAAACTTGGCGATATCATCCGAGCGCGGGGGCAGTTTTAAACCCAAGGATTGTTGAGCCGAGTAGACAATCAGTCCGCTGCAGTCAAAACCCGTTTCGGGGGATTTGCCGCCCCATCGGTAACGAATCCCTAACTGATTCAGCGCTTGGGTGGCCAGGGGATGATCGATCTCACCCAAGCCCGCCACGTATTTGGGCCCGATAGCAAAGGCGCCAATTGGGTCGTAGGCGTTGCGCCAGTCAGCACCCGCGCGCTTGTTCCCGGAGCCATCCTGTCCTGCGCAACCCACTAAAACAACCGTTCCCAAGCAAAAAATAACCATGCGTGTGCTTTGCAGCATCTGCACGGCGATTCTTGACATTGCACTTGCGGTTGTTGGGATAGTCATTGTTTTAGAGCACTCGGTAGAACAAAAAATAATCATTAAATAAATGATAAATATTTACTTAAAACAAAAAAAGTAAGTAATGGAAAGGCTCGTGAAAGCTAGACCTGACAGAATAGTAGTACAAAAAGCCTCAATTTTCCAAAAATGCAGTCGGAGACGTTTATGCAGGCCATCAAGCGCACCCACCACAACTCTCTACACGAGAGGGATCTATTTTGGTCAAAAGAGGCCGAGCTTGTCCATTGGGAAACACCCTTTAAGAAAGTTTTAGACTTTTCCAATCCTCCTTTCGCCAAGTGGTATGTGGGCGGAAAGACCAATTTATGTTTCAACGCAGTCGATCGATGGCTGGACGCTCAGGCTGATGAACCTGCTTTGATCTGGGTCTCGACCGAAGTCGATCAAGAGCAAATCTACACGCGTCGCGAAATCTACCAAGAAGTCAATGCGGTGGCGGCGATGTTGCTTGCGCAAGGTGTCGGTCAAGGCGATCGCGTCCTCATCTATATGCCCATGGTGCCCGCGGCGGTGTTTGCGATGCTCGCATGCGCGCGCTTAGGGGCGATTCACTCCGTCGTGTTTGGCGGTTTTGCCTCGGTGAATTTGGCACAACGTATTGATGATGCTGCCCCAAAGGTCATTATTTGCGCGGATGCGGGTTCGCGCGGTGGCAAAGTCACACCCTATAAGCCCCTGATGGACAAGGCCATCGCCTTGTCGACGCGCCCGCCGCAAAAGGTGATTGTCGTGAACCGTGGGTTGTTTGCGTTCGAACCGGTTGCAGGACGTGATCTGGACTATGACACCTTGCGCCAGGAGTTTGACGGCGTGGAGGTGCCCGTCACCTGGCTGGAGTCTTCAACGCCGAGCTACGTGCTGTACACCTCCGGCACGACCGGCAAGCCCAAGGGCGTTCAACGGGATACAGGTGGGTATGCTGTCGCGCTAGCGTCTTCGATGCAACGCATTTTTAATGGCAAACCCGGTGATACCTATTTGTGTACGAGTGATATCGGCTGGGTCGTGGGGCACTCTTATATTGTGTATGGCCCCTTGATTGCAGGTCAAACTACGATTTTGTACGAGGGCACACCTGTACGCCCGGATGGAGGCATTCTTTGGAGCTTGGTCGAGCGGTTTAAAGTCAACACCATGTTTTCCGCCCCGACGGCGATACGGGTACTAAAAAAGCAAGACCCCGCACTGCTCAAAAAATATGATCTCTCTAGCCTGCGTGCTTTATATATGGCGGGTGAACCATTGGACGAACCGACTGCCCAGTGGATTGCGGAGGGTTTGGGCAAACCGATCATTGACAACTACTGGCAGACTGAGACTGGTTGGCCGATTTTGGCTGCTCAACCCGGGATTGAGCATGTCCAGACAAAGTTCGGTAGCCCGTCTTTCCCCGTCTATGGTTTTGACGTCCGTGTGCTCAATGAGCAAACGGGCGAAGATCTGGGACCCGATGAAAAAGGGGTCGTGGCGATCGTGCCTCCTTTGCCGCCAGGCGCCATGACCACGATTTGGGGCGATGATGCCCGCTTTGTGGAGACCTATTTCTCCGCTATTCCCGGACGTAAGGTGTATTCGACCTTTGACTGGGGACTGGTCGACAAAGAAGGCTATTGGTTTATTTTGGGGCGCACTGACGACGTGATTAATGTGGCGGGGCACCGTTTAGGGACAAGAGAAATCGAGGAGTCCATCAATAGTCACCCCGCGGTGACCGAGTCGGCCGTCGTGGGGATTGCGGATCAACTTAAAGGGCAAGTGGCTGTTGGGTTTGCGGTGTTGCGCGACCCTTCCCAATACGCCGATGCGGCCGCTAACATGAAGCTCGAAGGCGATATCATGAAATTGGTTGACGAGCAGTTGGGTCCTGTCGCAAGACCTGCCCGTGTTCGTTTTGTCACAGTGCTGCCTAAAACGCGGTCTGGTAAAGTGCTGCGCCGGGCTATCGTGGCGGTGTGCGAAGGACGTGATCCCGGCGACCTCACCACCATTGAAGACCCCATTGCGCTTGAACAAATAAAGGATTCATTATGAAAACCAAAGTTGTATTGACCGATGCAGATGTTTCACTGATTCTCGACGCCGCCAAAGCGCATGCTCATCAAAATAAATGGGCTGTGACCATTGCGGTCGTGGATGATGGCGGACACATGCTTGGCATGCAGCGCTTAGACGGTGCCAACACCATTTCGGCCTATATTGCTCCTGCCAAGGCCCATACGGCCGCGATGGGCGCGCGTGAATCCAAGATTTACGAGGACGTGATCAATAAGGGCCGTATGTCATTTTTGTCCGCCCCGTTGTTGCAAGGTATGCTCGAAGGCGGATTGCCGATCTTGGTCGATGGCGTGACGATTGGCGCCGTGGGTGTGTCGGGTGTGCAGTCCCATGAGGATGCCCAGATTGCCGCTGCGGGTATTGCCGCGTTAAAGATTTAATTGTCTTACTGAATTTATCTATAAACCCCACTTCCCACCGGATGAAAGAGGAGACTCCCTTTTATGTCTAATTCAATTGAATCAACAATGATCGAGACACGCGTTTTTCCACCCCCAGCGGAATTCGCCCATCAAGCCAATGTCTCGCAGGCCGCCGGTTATGCCGCGTTGCTTGAGGAGTCCGATCGGGATCCGGAAGGTTTTTGGGGACGTCTGGCGCGCGAGGAGCTGCACTGGAACAAGCCTTTCACCAAAGTACTGGACGAGTCACGCGCGCCTTTTTATGAGTGGTTTGGCGATGGCGAGCTCAATGTCTCAGCAAACTGTCTGGACGCGAACCTTAAAAATGGTAACGCTAACAAAGTTGCGATTATTTTCGAAGCGGATAGTGGTGAGGTTCAAAAGGTCACCTATCAGCAGCTATACGAACGCGTATGCCAGTTTGCGAATGGTTTGAAATCCCTCGGCTATAAGGCCGGTGATCGTTCGATTATTTATTTGCCGATGTCGGTCGAGGCCGTTGTCGCGATGCAAGCTTGCGCGCGTCTTGGTGTCACGCACTCGGTTGTCTTTGGTGGCTTTTCTTCCAAGAGCTTAAATGAACGGATTGCCGATGTGGGCGCCACGCTTGTGATTACTGCGGATGAGCAAATGCGCGGTGGTCGCGCGATTGCGCTCAAGCCTGCGGTCGACGAGGCCCTTAGCATGGGCGGTTGCGAGGCTGTGCGTCATGTCGTCGTCTACAAACGCACAGGCGGAAAGATTGCGTGGGATGCCAAGCGCGATGTCTGGATGCATGAGTTGTCACAGAAGCAGGCCAAAGAATGCCCAGCTGTGCCAGTCAATGCGGAGCATCCACTTTTTATTTTGTATACCTCGGGTTCAACGGGAAAGCCTAAGGGCGTTCAGCATTCCTCAGGTGGTTATTTACTGTGGGCAAAATTGACCATGAAGTGGGTCTTTGATGCCAAGGCGAACGATGTGTTCTGGTGTACTGCGGACGTGGGCTGGGTCACGGGTCACACCTATATCGCTTATGGTCCCTTGGCCGCCGGCATGACACAAATCGTGTTTGAGGGTGTGCCAACCTATCCGGATGCGGGCCGTTTCTGGAAAATGATTCAGGATCACAAAGCCACGATTTTCTACACGGCACCCACGGCAATTCGTTCTTTGATCAAGGCCTCTGAGGCCACTGAGGCGCACCATCCAAAGTCCTATGACTTAAAGAGTTTGCGTCTGTTGGGTTCGGTGGGTGAACCGATTAACCCTGAAGCCTGGATGTGGTATCACAACAATGTCGGGGGCGGTCGTTGTCCGATTGTGGACACTTGGTGGCAGACTGAAACGGGTGGTCATATGATCACCCCTCTACCCGGTGCCACACCACTTAAGCCTGGTTCATGCACGACGCGCTTGCCAGGTATTACCGCGGCTATTGTGGACGAGGCAGGTGGTGATGTCGAAGCGGGACAGGGTGGTTTTCTGGTGATTAAGCGTCCTTGGCCATCCATGATTCGCAACATCTGGGGTGATCCCGATCGTTTTGTTAAAAGTTATTTTCCACCAGAGCTCGGTGGCTATTACCTTGCGGGCGATGGTGCCCAGTGCGACAAGGATGGCTGTTTCTGGATCATGGGTCGGATTGATGACGTGTTGAATGTGTCAGGTCACCGACTGGGCACGATGGAAGTCGAGTCGGCCTTGGTCGCGCATCCGATGGTGGCAGAGGCGGCAGTCGTGGGACGACCCGACGATACAACCGGAGAAGCCGTGGTGGCGTTTGTGGTGCTCAAGCGCACCCGACCCGAAGGCGAGGAAGCGATTGCCCTGGGCAAAGAGCTGCGCAACTGGGTCGCCAAGGAAATCGGACCGATCGCCAAACCAAAAGAAATTCGCTTTGGTGATAATTTACCCAAGACGCGCTCCGGTAAAATCATGCGTCGCTTGCTGAGGGTGGTGGCTAAGGGAGATAAGGTCACACAGGATGTATCCACTTTGGAAAATCCTGCGATTTTGGATCAGTTGTCCACGCCAGTGTAAACACCGAATAGCCACATGGGGTGTAGGTTTAAAGGGTCTCGAAAGAGGCCCTTTTTGTTGCGTCATGCAAATGAAGGGTAGACTGCACTCACTTATTTTGGAGATCACCATGTCAATCGCAATTTTGATTGTGTTGCATTTGCTGGCCGCATTAATCTGGGTAGGCGGAATGTTTTTCGCGCATAGTGCTTTACGTCCCACGGCTGCGGATGTCTTGCAACCTCCCGAACGTCTGACGCTTTTGTGTGGTGTGTTTAAACGTTTTTTTATTTGGGTGAAAGTCTCCATCGTGGTGTTGTTCGCGACAGGCTTTGGATTGATTTCTCTGATGGGTGCACAGGCCAAACTCGGTGGTCACGTTCATGCCATGTTGTTCATCGCCGTGATCATGACGGTTGTTTTCGCTTATATCTATGCCCTTCCTTTCAAAAAGCTCAAGGCTGCAGTCGCTGATAAGCAATGGCCTGTGGGTGCGCAAGCGCTCGGACAAATACGCGCGCTGATGCTGACGAACTTGGTGCTCGGTGTGATCACTGTCGTGATCGGCGCGGGTGGACGCTACTTCTGACGTCATGAGTTGGATGTTTTTGTTTGGTTGATTGATTTGCCTTCGCGTTAGCTGTTAAATTGCGGAGGCATTCAACCAAGGAGAAGCAATGAAACTCGTACGTTACGGCGCGAAAGGTAAAGAAAAGCCCGGCCTGATTGACAAAGAAGGCAAATTACGCGACTTGTCTGGTGTGGTGTCAGACATCACGACTGAGCAGTTGTCCTCGGCCGCACTGGCTAAGCTTGCCAAAATCAAGACGAGTACATTGCCACTGGTCAAAGGCAAGCCACGCTTTGGCGTGCCGCTCGCAAACGTTGGCAAATTTCTGGCTATTGGCCTGAACTACTCAGACCACGCAGCCGAAGCCGGCATGCCCTGTCCGAAAGAGCCCATCATTTTCTTTAAGGCCGACACCAGCTTGTCCGGTCCCAATGACAAGGTGATGTTACCCAAAGACTCCAAAAAGTCAGATTGGGAAGTCGAACTCGGCTTTGTTATTGGTAAAAAAGCACGCTACGTGAGCAAGAAAGACGCCCTGAAATACGTTGCAGGATATTGCCTCATCAATGACATTTCTGAGCGCGAGTATCAGCTCGAGCGAGGCGGTACCTGGGACAAGGGCAAGGGCTGCGATACCTTTGGTCCAGTCGGTCCCTGGTTGGTGACGACTGATGAAATCAAAGATCCACAAAAACTGGACATGTGGCTCGATGTGAACGGCAAGCGTTTTCAGACGGGCAACACCCAGACCATGATTTTCGATGTGGCCACCATTGTGAGCTATGTCAGTGAATTCATGACCTTGATGCCAGGTGACATCATCACGACGGGTACGCCTCCCGGTGTCGGCATGGGTGTTAAGCCCAAGCCACGCTATCTCAAGGCAGGCGACGTCATGACCCTGGGTATCCAGGGTCTGGGCGAGCAGCGTCAGGAAGTGATCGCGTTTAAAAAGTAAGACGGTCAATTTGGAGAAAATAAGACAGTCCTCGGGCTGTCTTATTTTTTGTGAAATCAGAATCGGTCGCGCAGGGCCTGAGCGCAGAGTTTGACGGCCGTGTTGGCTTCGTCGAGGATCCGACCCAGCGGCACAAAGCCATGGATCTGACGCTCAAAGCAAACATATTGCGTGGGCACGCCTGCTGACGATAGTTTGTCGGCATAAGCATATCCCTCATCGCGCAACGGATCATACCCAGCAGTGAGTACAAATGCGGGTGGCAGGTCTGCGTGGTCTTTGGCCAATATGGGCGAGGCGCGCCAGTCTTGGCGCATCCATGCTTCGGGCATGTAGTGCCCATAAAAATAATGCATCGAATCACGTGTCAGCAAATAGCCTTGCCCATTGGTGCGCATTGACGCGCGCTCAGAGCTGGCGTCCGTAACAGGATAAATCAACAGTTGTAAAACGGGCTTAAAGGCGCCGTCACGCTTGAGTGCCAAGGCGACAACCGCTGCGAGTTGGCCGCCAGCACTATCACCACCCACAGCAATCCGTGAAGCATCGATCTTGAGCGAGGATGCATTGGCATGCACCCATTTGGTCGCGGCAATACAGTCTTCTGCCGCAGCGGGGAAAATGTGCTCGGGAGCCAAGCGATAGTCGACGGAAAAAACCGCGCATTGGGCTTGATTAGAAAGTGTGCGACACAGCACATCATGTGTCTCGAGATCGCCAATCACATGGCCACCACCATGGTAGTAAACCAGAGCAGGCAAGGACGTTGTCGACGCCAAACCGACAGGCCGATAGTGACGCACGGTGATCTCACCCGCTGGACCTGGAACCTTGATATCCAGCGCCTGGGCAACCTCGGGCGCATCGGGCTGGCTGAAAAAGCGTCGCTCGGCGTAGAACAATCGGGCTTGTACAGGCTCGGTTGTGTGAACCGGGGGGATCCCTTTTTCAATCACGAGATCAATCAGGGCCTTGGCTTGTGGATCGAGCATGTCATCGTTTCCGAAAAAGGGGGTGAGAGAAAATTTAGCGTATTTCGATCTCGACAAAGACGACTTCGTGGTTGCTGGCGTTGATGACGTTGTGGTTGACGCCAGCGCCGCGGGTATAGGACTTACCGAGCACCAAGGGAAACTCCTTGAGGCCCTCAGGCGTTTCGAGGTGAAGTAAACCGTTGGTCGTGGGCACCACCACATAATCGTGGCCATGGGTGTGCCAGCCTGTCTCGGCACCGGAGGCGAAGCGCCACTCGGTGACGATGACGCGATCGTTATCGATTTGGGTGGTGGGTGTGGCTTGAGGGCGTGTTGTCATGATGCGTGTTTTCCTTGAAAATTACATACCGGTGTAGACCGGACCCTCACCACCTTGTGGTGTGACCCAGACGATATTTTGTGTCGGGTCTTTGATGTCGCAGGTTTTGCAATGCACGCAGTTTTGCGCATTGATTTGCAAACGATCCGCACCTTGATCATCCTTGACGTACTCGTAGACGCCGGCCGGACAGTAACGCGCCTCGGGGCCTGCGAACTTGGCCAAATTGATCGACACGGGAACAGAGGCATCCTTGAGAGTCAGGTGAATGGGCTGATTTTCCTCGTGATTGGTGTTGGAGATAAACACCGAGCTCAAGCGATCGAAGGTCAGCACGCCATCGGGTTTTGGATAGTCGATCTTGACGCAGTCGGCGGCTGGCTTGAGACAGGCGTGATCAGGCTTGTCGCGATGGATGGTCCAGGGCATGTTGCCCTTGAGCAGCCATTGTTCGATACCCGTCATCAGAGTGCCGATCGAGCGGCCCTTTTTGAACCACTGCTTAAAGTTGCGGGCCTTGTTGAGTTCGGTATGCAGCCATGAATGTTCGAACGCGGCGGGGTAGGCGGGTAGCTCGTCGTGGCTGCGCTCGGCCACCAGTGCGTCAAAGGCGGCCTCGGCAGCCATCATGCCGGACTTGATCGCAGCATGACTACCCTTGATACGTGACGCATTCAAAAAGCCAGCCTCACAGCCGACCAGCGCACCACCTGGAAATACAAGCTTGGGCAAAGACAATAAACCGCCTGCGGTAATGGCGCGTGCGCCATAGGCGAGGCGTTTGCCCCCTTCGAAGGTATCGCGGATGGCGGGGTGTGTCTTGTAACGCTGGAATTCCTCGAATGGCGAAATCCAGGGGTTGGCATAGTCCAGACC
>Ga0164293_10006157_pt1 | contig 10224 bp, 6 predicted proteins | sample GEODES118metaG_FD_111487 | JGI IMG/M metagenome (GOLD analysis project Ga0164293, IMG submission 111487) | Eutrophic lake water microbial communities from Lake Mendota, Wisconsin, USA - GEODES118 metaG | ecosystem: Environmental > Aquatic > Freshwater > Lake | place: USA: Lake Mendota, Wisconsin...
CGGATGGCGTTGGCCGGCCCGATTTGGCTTGATCGTCCTTTGCATTTCCAGCCTGAACGCTTCAACGCCAATCTTTGTACTCCTCGGACCAACAGCATGGCTGATCGCTGAACTACTCGCAGGCCGCACGTCATTACGGCGTGTCTTGATCACGGGCCTCAAATGTGGGGTAACGAGTTTCCTACTTTGCTACTGGTGGATTGCTGGGCTGTCCGTTCAAGGTGGATACGGGTTACCGATTTTGCGCTTCACCGAAACATACGAAGCCATTATGAAGACGGCACTACCCCAAGAAATTCTGCGCGGTCTTGGATATTGGTTCTTTTATGGCGACGATCGAATGGGGCGTTGGGTAGAGGCTGCGGGCGCCTTTATGACCAACCCGTTCGTATTGATATGCAGTTTTTCCGTTGTTGCACTTTCATTAGTTGGGGTCATATGGATCAAGCATCCATATCGACTACATGTAATTTTGCTGATGATCGTTGGTCTTGGTGTCTCGGTTGGCGGCGCGCCACAAGACTCCCCTGGACCATATGGATGGCTCTTTCAAAGGTTCACCGAGACCGATGCCGGACTCGCAATGCGCTCAACCCCACGAGCAGCACCGCTGTTACTCATAGGTATGGCAATTGGATTCGCAACGGTGTATGTCTGGTTCCGAGACCGATTCACGGGCAAACAGCGGCTGGCTACACATGTGGTCGCCGCAACATTGATTGCAATCAATGGATTTCCATTCTTGACAGGTGATCTCATAACCGGCATGTACCGGTACAAGGAGGTACCGGATTATTGGAATGCAATCACCGCCGAGCTTGATCCCGAGCAAGATCGGGTCTACGAGTTCCCTGGAACAGACTTCCCCAACTATTTATGGGGAGGAACCGTGGACCCTGTGAGCCCCGGCCTTACCGATGCCAGCATCATTGCGCGTGAACTTGTGCCCCTTGGAAGTGAACCGACGGCAAATCTACTGAATGCATTGGAATCAAGGCTTCAAAACGGATCGTACGAGCCGAGCATGATTGACGGTTTTGCACGGCTCGTTGACGCGAACAAATTGTTGCTCCGAAATGATCTCAACTACCGCAAATATCGAACCCCGCGCGCTGACCAGGTGTGGTGGGAACTCTCCAACGCCGGATGGAATCCAATCTTTGTTGGACCAGATCTAAAACCAGAACAGATGAATTTGATAATTGACGGACAATCAATGACACAGCCACGGAGCCCAAAAGCGCCCACGGTTGCATTGTTCGACAGTGATTCCTCATTCGCAATGGCATCTACCTCTACCGCAGAGCCAGGGGCAACTGCAGTTGTTTTTGGAGATGGCTCGGGATTGATTGATATCGCTTCCCTGGACCTGATCGGTGAAGGCTCAACTTGGCTATACGACGTGTCAACGCCAGACCCCGCTAAAGACACCGCCACCAGATTCTTCCTTACAGATAGCAACAGACGACAAGCCCGACACTGGTATTCCGTGGGGTTCAACGTCGGGCGCACGGAACGAGCCGATGAAGTTCCCAAGGAGGATCCAAGCGACAGCAGGCTCGAGCCATTTGCCTCTGCTTCAAGTGATACCCAGTCTGTGTCACAACTTGTTGGTGACATTGAAGCCATTGATTCCAGCTGGCACGGGAACAGAATTTCATTCACCAATGAAGATCGTCCTGAAAACGCTTTCGATGGCGACCCACGTACCGCATGGCGCTCCGCGGTGTTTCGCCCCTCTAAGGGTGAGTACCTGCAGATGCAGTTTCGCAATGCGATAACAACAGACCAGATCCGCCTCGTACAGCCGCAAGTTGGTGCTGCCAACCGAAAAACAACTCGCATCGAGATTCAATTCGATAACGCGAATGCACAGGTATTCGAACTGGATAAATCCTCTTATCAAGAATCAGGACAGGTGATTGAATTTCTGACTACCACTTTCTCGCAGCTGCGAATCACTGTGCTGGAGGACAGTTTTGGTATACGACCCTCCTATGCCGGAGTCGAGGGGATCGGATTTGCTGAGATTGATATTCCTGGTATCACGAGCGCTGAGTACATACGCCTTCCACTAGCCGCCGCAAAAAATATTCAAGCTGATGCATCATGGACGGTGGTACTCAGCCGCGACCGAATTATGCAATCCATCAGTAACTTTTTTGATCCGGAAATCAACATCCAGCGCATCTTTGAAGTTCCAATATCTCTTGCACCAGATATGCGCATAACCGCCAGATTGAGTGGAATGGCCGAAGATTCAGCAATCGCTGATGCGCTCGGATATCCACTGCGGGTACGCGCTTCTCGGCACCTTTATGGTTCTTTCAAAAATGCCGGTCTCAACACCATGGATGGAGATCTCGACACTGCCTGGACTGCGGCTCGATCCCCCGAAACGAACGCATTCCTCACATTCAAGACAGAATCTGTTGCCACGCGTCGGATGCGCATATATGTCGTCAAGGACGCGAGCCACTCGACACCTTCTCGCCTATTACTCAAGAGCGCAACTGGATCGACAGAAGAAATTGATGTCCAATTTGATGACAATTTTGTCGATATCGAGCTACCTGAGAGTTTTGGTGCGCTTCGCAGCCTCACAGTGACAGATACAGATCCGGTGTTCGTAGAGGACTACTTCAGTGGTGCTCCCATTGAAATGCCAGTAGCAATCGCTGAGGTGGTCCTGAACGACACGCCAAACCTGCCCTATTTGCAGCAATCGCAATGTCGAGATGATCTGATGACCATCGATGGATTGCCGATATCTCTTCAGCTTCCAGAGCTGGATATGAATCATCTCTACAACCGTCAGCCATTTGATCTTGTTCTCTGTGGTTCGATTCCGGAGCTTGATGCTGGGGAACATATTCTGCGTACCGCAAAGGGCTGGGATACCGGAATTGATATCGATCGAATTGCTATCGGTGACCTATCCCCCGTTTCGGGAGCCACACCACAACTGGTAGTCGAGAAGAAGAATGACACGTCTTACACGGTCACGGTGCCGGCCAATTCCGGGGACACCATTGTCAGCCTCAACCAATCAATCAATGACGGCTGGGAAGCAACTTCGTCTGACTCAGGAGCCTATGGTCCATCTTTCATTGTCAATGGATACGCAAACGGTTGGCTAATCCCTGACTCCCCGACCGAGACCGTCCTTTCGATCAATTGGACTCCGCAATCACGAGTTAACCGGGCATTACTCATCTCCTTAGCGGCGTTTGTGCTGATGTTCTTCTTGGCTTTCAGGCGCACTCGTGAACTCGCACCGTACCCACAAAAAACACACGGGCGCATCTCTGTTGTTCTAGTTGGCTTCATGCTCGTCTTGTTCGGGAGCTGGGGAGCCGCGCTTGGAGTCATTGCTGCCGTAATTGCGATGCGTCCAGAACGGTTCCGGCGCATTGGCGCATTCGTGCCCGGAATCGCCATTTCAGCAGTCGCCTGCGGTGTGCTTTACAAGCAATTTCGCTACGAAATCCCTGCCAGCATGGATTGGCCTAATCATTTTCTTGCGCTCGTACCCGTTACTTGGTTTGCGTTTGCATTTGCCTGCATGTTCGGAGTGCTGAACACTGCTACTCGCACCCGTGAAACTGACTAGCGTTTAAAGGGTGACAGCGCTCGTAGTTATCCCCACGCACCAAGAGGCACAGAACATCGCCGCTGTGCTGTCAGCGGTACGCGATCACGCCAAAGGAATCCACGTCCTGGTGATCGATGATGCCAGCACCGATGGAACCGGTGATATTGCACGCAGCTTCAACACTGCCGATTTCAACGTCACTGTGATTGAACGCCCGACAAAGAATGGGCTCGGAGACGCATATCGATACGGTTTCCAATACGCGTTGGATAAAGGCTATGAAGTCGTGGCCGAGATGGACGCCGATCTGTCTCATGATCCCCGCGTTCTTCCAGAACTCGTTGCAATTGCTTCAATGGGGATTGATCTGGCAATTGGCTCCCGGTATGTGCCTGGTGGCCGCATCGAAGGGTGGCCAAAGAACAGACTCCGTCTCTCACGGTGGGGCAACAGATATGTCGCTCTCATGCTCGGGCTTGCGATCAATGACGCCACGGCGGGCTTCCGAGCGTTTCGAACCGACACTGTCCGCCACAATGCGTTGACCACCACGAAATCGGATGGCTACACATTTCAAATCGAGACCACCTATCGCTTAGTCCGAAGTAATGCAAGAATCGTGGAAGTTCCCATCATCTTCCGCGAACGAGTTGCAGGAAGCTCAAAGATGAGCAAGGCAATTATTCGAGAAGCACTACTTAATGTGACCCGCTGGGGGTTGAAGGATATTTTTTCAGGTAAGCGCAAACCTGTCTACAGCACAGAAAACTCTTAGATCAGCCTTTTTCTGCAACCTTGCGCCAAATTGGCAAGGGCAGGTGACGAAAGATGCTGAAGACAAAACGCAAGAGTCCAGGTACCCAGATAATCCTTTTTCCACTAGCTAGCCCCTTAGCCGTGGCCACCGCTACTGCACCCGGAGTTGTGGCAAACGGCGCAGGCTTTAAATGAGCTGTCATCTTGGACGCCACGAATCCTGGCCGGACGATTAAAAGAGATACTCCTGAGCCGACGAGGCGGTCGCTGAGGCCCTGCGCAAATGAATCTGCACCAGCTTTCGAAGAACCGTAGACCGGATTGCCACGTCGCACACGCTCACCTGCAACAGAGGAAAGGTAAGCAATTTTGCCGTGACTCTGACGCTTCATCTGAGTAGCTAAAGCACCGAGCAGCGAGACCGTTCCGGTGTAATTGACTTGCGCCACTTGCGTCGCATCGGTCGACAGCAAAGACTCACAAGGCTCGCCTCCCAGAACCCCAAAAGCTATAACCGCAACATCGATATCGCCTACCTCGGTGACAATTCGAGCAATAAGACCATCGTGTGACTCAAATTCGAGCGCATCAAATTGATGCACCAGAATGTTCACCCCGGGATAAGTGCCGTTTAACTCATCCTTGAATTGCGCGACTGATGATTCACTTCGAACAGCCAGAACAACATTGGCGACACCTACCTGAATGATTTCGCGTATTACCGCTTGACCGATCTCGCTCGAGGCACCAAAAAGTGCGATTGTTTGGGGAATTCCGAGTCCATTTTCCATTGTTGTCTTCCTATTATCTGGTAGTTAGCCGTAAACGTCTTGCAAGATCCGACTGCCAAACATGATTTGGATCCATTCTTTGCTGTACATCGCGCCATTCTTGCAACCGTGGGTAACCACGCACTACCGCATCTGGTCGGATATGAGCATCCTTTGCGAGATAATGGCGTCCACCTGCATGCAAGACCATCTCATCCACCTCGGCGAAAACCGCCGCCATGTGACCCCCGTGAGCGGGTACATCCAAAGCCAGCGTCCAACCCTCCAACGGAAAACTTAGAGGTCCATCGTTCCCTTTGCGGAAATATTTGAGTACAGCAAGAAAGGATGCACAATTCTCCGCCGATAATCGATGAACAATGGCCTCAAGTGTCTCCTCGGCTCCAAAAGGAACCACGAACTGATACTGCACAAAGCCTGAACGCCCATAAAGGCGATTCCACTGCTTAACTCCATCTAGCGGGTGAAAGAAGGAACCAATGGATTCAATCGACTCATGGATCTGCGCCGGCGCCTTACGAAACCAGACCTCATTGAAGGCAGATACTGTCCATTTGTTCAACAAACCTGATGGAAAAATCGGCGGTGCCGACAACAGGGCTTTGGGGTTGAACTGAAGAGCACTTGACTCATCAACGTTCTTCAATTCACTCAGCGCTGCATGATCTCCACGGGTGAGAACTCCCCGCCCCATTCGGGAGCCTTTGGCCACCAAATCAATCCACGCCACTGAATATCTATAGTCGCGATCATCCTGCATTGAAGTCATCAGAGCTGACAGGTTCTCAGCACGAGATGTCTCAACACGCATGCTTGAAGTTGCGATTGGAATCATCTTGAACGTGGCGTTAAGAATGACCCCAGTCAGCCCCATGCCGCCAACCGTTGCCCAGAATTCAGAAGGCGATTCTTCTGGTGTGAGTTCGCGAACATTTCCTTCAGAAGTTAGGAGCGTGATCTTGACAACGTGGTCACCAAAAGAGCCATCTACGTGATGATTTTTGCCATGGATGTCGCTTGCAATTGCGCCACCAACAGTGACCTGACGAGTCCCTGGTGTAACTGGCACGAACCATCCTTGTGGCACGAGTTCAGTCATCAGACGCTCCAACGACACCCTTGCGTCTGCGGTAACTAGACCTGTCTGGCGATCCAAAACAATCGAACTATCACCGTGGTCAGCCATCAAAAGAACTGTTCCACCAGCATTCTGCGCAGGTGCGCCGTAAGAGCGTCCGAGACCACGAGCGATTACCCCCCGGGTGTCACATTCCTCAATGGCTACTTTGATGACGTCGAGGCCGGATGCATCCACCACATGGCACATACTTGGCGCTGTGTTGCCCCATCCAGACAACCGTGTCAACTCCCGATTGGAACTCATGGAGCTACTAGGAAGACCGACACGCACACCCGAATAAGCGTAGTTGTAGTGCACCGCCTCAATGAGGGCACCTCTTTAGACTGAATGCGTGGAATTGCAGGCACTCGCTGATGACTTACTGTCTCGGGGGGTCAGACGTATTCACACGTTCGCTTGGCGAGATCTTGACGACCCAGAAGCAGGTGGCTCTGAAGTCCACGCTGACCACGTCTTTCGACGCTGGGCAGCTACAGGTCTTGAAATCACTCACCGCACATCGACTGCTGGCCGCGAGCAAAGGTTTTCTAGAAATGGATACCAAGTCATTCAGCGTTCTGGTCGATACGGCGTATTTCCGAACGCCATTGCAAACGAGATTCGTAACGGTAAGAAATCCCGAGATGCGGTTATCGAGATCTGGAATGGCGTGCCATGGTTTTCACAACTTTGGTCGCAGACACCACGCAATGTTTGGCTTCACCACGTACACGGACCGATGTGGAAACAATCGCTACCACCAGGCTTGGCCCAAATAGGCAACCTAATTGAGAGTCGGATCGCCCCGCAGTTTTATCAACGAACACCGGTCATCACACTCGCTGATTCCGGTCGTGATGAACTCATACATTTGGGCTTCAAGCCCAATCTGGTACATGTCGTGAATCCAGGAGTCGACGATCTCTACTCCCCTGACGCAACAACTGGAATAACCGCTGAGCCTTCACTTGTAGCTGTCGGACGACTGGCGCCCGTAAAGCGTTTTCAATTGCTTGTTGAAACCGTAGAGAAGGTGCGTGAGAGCGTGCCCAATTTGATACTCAACATCGTTGGAGACGGGCCCGATAAAGCGATGCTTGAGGCACTTGCCGCCGATCGTCCCTGGGTTCATCTACGGGGTCGCCTCGAAACACCAGAGTTGATAAATCTTTACCGCAAGAGCTGGCTCCTAGTCAGCGCTTCAGTAGCCGAGGGTTGGGGTATGACCATCACTGAAGCAGGCGCTTGCGGGACACCTGCTGTGGTTATTGATAATTCTGGTCACCGCGACGCAACCCTTAACGGCACTACAGGTTTAGTCTCGGCAAATCCTGACGATCTCGCTCGGGACATTCAACGTGTGTTGACTGATTCTGATCTACGCAGCCAATTGGCAGCCGGCGCCCTGAAAAGGTCTGAGAGTCTTCGTTGGGATAACACCGCAACAGCAACACTGTCGCATCTTCACGCAGAAGTGCTGCGTTTTCAACAATCCGCCTAATTGGCGTAAACAGCAATTGCAAAGAGCGCGGCCCAAACCACTCCCATTACTTGCAAAATTCGATCTTTGAGAAAGACCTCTTCGGGGGCGCTTCCTTCACCATTTTCAATGACCAGGAGATAACGCAATAGAGCAATGCCCATCGGAACGATGGTGATTTCATACCAAGGTACCGACGCGGTCGAATCAGCGGCCGTCTCAAAAGCCCAAAGACAATATGCAAGCATCGTTGCGGAAAGTGCCATGCCCAGTACCAATCGCAGGTAATTCGGCGTATAAACCTTCAACGTACTTCGTGTGGTTGTGGCTTTGTCACCCATTTCATGCAATTCTGCATAACGCTTACCAGTGACGATAAACAATGCGCCAAAGCACGCACACAACAAGAACCAGGTGGACATTGGCACGTCCACTCCGGTGGCGCCAGCAACTGCCCGTAGAACAAAACCTGAAGCCACAGCAACCAAATCAACTACTGCTATATGTTTCCAGACAGACGAGTAAGAGAGAGTGAGTACTACGTATCCGAGGATTACTGCGCCGGCTTGCACGCGCACAGCAGTTGCGAGAATAACTCCGAGTATGAGAAGCATCGAACCAAAGACTCGAGCAACAGAGAGCGAGATCAGGCCAGCCGCAATTGGCCGTTTGCTCTTTTTCGGATGATTCCGATCTTCGTCGACATCAAGAATGTCATTCCAGAAATAGGTACCCGACGATGCGAGACAAAACGCTGCGAAGATCAGAAACGCCTTCAAGAAGGGGCGTCCGTTGTCCAGCATTCCGGCCGCTCCTGGAGCAGCGAATACAAGAACGTTTTTCAGCCACTGCTTGGGTCGGGCTTCCTTCAGCAACGCCATTGAGGTACTTGTGGACATATCTCAAGCCACCAAGTTTTCTGCACAAGGTGTCAGATTCAAACGAGCCACATTCACCGAATTTTCGGCCATGGCGAGCATTGCGGTATCACCACTTGAGTCTCCGTAGGCCCAGCACAATTCCCAAGTTGCAAAGGACTCATCAAGGTGATTTTTCAACCGCCGCGCCTTCTCCTCACCTCTGCAATTACCCCCAGCCAATTCGCCCGTACAGATACCGACGTCATCAAAAAGCAACTCTGTTGCAATTACTTGGTTGACTCCCAATCTCGAACCCAAGGGACCCACATAAGCACCGAATGACGCGGAAACGATCACGATGTAATGCCCTTGCTCTTGGTGCCAACGAAGACGCGCAAGCACATCCTCGCGCAGCCAGCTACCAGCAATTCTGCGAGCCATTAATTGACCCTGTTCTTCCAATACCTTTTGTTGAACACCGCGAAAGATAGCCCCCGCCGCTATTTCTTTTGCCGTGTCACGATCACGCTTGGCAAATGCTGACACAAGCGCTGGCAAATTCCTTAGCGATTCGACGAGCAACTTCCGCGTGCCGCCTACTTTTCTGAAGAACGGCATTACGGCGTCGCGCACGGTGAGTGTGCCGTCAAGATCAAAGGCGACAACTACTGCGGGTCTAGACACCTTCTAAGCCTAGTTACGCATCCCGTGCCTGCAGAGGGATCAAAGAGCGTCGAGTACAGACCAGTAATCGGGCCAACTCTTAGATACAACCCCGGAATCAGATATCTCAACACCACTGACCCGCAAACCCACCAATGCGAGTGCCATTGCAATCCTGTGGTCATGCATCGGGTCAATGATTGCCCCGTGCAACTCGCTCGGGTCAATGATCAACCCATCTGGGGTTGGGGTTACGTGGGCGCCGAAGCGATTCAATTGGTCCGCCAGACCCTCAATGCGATTACTTTCCTTGTTGCGAATAAATCCAACTCCCGTTATCTCACTGCGCGAGTCAGCAAAGCAACAAACGGTCGCCAGTGTGGGAACCAAATCCGAAGCCTCGGCAAGGTTCGCAGAAATCCCAGCAAGGGCCTTACTGGGGTTTCGTCGCACAGTTGTGTTGTCGTTGGTGGTCGCGACATCACATCCCATTTGCCTCAAAAGTTCGCTGAACAGAGCATCACTTTGATGCGAGGTGTCGCCGAGTCCGAGTACCTCCACTGAGCCCCCACTAATCGCCGCTGCCGCAAGTGGATACGAAGCCGACGAAGCGTCGGCTTCCACTACTAGGTCACAGGCCCTTATGGACAAGCCGTTGACCAAGACGGAATTCTCCTCAATAACAACCTGCACGCCGAATCGCCCCATGACATCAGCTGTTAAATCAATGTACGCCCGAGAAACGGGGGTTCCACTCAAATTGAGTCGAAGACCACCTTCTATCACCGAACCAATCATCATTAAGGCACTAGTGAACTGACTCGACATTGAGCCATCAACTGTCACTTCATTTGCGAGATCCAACTTCCCACGCAATGTAATGGGCAACCCATCTCTCACTGGAGACTCGATGACTGCGCCTAACTGCAGCAAAGCATTTCTTAAATCCACATTTGGCC
>Ga0164293_10006159_pt1 | contig 10223 bp, 10 predicted proteins | sample GEODES118metaG_FD_111487 | JGI IMG/M metagenome (GOLD analysis project Ga0164293, IMG submission 111487) | Eutrophic lake water microbial communities from Lake Mendota, Wisconsin, USA - GEODES118 metaG | ecosystem: Environmental > Aquatic > Freshwater > Lake | place: USA: Lake Mendota...
AAACAACCAGAGGATTCCTCCACTCTCAACTAACCCCACTGCTTTTAACTTAATGCTTTCAACTTTCAGCCAAAACAAACTTCTTCTTCAGCACAAATAAAATTTACTGATCCCTACTCCTGTCCCCCTGCATAATCTGCTGGATAAGAGCGCCCCAGGCAAATGGATTAAGTAAAGGATTGGCCATGCGCTGGTTCATGTTTCTATTGGTGAGTCGGTTATGATTATTTTGAAAATTGAAACTTTGCATTTCTGCTCCATCGCGTGGGAGTGTCGCGATCATGGAGGCCAGGCTCTCACGTGAAAGATTCTTTTTTGCTATCTCCAGATCATCATCTGCAAACTTCATGGTCATGAATTCCTTTTTAAATTCATCTGTGCTTGCCCAAGGATAAACCCTTACGCCAGGGAGATTAATCGATTCCTGTTGCATTTTCATCAGAATAGTATATTTGCTGTCTGATAAATCATTGGGTATGACCAATGCTTCACGTCTGTAACCAACAGCCGTAAAGGCTAATGTATCGCCTTCATGGGCAACAAAAGAAAAATATCCCTTATAATTTGCCGAATAAAACTGATCCCTGCCTGTAAGATTAGTGATTGTTACGTATGGTACAACCGTATTACTGTCACGATTGACAATTATTCCTGAAAACTGCACAATTTTGCGCTCCCTGACCTGAGAGAACCCGGAGAGGGAACAAATTAAACATATGAGAAATAACCAGTTTCGCATGAATCAAAGTTAATAAAATCGTACCTCAGTCGTGTTAAATTATGTTAAAACCTGTAATCTTTACAGAAAAGAGACCATAATTACTGTAGTCTTTCAGGTAAAACAGCTGCAGGATCATCGATATCCGTCAGGTTTACAGCTTCAACAGCGGTAATTTCAGGAACAGCCCGTTTAATAGCCTGTTCTATGCCTGCTTTAAGTGTCATGATACTCATCGGACATGAACCGCATGAACCTAAAAGACGGAGCTTAACGATGTTTTCGGGAGTTATTTCCTCAATTGATACATTGCCACCATCTGTTTCAAGATAGGGCCTGATAGTGTCTAATGCAATTTCAACTCTTTTCAACAAATCCATGATATCGTATTTATATAAAGATACAAAAAAAATAAAAATGCTATTTGGCAGCATTCAGAATAGCTACCTGCTGAGCCACACGCTCTGCAATCTGTAAAAATACCGGTCCTAAAATATTATCCTCCTCTAGAATAACGGGTTTCCCAATATCACCGGCATCACTGATACTCTTCACCAATGGAATTTCTCCTAAAAATGGTGCATCAAATTGTTCGGCAAGTGCTTTTCCACCATTCTTTCCAAAGATATAATATTTGTTATCGGGTAATTCGGCAGGGGTGAAGTACGACATGTTTTCAACTACTCCAATAAGTGGAATTTTAATGGAATCCATCAAAAACATTCCTACGCCCTTGCGTGCATCAGCTAATGCTACATTCTGTGGGGTAGTTACAATCACCGCACCTGTAACAGGGAAACCCTGAGATACTGTAATATGGATATCACCGGTTCCGGGAGGAAGATCAACAACCAGATAATCCAGTTCACCCCAGTCGGCATCATTAAAAAGCTGCTTTACAGCCGTTGAAACCATCGGTCCGCGCCACGGCACTGGCTGGTTCGGATCAGTAAAAAATCCAATAGACAATAATTTTATTCCATATTTTTCGATAGGTTCAATTCTTGTTTGCCCCGCTTCATTTTGAGATGCTTTCGGACGTGCATCTTCCACACCAAACATGATTGGAATGGATGGCCCATAAATATCTGCGTCAATTAGTCCGACACTAGCTCCTTTCTTTGCCAAACCCAGTGCAAGATTTACTGCTACTGTCGATTTTCCTACCCCTCCTTTACCTGAAGCCACAACAATAATATTTTTAATACCCGCCAAAGCCCGGTCTGGTCTACTAGTAACCCTAGAAGTCATATTGATTGATAATTCAACATCTTTGCTCACAAAATGCCGTATTGCATTCTTACAGGCGTTTTCGAGCATGGCCTTCATCGGACAAGCAGGGGTGGTCAAAACTACTGAGAAGCTGAGCTTATTTCCCTCGATCTTTAGATCTTCAATCATATTAAGTGTAACCAGGTCTTTCTTAAGATCCGGATCTTCAACATGACGCAATGCATTATAAACCTGTTCTTGTGTGATCATTTTTGAATATAAAGGAGAAAATATTTTATTAAGTTTATCACAAATCTACTAAAAGCGGAAAGCTTATTGTTAAAGGTATTAGGTTTTTACAGAGAACTGACCTGTAATATAGAAATTACTCCGGCGTTTGAAACTTAAATACCTTATCTTTCCATTCAGTGGAGAATTCATGCCATGCAGATATCCAAAAAACAGTATAAAATAATCCGTATTGTAAGCATCAGCCTGCTTGGGTTGTTATTTATTGGCAGTATAATAGCCTTTACAAAACGTGAGGCCCTACTCAACACTGCAATAAAAAAAGCAATAAATAAGGCCGATAAGGAGTATGATCTGATACTTAAAATTGAAAATGCCGGATTTGTAGGTTTAAGTACCGTTAGCTTTAAGAATATAACTGTAGTTCCCCGTGGCAAGGATAGCCTTGCAAGAATTATAAACTTTCGGGTTGGGGTAAAGCTATTTCCTTTGCTTTTGGGGGATATAAAATTATCTGAAATTAAACTTGACAGGGGCTTTATCAATCTAGTAAAAAGAGATTCGCTGAGTAACTTTGATTTTCTGTTTAGGAAGAAGAAAGAAGTTGCAGAAGAAAAGACAGAAATGGATCTTGGCAGACTTGCGAATAATCTGATCAACCAATTATTATACAAAATCCCTGATGACATGGACATTAGGGATTTTGAGATCAAGTTTAAGGATGATTCGGGATCGGTCAGTTTATTCACCCGTAGTGCAACCATTGACGGCGGAGATGTAAATTCAACCATTTTGGTTAATGGAAATGAGTCGGTCTGGCACGTAAAAGGAACTGTAGATCCCGGAGATAAACAACTTGATCTGAAACTATTCGCTGATAACAAAAAAGTAGAACTTCCCTATCTCGAGAAAAGATTCGGGCTCAAACTAAACTTCGACACGGCTATGACTGAGATGCGAGGGGTAAACCGAAGCGGAAGTCAACTGGAAGTGAATGGCTCATGGCGGGTTAAGAATATGCTGGTCAATCATCGAAGGATTGCAGGGAATGATATTATTGTTCCGGATGCCTCCCTTGATGCTGATATGGTATTTGGAAAGAACTTCATTGCAATTGATAGCACATCCACTATACATCTCAAGAATATACAGTTACATCCATTCATAAAATACACAGTCGGTCCTTCCAAAATTTATGAGCTAAAACTTCATACGGAAGAGCTTGATGCACATGAGTTAATAAATTCATTTCCAAAAGGACTTTTCGAATCCCTGGAAGGTATTCAGGTTACCGGAAAACTGCAATATGATCTCAATTTTTATCTCGATTCACAAAATCCGGATAGTGTAATTTTCAATTCTAAATTAAAGAATGAAGGATTCAAGGTTCTTAAATGGGGGAAAACAAATCTCCAAAAGATCAACAGTGCTTTTGTCTATACCCCTTATGAATATGGAAAACCAATGCGTGACATCATAATTGGTCCGGAAAACCCCAATTTTGTACCAATCGATCAGATCAGTCCCGATTTAAAAAATGCATTACTAACAGCAGAAGATCCTTCATTTTATAGTCACAATGGCTTTGTTGAAGCCTCTATCCGTAGTTCCATTATAACCAATTTTAAAGCCGGAGCCTTTAAAAGAGGGGGAAGTACTATTTCGATGCAGCTTGCAAAAAATGTTTATCTGAACAGACAAAAAACTCTAGCAAGAAAAATTGAGGAAATCCTGATTGTATGGATTATGGAAAATGGCAAGCTCTCAAGTAAACAGAGAATGTTTGAAACCTATCTCAATCTGATTGAATGGGGTAGTAATGTTTATGGGATTGGGGAAGCATCAAGATATTATTTTGATAAACATCCTTCAGAGCTTGATTTGGGAGAAGGAATATTCTTAGCCAGCATTGTTCCCAGACCTAAATCAGGCTTGTACAGGTTTGAAGGAGATGGGAGTTTAAGACCCGGACTTTCATCATATTTCAACTTTATTGGTGGAATCATGGCCAGGCGTGGCATGACAGAGGCTGATAGTACCGGGTATGGCTTTTGGAATGTAAGATTAAAGGAAAGTCTGAGGGCGGGAATACCCACAAGTGATTCACTTATCGTCGACAGGCTAATGATTGATGAGGAATCAGAGGATAAAGAATCCATTCTCCAGGAAATATTTGGCAGGAAGCGTCAGGATACAGTTCAGGTTAAAGAGTTGCCTAAAGTAAAGATAATAGCTAAAGACACAGTACCGACAAAAACCCCAAGCCGCAAAGAAAGAAGGGAAAGCAGAAAGAATGAACGGGATTCGAAAAATAAAAATCAATAATAAAAGCCTTATATCTAAATTTATACCATGAGGATAGAAATTGATGAGAAAAATTTTGAACTGATGCTTGAGTTGGATCAGATCGAAAAGCGTATCCGTTTATTGGGTATACAAATCAATGTGGATTTTGAAAACCGTATTCCTGTTTTTATTGGTGTATTAAATGGAAGTTTCATTTTTCTTGCTGATCTGATGAAGGAAATTAACATTGCTTCAGAACTTACGTTTGTAAAAGTATCATCCTATAAAGGGGATAAAAATAGCGGAAAGATAAAAGAAGAGTTGGGCATAAATATGTCACTAAAAGATCGCGATGTAATCCTGGTTGAAGATATTGTTGATAGTGGAAAAACCCTTCGTTATCTTTTAGATATGATTTATAAGGAAAATCCGGCCTCAATTAATGTTTGTACACTGTTAATGAAGCCTAAATCTTTAAAAACAAAATTTGATGAGATCAGTTATGTCGGATTTGAAATACCCGATGGCTTTGTTGTTGGCTTCGGACTTGATTACAATGGCTTGGGAAGAAACCTGAATGATATTTACAGAGCGGTATAATCCGGAAATTAAATAATTCCTTAATCAGCATTAAATCTAAAATCGTAATTTCGCTGCGAAATGAGCTATAAAAAAATGACCATACACAAAGAAGGCTATACATCCATAGCACTTTGTATTCTATTTATATTCGTCTTAAATGCTGTTGTAAATTTTCTGCTTCCCGAAGTAGTATGGTTCCGCTGGATAATTTATATCCTGTCTTTTGCTTTATTTGTTATCATCCTTCAATTCTTTAGAAACCCGTTTATTTTGGTCTCAAAGAATGATAAACATATCATTTGCCCTGCAGATGGTAAAGTGGTAGTCATCGAAGAAACTGAAGAAACTGAATATTTAAAGGACAAAAGAATTCAGGTATCTGTATTTATGTCGCCAATAAATGTTCATGTGAACAGAAATCCAATATCTGGAATTGTAAAATATTTCAAGTATCATCCAGGAAAATTTCTGGTTGCCTGGCATCCCAAATCATCAACAGAAAATGAACGTACTACTGTTGTTATTGAAAACGATAAGGGAGTATCTGTTTTGTTCCGTCAAATAGCGGGAGCACTGGCAAGAAGAATCGTATGCTATTCGAAAGAAGGTGAGACGGCCGAACAGGGAGAGGAATTCGGCTTTATAAAATTCGGTTCGAGAGTAGACATTTTCTTACCTTTGGGTACTGAAATAAAAGTTGGATTAGGTGAAGTCGTAAAAGGTGGAGTTACCGTTCTGGCACATTTAAAGAATTAAATTAACCAATATAAACATGAAGAAATTAACAGGATTTTTAGCGATCACCTTCCTTACAGGAACATTATCTCTAAGTGCTCAGGACCAGCCAAAGCAAAACACCAAACCGGCAGATAAAAAAGAAAGCAAAATGTGTGGCAAGGATTGTAAAATGAGCTGTTGCAAGTCTAAATCAGAAGAAAAAGAGACCAAAGCGCCTGCAAAAAAGAATTAATTTGAGCAAAAATAAAGGAACCGGTCCTATTCAGGCCGGTTTTTTTATTTCTGGAACTTAAACAATCCCTTATAAACCGGCAGGTTCCCTATGGTTGGGTTTTCACCGACCACTTGATATAATCGTGTTTGGTACGGTATAAACACCGACCAGAGGTGAAATTCTGAGCATTTAAAAAAGCTTGCAAACAAAAAAGCCTCCCGAATATTATTCAGGAGGCAATAAACAATATTAAAATTACACTCTTTTAGATTTGATACGAGCAGCTTTACCGGTTAGTTCACGCAGGTAGAATAATTTTGCTCTGCGCACTTTTCCGTGGCTGTTTACGTCAATTTTATCAATATTAGGAGAGTTTATAGGGAAAATACGCTCTACACCTACTCCATTTGACATTTTACGAACAGTAAAAGTTTCATTTACGCCCACACTATTACGCTGGATAACAACACCCTGATAGATCTGGATACGTTCTTTATTTCCTTCGCGAATTTTATAGTGAACACTTACGGTATCACCAGCCTTGAATGCAGGAACTTGCTTTTTAACTGCTGCCTGCTCTTCAACAAATTTTACTAAATCCATGATTTTAAGCTCTTAATTCGATTTTTAGCCCGTAAAAATCGGAGTGCAATATTAGGAAATATTTTTTACTTAAAAAAGTTTGTTTTGATATTTTCCGTTTTTATTTAACTGATTACCTCTTTCAAAGAATTAATGGTACTTATTATTCAAGTAAATCTGGTCTGCGATTTTTAGTCCGCTCCAGAGCCTGCTCATGCCTCCATTCGTTAATAGCAGCCTCATGCCCGCTTAGCAGAATATCGGGCACCTTGTGCCCCTGCCAGTCGGCCGGACGGGTATAAACCGGAGCGTCCAACAGCTCTCCCTGAAAAGAATCTGATAATGCCGACGTTTCATCATTCAATACACCCGGCAACAATCTTACGATACTATCAACCAAAACCGCAGCTGGTAATTCACCGCCCGAAAGCACATAATCTCCGATAGAGATTTCCCTTGTCACAAAAATATCCCTGATCCGCTGGTCAATTCCCTTATAATGTCCTGCCAGAATAATCACATTTTTTTTATCAGAAAGTTCATTCGCCATACTCTGATTGAGGGTCTTACCATCAGGTGTCATAAAGATGATCTCATCATAGGCGCGCTCTGATCTCAGTTTTTCAATACAATTCGCAAATGGCTCTATACTCATCACCATTCCGCTGCCGCCACCATACTGGTAATCGTCAACCGACTTTTGTTTATTGTTTGAATAGTCACGAAGATTATGCACATGAATCTCAGCAAGTCCCTTTTTTTGAGCCCTTTGTAAAATTGAATGGGCAAAAGGACTTTCAAGCAGGTCGGGTAATACGGTAATGATATCGAAACGCATGGTGTAAAGATAGGAAGGAGTATTGAGATATGAGATATGAGATATGAGACAAGAGATGGGAGATAGAAAGGGCTGAATTAATAAAGCGTTTCGAACTGAGAAGCAAAATTAAAATTGCAGGGCCTTGTGATTCCATGACTAAGCTGAGATAGAGTTGCCACGGTGCTGTTTTTTCGAACACGCTACTCAAATTTTGAAGTATTTATAATCAGATAGCGTGAATAAATCCAGAACCTATGAGTACCGACCTAAATGCAGCCCATGGCATCGAATTAGTAAGGGGTTCATAGATTAAAGCTCATTTCTTCAGCTTATTAATCCAGATCAAGGTACCCGTTACCGGCAGACTCGTAGCAATTAAACAGGCCAGAAAATAAAAAATCTTCGAGAACTTTCCATAAACATCGCCCACATGCAAAGCTTTTATGGAGTTCGAAACCCGTTCATTAAAAGGCTTTTCTGAAAAAATCTCTGCTTTAATTAGTGCCGAAGTATATTGATCCAGATAGACTTTATCTGCCGCAACCGGAGCAAAGAATCCTGTTTTTGTTTTATTAACCAATACAGCTTCCGATGAGTCGGCTGGCATAGTGATAGTCAGATCACCTTTATAATCAAGGACCTTATCAACAGATTTGATATAATCTGTGAGCAACACTGATTTTGCACCATTAATAGAAACGGTGTCTGATTTCGGCGTTTCAGGTTTAGGAGCATCTGGAGCCTGGTAGGTGCCTAATGTCTTTCTCAGACCGGTTTTGTACCATTCAAATGACCATTGCGGACCAGTGATCCCCATCATAAATAAAAATATGCAGCTGTAAAAACCGAGGCTGTTATGAATATCATGATTCACTCGCTTCCAGTTTGCATTCCATTTTATTTTTAAACCTTGTTTCCAGTTCCTAACTTTTTGAGGAAACCAGATGATGATACCGGTTATGACACCCAAAGTAAAAAGTATTGTTGCGGTTCCGCTGATATAACTGCCCAGCTTCTTGTTGGGTAATTCTCCGATAAGTGGTTCCTCGATTCTGTCGAGCAACAACCATCGATGCAAACTGAACATCAATTGCATAAAATCAGTAACACTGTTCTTATCAGCACTGTTTCCTAGTATTTTTCCGGAATAGGGGTTAACCCAATACTGAATTCGTGGAGCAGGAGTGCTTGGTTTTTCACTAGCACTCGGTGCGGTATTTCCTGTAGGTTCTTCCGGCATACTGACAGTCAGTATATAACTTCTCGCAAGATCAGCAGGAATCTTAATACTGATCACCTGTCCACCCGTTTCGCTGCTTACTGCAGCAATTAGTTCATCAGCCGAAAGCCTTTGGGCATTGACGGCCTGCTCAACCTTGTATAGTTCCGGACTAGATAGTTCCCTGATCTCTGTGTTAAACACATAGATAGTTCCTGTCATACATATCAGCAACACAATAATACCACTCGGCAAACCGATCCAAAGGTGGACATCATTAAGAAATTTGCGCAATTTAGACCAGGCAGGTTCGGGAGTTTGTGGTTTCATTAATTTTTGAATGTGTCGCTTTCTGTAAATAAAAATTAGTAATGATCATTTGCCTAATTAGAAAATTGATAAATTATTCTTATTTAGACTTGTTCCAGATTGTGACAAAAGTATAAATTGAATCTGAAATTCAAAAAATTATTTGATCAAATTCGCAATTAAAGAATAGCAGAAAACAATTACCGGGAGTGTAATTAGCTGAAGAATTACTTTGGGAAACTAACCTTCCCCATAGAAATGGAAGGTACCCCTGGATGTTTTCCAAAGTCAGTTTTTCCACCAGAAACAGCTTCATTAGCAAGTAAAGCAAACAGAACAGCTTCTTTTGCATCGGGCTCGATTCCCAGGTCGGAAGTGTATTTTAGTTTTTTACCGAGCTGCTCCTCAATCATGCTGGTTAATAAGGGATTATGCATTCCGCCTCCGCTGATATAAATTTCATAAGCTCCTTTACCTTCCACACAAAAAGCAATTGCCTTCACTATCGCTTTGACAGTAAATGCAGCCAGAGTAGCCATGATGTCTTCATTTGAAAGCCTATGAAGACCCGCCCCTTGAATAGTATCATTCAAATAAGACAAACTAAAAAGTTCAGGTCCGGTTGTTTTAAGATATCCCGCTCTAAAAAAATCGTGTTTAAAGAGAGCATCCAATAATTGATGATTAACTTTTCCGGATGATGCGATCGCTGCATCCTCATCGAAATATTTTCCGACATAGTGGAGCTGTACAAACTGATCCATCAGGGTATTTCCCGGACCAACATCCGAAGAAAAGAATTCAGTTGAATAAGCTGATGGCAGGAAAGTGAAATTGGAAATGCCTCCGATATTGAGCATAATCCGGTTTTCATTGGGATTAGAAAAGAGCAAATAATCACCATAAACCGATAATGGAGCTCCTTCACAGCCTGCAGCCACATGCTTCTGTCTAAAATCACTGATGGTGATAATGCCGGATCTTATCGCAAGATGATCCCCATCCCCAATCTGAAGTGTAGCATTAGAATAAATATCTGCTTCACGTTGTTGTCTTGGAGCATGATAAACTGTCTGCCCATGACTGGCAATGAGGTCAATATCTGCCGGAGAAATATCCCAGTCTCTTAAACTTTCGAGAATTAGTTCAGCATAATAATTACCTATAAAAGCGTTTAAAAGAGTAAGCTTCTCAAGATCCACAGTCCGCTTTGCAAAAACAGATTTAAGATCCTCTTTAAATGCAGGTGAATAGGCCTTACTTACAAAATTTTTGACCACAACTTTAGTCTCCA
>Ga0164293_10006161_pt1 | contig 10221 bp, 8 predicted proteins | sample GEODES118metaG_FD_111487 | JGI IMG/M metagenome (GOLD analysis project Ga0164293, IMG submission 111487) | Eutrophic lake water microbial communities from Lake Mendota, Wisconsin, USA - GEODES118 metaG | ecosystem: Environmental > Aquatic > Freshwater > Lake | place: USA: Lake Mendota, Wisconsin...
CTATTTAACTTTTGTTATCTATTTTTTAAAAAACGAGAAATGATCAAAAAAGATATTGATTTTATTTTTTATATAAGAAAGCATCCTTTAAAATTTAATTCTTTATATCTATTTGTAATTAAAAAATTAGTTTCTAGAGGATTTAAGATTGTAGTTGTCGGTGATAAATTTGTTTATCCAAAAGTTATTAATTATGTAAACTTACCAAGATTGAGACTTTTAAAAATCTTAGATAGAACAAAGTATACAATAGCTAGTGATGAAAATTTTTTTTCATTATTTACCTTAGATAGTTTGGCATCTGGTCTATTTATATTTTATAATCAACAAAGGTTTTTTAATAATTTCAATATTAATAATTTCATTCCTTTAAAATTTAGTAATTATAATTATTCTATTAATAAAATAATAAGTTGTACAAAAAGAAGAATTAGTTTTTCAAATAAATTCTCAGAAGATTTTTTTTGTAAACAAAATTATAAGATTCAAAAAAAGCTAAAATTAATTAGCAGAAGTATTCTTTAGTTTATTATTTTTTAATATAAAATAGCATAAGCAGCACAGCGCATAATCTATGCTAAATAAAGCAAAACTGTTTTCAAATAAACTCCGAATTATAAGATAACAAAGTGTTGCGCAAGCAAATCTGATATGCGCTTCACTTTTAACAAAGATTTTTTTTATAATAATGCTTTGGTATAATTCTTTGATAATTAAAAAATAAATAGAAAAAAAAAGCAAAAGACCTACTACGCCACCACATAGGTAAGCGTATATAAATGCATTAGAAGAATTGTTCTGCCAAAAATATTTGCTTTTGTCATATTTTATACTTTCTTCAATTAGGTATTTTCTATCAGCTTGCGGACCAAATCCAAAAATAACTTTTTTATCAATTATAATTTGAAATGCTCTTTTCCATATTATAGTTCTTCCAGATGACACATCGTTAACTTCTCCAACTATTGGTTTGTTAATTATTCTGTTACTATTTGAATTAGTTAATTTTGAATCATTAAATTTATTGATTTTATAAAAGGTAATTGCCTCCCAGGTAATTAAGGGCAAAATAAATATCATAAATATCGTTATTATCTTTTTTTTTATTTTTTCTTTGACTAAAAATAAATATATTAAAATTATTATGCCAAGACCTAAAATAGACCCCCTAGATTGCATTCCATAAATTGTGAATGAAAAAAAAAACAACAAAATTATGCATATTATTTGTTTGAGTTTATTTTTTTTAAATTGGGTTTTTGTAAAAAAAATAAAATAAAATAGGATTAATAACATTCTACTAATTCCAGTTATTCTTGGATTTGCTTGATGAATTGTTCTAGTTTCAGCCTCTAAAGTAGAAGAAGAGTATAAATAAAGCATCGTGTCTTCACTAAAATATTCATAAAATAATTTAAATACGAAATAACTAGAAATTATAGAAATAAAAGAGATAATTAAAATTAAAGATTTTCTATAAAAATTTATATATTTCTGGGTAGTTGCAATATTAAATATAATTGCAACTATTATTAAATTGAAGATAAGTCTAAAATTATCATAATTACTAATTTTTTGTTCTATAATTATAAAAACTATTAACTGCCAAATCCCAAATAGAATATATAATAAGGAAAAAATATTTTTTTTTTTTATTATATAGAAGTTGTAGGTTATTATAAAAATTAAAAAAAAAGGAACAAAATATCCAAGATAATTTATTAATATAAAAAATGTTTCTAAATTAACTTTATAATTTGCTGTATTAATTTCATTTAAGGCAACACTATTTAAATTTAATGTAGTCAAAACTAATACCCAGAATACTAACAAAGCTAACTCGCTGTTAAGTATATTAGCTATTTTATTTTTTTTAATATTCATTATTTTTATCTAACTTTTACTAGTTGCGTAACACAATTAATAGAATTATAAAATTTTGATGGAGTACAATTATAATCGTATTTTAACATTTTTTATTAAATCTTTTTTCTTTCTTTTTCCCTTTTTTTTAATTTCAGGACCACTACTTGCTGATCTATTTACAATTATACTCTTTTTTATTTTTTTATTTATTGCAAGACGTTTTGAATATAAAAATCTGATTAACAATCATTTTTTTCAATTTCTTATTCTATTTTATTTTTATATTAATATAAATTCCTTAATAGGAGATTTTCCATTTATTTCTTTTCAGACTACAATTCCATATTTAAGACTAATTTTTTTTCCATTTATCATTGTTTTCTTATTTAATATTTTTGCAGATCTTAAAAAAATAATAATCATTTCTTTTGTTGTCGCTTATTCTGTCTTGTTAATAGACTCTTTAGTTCAATTAACCTATGGCTACAACTTAATAGGAATCCCTTTATCCCCAACAGATAGAGTTAGTAGTTTTTTTGGTAGCAAATTAGTTATGGGTAGTTTTGTAGCTAGAACCCTACCAGTAGTTCTTGCCTTTACTTTTTTAGTAGAGTTTAAATATAAGAAAACTTTTCAAATGGTATTGTTGTTTATTGCAGGTGTTCTAATTTTTTTAAGCAATGAAAGGTTGGCATCTGCTTTTTATATAATTATTTTTATATTTTATTTTTTACTAAATTTTAAAAAAAAAAACTATTTATTAATAATTTTATTTTTTTCTATTATTGTAATTTTTTTGTCTTTTTTAAAACCTAGCTCATATCAAAGATTGATATTTTCAACTTTAGACCAGTTTAAACAAACAAAAAATATCTTTTTTCCAAGTTATCGTCATGAGCTGCATTATATTACCGCTTATAATATTTTTAAAGATAAAAAAATATTTGGTCATGGTATTAAATCTTTTAGGTACCTTTGTGATAGTGATAAATACGCTCCACTAGCTAAAATAGAAAATGATAATAAAGTTTATTCTAAAAAAAAAGGCTATATTTTTTTCGAGAAAAGAAACGGGGGTTATTATGCAATCATTAAAAAAAATTTAGATAAGGATGATTCAGAAGATTACTATTATAAACTAACAGGTGTATTTTTAAAATATTACAAAACTAATGGAGATTATGTAAATGAAAATGAATTAATTTTTTCAAATTATGAATTTGCTAATGGATGCAATACTCATCCACACAATATTCATATTCAATTTCTTTCGGAGCTGGGTATCTTAGGTTATATATTTCTATTAATTGCTTTTTCATTCCTATTAATAATGATTTTAATTATCTTTTTTAAATATTTGAGAAATAATAAACTAAAAAATAAAGAACTATACCTATTTTTTTCTATACTTGGTCTGCTGTTGAGTCTTTTCCCCTTTTTTCCTACAGGCAATTTTTTTAATAACTGGTTATCAGTAATTTTCTACTTTAATCTAGCAAGCCTTTTATTTTCATACAATGACAAATAATTCCATTTATATTTTTTTTTTATTTCAAATTTTCTTAAATATTATTTTAGTATTTCATTTTAGTAAAATTTCAAAAGTTATAAATTTATTTGATATACCGGATCATAAAAGAAAATTGCATAAAAAAAAGGTACCTTCAATTGGAGGATGTTTAATTTTTATAAATATTTTTTCTTTTTTCATTTATAATTTAATAAAATCTATATTTTTCGAATTTGATTTGAACTTCTTTGATCAACAAGAATTTATAATCTTTATTTTTTTTGCTTTTTTATTTTTTTTCTTAGGGATTCTTGATGATAAGATATACTTAAGTGCAAATACTAAGTTATTATTATATTTTTTAATAATATTAACATTAGTTTTATTAAGTAATGGTATTTTAATTAATTCAATTAATTTTACCTTCGTTTCCTATAATTTAAATATTTTATATATATCAATATTTTTTACTATCTTATGTTTTTTGCTTTTTATTAATGCATTTAATATGTATGATGGAATAAATCTTCAATCAGGCTTGTATTCTATATTTATTTTCTCTGTATTTTTATACAAAGGAATTTTTATAGAAATTTCAGTTATGTTAATTATAAGTCTTTTATTTTTTTTGTATTTAAATTTAAAAAACAAATGTTTTTTAGGAAACAATGGAGCACTTATTGTTTCGTTTGTAATTTCTTATATTTTTATTAAATCTAATTCTTCCAATATCTCTTTTTATGCAGACGAAATCTTTTTAATAATGATGATACCTGGTGTAGATTTATTAAGGCTAGCTATTTTTAGATTAATTAAAGGTAATCACCCATTTAGCGCCGATAGAAATCACTTTCATCATCTTTTGTTAAATAATTTTGGTTTTAATAAAACGATCACCATTCTTAACTTTATGACTATTGCTCCTTACTTTATTTTTATTTTTTTTGGTCATATTACTTATTTAACAATATTCTCTTTTTTAATATATATTTCTTTGATTTTTAAATATTCTGATAAAAATTTAAATTAATATCATTTAGAAATAAAAAAAATTTGAATGTTTACTAATTATACATCATTAATAATTCCTACACGCAACAGAAGCTCACACCTTAAAAATATATTATCACAACTTAAATCTTTTAAATTAAAATTTAAACAAATTATAGTTATTGATAGTTCTGATAGTAAATATAAAAAAGAAGTAGTAAAAATTTCAAAAGTTTTTAAGGTTAAACTTTATAATTCTTATGCATCAACATCACATCAAAGAAATTTAGGTCTAGATAAAGCTAAAAAGGCATCTAAATATATAATGTTTCTCGATGATGATATAGTCTTTTTTAAAAATGCATTTATTAATATGGATTTTAGAATTAATAAAGCCGAAAAGAATAATGAGCAAATTTCTGGATTTGGATTTAATACTATCCAAAAGACAAAACCAAGTTTTTTAGAAATAATTAAACACTCAAAACTATCAAAATATTTTAATCTATATTCAGATTTACCTGGAAAAATTATGAAGAGTGGGTGGCATACAAAAATTCTGAATCTAAAAAAAGACTTTTCTACAGATTGGCTTTATACAACTGCTTCAGTTTATAAACATGAGCATATTAAAAACCATAGATTTATATTATCTTTTGGACGATATAGTTATTTGGAAGATTTAGATTTTTGTCTAAATTTAAAAAAAAAGAAGAGAAAATTAATAGTGGTCGCTAATGCAAGATTTTCTCATCCAAATTTTATAGAAAGAAATAGCTTTGATTTTGGTGTTACTGAAATTGAAAATAGATTTAGTATAGTCGAAAGACACAATCTAATACTTTATTCTTTTTTTATTGGAGCTAGTATTCGTACCTTAATTTCATTTCTGGGCGTTTTTATTGGGAAGTTTCAGTTAAGTAAACGATTTTTGGGAAATATCTTTGGATTAATTAAGTGTATTATTAAAATAATAAAAATTAATTTTTTTAATTAATTTCTTAATGATCGTAAATTTAAATAAAATTAATAAATATAATAAAATATCAACAAAAGTTTGCATAGTCGGCGCTGGTACAGCAGGATTGTTTTTGGCATCTCAATTAAATTTAAAAAAAAATGAATTAGTAATATTAGAAGCCGGAGATGAGCATGCAATAAGCCTAGTAGGTAAATATTTTAAAGTTAATTCAAAGTCCCATTATAATAATAAAAATGAACCAAGTAGAATGTTTGGAATTGGAGGAACGTCTACAATTTGGGGGGGGTCGATGGTCCCCATGCAAACTTGGGATTTTGAAAATAAAAATTCATCATTTTCGTGGCCAATTAAATTTGCTGAAATTCAAAAATATTATTCAATTGTAAAAAAAAAATTAAATATTGAAATTTTTGATGTAAAGAAGAATATTAATAATACATATCTTAAAAAAAAAAATTATAATTTAAAATTTTGTAAAAAAGTATTTCATATAAATTATTCTAGCTACTTAACAGAAGGAAAAAAAAATTTTTTTAATGCGTTTATAAAAGAAATAAAAAATTCTAATTTGATATATAGTAATGCAAGAGTTTTTAAAATAAATAATTTAGCAAAAAAAAAAAATAATAAATTTTTAGTAAAGAATATCCTGGCAATAAGTGATAATGGAAATATTTTAGACATCCAAGCAGATATATTTGTTTTATGTTGTGGTGCAGTTGAGTCCACAAGACTTATTTACACTTATAATAATGATAATAAAAATTTTTTATTAAAAAATAAAATTTCTTTGGGTAATAATTTTTCTGAACAATTTAGAATAACATGCGGTACATTTAATATTAAGAATTGGAAAAAATTTAGAGAACTTTTCTCTCCTATTTATTGGCAAAACAGGTATCATTTTCCTAGGTTGCAATTAAAATCAAATTTAAAAAAAAATATGGCAAATCTAAATATTTCCTGTCAATTTTTATATGAGCGATCAAATAAAGACTGGATAATGTTTTTTAAGTTTATTCGAAAGAAAAAATTTAATTTTAGATACATTGTATCAATTTTCAAACAAATCCCAAAGATTATATATGATCTTTATAATTTTTTTTATTTAAGAAAAATAAGAAAAATATTTTGGTTTCAAGAAGCATCCAAAATTAAGTTATTCGTAAACTTTGATCAAAAGCAATATTTTAATAATAAATTAATTGTCAAAAAAAGTATTTATAGAGGTCACAAAGTCAATAAAACTCTTTTATTATGGAAAGTAAGAAGAGATGATATAAAAACAGTCAAAATTTTTTGTAAAATTTTTAAAGAATTCTGGCAAAAAGCTGAATTAAAAAAAATTGCATATTTTAGATCTATACCTCAAAATTTACGTTTTATAAGTAAATCACTAAAAGTTTATTATCATCCAACGGGGTCTTTAATGATAGGAAAAAAAAATTCTAGATGTGTCACAAATGAAAACCTTAGACTAAAGTATGTGGACAATATTTATATTTGTTCTACAGCAGTTTTTCCTTACGGAGCTAGTGCTAACACTGGATTAACACTTCTGGCTTTGGCTTCAAGATTAAGTGATCATATAAAAAAAAAATTAATTTATTAAGTTAAAATTAGTGCTAAGATTTTCTATATGTTTTGGATTATTTGAGCTAATAATAATTGATCCTGTATTATTTCTAGTCAAAATTCTTTTAAAGAAATTTATATGGTTTACATTCTCTAATTTCCCATTTAAAGATGAAAAATAATAACCGTAGGTTATTTGTAATGTTATTTTTTTTTTGATTAGATAATCTGCTTCTTGATTTTCAAGGCTATCTTGTACTTGTAAAATATTAAATAATTTTTGTTTATTTTCAATAAATTTTACTAAACTGCTAACTTTGCCTGCTAAACCATAATATCTAATTTTTCCCTCCTTAATAGAGTTTTCTAAAAAATTTTTCCATTCAAAAAGATTAATTTTGTCAAAACATGGCTCATGAATCATATAAATATCTATACAATCTCTCTGTAAATTTTTTAAACTACTCTCTAATGATTTTTTTGCTTTTTTTATATCAAAATTTAAAAATGGTTCCTGCAAATTTGGAAAATTTTTTCTAGCTATTTTTTGAAGTATCCTTATGTAAAAAAGTTTATATGCATTTGGATTAATCCCATGATAGGGATAAAGACCAACCTTAGTAGTTATTGTTATATTAGAATTTTTTTTTAAAATATTTCCTAGTAATTGTTCTGTACTTCCAAATCCGTATAGAGGAGCAGTATCAAAATGTGAAAAACCATTTTGAATAGCACAATCTAAGATATATAGTTGTTTTTTTAACCTTAAATTTTTAATTAGACTAGCTGTACCAAATATTAATCTAGATACTTTTAAATTTGTGTTAGGGATTTTTATTTTATACATTTTTTACTTGTATATTTTTTATAAATTAAGTATTTTTATTTTAATTTTTTAAAAAACATAAATACTCCAACATAATATAAACAGTAATATTAAAAGAAAGCAAAAAATTGAAAAAAAAAATTCTAGTTTGTGGCGCGGGTGGCTTTATAGGTGGACATTTAGTAGCAAGTCTTATTAAAGAAAATAAGTATGAAGTTATTTGTGCAGATATCAAACCTTTTGAATATTGGTTTCAGCATTTTGATGGTTTAAAAAATTATTCCTTAGATCTTAAAGAGTACGACAACTGTATGAAGGTTACAAAAAAAATAGATTTTATTTACAATATGGCATGCAACATGGGTGGCATGGGTTTTATCGAAAATAACAAGGCAGAATGTATGCTGTCTGTGCTTATAAATACAAATTTATTAAGAGCTTGTCTAAAGAATAATGTTAGTAAATATTTCTTTTCTTCTAGCGCTTGTGTTTATAACGCAAGTAAACAAAAAAAATCTTTCATTAAAGGATTAAAAGAAGAAGACGCATATCCAGCTGAGCCCGAAGACGGATATGGTTGGGAAAAATTATTTAGTGAGAGGATGTGTAGGCATTTTAGTGAAGACTTTGGCCTGGAAACGCGTGTTGTTCGATATCATAATGTTTTTGGTCCCATGGGAACATTTGGTGGCGGTCGTGAAAAAGCTCCAGCTGCGCTATGCAGAAAGATTATAGAGGCAAAAATAAAAAAAAAAAATGTTATTGATGTATGGGGCGACGGAAATCAAACAAGAAGCTTTATGTTCATTGATGATTGCATCAAGGGAACAAAAATAATTTTCAATAGTAAGTTTTCAGATGTATTTAATTTAGGAAGCGAAGAACAGGTATCTATAAATCAAATGATAAAAATTATTGAAGAAATAGCTAATTATAATGTAAACAAAAATTATCAACTTGATAAACCAAAGGGAGTGAGAGGAAGGTCTAGTGATAATAATTTTGTTACAAAAAAAACAGGCTGGACTGCAGAATATTCATTAAGAGAAGGGTTAAAATTAACTTATGATTGGATATATAATCAAATTACCAGTGGTTCAAATATTCAAAAATTTATGAGAAAATAATATATTTTAATTTAATTTTTTGAAGAATAATTTTTATAAACTCTGTTAATTACATTTTTTGAGAATACCAATATTTATAAATACGTTATAATTTTTTAAAAAAATAAATAATTACATTAATAATTATCTACATGCAGCAGTTACATAATATTACGTATTTGAAAGCTATTTGTGCATTAGTCGTTTGTTTTATTCATTTTAAAATTTTTATAATTGATTTAAAAAATATTGATTTAGATTATTTATTTTATTTTGTTCATTTTTTTTTTGTTATAAGCGGATTTATTATTTTTATAAAATATTATAATAATATTATAACTTTTAGTTCCGTAATTCATTTTTTAAAAAAAAGATTTCTAAGATTATATCCTCTTCATATATTTTTTTTAGTTTTATTCTTGTTATTAGAAACTACAAAAATGATTGCTCAGGATCATTTTAATATAAAACCAAATTATGATCCTTTCACTAAAAATAATTTTGAAAGTTTTATTTACAATATTTTTTTATTACATAATATTTTTGGAAACCCTTTGTCATTTAATGGACCATCGTGGGCAGTTGGTTCTGAGTTTTTTACATATTTAGTTTTTTCATTAACAATTTTTATATTAAGAAAAAAAATTATTATTGCTGTTATTTTATTTATTTTATTTTATTCTAAATACTATTCCTCTTCGGTTTTTTATTCTGTGCATGGATTTTCAACAAATTTAAATTGTTTATTTGCTTTTATGGTAGGCGGTTTATTTGGCTTAATCTTTATTAAGAAAAAATTTTTTTCATTAATTCTAATTGTAATTTTTTTATTAATTTTTATTATTTATAACAAACATTATCTTGCACTTTTACCTTTTTTATTTGGTTATATTCTCTATGAGTCTAGTTTTAAAAACCAAATATTTTTTAAAAAAAAATTTTTTATTAACAGTTTATTTCAATTAATTGGTAAAATAAGCTACAGTATTTACCTGGTGCATTCCTTGATTTTATGGATAGTAATTCAAATTTTTAATGTAGTTTTAAAAGTAAATGTGTATGAATTTAGTTTGTTAACTACTATATTTTTTTTAATATTATTATATTTTTTAACCATCGTAATTGCTTATTTATCATATAAATATATTGAAAATTTTTTTTATAAAAAAATGTAACTTGTGATTGTAATAAATAATTTATGATAAAGAATTTAAAAAAAATTTTTAATATTATTAATAAACCGATATTACTCCTACTAAGTACAATCTTTATTCATTTAATTTTTGTCAAAAATTACCCAGTAAGTGTTGAATTTGCATTTATTGATTTTGCTAAATTCTATGAAGACTATAATAAATTAATACTA
>Ga0164293_10006163_pt1 | contig 10218 bp, 6 predicted proteins | sample GEODES118metaG_FD_111487 | JGI IMG/M metagenome (GOLD analysis project Ga0164293, IMG submission 111487) | Eutrophic lake water microbial communities from Lake Mendota, Wisconsin, USA - GEODES118 metaG | ecosystem: Environmental > Aquatic > Freshwater > Lake | place: USA: Lake Mendota, Wisconsin...
AGGTTTGTGCCATCGTCTTCCTGCAACGTGACGTTGACACCGTTTGCTGCGAAACGTCCAAGTCTTACATCACCTGCGGCTCCCAGGCTCACATCGCCCGCGGTGGCAATGAATTGAGTGTCTTCAAAGGCACGCAAGACGTTTGTTTCATTTTCGGCCAACGTGACCGATGTTCCCGTAACGATGAAGCTGCCTCGGACTGTAACGTTTGCGTTAGCAGAATCCGATATCGCAGCCATACTGTTGAGCTGTGCGTTGCCTGTTGCTGCGATCGATTGAATCTGCATCGCGTCGTCTTCGAACACCGTAATGTTCGCCCCAGATGCCGATAACGAACCCAGTGTCACCGTTCCAGCATCGGCGACCGTCACATCACCACGCGTTGCAAAGAACTCACCATCCCCAACAACCAACAGAAGGCTGCCCGCATCATCCGCGAGCGTTACTGTTCCTCCGCGGATCAAGAGGCTACCATCAATTTGAATCGTGGACACTGCCAGATCCGAAACGCTAGCGTTCGCCGTCAAGTCAAAGTCACCAAAAATCGAGACTTCACGAAGCACTATCGCATTTGCATCCACGATCGTTGCATCGTTTGCTTGGACCGACAGCTCATTGATATCAAAAGCACCTAGACCTCCAATGCCAATGCTAGCAGAAGTCTGAAGCTGGGTGTGCCCAGCGATAATCCAGCTATCCGAAATGCTATCAGCAAGCGTTATGTCTGTCTGGCTGACGAACGTAGCATCTCCAAATACAGTCACTGACGTCCCGGTTGTGTCGGAGATAATTCCAGTCGGGCCAACCTGAACAAAGAAGCTTCCTCCGATATTTGCATCTGAACTCAAAACGACATTGTGCGAAACATTGATGGATACATTTCCAAGGGTATTGAAATTGGCATTCATTTCGACACTGTCGATGGACTGAATGTCGACAGATTGAAGCGAAGCAAAGGGTGCACTAGAGAAATCACCCTGCCACAAAAGCGTTCCCAAAGCGTCCGGACTGTTGACGGAGATGCTATTCAATTGTTCTATGGCCCCTCGTGTTTCGAATGCGTCGAAGGATCGGTTGTTGTTAGCGTCCACAAAAAAGTCGAGACCGTCCGAGATCACGTTCGCCTGTGTTTCGCCCGCCGCCGTAATTTCAATAGAAAGATCGCCACCGAGTGAGAAAAAGGCGTCGACGGCAAACATTTGACGCCGTTCTAGACGCGTGAACGAACTCCTGTAGCTCAATGGAACAATCCGCTTCGAGCCACGTGACTTCTTCCAGGACTGTCGTACAGGAACGAACCAGGCACCGAGTTTGTTAATGAGTTTGGTTCGATGGTTCATAGGGATTGTAAGAAAGGGGCAACGAACAACCCTCCCAGTTTAGTCGGTACGGTTCTTGAATGAAGAGTGTCAGAACCAAACGATCGCGCATATGCAAAAAACCAACCAATTTTTCTCGTTCGCCTACACGCACCGATCCGGCGCATCCGATCCTGAGTATTGACCTTAAATCGAGAGTTATTCTCATTCTGGCGGACATCCCTCATGACACCATTCTCCCAAGCTGAAAATGTTCCGTATTTTAGCAGCTTTATCCAAATTTTCAGAGTATGGATGTGGTGTGCAGCAGGATTATTCTGTGACGTCCAGCTTCACATGGCTCTTGGCCAACAAGTGCAACCTGAAAGTACTTTGGTCATCTTCTCCAAAATGTACACAACGAGAGAAATGCCTAACAACCCAGTCGCGACCTTGGTCGAGAGCCGACCGGACGATACCGGGTTGTCACCGAGATTCCCTAAAGTTCCAACCGTCTCTGAAATGACCGGAAAAATGGGTAGGGGTGAGATATTGCTTCAAAACAGCAATTCCAAGGTGAATGCATCTCCAAGTGATCACCAAATGAACGGTGAAACGGAGTCACAAAGAGCCTGGGTTGGTCAAGCGACTATGTGGGCGGCCCCCAACTTCTACAGCCATCCGCTGTACTTTGAGCAAACGAATCTCGAACGCTACCATTCCAAATTACCGCCATGTGCGGTCCCTCTCGTTTCCTACGCACACTTTCTTGGTAGCGTGCCATTGCTACCGTATCAAGCTGGTTATAAACATCCCACCGAACGCAGCTATTCTTTAGGCCATTGGCGGCCGGGAGATTCCGTTCCCAGTCAAATACATTGGACTCCGTTCACGAAACGAGGTCTTCTCTATCAAGGTGCAGCCACCTCAGGCGCTTTGTTGCTTCTTCCGTAATGAGCTACGAAATTCCAAATCGACTCTGCAAGAGTGCGTTTGCGTCCCTGAAATCGGACGGTTGTCAGTCCTCCTCGGATCAATCTGAGATCCGCGTCAAGTAATCGTATGCCGACGACGTACTCGCTTGCAGTCGCTCCCTTTTTCGAGTCGCTCTGACTTGACTGGTAGAGCATGTCATTCTTCAATCCGGTCGGAACCTCTCTTACTGGTTCATGCCCGATTCTTTCTATAGTGCCACCCACTTTTCTAGACTGTTGCTCGACATAAAGAGTGACTGAATTTCCAACTTCGATTTTCGCCACATCTCTTTCGTTCACGTACGCTCGAATGCAATCGAGAACTTTGCTGGAATCCGTGTCATACTCGCTTGGCAAAGCTTCAATGGGCGCGATCGTTCCGAGCAGCATTCCACGCTTCAAAACGGGATTCCCATGAGTCACTCGACGCATGGGAATCTGTTCGATTTCCTCCTCACCCCTCGTTCGCCAACTCCAAGGAATATCGACCGAGGTAGAAAAGGTACCCTGGCATGTTGAAGCAATCGATAACTGCTCTATCTCATGCTTCCACTGCGTGATTTGGTCCCTAAGCCCAAGGATTTTCTGATTCAATTCAACAATCGGTTGTACCAAGGACGGATCCTGCGTACTACGAGTTTCCCATTGACTCTTGCGTACAAGACAAAACGAAAGCTCACCTTGAAGACGCAGCAACTCATCGTTTAGCTCAAAAGAATTCGCGAGAGCAACCCTGTCTCCTGGAGCAACGACAGCTCCGTCCGGTAGCAACTCGACAAGCGTTGCGTCGCGAGGCAAATAGACGGGTACTACCCCTTCAGGTTCGACGATAGCTCGCGCGACAAAATACTCATTCGAACGCCAAAAAAAGAGTCCATAAGCCGCAAAGCTCCAGAACAGTAGCAGAAACAACACGGCTAGCCAGCGAACTTTTGAGAGTTTGAAACTGGATGCGTTTTGACGAAAAACACCGACGTACGAGACCGATGTTTGGAGCAGAAAAAACAACAGCAACAGCAATGGCAGTCCCGACGCAATCACTCTCATCTTTCCGTCAACAAACCATGCATAGATTCCCAGCAAAAGACTTCCGACGAGAAACCAGCGATAACACAAAGAAAGGAAATAGTAGAAGCTATAGGCACAATGCGAAAACAACGAACGACTCGGAGCAGCATCGTTCTTGAAGATCCATCGATACCACAAATGGTTCCAGCTACTTCGCGCGCGATCCATCAAATTGACAATTCCCAACATGTCAGCGACCGCGAAGTATCCATCGTAACGCAATAAAGGGTTTGCATTGAACAACACGGTTGAGATCGAACATGCCAACATGATCTGAACCGAACTGATCCTGATCCAGAGAGAGTCGCTGGAAAGCCATACGATCCCGGCGAGGGTGGCAACGATCATCTCGACGTAGATACCAGCAGCCGCAATCGCTATTCGGGACCATTTCCCTTTCACGCGCCAGGAATCCGTCATGTCGCAATAGAGACAGGGGATACCCAGAAAAAAAAACAACCCTACTTCTCGACAAATGACTCCAAATCGATAGCCAGCTAGGGCATGACCAATTTCATGTAGCACTTTGATAAAAAACAGGATACAACCGATCACGGCAACTTGCGAAAATGACATATTGGTTGCCAAATGAAAATCGCGCGTCAGCACAGCAGCATTTGGGATTAGATTGCTAATTACACCTAGCGAAAAGAAAATCACAATCAGCAAGAAAGGCCACGAGAAAAGCCAGATGGCAATTGGACCGATCAAGCTAATGAAAGGTGATGGATCGCAAACTGGGACTTTGAAGCCCAAGACCGAATTTTGATTTCGCAAACGGAACCCTTCTGCGTTTCGCAGAAAATTGGACTTGGCCCAATGATTTGCGACGAGCAAGCCGGCTTGATCCATCCTTTGCACCAGGCCGCTAACGAAAGGTATTGATTCTGTCGATGCATACGATGGCAATACCATCGCGATGATGTCCTGAACACTCTTTCTGCCATCGAGTAGCATAGCAATCTTGCGTTCTACTTCATTCAGGTAATAGTACTCTGTCTGTACAGGATCGAAAACGACCCATTGGCCAGGGCCGGCAATGGTATCTCGTTCAACCCACTCGAGATCGGTCCTGAGACGAAAAGGGATGATGCTGCCTAACGATCGATAGGATGCTGTTTCTGAGACCAATTACTCGACCGCAATCCTTACTTGAATGGCCATACCTGGGCGAAACGCTTGATGGCTGTTTTCTAGATCGACAAAGACTTTGACCTGCCGATTTACGGGATTCTCGGTGGGACTAACAAAGGAGACGGTTGCTTTCACTGCCGGCGCCTTGGAATCAGCGACGGTTACTTCCGCTTGGCTTCCTCTTTCAACACTTGCGGCTTGAGCGGATTCCAACAACCCTTCGATGCGGAGTTTCTTGATGGAGATTATCTCGACAAGCTTATCGCTTGGCTCGGCCCACTCCCCTACATTCTTAAAGACATCGACTACAACCGCCTCCTCCGAGGCAGTGATCGTATGTCTTTCAACGGCTCTTTTCGCTTGAGCCAGTTCGACCACGATGGAGTCGCGATTCAAGCGATTCAATTGCATGTCGACTTCAGCACGTTCGATTTCTAACGCTGCTCTTTCAGCCAAAAGGCGATATCGATCCACTTCGTTCGGCGGATAGGTGTCAGTTGCAAGTTCATTGGCGCGCAACGTTCTAGACAATTCTTGGTTTGCGACCTCCGCCGATTTTTTTGCAAAAAGCAAGTCTACTTTTCTGTCTGATTTCAAGGTCGCAATCTGCAATGATAGCTCCGCTCGCGTTACCTGCATTTCCGCTTCATCGCAGCGGATTTTTGCGATGGGAGTTCCCGGTCCACAAGTATCTCCTTCTCGGACTTGAAGCCGTTCGATAATCCCTTGCACGCCGGCCGCGACAGAAATGGAGTTCGGGGCCTTGACCAATGGATTCTTTAGTTCGATCCAATTATTGTTCGTTCCATTGTTCTCCGATATGCCAGAGAGCGCTTTCGATTGGGCAAACGTAAAGTTCCATGACAAACCCCAAAAGAATACAGCAACGAACCATAGGTGAGAACCACAACGTTTGTACGAACTCCAAAGACACATCGCTGATGAGTTCAGATGTTTTATCATGCCGATCAAATTCTCCTTAAAGTGTCCAAAATCGCCTCTGGAGCGACCGGATCAAGGGACGGGTCCAGATGTACCATCTTCTTGCCTGCCCGCAGGGAATATACACATGAACGGAACTTCCCGGTCGTAGATTGGACTGCTGCAATTTCGTCGAGTAGGTTGCGACTAGCACAGGTCGATCCTGGGATGGACGCAAGGTTGAAGCGAAATGCAGAAGAGTGCCATGAAAGTTTTCGTCGGTGCCTCCTGTCGACCGGACCATGTCGAATTCTAACTTCTTCAACTCATCCACGGGAGGCAAAACACCAATATCTTCATCTGCGATGTTCGCCTCGACAATCCATGGGCCAGACGTATCCACCACTCGAACGATCGCATCCCCTCGACGAACAGGAACCACACTTTGATCCAAGGCTAGACTTGTAGTGATCACTGTACCATCAATCTGACTTACCAATTGAAGTCTCTCTTTCTCTAGGTGAGCCAAGTCGATCCTTTCACGCAGGTTCACTTTCATTTGCTCCAATTCCAATATTTCGCCGGCGAGCCGTCCGGCTGTTATCGATGTTTCATTGGAGGTCTCGGTACTAAGTTGAGCGAGCAGCAGGTTGAGCCCATTCTTCTTCTCATCCGACAGAAGCAACTCATGCTGAAGTTGCTGCAAATGTGCATCCAAAGTCGGGCTTTGAATTTCCACCAGCTTTTCACCTGCTCGGACCTGATCACCGTCTTGTACGTACCACTCTTTAACAAAACCATCCACGGGAACGAACAGAACTTGATGCCGTTGAGGTTGCAAAGTCCCCTCCGCTTCGACATAAAGTTCCGTGGATGTTCCCGCAGCAATAGCTATGCCCAATAGTCCTGCCATGAGAAGGCAGAGCATCCAATTCTGATGGATCCACGATGCTCTCTTTAGACGACTCGAATACCGTCGTGCACTCTCGATCACCGGGAGCAACCAACTTATGCTCTCAACCGAATTTTCATAAGCAGCTCGATTGTTCCATTCGAGAACAACGGTATCCTTGGAATCTAATAAATCTACGATTTGCACCGCGGATAACTGGCGGTCCGTTTGAAATTGCGATACTGCTGAAAGCTTCTCTGATGCGTTTGGCGCGTGCAAATACTCCAACGCCAGTTTTTCATACTGCAATTGCACCCCACCTTTGGAAAATTCGACCGAGTTGCTGATTGCGATGCATCGATAGCCTTCGTCTCGATTTCGCTGCAAAAGCACGGCACGATCCGATTGAGTTACACTCTGTAACGCAGAAATCCAAAGAGCGTCGTTTACTTGAACGCATGGAGAGCGTCGCAACCGGGCGATCGATTGGTGCCACTCCTCCAGCAATCCTCGTATGCGAGCGGTTGTTGATTGATGGTAATAGCTTTCCGCGATCTCCAGGAACCCCTCAAGAACCGATTCCGTTGAAGCCTCTGCGAGGGGTGGAACATCCCAAAAAAACAGAATGCGATTTGCTTTCGGATCGGTTTTGCTGAGCGACCAACCTCGCCATGCTCCAGCGTTATCGCTCGAATTTCCAGACCGTCCTTTGGAGAGAAAGGTGGAGTCACTACCCCAATGGGGTAACACGTCCCTATGCAACTGCTGCTCGATCAAATGACTGCTAAAGCCGCTCAAGTAGCGACACTGAATTGCCCATTGGTCGCGCGAAACAGGGACGACCGTGCAGCCATAGCTTGCATTCAACAAAGGTCCCAGTTGCCCAAACCATGCCGCATAGAACTCTGTAGGGGGGCAGCTAGAAGTTGCGATAGCATCCAACGAAGCCAAGATTCGATCTATTGTGGGGGTGGAGATCGCGTTGTCCATTTTATGCAGTTTGCCCTAACGGTTCTTCTACCTCAATTTCAGTGATCTACATATTGAACGAATGATCGATCGTATCGGTACAAGCCGAATAACACAATGGTTTTGGCATTCCCATTTGTTCACCCTTCGCGGTTTGGAGTAATTCTAAAATGACCGTACTTCATAAGAGGGTGGTTGCTTCTTTTGTCATGGTGTTTTTGAATGGATGTGCCCTTCATCGAAATGTTGACTTTAGCCCTGAAGATTGCCAACAGTCCGATATGCAACCAAGTTGTGGTCCCACGCAACTCCGGCTTTCTCAGTCTAACGAGTATAACTGCTGTTTCGAAAACGGAATCGAATCCGCTCAGACATTCTCGCCGCTCGACATAGATGTTACCAATCTTTCCGCGGACCAAATCCAGCCGATGACACTCGAGGAAGCGGTACAGATTGCGTTAGGCAACTCGAGAGTTATACGAGACTTAGGTGGAACTATCCTGCGAGCCCCGCAAGTATCACCCACTCGCAATGATCCTGCGATTGTATTCTCCGATGCGAGATTTGGTGAAGAAGCAGCCTTGTCGGAGTTCGATGCCATCTTTAGCTCTTCCCTGTTCTTCGAAAAGAATGACCGAAGATTGAACAATCGATTCTTCGGGAATCAAGGCTTTTTCGAGCAAGATCTGCACAATTACACGATTGGACTGAGCAAACGCTCCGCCGCTGGTACTCAGATGAGTATTCGAGGGCTCACCACTTACGACAACAACAATCAACTTTCGAATGCGATCGGCCCAACGTCTTGGGAGCAGCATGCGGAAACAGAAGTTCGCCATCCATTGAAACTCGGTGGCGGTACGCAGTTCAATCGTATCGCAGGTCCTGGCGCACGCCCGGGACAAATCAACGGTGTACTGATCGCCCGCGTCAGAACGGATATTAGCCTTACCGACTTCGAACGATCGATACGAGATTTTGTTGCCGATGTTGAAAACGCCTATTGGGATCTTTATTATTCATATCGTGACCTCGAAGCTCGTATTGATGCTCGTGACATCGCGTTAGTTACCGCGAAGAAGCTCGAACGTCAATCAGCAACCCAAGGCTCGGGAGATGCTGCGCAAGCGTTGGAGCAGTATTATCGCTTTGAGGTGGATCTAGTCGATGCCGTCACTGGCAGAACGATCGACGGAACAAGAACAAACAACGGCAGTTCAGCAGGCTCGTTTCGTGGGTCGGGGGGAGTACGCGTCGCGGAACGCAGACTACGATTGATGCTGGGACTGGCTATTAACGATGGCAATATCATTCAGCCAATCGACGAACCATCGCTGGCACCGTTGCTTCCTGACTGGAGCCAATCCTGCGCCGAGGCACTCACCCAAAGGGAAGAAATTCGCAGGCAAAAATGGGTTGTGAAACAACGAGAACTTGAATTGATCGCCAACCGCCACTTTTTGCAACCGCAGCTTGACTTGATCGGTCGCTATCGATTCCGTGGATTCGGCAATGAGTGGTTCAACAATAGTCAGGTCAGCGATGCTACGAGCAATCTGCTCGGTGGCGATTATCAGGAATGGCAAGCAGGAGTGGAATACAATATACCAGTTGGGCTAAGAAAAGGTCATGCGGCGGTGCGCAACTCGCAACTCGCTCTCCATCGCGAAGTGCAATTGCTCCAGGAACAAGAGAGGAATGTTGTCTTCGGTCTCAGTAACGCTATGAACGAAATGAGAAGATCCTATGATTCTATGGAGCTTCATCAACGGAGGCTGAACGAAATCGTCCGACAGCTTCAGAGCTTGCAAGCAAAATCGGAGGCCGGTCAAGATCCAGCCTTGGACGTCCTATTGGAAACCCATCGCAGGCTATTGGATGCTAGATTAAGGTACCACCAATCTCGGATTGAGTACGCTCTAGCCCTTCGAAACGTCCACTTTGAAAAGGGGACTCTACTTAACTACTGCAACGTCTCGCTTCATGAATCCATTTCGGATTCCCAAGCCTACTCCGATGCAACGGATCGCGGGAATAGCCGCGGCAAAGCCTGGTGATGATTGCTCGGACCTAAAGTATTTCTCGCTTTCGACTTACATAATCCCAGAGAACAAATCGATCCAAATCGTTTCCCGAAGTGAAAAACACGCGCCCCTTCGATTGTTCCGCCAAGCGATGCGCGAATCGAATGTCTTCTTCTGATTGCGACCAACTAGGGACCAGGAATAAATTGATCGTGATTCCGTCGCGTGTGCATAACATCGCTTCTCGCATGGTTTCTAATTCCGTTCTCGGATCCGGAGGGTAAAGCAGATAGAGCATCTCTCCCTCGAAGTGCGCCGTTGGAAGCCCGTCCGTTATCAAAACGATTTGTTTGTTGACCGTATCGATCGTTGCTAAATTCTGCCTCGCTATCCGCAAGGAATGCTGGATATTGGTAAAGTGAGGTGGCACCTCAGACTCGCTCACGCGTGGATCGCTCATGTCAGCTTTTAGCCGGACAACCGGATTGTGTATGGTGACGGGCTTTGGCATCAAGTCAATGATTTCGCCTGGTTTGGCTAGTTTCGCAAAAGAATACATCTCGACGAATCGAAGAAAATCACCTGGATACTCGCTCGATATCAATCCTTGAAGTGCCAACGCCATTCGCTTGACGTTCATGTACTGGCCGTCGTAACGCATGGAACCGCTCATGTCCATGATGACCACCGTACCGCACTTCGGATTATTGCGAGTGCGAAAGACTTCCATGTCCTCGTTTCGTAATCGGATCGGACGCTCTTCGGGACGTTTTAGAAGTGCATTGATAATCGACTGAGTCGCATCGAGATTGCTAACCGAGTCGCCGAATTCATAGGCTTTGGTGGATGGCAACTCCACACTACCATCGCCGGTAATTCTTCCTTGATGACGTCCAGAGCGAGAAGCCTTCAGGTCCGAAAAGATTCGCTCCAGCAAT
>Ga0164293_10006166_pt1 | contig 10215 bp, 9 predicted proteins | sample GEODES118metaG_FD_111487 | JGI IMG/M metagenome (GOLD analysis project Ga0164293, IMG submission 111487) | Eutrophic lake water microbial communities from Lake Mendota, Wisconsin, USA - GEODES118 metaG | ecosystem: Environmental > Aquatic > Freshwater > Lake | place: USA: Lake Mendota, Wisconsin...
CAGATCCCCCAAAAAAGTCGTTGCCGGCAGCAGCGTGATGCCATCCTTCGCCAACTCATCCGCGATCCCCCCAAATAACGTCTCCGCATTCCGCTGCTTCAATCGCGCCATCATCAAAAGCGTCCGCATGTCCGGCCGCAAATCGAACAGATTCTTCGGCGCGATCTGCCCCACCATCACCGCCTGCGTCACCCCCTGCGCCTTGAAAAACTGGATCATCTTGCCCAACTGCCCCACCCGAAACCACCCCACCGCATCCATCTTCTCCGTCAACTCCGGCTTCGTCTCATTCTCAAACGCCGCCGCCACCAGCCGCTTCACCCCCACCCGCCGCGCCGCCGCCGCAAACGTCTCCGGGTAAATCCCATTGCCCGCGATCAGGCCAATGCACTCCATGGAAGGCGCCACATCCATCATGCCACCGTAAACCGCGGATTTTGCCCCATGAACGCCTTCGGATTCTCCCACACCACCCGCTCCACCGCCGCCGCATCCCACCCCCGCTGCACCATCGCCCGCATCGTCTTCGGCACCGCCAAAGGATCACTCACCCCCCAGTCACACGCACTGTTCATCCAGATCCGCTCCGCCTGCCGCTGCTCAAGCATATCGATCGCCCGGTGCGGCGTGCACTTGCTCTCCGGATACAGCGTGATCCCCGCCCAAAAGCCCGCATCCAGCACATGATCGATCGTGTGCTCCTCCACATGATCAATGATCACCCGCCCCGGATCGATCCCCGAAAACCCCTTCAACGCATCCACAATCAACCGAGTCCCCTTCAGCTTGTCCTCCAAATGCGGCGTGTGCACCAGCACCAACTGCCCATGATCCTGCGCCACCTGCAAGTGCCGCTCAAAAATCGCCAACTCATTCCGGCTGTTCTTGTTCAGCCCGATCTCCCCAATCCCCAGCACCCCCGGCTTCTGCAAAAACTCCGGGATCAGCCCGATCACCTCCTCCGCCAGCTTCAAATCCTCCGCCTCCTTCGGATTGATGCACAACCAGCAATAATGCTCGATCCCAAACTTCGCCGCCCGCTTCGGCTCATACTCCGTAATCTGCCGGAAGTAATCGTAAAACCCCTGCGCTGACGCCCGATCGAACCCAGCCCAAAAAGCCGGTTCACAAATCGCCACGCACCCCGCCATCGCCATCCGCTCATAATCATCCGTCGTCCGGCTGACCATATGTCCATGTGGTTCAATGTACCTCATATCAAATCTCCCCTCTCAAATTCAAATCGCCACGGCCCCCACCGCCCCTTGAACCGTCGCCCGCTCAATCGGCTCCGTCGTCAGATCACTGAACCGCAACAACACCTCCCGCGCCCGTCCCGGATCCGCCCCATCCAAACACCCAATCGCCTCCTTCAGAGCCTTCACCCGAAAATCCCCCTCCTGCCCCGCCCGCTGCACACGATCCAAAAAAGCCGCGAGATCGATCAACTTCGACCTCGCGTCCATGAAACCCAAATCCACCAGATTCACCGGCTGCGGAGACTGCCATGACAACGACATCCCCAACGCTACCCCTCCCACCCCACCTCTCAACCCCAAAAAACAGCGCTGCTCTAATCCAGGGCACCGTGATCATGATCACGCCCTTCCCCATCCACCATGTCCAACGCCCGCACCCGCCGCCGATCCCGCTCCGTCTGCACCGCCGACCGCAACTTCTCCCGCACCGCCTCCACATCCGCAATCGCCCGCAGCGCCACCGTCGGCGAACTCGCATCAGACGTCATCATCGTGATGTTCCCCAACCCGAAAATCCGCAGCATCAGCGGCTGATCCATCCCGTAATCCCTCACCCGAAACAGCTCCAGCTCATCCAGCTTCCGATTCAAAATCCCGCTCCGCGTCTTAAAACGCTGCGTCGTCAACTCATACTCCGTCGTCTTCGTCATCCACCACCGCACCCCCCACATCCCCACCGGCACCACCAAACCCACCAGCCCCGCCCCCGCCGTAAACACCCCCGCCACCACGATCCCCACCGCCAGCACCACACAGAACAGATAATACCAAAAATGCACCCACTGGGAGGAATGCCCCTTCCAAAGCACAGTCTCAGCCCCGCCAGACGAAACAGATGTATCTTCGATAGCCATAGCCCCACCCTAATCACATTCCCCTCCCCGATCAACCCCGCGCATTCCTCAATCCGCATTCCCCAATCCGCATTCCGCAATCCACAACTCCTCATTGCAATCCGCCTCCCCCACGCTTTATCATCCACTCCGGTTCCGGCATCTGGAATCACTCACACAACTCGCATGAAGATCGCTTTGGACGTCATGGGTGGCGATTACGCCCCAGCCAACCCCATCGGAGGGGTCAAGCTCGCGCTCGCTGAGCTGACTGACATCGAAAAAATCTACCTCGTCGGCCAGGAAGACCGCATCCAGGCCGAACTCAAATCCCAGGGCATCTCCAGCCCCAAACTCGAAATCGTCCACGCCAGCCAGGTCGTCGACATGGCCGACTCCGGCCTCGACGCCGTCCGCAAAAAGAAAGACAGCTCCATCTCCCGCGCCGTCGACCTCGTCAAAGAACACAGAGCCGACGCCGTCGTCAGCGCCGGCCACACCGGCGCCGCCGTCACCGCCTCCCTCATCAAACTCCGCACCCTCGCCCACGTCGAGCGCCCTGCCATCGCCTCCATGATGCCCTCGCTCACCCGCCACTGGGTCCTCATCGACGCCGGAGCCAACCCCGATAGTGAGCCCTTCCACCTCCTCCAAAACGCCATCATGGGCGCCGCCTACGCCCGCCACGTCCTCCGCCGCCCCAACCCCACCATCGGCCTCATGTCCAACGGCACCGAAGAGGACAAAGGCAACGCCCTCATCAAAGAAACCAGCAAACTCCTGCGCAAAACCAGCAGCCTCCACTTCATCGGCAACATCGAAGGCCACGACCTCTGGAACGAACCCCCGGACGTCGTCGTCACCGACGGCTTCACCGGCAATGTCCTCCTCAAAACCGCCGAAGCCCTCGCCCACGCCATCTTCAAAATGGTCAAACGCGAAATCATGAGCTCCACCCGCACCAAAATCGGTGGCATCCTCGCCAAACCCGCCTTCAAAGCCGTCGACAAACAAACCAATGCCGACGAATCCGGCGGCATGCCCCTCCTCGGCCTCAACGGCATCACCATCATCGCCCACGGCGGCGCCTCCGCCTACGCCATGAAAAACGCCATCCGCATGGCCTGCGAAACCATTTCCCACGGCGTCACCCCGCACATCGAAGCTGCCGTCGCCGAATACTCCGCCACCCATCATGTCCACGTCTAATCCCGCTTTGCAGCCCCTCTGCACCTCCAGCATCATCGGCACCGGCAGCTACCTCCCGGAAAAAGTCCTCACCAACGACGACCTCTCCAAAATCGTCGACACCTCCGACGAATGGATCACCACCCGCACCGGCATCAAAGAACGCCACATCGCCGCTGACGACCAGGCCACCAGCGACCTCGCCGCCGAAGCCGCCCGCCGCGCCATGACCGCCGCCGGGGTCACTCCCGAAGAGATCGACCTCATCGTCGTTGCCACGGTCACCCCGGACATGTTCTTCCCCTCCACCGCCTGCTTCGTCCAACGCAAAATCGGCGCCACCAATGCCGTCTGCTTCGACATCAGCGCCGCCTGCTCCGGCTTCCTCTACGCCCTCCAAGTTGCCCGCCACTTCCTCAACGCCGGCTCCCGCACCACCGCCCTCGTCATCGGCGCCGAAAAATTGTCCTCCCTCGTCAACTGGGAAGACCGCAACACCTGCGTCCTCTTCGGCGATGGCGCCGGCGCCGTTGTCATCCGCGCCGTCGATGCCGACACCGACGCCCCCGGCCGCGTCCTCTCCACCGTCATGGGCAGCGACGGCAATCTCAGCGACCTACTAAAAGTCCCTGGAGGCGGCAGCGCCCTCCCCATCACTCCCGAAAACGCCGCCTCCCGCCCCAACACCATCCACATGGAAGGCCGTGAAACCTTCAAACACGCCGTCACCCGCATGTGTCAGGCCAGCGAGCAAGCCCTCGAAATGGCAGGCCTCACTAAAGCAGACATCGCCATGGTCATCCCGCACCAAGCCAACGCCCGCATCATCACCGCCATCGCCGACCGCCTCGGCCTCCCCGAAGAAAAAACCTTCGTCAACGTCGACAAATACGGCAACACCTCCGCCGCCACCATCCCCGTCGCCCTCGACGAAGCCCACCGCCAGGGCCGCATCAAACGCGGCGACATCGTCCTCCTCGTCGCCTTCGGCGGCGGCTTCACCTGGGCCAGCTCCGTCCTCCGCTGGTAAACCCACGCCCACACTCAACCAACCACCCCAGCGGTCGCATCTCCAACAGATTACTTTCGCTGCATAACTTAGCCAGCAAATCCCTCAGATTGCTCAAAATAAGCCTTTTACACCGATTGCTTTCGAGCCCTTTTTGCGGCATAATAACGCCACAATGGCGCGCCCAAGCAAAATCAGTTCTCGTGACATCGCCGTCCACCTCATGGCACGTGGCCCCGTATCCGCATCGGACATGGCTGCCTCGCTTCGTGTCAATCGCTCCACCATCACCCGCACCCTGGCTGATTTAGGCAACCAGGTCACCTCTCTCGGTGCCACTCGCCGCACCCGATACGCTCTTCGCCGCAAAATCCGCAATCTCTCCCCGGAGTGGCCCGTCTACCGCATCGACCCCAGCGGCCAAGCCCACCTTTGGTCCATCCTAACCGTTTTCCACGGCGCTTGGCACCTCAGTTGGCCCGCCCAAGCCCCCGCCTGGACTCCTCTGATCTCCGACCCAGACGGCCTATGTCAGGGCTTCCCCTTCTTCCTAAGCGACATCCGCCCCCAGGGATTTCTTGGCCGAGCCATCGCTCGGCGACTTTCCACCAGCCACCTCCTGCCGGACAATCCAACTCATTGGAGCGATGACGACACCCTACTTTTCCTCGCCACCGCCGGCACCGACCTGCCTGGAGACCTTGTCATTGGAGACGATTGCTTGCGCCGAGCCCTCGACCTCCTTGTGAATCCCTCACAAACCAACCTCGTCTCCCCAGGCCAGGAAGCCCAAGCCTACCCAGGCATCGCTGCTCTCGCTGGCACAAACCCGCCTCCCGGCTCCTCGGCAGGTGGCGAGCAACCGAAGTTCACAGCCATCCTGCAAACCCCCGAACATCGCCAACTCCTCGTCAAATTCTCCCCACCCCTCTCCCAGCAAATCGGCCGCCGCTGGGCTGACCTGCTCGTCATGGAGTTCCATGCACTCACCGTCCTCTCCGAAATCGGCCTGACCGCACCCGGTCACCGCATCATCGACGCTGATGACCGCCGTTACCTCGAAGCCCCCCGCTTCGATCGCACCCCGCTAGGAGGACGCCAAGGCATCGTGTCGCTTAATGCCCTCCACGCCGCTACCATCGACTCGCCCTTTCGCAATTGGATCGAAAGCGCGGTTTACCTGCGCCAGGCGAGCCTCATCGAAGACGCCACCATCCACCACATCCAGTGCCTCCACGCCTTCGGTGAACTCATCGGCAACACCGACATGCACGCCGGCAACCTCGCCTTCCGCTTCACCGACCAACTCCCTTTCCAACTCGCACCCGCCTACGACATGCTCCCCATGTTCTGGGCCCCTGGCCCCCAAGGTGAACTCATCAACCGCCCATTCCAACCAACACCACCCATTCCTTCTCAAATCAACGCCTGGCGTCAAATGCTCAGCCCCGCCCGCGAGTTCTGGAGCCGCTGCCTCAATGACGAAAGACTCTCCCCAGACGCCCTCATCAAAGCCCGCGAAGCCGATACCACCCTCGCTCACTTGGCCGCACGTTTCGGCTGATTATCGTTCCCAGCATTCGCCCAGCTTACCCCGCAACTTTCGCATCCCCGAACCCCCAAGGTTGCGCACCGCTCTCGATGTAATACCCTCCCCCAATGCCTCCCGAAAACAAACGCCCCTTCAACCGCCCCCGCCCCGGCGCCCCCCGCCCCCCTCGTCCCGGCAGCAGCGCCTCACCCTCCCGCCCCGCCTACGCCCCCCGCCAGCGCACCTCCGCCCCACCGCCCATCGGCAGCGAAGACTGGCCCACCCCCTGGGCCCAACTCAAATACATCACCTTCAACCCCGCCATCTTCCCCAACATGGTCGGCGCGACCTCCCCGGACGCCAACGCCGGAGATCTCGTCAATGTCTACGCCAAAACCGGCGAACCCTTCGGCGCCGGCTTCCTCAACCCCCGCGCCAAAGTCCCCCTCCGCGTCCTCTACCATGGCCGCTCCCACTTCACCGAAGCCGATCTCGACGCCTCCCTCCTCGCCGCCATCCGCCTCCGCCGCGACCTTCTCAAACTCGGCGCCACCGGCCAGGCCTACCGCGTCGTCCACTCCGACGCCGACTCCCTCAGCGGCCTCATCGTCGACCGCTACGCCGATACCCTTTCCATCGACGTCACCAACCTCGGCATCTGGCGCCGCCTCAGCCGCTGGCTCCCCCTGATGCACGCCGAACTCGGCACCAAACACCACATCATCCATGTCGACCCCGACATCGGCCTCATGGAAAACATCCGCCTCGCCGATGTCCCCGAAGCCAACGACCCCGCCCCCTCATTCGTCCGCTTCACCGAAAACGGCATCCGCTACGGCGTCGACTTCTCAACTGGACACAAAACCGGTTTCTTCTGCGATCAACGCGACAACCGCCACCGCCTCGGCCAGTGGGCCCAAGGCCGCGTCCTCGACCTCTGCTGCTACACCGGCGGCTTCTCCCTCTCCGCCAAACTCAAAGCCGGCTGCGATGACGTCACCGGCGTCGACCTCGACGAAAAGGCCATCGCTCAGGCCAAACAAAACGCCAACTACAACCAGACCCGCATCAACTTCATCCATTCGGACGCCTTCACCTGGCTCCGCCAAATGATCAAAAATGGCGAGCAATGGGACACCGTCGTTCTCGACCCCCCCAAACTCATCCACCGCCGCGACGCCCAGGAGGAAGGCATCTTCAAATACCGCGACCTCAACGCCCTCGCCCTTCAAGTCGTCAAACCCGGCGGCCTCTTTGTCACCTTCTCCTGCTCCGGCCTCATCAACACCGAAGACTTCGAAGAACTCGTCATCGGCACCGCCCACCGCCACAGCAAAAAACTCCAGGTCCTCGACCGCACCGGACCCGGCGCCGACCACCCCGTCATGTCCAACTGCCCCGAAAGCCGCTACCTGAAGGCCCTCTGGACCCGCGTCATCTGATCTCACCCTCATCCAGGTTCCTCTCCCGCGCGTTTCTTCCACGGAACCCCTCACCTCTCGCTCCACGACTCCCCACCATTCATGCCTGCAAACTACTGGCCCTGGATCGGCTTCAACGTCTTTGTCCTCATCATGTTGGCGCTCGACCTCGGCGTCTTCAATCGCAAAAGCCACGTCATCTCCGTCAAAGAGTCCATCTCCTGGACCCTCGTCTGGATCGCCCTCGCCCTCACCTTCAATCTCGGTATCGGCCACTTCATGGGCAATGACAAAGCCCTCGAATTCCTCACCGGCTACGTCATCGAGAAATCCCTCAGCATCGATAACATCTTCGTCATCGCCCTCCTCTTCTCCTACTTCTCCGTCCCGCCCCGCTACCAGCACAAAGTCCTCTTCTGGGGCATCCTCGGCGCCCTCGTCATGCGCGCCTCCATGATCGCGGTCGGCGCCAAACTCATCGCCGAGTTCGCCTGGATCATCTACGTCTTCGGCGCCTTCCTCATCCTCACCGGCATCAAAATGATCGCCAAACAGGAAACCGATATCCACCCGGAGCAAACCCTCGTCGTCCGCCTCTTCCGCCGCTTCATCCCCGTCACCCGGGACTACCACGAAGGCCACTTCTTCGTCCGCCAGCAGGGTGCCATCATGGCCACCCCCCTCTTCATCGCCCTCCTCGTCGTCGAATTCACCGACCTCATCTTCGCCGTCGACTCCATCCCCGCCATCTTCGCTGTCACCCGGGACCCCTTCATCGTCTACACCTCCAACGTCTTCGCCATCCTCGGCCTCCGCTCCCTCTACTTCGCCCTCGCAGGTGTCCTCGACAAATTCCACTACCTCAAGTTCGGCCTCGGCCTCGTCCTCACCTTCGTCGGCATCAAAATGCTCCTCGGCCACACCCCCTGGCGCATCGACACCCACATCTCACTGGCCGTCATCGTCTTAATCCTCACCGGCTCCGTCATCGCCTCCCTCATCTGGCCCAAAAAATAGCTTTATCTCTTTCGCTTACCTGTCTATTCCCATTCAGATGGCCCGCTCACTGCTCCATTAAGCTCGCCTTCTCGCCAGCCCCGACTCCAAAACGCCATGCTCAAGAAAATCACCCTCACCCAGTGGATCATCCTCTCGATGATCCTCGGTGTCATCATCGGCGCCCTGTTTCCGGAAGAGTCTCAGCACCTCAAGGTCGTCTCCAATATCTTCCTTAGACTCATCAAATGCATCCTCGTCCCCCTCGTCTTCGCCACCCTTGTCGTCGGTATCGCCGGCCATGCGGACGACCTCAAGGCAGTTGGCCGCCTCGCCGTCAAATCCATCATCTACTTTGAAATCGTCACCACCCTGGCACTCGTCATCGGACTCGTCGCCGTCAACCTGACCGAGCCGGGCGTCGGCGTCAGCCTCCCTCCGCCTGACCCTTCCATGGTCAAACCTCCATCGGAGAAAATCACTCTATCCAGCGTCATCGAACATGCCGTCCCTCGCAGCTTTTTCGAGGCAGCCGCCGCCAATGATGTCCTTCAAATCGTCTGCTTCGCGGTCCTGTTCGCCATCGCCCTCGCCCAAACCCAAGGCAGCCACCGCACCACCATGCTCGGCTTCTGCGAATCCCTCACCGAGGTCATGTTCAAGTTTGTCGGCCTCGTCATGAAATTCGCCCCCTTTGGCATCGGCGCCGCCATGGCCTATACCGTCGGTCACAGCGGCCTCGGCGTCCTCCTCAACCTCGGCAAACTCATCCTCACCCTCTACGGCGCCCTCATCGTCTTCTGCCTCGTCGTCCTCCTCCCCATCGCTCTCTGGGCGCGCATCCCCATCAAACGCTTCATCAACGCCGTTCGCGAACCCGCCATCCTCGCCTTCACCACCACCTCCTCCGACGCCGCCCTCCCCGACGCCATGCAGCGCTTGATCGCCTTCGGTGTCCCCAAACGCATCGTCTCCTTCGTCATGCCCATGGGCTACTCCTTCAATCTCGATGGCTCCACCCTCTACCTCGCCATTGCCTCCGTCTTCGTCGCCCAGGCCGCTGGCGTCGAACTCAGCATCGGCCAGCAAGTCGCCATCATGCTCACCCTCATGCTCACCAGCAAAGGCATGGCCGGCATCCCCCGCGCCTCCCAGGTCATCCTCGCCGGCACCCTCGTCACCTTCGGCCTCCCTCTCGAAGGCGTCGTCCTCATCATCGGCGTCGACGAACTCATGGACATGGCACGCACCACCATCAATCTCGTCGGCAATTGCCTCGCCACCGCCGTCGTCGCCCGCTGGGAAGGCGAACTCGTCATCCCACCCGAGGACGCCAACGCCTGACCTCAGCCAGCCGTCAACACGATGGCTCAACAACATCCAGTTTTGGCCGCCATGCCAAAGGTCTAGCCAAGGCCAGACCGGTTCTCGAAACCGTTGCGATCTATGAGCCTGCTCTCACACCTGGCTGCTTCTTGCCAAGGCCAAGCATAAAAATGATCGCCGCCGTGACCATCATGGAACAGCAGAGAAACCACAAACTGCCATCGTAACTGCCCGTCTTGTTGTAAACCCAGCCCATGACTTTAGGCCCCAAATAGCCGCCCAGGTTTCCAAACGAATTGATCAGGCCAATGCTCCCGGCGGCAGCCGCCTCCACGAGAAAGACGTTCGGCAACGACCAGAAGGCAGGCATGTAGCCCTTAAACCCGCCAAAGGCGATCATGAAGCAAATCACAGTGAACCCGAGGTTCCCGTTGCTAAATGGCAACATGCCCAGGGCCGCAGACCCAATCAGAAGTGGCACCACGGCGTGGTAACGACGCTCCTTGAAGTGATCAGAACTCCAGCCCGCCCCAAGCTGCGCCAAAAGCGCGACTGTCGGCGGCAGGATGATCAGCCAGGTGAGGTCATTCATGCTCAAACTGTACCAATCGTTCATGATCGACGGCATAAAATACTCAATGCCGTAACTGGC
>Ga0164293_10006167_pt1 | contig 10212 bp, 9 predicted proteins | sample GEODES118metaG_FD_111487 | JGI IMG/M metagenome (GOLD analysis project Ga0164293, IMG submission 111487) | Eutrophic lake water microbial communities from Lake Mendota, Wisconsin, USA - GEODES118 metaG | ecosystem: Environmental > Aquatic > Freshwater > Lake | place: USA: Lake Mendota, Wisconsin...
GCATCCAGATTGGGATTTTCTTGGGTCAGGTTCTGCCAGAACGCCCGCAGGGCCATTTCCGGACTTTCGGCGTGGATGGTGGCCATAAAGTTCGAGTGTCCCGTGGTCATCAAACGGTAAATGCTTTTGGCGTTGGTGACGGAAATCTCCCCACAAATAATCACATCCGGCGTCATCCGCACCACAGCATCCAAAACGTGGGAATAACCGATTTTGTTGGACCCCGCGGTTCGGGACACCACCAGATGTACGCGGTTTTGGTGTTTGACAATGACCTCGCGGGTGTCCTCCACCGTAATGATGCGGCGGTCCAGCGGAATATATTCCACCAAGGCATTCAGAAAGGTTGTTTTTCCGGTGGCGGTGGCCCCTGAAATCAAAACGGCCTCCCCCTGTTGCACCGCGCCCACCAGATCCTCGTAGGCAAAGCCGCTGTAGCGGTGTTTTTCGTGGGTGTGTTCCTGTTTGGTTTCCTCGATGGTCTTTTCCCCTGGGCGCAGGTTAAAATCGTCCAGCCGGTATTTTTTGTTGGGATCAAAACGACGAATACACAGGGCAATGCCTTGGGTATCGGAGAGATCATAACGCACGTTGGGGCCCACCACGGCCTGAAACCGGTGCCCCCCAGGCAGGGTGGCGGAAAGAATGGGAATGCCATCCAGATCAAAGGTCTGATCCGTCAAATTGGCCAAAATCCGGCAAACGGCCATAATCAGTTTAACGGTCACCTCCGGCGCTTCGTGCGGGCGCCAGATATCCCGAACGGCCTTAACGAAAATCATTCCGGGATTGTTGATGGCGATTTCTTCGGTTGTGGGATCGTCATACCATTTTTTTAAGGGGATCAGGGCATTGGTCAGCAACTCGTTGTCCAGAGCCGTTACGCTGAAACCTTCACTCATAAACCTTGCCTCTTAAACATTATGGTTCTTGTTACGGTGCTGCACCCCCAGGAACAGGCGCTATTTGGGACTGTTCCCCCCCAGGCGGTGGGCCAAAACTGAATTGCCCCGCATCCTGACCTGGCATGGTGCCCCCAAAGCCCCCTGCGGCTTCGTTGGCCTGACCCGCCTGAGCAGAGGCCGCCAGAACCTCAGCCAAGCCGAGGGCGGCCGCTTCCCGATCGCCGGTTTGCAGGGCCTGAATCAGACCCTTGGCTTTGCTGATCAAATCGCCGCCCCCTGTGATGGGTTCCAGTTTTTGGGGATCCCGCATCACAATATCAGATGTGGGCATAATCACAAAGCGGGTTCCCGCAGGAATCCGTAAAATCGGCCGCAAATCGGCGTTGTTGATCACAAGATCTCTGGCAATTTCCAGCAAACTGCTGGTAAAGGCCCGCGCGGCCACTTCCCCTTTGGACACCTCTTCTGTGGAGAACGTCCCCAGAGTTCCGCCAAAATTGAGTCCTGTAAAGCTGCTCACCTCACTGTTATCATCCGTAAAAGCCAGCGTTGTGGCCGTGGCCAGCATACTCAGAAGCAAGGGTTCCCCATAGCGCTCGAAAAGACGACGATCCAAATCCCCACTTAAACCCCGACGCCCCATGACATCGGCGCTTTGATTGCCAACCTTAATGGCGGCCCCATCGGGGCGAATGATACGGGTCCAGACGACTTCGGCGCGGGATCCTGTGGGGCTGTTGCTGCCCCCCCCGTTGCTGCCAGCGCCTTGTCTGCCTGAGGATCCGCCCCCACCACCAAACTGGTAAATACCAACAGCCCGAGATCCCCCAGGAATCAGGACATTGCGCCCATCCGCCCCGAAAACGTTTTGTTCAATCACCGCCGTAATCCGACCAGAGGGGATATCCGTGCTGATATGATTTTCCAAAACCGCCGGAATATAGCGATCCGCGGTAATCATACGGCTGCGGTCCACGGGATAGGTGGATGTTACGGGTTCATCGCCTATACCGGCGTAATTTTTATCCTTGTTTCGCCACGTTCCATCGGGCGTGGGTAACAGTTGCAGGTTTTTCAAACCACTGGCCCGACGCTGGCTGAGCACCTGCTGCGCGTTGGCATAGCCCATGCTGGGGGCCTGCATTTCAGGTTCAGGAATGTCCATGGCCTGAGGTTCCGGCAAGGGGGGCAGCAGTTTTCCCGATCCCGTCAAATTCAAAATCAGCGGACTGTCTTTGCCCGAATGGGTCACAACAACCCCCGTGCGATAGGTTCTTTGTTCCATGGGACGAAACGATATTTCCATACGACAGCTTCGTTTTTCAGCGGTTAAGGACGTTTCTATCGTGCAGTCCCCTGCGATTTTAAAGGATTCGGGGTCCCCTGTAACCTCGATATTTTTGATGATCAGGGGGTCATCACCGTCGTTGCTGAGAACCGCCGGCAACGTTAGCAACTGACCAATTTCCATATCAGAAAAATCAAGATCCTTGGTTAAGGTTGATAGGGCCGCTGGCTTTGTGGGCTGAATCTTTTCCTTGTTTACGACGTCCAAGAGGTCGCGGATGGGGTCTTCACCTTTGGCTTGTTTTTGTGCGGCAGCGGCAGACTCTGCATCTTCTTGATTTTTCTTATCCCCACAAGCGCCAAGAGAGAGCATGAGGAGGCCAACAAGGCAAAGGATAACAGAGAAATCATAACGGCGCTGGCTCATAACAAGGTCTTTCTTTTTATGAATCATTTTTTATGAAAAGGCAAGGCAATTGTTGAACACTTTCCCTCCCCCTGACAGGGAGAGAGACAATAAGGAAAAATAAATGCACCCCTGTTGTCATGATTTATCCTTGGGTTCTTTAAAAACAATGCGCTCAGGATACATAACAAAGGCGTTGTTGGTGCTCAGGTTCAGGGTCAGGGTATCCCCCAACATCCCCTCGGTTTGCAGGGATGGTCCCACAGGGGCGCATCCTTCGGTGGCGGTGTCAATAAAGGTCAGATCATAGGTTACGGTTTTTCCCTGACGCTGCGCGGCAATCCTCAGCCCCCGATCACAAATGCTGTGCGTGGTCCCCACATCCCCAACAAACAGCAGGGCGTGATAGGATTCTTTTTCGGAAACAGCGGTCCCCAACGCTTTCATCATGGCATCGGCGGGGCCGGATGTGCTGAGGATGCTGACGCTGCGCCCGGGCTCTAAATTGGTCGATGGTAAATTGTCCACAGCCGGCAGAACCGAGGCCATGGGTCGGGAAAGGGAAAGATAAGCCATCTGAAGATCAAGAATTTCCCCCCGTTGGGCAAAGGTTTTCATGCGCTCCCCAATCCTGCTTAGGGTTAGGGGGGTGGCTTCAAAACGAAGGGTCCCGCTGGGATTGATATCCAAAATGTCGGCTTTTTCCTGCTTGAACACCGTTTTCCAAAAATCATAATTGGCCAACGTCACTTTTTTATCATTCACAATACCCACAGGGGGGACCCGCACGGTGGTTATGTGTTTTTTCTTTAACGTCAGGGTTTTTTTCTGCAAAGTCACAAAAAAATCATCCTTTTGACCAATCCCTTTCAGAAAAGCCAAGGCCGTCATGTCGGGATCCAACTCGCTTAAGGGCAAAACGCGGTCCGGAAAATCCATTTCTAAAACAACGTTTAAACCTTCGGCCTTGGCCAGCTCTGCAATCAGAACAGACAGGGCAACATTTTGTTTTTGTTTAATCAACGCGCCTAGGGTTGTTTTGGATTCATCACTTTTCAGAAAACCATCGTCCATGATGAAAAATACGGTTTTGGAAACCCTTGGGGCGGGGGCATCATTCACCGGAGCCATATCCGCCTTTGGGGCAACATCAGGGGTTGCGGAAAGGGGGGCCGTGGTCTGCGGCGCCCGATGGGCGCACGCCGATAATCCCAAAACAATCAGGGGTATCAAAACCCGGAAACAAACGTTCGTTCTCATGACGCCCTCCCTTACTGAGGATCAATATGACGGGCACTTTCTAATTGCTGGGGCAATCCGGGCTGTGTTCCGCCGTCATAGCGGGGATCTTCGAAAAAGCGTTCGGCGCTGTTGGGTTCAACATATTCCTTGGGCATGCCTTTGCTGCCCTCGAAACTGCGGGGATAATCGGGGTGATAAATACAAATGATCCGTTTGCCGTTTCGCAGGACAAAATTCCCCACAGATTCGGCAATCATGATGTTGCCTTTGGGGCCCACGGTGCGGGTGTTGACCATGCTTTCGACTTCATCCACCAGGTGAAAAATCACAGGGCGGCGCACGGTATCGGCTTTGTCACCGTAGTCAAAATAGGTCCAGACCCCGTCGGTAAACACGCGCAGCGGGGCAATTTCCAAATCATCCGCTGTGGGGGAAAAAATTTTCAAATCAAAGCGCAGATTGTCCGGTTTAAAGGCAATTTTACGGATGTAATCCGGTGGGGTTACGCCGCTTGCGTCGGGCATCCCGTCCTCAGATGTGTTGTCGGGTGCGTCCCCGCTGGCCTTAGCGGCCGCATCCAACATGCGTTTTTTGGGATTTGTGGCCGAAACATAAACGGTCAAATCGGAAATCTGGTTGGAATTCCACCCCTCGGAGCGCACATAAAAGTTATAAATGTTGCCAGAGGTCCCCAGAACCGTCATGTTGGTATCAGCGCCGGCGTAACTGGGGCGCACCACCAAAATGTTATTTTTTATCCGCGAAGCCTCGAACAACGCTGCATCGCCCAGAATGATCTGTTCAACACTTTCCCACTCGGGCAGCTCGATGGTGGTTGTCATGAATTCGCGGGTACGGATGGACATGACAAAATCAGGACGCCAGACATAACGCACAATGCCTGGGGCCACCTGTCCTGCGGAGCTGGTGGGGGCATTCCATTGTTTTTGCAACGCGCCCAACGGCATGTTGCTGTTGCGCTCCATCGGGGGGTATTGTCCGGCTGCTTGGGCGTTGATATCCCGTTCCGTTTCATCAATAAAATTGGGGGCCGATCCACCGGAACCGCCACCCCCGCCCAAAAGACCACCACCGGAAGAACGAGGCCCTGCCCCGCCAGAGGGCAAAAGAGGGCTGTTGGCGGAAGGATTCCCCATAGGGGGCCGGATTTGCGCCACAGCCGATGACTGGGCGAAAAGGGCCAAACAGGTTGACAGGGTCAAAAGGCGAAAAGAAAGGGATGTCATAGTCGCGTCTCTTAGGGGTTTTTGGTTTTTAGTTTTGCATCAGATTGTAACTAAAGACCATAAACCCAAGAGGGTTAAAATACTGTTCACGCTGCGTGGTTGTTTGGGTTGCAAATCCCACACGCATGCCGGCCACCCAATTTTTGGTCAGCAAACGCGTTCCATAACGATCATAATCGTTGGTTTGAAAATACACTTCGATGTAATCAGGGCTTTTGCGTTCAATGCGCGTGATGTCCACTTTGCGGCTGATGCCTTTGCTGAAAAGCTCTTGATACGGCTCGGAAATTGTTTTGATGAAATCGGTAAAATCTTCTGGGCTCATACGGTATCGCAGAATTTCTTCCCAGCGCCGTTTCATTTCTTCTTGGTCCACCAATATGGATTCACGAACACTGACATATTCGCCCGCCATTTTTTCAGAAAAAAGCTGCAGGCCCACACTGTTTTTTTGAAAGGGTTCAATACGCACAACCTGATCTTTGGCTTCGTCAAAGGTCACCAGAAAAGGCTGCGTTTTTTTTAGGGGGACAAGGGAATAAATGGTCAAACTCAGGATCACATTCAGCAGAATGCTGAGATAAAACGCAATGGCAAACACCCGCGTGGTCCACAGGTAACGACGACCCTCCAGCGCCTGTGTCCGTATTTCTGTGGGAAACACCCCCAATTTATCGGGGGGGTTGCCGGCGGTGTCGGGAACCTTTAATTGCGGCAGGAACGCACGTTTTCGAAAAGCAAAAAGCTTAAAACTCATGGATTAAACCGGTGTTTTCCAGGAACGATACTCCTGCGGCACCTCGGCGCAGGCACAGGGACTGCGCTTTAGCTCTTCTGGATCGTTACCAATCCCAACGGGATCGGGGGATTCTTTGCTGCCGTATAAAGAAGAACAAGCCGTCATGGTCATAAGAATAACCATAGCACTGATTGTGCGAAAGATAAATGATTTTGACATCATGAGCAGGATCCTAAGCCAAGATTTTTCGGGCGTTTTTATCGCCATGCTTTCCATGGGATAACAGACAGAGGTCAAGAAAGGGTTAAACAGGGATTAGGGTGACAGGTTTGTGCCCTCTGGTCAAAGGAAAGAAAAGGAGATAGAGTGGCAAAAAATGGCTTTCAAAACGCCACAAACCCCGTCATGGTGGATGCATGTCTTTTGGATTTTTTTCGGCGCATCATGTTTTTTTCCGTTATCCTGGGCAAACCGGTTGGGCTTTGAATGACATTACCGTTTCTCTGGACCGTGGCTGCGCTGCGGTGATCGAGGGGCCTGCGGCCTGCGGCAAAACCACCTTGCTTCGCACATTTACGGGGCATCTTCCGCCCCATCATGGCAGTGTTTCTTCCCGCTGTTATCCGGGGAAATTGCCCCCCCAGGCGTTTGGGATCATGCCCCAAACGTTGATTTTGGCGCCAGAGCTTTCCACACTGGAAAACATCATTATGCCCTTTGTGGCCCTGAACCGGCAAATCCAAGAGCGGGATATTCGTTTCTGTAACCAACTGCTTCAGGCCCTGGGTCTGGGGCCCCATCGCCATGCCAGAGCTGGTGAGCTTTCCCATCAACAGCAAAACATTCTGATGTTTGTGCGGGCCTTTGTTCATCGCCCTGCCCTTGTGATGTTGGATCAGCCTTTTTCGGGTATGGATGAATCTTTGCATTTGCTGATGATGCGTTTGATTTTGGAATTTTGCCGCAGTGGCATGACCATGGTGATGACCCTACGAAAAGGAGAAGGGGATACCCTAAACCTTGTGGACCCTCTTTTTTGTCGATATGATATGGACCATGGCCAACTTGAACCCCGCATCACCGAAAGTTCTACGCGCTCTGTCGCGTAGGATTTTCTTTGTTTCCCATCATGTCTCTGTTTTTTATGCGGTCACGCTGGTGACGGCCTCTGTGCTGCTCTGCCTTGTGCTGGGGGCCGGTTTTTTATGGTCCAAACATCAGGCGTTGGCGCAGCAGGAAAAAAGCCAGATTGTGTTCACCCTGCCCCCCGTTTTGGCCGACCAAGGTGATACCATCGAGGGCATTTTAAAAACGGATTCCGCTGTTTTAAATCTAAAAGTTGCCCCCCTGAAAGAGGCTTTTCCTGATCAAGTCACCTTAAAGCGCATTCAGGCCCCCTTGTTTGTTGTGACGGTCATCACCAAACAAAACGGGGATTTGGAAAGGGCGTGGAAAAATTGGCAAGAGGTCTGGCCCTTTCTGATTCGCCTGCATCCCGATATCCGAAAGGAGGGGGAGAGAATCAAGGAGCGTCTGATCCTGAATCTTGGGGTTTTTGGCTTCAGTCTGATTCTGCTGTTCGTGGCACATGTTTTGCTGGCGCGGTCTGTGCGTGTGACGTTAAAGCCGGTGGCGGATACGTTGGATTTGTTTGATGCGCAGGGGGCGGTGTGGCGTCGTTTGTGGAACAGCCTGCCCCAGATTCCCGTGCTGCTCTGCTGTGTATTGGTGATGGGGGTGGCCGTTGGGTTGTCGTGGCCGTTGATGGGGGAGGATTTTCTGTATCGCATGCCCCTGTTGCTGTTTGTTTGGGCGGCGATGACGGCGGCGGTGTGTTTGATTCCTTGGCGTTTGGTACGGTAGGGGGTGTGATCCTTTCTTAAAAAAAATCAAAATTAAGCCGCGCTGAAACCATCAAGAATCCCCAGAAACTTTCCCTCATCCCAAATCGTTACCTGCAGCGCCTCGGCTTTTTGGCGTTTGCTGCCGGCGTTTTCCCCCAGAACCACCACATCGGTGGTGCGGGACACATCGGATGTGACGCGAAAGCCCAGGGCTTTGGCCCGCGCTTTGGCCTCTTCCCGTGACATTTGGTTGAGTGTGCCTGTAAACACAATGGTTTTGCCGCTATAGGGCAAAGATACGGTTGGCGTCACGGGGGCAATGCTCAGCTGTTGGCTTAACCGCTGCACCAGTGCCCACGGGGCATCGTGCTGGGCGTATTCCCCCAAGGCGGTCACCAGTTTGGGGCCAATCCCATCCAGCGTTTCCAAGGCAGGGTCTGCCCCCCCCTGCCGCAGGGTGTTTAGGCACGACAAAAATGCCGCCGCGGTGCCAAAGTGGCTGGCCAAGGTCTCCGCCGCCGTTTCCCCCAGATGGGGAATGCCAAGGGCAAACAAAAAACGGGGTAATGTGGTCTGGCGCCCAGTGCTGAGGGTGGTGATGAAATTCTGGATGGCTTTGGTTTTCCAGCCCTCGCGCCCCGTCAGCAGAGCGGGGGCTTTGTCCTGCAGATCAAACAGATCGGCAACGTTGGTTATCAGGCCTTCGTCAAAAAACATCTCAAGCTGTTTTGTCCCGATGCCGTCCAGATTCAGGGCGCGGCGGGATACGGCGTGGCGGATGACCTCGAACTGTTGGGCGGGACAGGTGGCCCGCGCGATGCACCGGCGCTGGATGTCATTGCCGTGGCGAATAGCATCGGCCCCGCACACGGGACAGTGATGGGGAAAGGCAAAGGGGACGGCGTCTGCCTGCCGCTGCTTTAGCACCACCGACACCACCTGCGGGATCACATCCCCCGCCCGCTGGATCAGGACATGATCGCCGATGCGGATGTCTTTGCGGACAATTTCGTCTTCGTTGTGCAGCGTGGCCCGCCGCACCATCACCCCCCCCACATTGGTGGGGCGCAGGTGGGCCACGGGGGTCAAGGCCCCCGTGCGGCCGACCTGAATCACAATATCCTCGATAACAGAAGTGGCTTGTTGCGCCGGAAATTTATGGGCCAAGGCCCAGCGCGGGGCCCGCGCCACAAAGCCCAAGCGTTTTTGCAGGGCCATATCATCAAGTTTATACACCACCCCATCAATATCAAAGGGCAAATCCGGTCGCAAAACCTGAATATGGGCAAAGGCATCCCGCAGGCAATGCAAATCGGGACAAAGGCGGCTTTGCGGCGGCGTGACAAAACCCTGCTGCTGCAACCAGTCCACCATTTGGTGCTGATGGGTCATTTGGGGCAAGGGTGCGGCGTAATAGGCAAAAAACCGTAACGGGCGGCTGGCCGTCACCGCCGGATCCAACTGGCGCAGGGACCCCGCCGCCGCATTGCGGGGATTGGCAAAGGGGGCCCGTTTTGCCGCCTGTTGCTGGGCATTTAACGTTTCAAAATCCGTAAGCGATAAATAAACCTCCCCCCTGATTTCCAGACGCTGGGGGGCATCTTTCAGGGTTTGGGGGATATCGGGCATGGTTTTGGCGTTGGCGGTGACAACCTCCCCCACCCGTCCATCGCCGCGGGTGGCGGCGCTGATCAGATGGCCGTTGTCGTAAATCAGGTTCAGGGACAGGCCGTCAATTTTGGGTTCAACCCAGCAGGGCAAGGGCGTGTCCTCCGGCAGGTCCAAAAAGCGGCAGGCACGGGCGAAAAACGCCTCGACCTCATCCGCATTCATGGCGTTATCCAGCGACATCATTTGGGTGTCATGGGGGATTTTATCAAAGGTTTCTAGGGCTGGGGCGCCGATACTCAGGCTGTCTTCCCCGCCCTGTAACGCCCGAAGTTCCCGCACCAAGGCATCATAATCCGCATCGGAAAGGATGGGGGCGTCGTTTTGGTAATACAGGCGATTGTGCTTTTCAATTTCTGCACGCAGCGCCGCGACACGATCTGGCATGATGCCCCCCCTTAATGTTTTTTCAGCAGGATGTAATAGGCCCCCGTATCCCCATGCCGCTTGGCCGCGGGGCAAACATGGGCCACCAAGGGGCAAAAGGGTGGTAGGGTCATCCAATCTTCAAAAGATTGTTTCAACGTTCGGGCGTGGGGCTGGCTGTTGTTGCCTTTGCCGGTGATGACCAGCAGCAGGCGCTGTTTCTGGTCCATGGCACGGCGCACAACGTGAATCAGACGATCGTGGGCCTGAATCAGGGTTAACCCATGCAAATCAATGGTGGCCTGAGGGGTATACTCCCCCCGCTGCAGCCGGCGCAGCGATAGGAAACGGGGGGAAGAACCTTGGGGGGCCAAAACATCCTTATCCAAACCACCGCGGCGCGATGGGGGGGATCCCAATGGCCGCGTGGTTTTTCGGATATCGTCCCAGCTTTCCTCCATGAAAAAACGCTATTGTTTGCCCTGAATCTGGGCGATTTTTTCCCGCA
>Ga0164293_10006168_pt1 | contig 10212 bp, 6 predicted proteins | sample GEODES118metaG_FD_111487 | JGI IMG/M metagenome (GOLD analysis project Ga0164293, IMG submission 111487) | Eutrophic lake water microbial communities from Lake Mendota, Wisconsin, USA - GEODES118 metaG | ecosystem: Environmental > Aquatic > Freshwater > Lake | place: USA: Lake Mendota, Wisconsin...
AATAAAGATTTTATCAGACTGATTAAAGATCTCGATGCATACCTTGCAGTTTCCGATGGCGAAGAACATTCATTTTACGCCCAGTTCAATAAAGTAGACCTCATTAAACATGTTGTTTTAGCATCCTATAATGAAATCATAATAGCTTGTGGAGCAATAAAACAATATGATCCGCAAACAATGGAAATCAAGCGAATGTTCACTTCATCCGATTATCGTGGAAAGGGTATTGCAGGCCTTATTTTGATTGAACTACAGAATTGGACAAAAGAAATGGGATTCGAAAATTGTATTTTGGAGACCGGAAAAAGACAAAGAGAAGCCATTACACTTTATAAAAAGAGTGGTTATGAGGTTATTACAAACTACGGACAGTATGCAGGTATGGAAGACAGTATCTGCTTTATGAAAAAAGTTTAAAAAAATATAATAGCAAAAATCAAAAAATATGAAACTAAAAATCACTCGCGATACTCTAAAGAAACCGGCTTTTTATTCCATATGTTTAATATTTATCATCAGTATTCTTAGTCTAACATTAGTTAGAAACCCTGCTGGGTTACCTGCTTCAGATCCTGACAATGGCGGACTTGCATTTCCTGATGGTTTTGAGGCAGTAGTAGTAGTAGATAGTTTAGGTCCAGCCCGTCATTTGGCAGTAAACACCAATGGTGATATCTATGTAAAACTCAGGTTTTCTGAAAAAGGTGGCAATGTGGCCATGCGTGACACAGATAATGATGGAAAAGCTGACATTATCCAGCACTTTGGCAGTTATAAAGATGTAGGAAGTTTAGCCAATGGAATGCGAATTCATAAGGGATACCTCTATTATAGTTCTTCTCTGGCTATTTACAGAAATAAACTAACACCAGGCAAATTGATTCCGGATAGTCCGATGGAAACCGTATTAATCGATGATCACGGACATGGTGCACACTGGCATATTACGAAACCTGTGTCTTTCGACGATAAGGGATTTATGTATGTTCCATTTGGAACCCCTTCAAATAACTGCATGGACATGGCCAGTACTCCTGGAGGAAAACCAGGACAACCTGGAATAACTCCTTGTCCCGAACTGGTACAACATGGCGGTATCTGGCGTTTTGATGCAAATAAAATTGGATTAACTCAAAAAGACGGCACTTTATTCGCTACAGGATTACGCAGCATAGTAGCCATGGATTGGAATAAAGCAGATAAGAGCCTATATGTAGTACAACATGGCCGTGATAATCTCCACCGTCTATTTCCTGAACTTTATACAGCTTGGGAAAGTGCCGTGCTTCCTTCGGAAGAATTTCTGAAAATTAAAGAGGGTGATGATGCAGGATGGCCATATTATTACTATGATCAAATCCAAAAGAAAAAACTAATGACTCCAGAGTACGGGGGGGATGGAAAAAAAGAAGGAAAAGGTAGAGAATTGGCACAACCTCTAATCGGATTTCCGGGACATTGGGCTCCAAACGATTTATATTTTTATCAGGGTAATCAGTTCCCAGAACGCTATAAAAATGGAGCATTCATAGCATTTCATGGGTCAACAAATCGAGCTCCATATCCCCAGGCTGGATATTTTGTTGCATTTGTACCTTTCAAAAATGGAGCACCTTCAGGAGATTGGGAAGTTTTTGCAGATGGTTTTGCAGGAGTGGATCCGATTGTCAATGTAAGGGATGCCAAGATGCGACCGATGGGCATAGCTGAAGGCCCCGATGGCTCATTGTATATTAGTGAAACAGAAAAAGGCCGAATTTGGCGGGTGATGTTTAAGGGCGACAAAAAAACCTTTGGTGCTCCTCAACTCGCTAATATGGAAAAGCATAAATTACTCTCGCATATTCGTACACCGGATGAAATAAAAGATAATCTTGAAAAAGGTAAAATTAAACCTGAAGCAGCACTTTATAATACCTATTGTTCAGCCTGCCACCAAAACGATGGTAAAGGAGATGGAAACCGATTCCCACCCCTGGGCGGAACAGATTGGGTGACAGGTGATAAGACAAGGTTGTTAAATGTAGTTTTAAAGGGTTTAAATGGGGAAATTGTTGTAAATGGCAAACCTTATAATGGACTGATGCCGGCACATAATTTCCTAAAAGATGAAGAAGTTGCCAATATACTGACCTATATACGTTCCAATTTTGGAAACAGTGCAGGTTCAATTAGCGTACAAGAAGTAATCGATTTCAGAAAAGCGAATAAGTGATCTGTAAATAGTATGATTCATAATATGATGTAACATGAATAGTACCTATATTAGGTTGTAATTTTTATTGAAGTACTTAATTTAGATAATTGCCTTACAGGTAATTATTAATCATAAAAAATAAACTTAAATCAAATATTTAAATGAAACGTAGAGACGTTATTAAAGGTCTGACAATGTTACCATTAGCGGGTGGATTTGTTGGAAGTACCCAAGCTGCAACCAACGCTGAAGGCACGGGCATTTTAGAAATGATGGCCGGTGAAAATCTTGCTTCCGGACCTATGAAATTTGGCCCTGAGGTTTACCGATCATTGGGAGTTGAACCGGTAATTAATTGCCGTGGTACCTTTACAATTATCGGGGCATCTACTTTGGTTCCTGAAGCTAAAGAAGCGATGTACAATGCACAATCTAACTATGTACAACTTGACGAACTGGCAATGGGTGTAGGTAAAAGGCTTGCAGAATTATCCGGCGCTGAATGGGGAGTAGTTTCATGTGGCTGTGCAGGCGGAATGAAAATTGCAACTATTGCAGCAGTAACAGGTGGTAATCCTGAAAAACTGGTTCGCGTTCCCGATTTAACCGGTTTCGAAAAAACCGAAGTCATTATCCCACGCGTATCACGTAATACATACGACCATGCAATCAGAAATGCAGGTGTAAAAATAGTTACAGTAGAAACTCAGGAAGAACTTGAAGCTGCCATTAATCCAAGGACAGCGATGATCTATATGACGCCAACTTCAGCACCTGGCGATACAGGACCGTTGTCCATAAATGCAATTTCAAAAGCTGCCAAGTTAAAAGGAGTTCCAGTTTTTGTAGATGCAGCTGCCGAAGCACTGACATTAAATCCAAACGTTCATCTCGCTGATGGAGCAACTGTTGTTGCTTACAGTGGTGGAAAAGCCATTCGTGGTCCTCAAAGTGCGGGCTTATTGTTAGGTGATAAAAAATTCCTGATGGCTGCCTGGCAGGCAAGTTCACCACACCATGGTGCAGGCCGTGATAATAAGGTTGGTAAAGAAGAGCAAATAGGTATGCTTGCGGCTGTAGAGGCATGGGCAAAACGTAATCATGCACAGGAAGAGTTGAATTGGACGGGTTATCTGGAAACTATTTCTAAACGCGTTTCAGCAATTAGCGGTGTTTCAACCAGTATCCGTCAGCCAGAAGGCCTTGATAACCGCACACCAACACTTACTATTTCATGGGATCCTGCTAAATTTAATGCAACAGGACAAGAGATGGCTACCTACCTATCTACCACAAAACCACGTATTGCGCTCAGTGCAGGTGGCGGTAGGCGCGGTAATACAGGATCAGAAAATTTAACTTCTATTTCAGTAGCGGCATTCATGATGCAGCCTGGAGATGACAAAATCGTAGCCGATCGTATCTTTGACGCCTTGAATATGAAACGTCCGGCTACTCCTGAAATGAAAGCACCTTCAACCGATCTAAAAGGACGCTGGGCTGTCACTATTCAATACTTCAACGAAGTAAGTAAACATACTTTCAGCATCGAACAGCAAGATACAAACTGGGTTAAAGGTTCTCATACTAGCTCCTTTACAACGAATGATCTTGAAGGTACAATTGACGGCAATGTAGTAATTTTCAGAAGTGCATCCAGAATGATGGCCGATAACGTTCCATTTACTTTCTCAGGAACTGTTAACGGAGATACGATGTCTGGAAATATTCACCATGGAGAGTATCTTACATCTACATTTACTGCAAAGAAACTTGTTATGCCAAGCAATCGTCAGAGAATTCACGTTCCGGTTGGCCCACCATTATCAAGTTGATAGCTAATCATTATTAAATAAAAAAGCTCCTTATAATTACAATAAGGAGCTTTTTTATTTAAAACATGTTGTGATTTCTCAGTTAAATTTTCCCGAGCCCAGCATATAGCAATTTTGATTTACAAGATTACTATAAATAATCATTCACATCTGCTCCCCTGACTCTATCATTTTAATGAACATGAGTCCGACATTAAACATTACCTGTTAAACTTGAACTCGACATAATTGTTGAAATCACATACCTGCCTGCCGGCAGGCATGGAAACATAGCATTACATAACCGCCCAACTTCATGTTAGAAATGGATACCCTTAATACTTCGCTTTAAGCTTTGGAATTTAAGACTGCCTCCATTTTGTCTCCACCCCCTGCTTCCCTATAAACTCCTGAAAATCTGCAAGCAATTGTTTTCCTTCCCTAACCTTTTGCGGAATTATCTGCTTTTTCAAAGAATAACTAACTAATAAACCCACTGCTTCACCTATACTCCATTCAACGGGATGCAAACGATAACAGCCATTCGTAATATGCGTTGTTCCAATGTTCTTACTTGCAGGTAAAAGATTTTCCATCCTTACAGGTAACAAAGATCCCAATGGAATCTGAAATGGCAATGAGGCAAAATCTATGTAATTATCTCCGCGACTACTTGGATGAAGATCAATATGATAATATCCAATTCCTACACTATCATAGAAATCTGCCGCTTTTTTACCCGCTACAGCTCCTGCTACCTGAATCCGGTTATCCTGACCAACATGTTCTTCCAAAACGGTAAACAATGCTTTTATACGCCTTGATTCACGGATATACGGATACTTAGCCATTCCATCTTCAGTCCCCATGATATCCTTTCTTAAACGAAGTCCGGGCCATCCCTGTTTTCCATCCGGACGAGGAGCTTCTGTTTGTAACCAGTGAAATAATGACAGACTCAGCTGTTTAGCACGACTCACATGATGATCAAATTCTTTTTGTGTTACTCCAACCAGATTGCCTAAAGTATAATCGTTTTGAGGCCAGTTTACTGTACAAATATCTCCCTTGAATGCTGCTGGCATGAAGTTATCCTTTGCCAGAATACGTCGGTAATTCCATAGATTAAGGTTTGGAGGGGTCGGACTTCCATCCGGATTAAATCCAAGTGCTTTCTTCTCAAGTGTTTTGGGATTTGAATAATTCAAATCAAGTAATTTTCCCGACCATGCCGGACTCATTTTCGGAACCAGATTTCTCCAAAAATCATATTCAGAAGGTTTTTCAGCCACATTGTTAGAACCGGGAATATAATCCATTGCAAAACAAACTGTAAAAGCCTGATGGTTATCTGGGTCAGCCTTCAATGGGGCATGAATTTCGCGGGTTTCATTTCGTGATTCTGTTCCCATCACAAATTCAGTACCCGTCAATGGAAGCAATTCACCTGTTTCGGTTGCATCTACAAAATAAGTTCCATTAAGTACATATGTTCGCCCTGATCTAAGGCTCTGAACCCTTAAAGCCTTCACTCTATTACCCGAATATTCTGCAGAGCGCACCTTATGCTCAACGAGTAAAGTTAGTTTACCCGAACTGATGTATGGTGCCAGCATGTCTTGTAAAACAGCAAGCGAAACCCTTGGCTCGTGACAAAGTGCTGAAACTACAGCATTACCTGGATTCAGATATTGCCTCGACTTTGCCTCCACATTTATTGGATAATTCCTTTTATAATAATCCCTGACAGCATTTCTATAATCACGGTAAGATTGTGGTGCTCCATGTGTTTCAATCCAGGTATGCTCATCGGGAGGTACTCCCTGAGAGGTAAGTTGACCCCCAATCCAATCGGTTTCTTCGGTCATAATCACGTCCAATCCGTTACGCAAAGCTGATAGTGCAGCTGCAAACCCTCCTATACCACCTCCGGCAATCACCAAAGTTGCACTAAGTTCAGACGCATTTAAGTCTTTTTGTAAATTCGAAGCAAATACATCTGTCGGAAAGGCCGAAAGTGCTCCTGATGCCAATCCTGTTGCCCCAAGTCCGGTAAGACCTATAAAATTTCTTCTTTTCATAACATTTCAGCTTTTGATTTATAGCCGTTAACCCCAAAAAATACGATATATAAATAGCAAAGAACAGGAATCATAAATGCCACTGCCCATGTTGAATGATCTTTAACATAACCTTGGGAAAAAGAAACAATCGCACCGCCTACAATCGCTGTTGATAAAATACCTGAAGCCTTAGTTGTATAATTACCTAAACCTTGCACAGAAAGTGAGAAGATAATTGCAAACATCACAGAGTTAAAGAGACCTACTCCTATCATCGACCAGATAGCGAATGTACCTGAAGTGCTTACTGAAAGAACGATCAGAAGAATTGCAGCAGCAGCACATAGGGTTAGAATAAATGAAGGTTTTATTGTTTTAAGCAAGTAGGAACCAAGCAAGCGGCCTACAAACATTCCTCCCCAATAGTAAGAAACATATGCATTAGCATCCTCAACACTTACACTCAGGGTATCGGCAATATAATTTGTCAGAAATGTTCCAATAGATACTTCAGCACCTACATAAGCAAATATTGCCCACGATCCGTAGTTCAGGTTACGGAAAGAAAAGATACTTAATCTTTCTTGGGGATTTGCCTGTAAACTACCTGAACCAGTACTGATCTTGGGGAGTTTTAAATTGTAAACTACCAAAGCAATGGCTATCAGCAAAGCAGCAATACCAAGATAAGGGTATTTTACAGCATCACTAGATGTATCAGATTCCTGGAGTTTAGATAATATGTAATGCGCACCGAAAATTGGCGCCACTGTCGTCCCGATTGACCCTACCGCCTGAATCAGTGTCAATCTTGAAGATGCAGTTTTCGCCGGACCTAAAGCCGTAATATACGGGTTAGAAGCGACCTGTAAAACCACAATTCCTATTGCTAAGACAAATAAGGCAGCCAGAAATAAATAATAAAGATGCATATCTGCAGCAGGATAAAATAATAATGCTCCGATAGCAGCAATTGCAAATCCAAGCACCATCCCGTTTTTATACCCGATTTTTTCGACAATCATACCTGCAGGGAAAGACATGAGTCCGTAAGTAAGGAAAAAATAAAACTGTACAAGTGATGAATCGGCATAACTGAGTGTAAAGCCCTCTTTAAAAAACGGGACAAGGGTATCATTTAAACAGGTTATAAATCCATTCATGAAGTACAAAACTGCCAGCGAAATAAGGGCAGGCATGTAATTCTGGCCCGAATTCTCCTGATCGGAAACTACACTGTTATGTAAAGGTATATTTGCCATAATCTATTAAGTTTTTAACTTTATGCTTTCGGCTTTAAGCTTTTAGCTTTAAGCCTAAAAAGTTGTTATTTAGAATACTTTGCGTCAATCTTCTCCAGTGTTTTCCAGCACTGATATAAACCTCTGGGAACATGAAAACATCCTTTCCATTTACCGCCCTTTAAGGGAAGTAATACTTCACCTCTACGGTTCAGATAACCATACCATTCACCCCTATTGGCATCGGGAAAGTGACTCCAGGTATACTGATGTACCTTTTCAAACCAATCCCAGCAACGCTGATCACCGGTATGATAGTATCCTTTGAGCAGGGTAATCAAAGTTTCCATATGTACCCACCAGAGTTTCTGATCCCATTCAAGCTGCTGTGGTGGATAGCCTTTCACATCCATAAAGTATAAAATACCTTCATATTCCTTATCCCATCCATATTCAAGAATATTGATACTTATATCAACCGCTTTTTTGATTAATGCCTGATCATTTCTACGCTCAGCAATATCCATAATAAACCACATAGATTCCAGACCATGACCCGGATTTACTAGACGGCCCTCAAATGAGTCGGAGAAAGAACCATCAGGATTCACATTTTCAAGAATAATTCCAAGATCCGGTTGATAAAATACTTCCATTACTGAATGTATTCCATCACGTATTGTCTTTTCAATCAGATCCGCTTCTAAAAGATGTTCCAACTCCAAAACCAGGTTACAAAGGATCATCGGTAATGAAAAACCCTGAAGCGGACGGGTGTCCGGGAAAGCTTTATTGTACTTTCCTTTCGGGTCATCCCGCTTTCTGAGGATATTATTAAAGGTATTAACTGCAAGCTGTGCATATTCCTCCGTACCTGTAGCTCTGTATAGCTGGGCAAAAGCCATTGCAGCAAAACAATCTGAAAAAATATTATAGGGTTGAATCAAAGGCTGACCTTCACGAGTTAACGAGAAATAAAAATTTCCCTCCTTGTCCCTTCCATGCTTCTTCATGAATTCAGCACCCTGAATTGCAAAATCAAGCCATTCTTTTTTCTGTTCAACCTGGTTATACAGCATACTAAAACACCAAACCTGTCTAAATTGAAGCCAGGCAAATTTATCTGTGTCGAAAACCTTTCCTTCTCCGTCAAGACATGTAAAATAGCCTCCGAATTCCTTGTCGCCAGAATTCTTAAGCCAAAAAGGAATCACATCATTTAAAAGATTGTCATTGTATTTTTCAGCGTACTGCTTATAATTCATAGGATTATAATAAATTAAAATAAGAAGATATTCAATTCTCTAAATAATAGAAAATAAAGTGTAAAACCAATGGTATTGAATGAAAAATAGAAATTTTAAAGCAAAAACTAATTGCTTTCAACTCAGTATTTTACCTCGTTGGTTCAAAATAACTCACCATTGATTATTCCTTTTAAATTATGATTCAGGTGTAAATAAGTACAAAGCTCGGATACTATTTACCAGAAAATTGAAGATAAATGAGAGTCAATGCTGCGACAGACATCAAGGTAAATGCGGTATAACCAAGAAAATTAGATTTGTTATTATTTTTAAACTCACCCATTACCTCCTTATTATTAGCTATGTTTAGGATAATTAAGATCAGGACTGGTGCTGTAATTCCATAAAGTATTGCCGACCATAACAATGCCTGAACTGGAGAAATTCCTACATAATTCATCAATAAACCCAGTAGCAGAGAGATTATAGTAATACTATAAAATGCTTTTGCCTGATGAAACTTTTTATTAAGCCCCTTTTCCCAGCCAAAAGTTTCAGAAACAATATAGGATAAACAACCGCACAGGACCGGTATTGCCAATAATCCGGTACCAATTATACCAATTGCAAACAGTAAATAAGCTGAATCTCCCGCTAATGGCCTAAGTGACAGCGCTGCCTGTTCAACTGTATCTATTTTATTAATTCCGGCATTGAATAATACCGTTCCTGAAGTCAGGATAATAAAAAACATGATTACGTTCGAAAATAGCATGCCAAAATTAACATCCTGTTTAAGATCATCAAGAACCATTTTATCAACGATAATTTTTTTTCTTTTCAGGTTCCTGTCTTCTGACACCATAGTTGCCTGCCAAAAAAATAGATAAGGGGAAATAGTAGTACCTAAAATTGCGACAAGTATTCCGACAAATTCCTTTGTGAACGCTATGTTGGGAATAAATGTTCCTTTTAGGATAGAAAGAAAATCTTGTTTATATAAAAATGGTACAATCAAGTAAACAAGAAGAACAACACACAGGTATTTTAATAGCGCTGCAAACTTACGATATGGTAAAAAAACAAAAATACCCATCAGCATAACAGTAAAACCAACACTGAAAAATCCTGCATTGACAGATGGAAACAACATATTTCCAACGGCACCCATACCGGCAATATTTGCACCTATGTTCATCAAAATCGCTGGAAAGCTGAATAATAACATCAGATACAAAATTGGCTTTGAATAATGCTCCTTTAAAGTACCTGTAAGCCCCTTAGAAGTAACCATCCCAATCCTTGCGCACATTTCCTGTACTGCAGCCATAAGCGGGAAAGTGATTAAGGCAGTCCACAGTGTTGAAAGTCCGAATTGTGCTCCTGCCTGTGAATAGGTAGTAATCCCTGAAGGGTCATCATCGCTGGCTCCAGTTACTAATCCTGGACCAAGTTTCTTCCAGAATCGAATTATTTTTTGCACAATACTCCGCTTAGGCATATCTGTTTACTTTATTTTTCGATTCTAAAGTAAATCGAGCTTTTATCTTGTAATAAATCTACTCATTATAATTTTCTAAAGCCTCAATTAGAACTTTCTGCATTGGTAATTAATGATTGATGGTAAAAAATAAGGATATCACAACG
>Ga0164293_10006169_pt1 | contig 10212 bp, 4 predicted proteins | sample GEODES118metaG_FD_111487 | JGI IMG/M metagenome (GOLD analysis project Ga0164293, IMG submission 111487) | Eutrophic lake water microbial communities from Lake Mendota, Wisconsin, USA - GEODES118 metaG | ecosystem: Environmental > Aquatic > Freshwater > Lake | place: USA: Lake Mendota, Wisconsin...
ACGATGTGTTATATGATGTCCAACAAACAATAACACTACCTTACGTTTTTCCTAGTCTAGGTGCGGGTGAGTACTATGCGACTGTGTTTGATTACGGAGCGGTAAGTGCAAATACACCGAACATTTTAATATATAGTTCAACAAGTGTTAACTTTGGTTTATGGAAAGTGAACACATCGACATGTGTGATCAACACGGGTAAACTCGCCGTAACAGGATTAACAGGAACCGGACCATTCACGTACTTATGGAGTAACGGAGATACAACACAATTAGTTACGGGATTAACTCAAGGAACATATAGTTGTACAGTAACCGATAGTATTGGTTGCTCAACCACAGTTTCAGAAACCATAGGACAAGCATTACCTTTAGGAATATTAGGGACAAGTAGTGTTAGTCCGAGTTGTTTTGCGTCTGATGGTAGTTTAACATATACTGTTTCAGGTGGAACCGCACCGTTTTTCTATTCTGCTAATACGGGACAAGTTGGGTACACTTTATCTGACACGTTTACATTGACTAATTTAGGAAGTGGTAATTACAACGTATTAATACGAGATGCTAATTTTTGTGAAATAAACGTTTCAGGATCACTCAACACTCAAAATGGGTTTTCATTATCTAGTTTAAACATAACCAACTCAATATGTAGTCAAAACAATGGTGAGATATCGGTTTCAATAAACGGAACGGGTAGTCAAGATTACCTTTATGTGTTAAGTGCACAGACAGGAGGAACCGTCTATAGTTATTTTGGTACTAACCAAACATTCCAACAAGCGGGGTTAACTAATGGTATTTATGATTTAATTATTTCGGGGACGGGATCACCTTGTGCTTATACCACAACCGCAACAATAAACTCACAACAAAAATTCACAATAACGGCAACCACTTCAGGATCTACTTGTGGACAACCGAACGGTGAAGTCACGGTGACGGTGGGTACGGGATATACTGGATTTATTACTTACGTATTGGAAAACCTCGATACACCATTAGTTAATGATAGTGTAGTACCATCAACATCATCAAGTGCTGAAACATTCACAAGTTTAATACCAGGAAATTATAGAATAAATGTTATAGATATTCAAGGATGTGTTGTTAGTGAGGACTTCTCAATCACGACAACCAACTTTGTTAGTTTTGCGATAAACCCCGTTAATTGTCTTCTTGGTGTTCCGGGATATGCAACCGCATCGATATATCAAGGAGAACCACCATTCATGTATTTATGGTCTGACGGGCAAACAGGAACGACGGCAACAGGATTAACCGCAGGTACTTATAGTTTGGTTGTTACTGATAGTAATACTTGTTCTGACACCAATTATTTTAATATAACGTGTGTTGGTAATAGTATAGAAGGTTACGAACTTTACAACCTTTGTTCGAATAACTTTAATACCACATCGGGAAATCGTCGAGGAATTTCCGAGATGTTCTTTGAAGGGTTTATGGATGCAACATCAGGATATACTGGGTGTACGATAGACAATGCTGATTTAACCTGTACAATAACGATAAACGGTAGTGCTTTTACACAGACGTTTGCAAATATCACAAACATTGATGATATTCCTTCAGACGACTTATGGGTACAATCGATAGAATACTTACTATCATCAACAAGTGCCGTTGGTAGTTATACTATCAACCAATTGAATAACACAATACATATTGAATCTAATTGTAGTGGAGACCAAGACCCTATTGGTAATTCTGAATTTAAGTTAGAATTAACCATAGATTATGACTCTACTTGTGCGGGAAGCGCAACAACAACACCTATCGTTGTGTGTTGTGCACCAACTATTGTTGACGTAAACGACCTTGGAAGTGGACTTTACGGGATATACTTCAATTTAAATTGTGGTTCATGTACTTTAACATCAATACAATACTCAACAGACAGTGGATCAACATGGAGTACTAGTAATACGTCAAGTTGTAGTACATATAGAACAATAGCAACAACGGCAACAACGACAGGAACAACATATTTTAGAATGACCAAAAATTGTGGATCAACTATTAGTAACGACTCAAACTCATACATTTACACAACACCAACACCTACCCCTACTCCAACACCTACCCCTACTCCAACACCAACACCTACCCCAACACCTGGATTTAGGGCGACTGTGGATACTAGAATTGTTTATGGTTCATTATATGATCCATATACTGGTTTGTTTTTACCGGCATCAACCGGAAATAATGTTATAAGATTACCATTTAATGTTATCGGACAAACTAATATCACAAACGGAACTATTTATTGGGGGGATGGGACAACCTCAACACTATCTTACGCTAACAGAACCCATACATATACAACCGGCCCAGGAATATATCAGATTACTATTACAGTGAATTCTGGAGGAGCCTTTAATGGTATAGGAGCTAACCCAATTGCTAATGATAGATTAAAATTTTTATCAATAGATGAGTGGGGAGATTTACAATTTGATGGGGGTTATACAAATTCTTTCTTTGGATTCCACAACCTATCATTGTCAGCAACAACAGATAGTCCACAACTTTATGATGGCACTCCTGATGATTCATTAGCTTTGTTATTTGAGAACACATTTACAGGATTTACAAATATTAATAATATTGGATCTTGGAATGTTAGGGATATTACCAACATGGGGGCATTTTTAGCTAATGGAGGTGTTTACGTATCGGGGTTAAACAGTACAAATTATGATAGTTTATTAAACGGATGGGCATCATATGGGTCATCTTTACAAAATGGTGTTATTTGTGACTTTGGTTCTTCTAAATATGGACTATCGGCAGCAGCATCAAGAACGTACCTAACAGGTACCAAAGGTTGGCTAATAAACGATGGTGGTCCTGTATAATGGCATATTCAATAGACATAACAGGCGTTTCAGGTGGTACCGCACCGATTAGTTTCTACGCTTGTGACGAATATGGGAACAATTGTTCATTTTTAGGGATTGCTCCTGGTGTTTATATATTACCGGCATTATTACAAACGGCAACAACCATTATGATAAAATCTATTGATAGTGGCGGGTGTACGTTCTTTAAAATAATATCTTGTGACGTTGAGACTTTCTTAATTTTAACAGAACTTGGAGATTCTTTAACCACAGAAGATGGTGACACTTTAGTTTTTGAATAAAAAGTATTTATCTATATGATAGTTAATATAACAGGAGACACAGGAGGGTTAGAACCATACGACATTTTTTTATGTGATCCAACAAATACGGGTTGTTTCTACGTTTCAGGATTAACAAACATACCTGCAACGGTTGTTATTAATACGGAAAGTTATTTTCCAAACGAAAATTACCTTTATTTAAGAATTATTGATACAAATGGATGTGTTTACTCGACAGTTATTGATTGTGCGGGTCAAAAGGCGTTCCAAAATGATATATACTTTAATTTTATGGACGGGTTTGGTTATATTTTCCAATAAATAATATTTATTAAATAAACTATGCCAACATATCAATTATTAACGGACAGGTCTTTAGCCCAATCATCGGCAATAACGCCGACGACACTCATACATATTGTTTATACTGGTGACCCATCTCAAAATATTGCTGGATCATCATATAAAGCCGAACTTGGACAACTTGCTGGGTTATTTAGTGGTACGTCAGATACTTTTGTTACAGGAGGAACCTATTCTGCTGGTACAATAACATTTATAAACAGTAGCGGCGGAACTTTTGATGTAACCGGATTAACTACAGGTGACACAACGACAATTACAGGAGCAACTAGTGTTGGTACGGGTGTTACAATATTTGATAGTGTAATTGATAGGGATATAAAAATAAATTCTATCACGGGAGACACTTTAGAAAAGATAACTACCACATTATTTTCTAACACTATTGAGGTCGGAATTAATGAACAAAATTTAGATTTGTGGTCTTTAGTTGTACAAGGTAATCGATTAATAAGTGGAGGTGTCTCGTATGTTAGTGGATTAACTTTCGAAACGAGTGCTTTGGAATACATTATTGGTGGTACAATATACGACATACCACTACCAACCACACTTGTTTTGAGTAGTGGTGATCCTGTTTTTAATAGAATCGATGTTATTGTTGCTGATGTGAGTGGAAATACTTCGGTAGTGGGGGGTACTCCGTCCGCAAATCCAGAAAAACCTGATATTGACGAAGAAACTCAAGTTGAAGTGACGTTTGTATCAATACCTGCAAATGGTACGACACCAGATATAGATTTATTATTATTATATAACGAAAATGTGGGGCCACCAACTGAATGGTCATTTGGTGCAGTTGGTTTACAACCAACAAGAATAAGTGGATCATCAACTGACCAAACATATAGTGGTTTAACAGCTATTAGAGTTAGTGGGGTTACCGGAACATTTACTACGTCGTTCAGATTGACAGGATCAACAACGGTAGACACAAACCAATTCGCAACATTACAGTTTGCGATAAGAAATTTATCAGCAAACACAACATCAAGTCAAATACGGTTGGGTTTTAGAACCACTGGAAACACACAGAACGGTAATTATGTTTATATGAATGCTGCTGGTTCTTCGGGGTATGTTCAATATAGTAGTACGAATACGTCCTCTTGGCAGTTAATATCAATACCTTTATGGAGATTTTACTTAACTAACACAAACGTTCAAGTTTTAGATGTTTCATTTAATAGTCCGAACGCTAGGTACTATTTTGATATGATACAATTAGTTGAGGGATTAGCCTCGTCTCCACCTACTAACGCATGGACAACAATTAAAGGTGATGGATCGACGACGATTATCGCCCCTAACCCTAACGCCACTTTAACTATATCAGGTGGTACAAACATCGGTTCTTTTATATCTGGAGCCTCAACAGTTGTTTTAAACTTGGACAATAATATTAATTTAAATGGTGTTACAGCGTCAACAATATCCGCAACCACATATCAAAATTTACCTTCAAGTACCTTTACTGGTGGAACTGTAAGTGGCACAACTAACTTTACAAATGGGTTAAGTGCAAACACAATATCAGCAACAACATATCAGAATTTACCAACAGATATTAGAGTTACAGGTGGAACATACTCCGCCGGAACTATCTCATTCACTAACAACACCGGTGGGACTTTTAATGTAACCGGATTAACCACAGGATCAACATCAACCGTAAGTGGTAATTTTTTACCATTAAGTGGTGGGACAGTAACAGGAGGAACCATTTTCCAAAGCGGATTAACCGCAACAACAATATCCGCAACAACATATTTAAACTTACCATTAGACATAAGAGTGACTGGTGGAACGTATTCTGCAGGTACAACAACATTTACTAACAACACGGGAGGCACATTTAACGTAACGGGTTTTACTACCGGATCAACATCATCAGTAAGTGGGGAGTATTTACCTTTAAGTGGTGGGACCGTAAGTGGAGCAACAAACTTCACAAATGGGTTAACTGCAAACACAATGTCCGCTAGTACTTTATTTGTAAATGGAGTAAAAATTACCGGAGATACATATGTTACAGGACTAACATTCAATACATTAAATTATAATTTAACGTTAGGAAGAAACGATGGTGTTACATTTACTGATAATTTAGGTGTTTTAGCTTCAGATAATACAATAACAGGAGGAACGTATAACTCATTAACAGGTGTCGGTACGTTTACTAATAACACTGGAGGAACATTTGATGTTTCAGGGTTTTTAGTTGGATACACAGATGTTGAAGTTACGGGATCAACATACAACAATAACACCTTTACGTTTACAAATTCAACGGGAGGTACTTTTGATGTATTATTCAATACTGTCACAGGATTAACGTCAACAGGATTGGTTTCATCTAATACTATATCTGCAACAACATATTTAAACTTACCATTAGACATAAGGGTGACTGGTGGAACGTATTCTGCAGGTACAACAACATTTACGAACAACACAGGAGGAACTTTTAACGTAACAGGATTCACTACAGGTACTACCTCATCAGTAAGTGGGGATTATTTACCTTTAAGTGGGGGGACTGTAAGTGGGTCAACAACCTTCACTAACGGGTTAACGGCAAATACAATAAGTGCTACAACATATTTAAACATATCCGTACCAACACTGAACCAAGTTCTAATTGAAGGTAATCAAACTTTAGGTGAAGATATCGTTTTAAATGATATGGATAGTATTATCAATACCGGTAATACTATCGGAATACAATTTAAAACCGGTGCGACGATGTACCAATATGCTACGGATAATATAGATAAAACAACTGAAATAAGTTTAGATAAAGAATTTATAACATTAAACGCTACAAATAATGATGATGGATATTATGCTACAATTCAACTTGATGTAAGTAATAACGTGATGTTTGAAATTGTTGGAGACCCCGCTTTAAATAATTTTAGTAGAACGACAAGACAACTTGGTGTTATAAATGATTATGTTGGTAATTCAACAAATACAGACTATTCAAGTGTAAATCAAAAGGATGATCAAATATCTAGTATAATCGTTTCAGGTAGTAGTGAAGTAACTAAATGGAAATTAAACAATAATCAAATATCAGGTTCAACAACAAATGGTGTAAATACAACCCTTATTTCTTTAACCCCTAATAATTTTAGAGTAGAAACGGATAATAATCAAAATATATTTTTTGTTGATGGTACAAATAACAGGGTAGGTATATCTACAAACACACCGACAGAAAAATTAACAGTTAGTGGTAATACAAATATTACAGGAACATTAAACATTGGTACAATTGGGGCTGGAACACCTTTAATTAATTTAGGGTTGGATTCTAGTGGGAATGTCGTTACAGGTACAACAGGTGGAGGAACTTTTACCGGAGGAACAGTTAATGGGGCGACAAATTTTACAAATGGATTAACCGCGAATACAATTTCTGCTACCACATATCAAAACCTACCATTAGATATCCGTATAACAGGAGCAACATATTCTAACAACACTTTCACACATAGAAATAACACCGGAGGAACGTACACCGTTTTATTTAACACGGTTACGGGTTTGACGGTAAACGGTCAGTTATCTGTTACAGGTAATACTTCTTTACGAGGGTTAACTGCAACAACAATATCCGCTACAACATACCAAAATCTACCAACGGATATTCGTATAACAGGTGCTACTTATTCTAACAACACTTTTACACATAGAAATAATACAGGTGGCACATACACGGTTTTATTTAATACGGTTACAGGGTTAACAATTAATGGTAATTTAACAGTTACTGGTAGTACTAATCTAAAAACATTAACGGCAACAACGACAACAATTAATGGTAACTTAACTGTTACTGGTAGTACTTTTAATTTTGACGGAACTACCTTAGACCTGAAAAAAAATAGTACAAACCCAAATCTAATTATAAGTGACACGGGCAATACTTTAAACGACCCGTATATTAGGTTTGTTGCTACATCCGCAGGAACACCAACATATTCGATGGGTGTTGATAAATCGGCGTCAAACTCATTTAATGTGTCATATAGAACAGACACATCAGCATCACCAAGTAATACGGGTTTATATTTACAATTCACAACAGGGTTTACTCTTAACTTACCTACCATTAGTAATAGCCCTACCCTTGCTTTAGGTCTTAGTGGAATGACATTTATTATTGCTAGTAATGCAGCACAACTTAAAATATTCGATGGGTCGAGTCGAAATAGAAATATAGAGTTTACTCAATATGCGACATATGGTACTTGGCTTGCTAACAATGGTGGATCTGCTGGTAGTCAACACTTTATTTTAAATAATGTGACTTCAGGTGAGACATTATTTGGTGGATTACAAAAATCAGATGAAGTATCCATTTTTCACAGTGGTAGAACGGAAGTAGACGGTGGATTTGGAGTTTTAGTTAGAGGTAATTTAAAGGTAACCGGTACTACAAGTGTTGGTACTGTTATTGGCACGGGAGCGGCATTAAGTAGAGATGCAACAACCGGTATTTTGGCTGTGGTAGTATCAGATGAAAGATTAAAACAAAACGTTGAGCAAATACCAAATGCATTAAATATAGTTAATAATTTACGTGGAGTTTACTATAATTGGAAAGATAATGAAGACTTCCAATCAGGTGATAGTTCAAGACAATTTGGTTTTATTGCACAAGAAGTGGAAACTTATTTACCTGAGGCGGTAATCTTAAGCGGTAGTAAAGATTATAAAACTGTTAAGTATTCTGAAATAACTTCAGTTTTAGTTGAAGCTATTAAAGAACAACAACAAATGATAGAAGATCTAAAAGTGGAAATTACAAATTTAAAACTAAGGGTTACTAATTTAGAATCTTAAATTTTGTTTACAAAAGACCATAAGAGACTATTTTTAGTCTATGAAAATTTTTGTACAAATAGCGTCATACAGAGATCCCGAACTATTACCAACCATTAGAGATTGTATTAATAAAGCAAAATACCCCGAAAATATAACATTTGGAATTTGTTGGCAACATGATGATACCGAATCAATGGAGGAATTTGCAAATGACCCAAGATTTAAAATATTAGATTACCATTGGAGTTGGAGTAAAGGTCTTTGTTGGGCTCGTAGTGAAATTCAAAAACTATGGGATGGTGAAGAATACACTATGCAATTAGATTCACATATGCGTTTTGAAAAACAATGGGATGTAGAATTGATTGAAATGATGAATATGGTTGACTCAGAAAAACCAATAATTTCTTCATACCCTGGTATGTATAGACCAAGTGATAATCAATTACTAAATGTTGAACCATATAAAATGGTTGCGAATAATTTCACACCAAGCGGAACTATAATGTTTTTTCCAACCCCAATCGAGAATTGGCAAGATTTAAAAAAACCGATTAGGTCTAGATTTGTTGCGGGTGGTTATTTTTTTACAATAGGAAAACACTGTGAAGAATATAAGTATGATCCTAATTTATACTTTGCTGGCGATGAGATTAGTTTAGCAATTAGATCATACACTTTAGGTTATGATTTTTTTCACCCACATAAAACAATTATTTGGCACGAATATACAAGAGAGGGTAAAACAAAACATTGGACCGATTTTAATGAAGATAACAAAAAATCTGGTGTTGTTGAAAAACAATGGTCAGAAATGGACAACGAGGCAAAAAAAAGACTCAGACATATGTTACAAGAAGAGGATAACAATATTGATTTAGGTGAATATGGTTTAGGAAGTGTAAGAACACATAAAGAGTATGAAGATTATGCTGGAATAAACTTTAAATATAAAAAACTACACCCGAAAACATTAAAAGGTATTGAGCCCCCCATTAATGATTACAGCGAGTGGTACCTAAAAGACGAAAAAGAATATGAATATGAATTTGACATTCCATACACGGAAGACTTTAAATTCATTTACATCGCTATTGAAAATGAAAATGGTGACGTGTTATATAGAAAAGATTTATTAGAATACCAAGAAAAATTAAAAATACAATTTAAAACCTTAGAGATACCATACAAATGGGTTTATTGGGTTTACAATAATACAGATAATTGGATAAATAGAAAAGATTTCATAATCAATTGATAAAAACAATTAATAAAATGAAATTCCTGTTATTTATATAAAAAACTTAAAAATTGAATGGCTGACATAATATTAAGTAGTTGTTGTTACAATCAAATATCATATAGTGCAACGAGTTGGCTTGGGTTACAAACTTTAGGTACTGTTTTTAATGTGACCGGAGATACGGTTATAGTTGAAGGGTGCTATACTGTTGTTACCGCAACAACACCAACAATAGTAACAACATCGTTAGTTGGTACCGCAACTGTGGTTACAGGGTGTACCGATCCGTCATGTTATTCGTGTTGTGACGACACTATATGTATCGAACTATTGGGTAGTACGTATTCGGCAATAACCGGAACATACCAAATTGACGGTAGTTATAATGGTCATATATATTTTACAGGAGGAACAAATCCTGGATACGTTTATTTTGACACAACAAAATGGTGCTTAAGTTCATCTTTAGGTGGTGTTTGTGAGTTTTACGGATCAAGCCCAACGACAAGTGAATGTCCTGATTTTGCTCCAAGCATTCAATCTTCAGGTATTTGTCCAACTCCGACACCCACACCAACAGACCCTTGTTCTATTTTAGATTTTGATATTTTATTGGAGT
>Ga0164293_10006170_pt1 | contig 10211 bp, 9 predicted proteins | sample GEODES118metaG_FD_111487 | JGI IMG/M metagenome (GOLD analysis project Ga0164293, IMG submission 111487) | Eutrophic lake water microbial communities from Lake Mendota, Wisconsin, USA - GEODES118 metaG | ecosystem: Environmental > Aquatic > Freshwater > Lake | place: USA: Lake Mendota, Wisconsin...
GGTGAAGGCATAGTCCAGACTACAAACCAGAGTAGGGTGGTGAAAACCATAGTAGTAAGAAAATCCTGTGGGCCGCAACGCCCGTGCGGGTTCGATTCCCGCCTGAGGCACAATCCCTCTCGATTATTTCGAGAGGGATTTTTTTTTGCATAAATTAGTGTAAGATGAAAACAAAAATTTCAAAAGAGAAGATTATTGAAGTTTGTAATGCAAGTAATTCAATGGCAAAAGCTGCTGCTGATTTAAATATTCATTTCAATACTTTAAAAAGACTAGCAGTTTTGTATGGCTGTTATGCACCTAACCAAGGTTTACGTGGAGGCTTAAAGAATTCACCCCCTAAAATATTACTTAGCGAAATTCTGGAGGGCAATCACCCACATTTTCAAACATATAAATTAAAAAACAGGTTATTAAAAGAAGGGTTAATACAAAATAAGTGTTCTATTTGTGGTATAGAAAGCTGGAATAATAAACAAATACAGCTTGAATTAGATCATATTGATGGAAATAGAATTAATCATGAGTTTAATAACTTAAGACTTTTATGTCCTAATTGTCATTCTCAGACAGATACCTATAGATCAAAAAACAGAATTTAATTATGTCCCAAGAAAATATTTCCAAAAACTTCTTAGAACTAGTGGCCATTATGGATCGACTAAGAGCAGAATGCCCTTGGGATAAAAAACAAACTATACATAGTTTAAGAAGTAATACCATTGAAGAGTTATATGAATTAGTAGATTCAATCATTGAAGAAGATTGGCAAGGTATTAAAGAAGAGCTTGGCGATTTATTATTACATATTTTATTTTATACTAAAATAGCTTCTGAAAAAAATGAATTCATTTTAGAAGAAGTGATTGCGGGTATTTCTAAAAAATTAATTCATAGACATCCACATATTTATGGTGATGTAAAAGCAGAGACGGAAGAGCAAGTAAAATTAAATTGGGAGCAGCTTAAGTTAAAAGAAGGCGATGGTAAAAAAACAATATTAAGTGGTGTTCCAAATAGCTTACCCTCCATGGTAAAAGCTTTAAGGATACAAGAAAAGGTAAAACAAGTGGGTTTTGAATGGGAAAATAAAGAACAGGTTTGGGATAAGGTAAATGAGGAAATAGGAGAACTGCAGCATGAAGTTGGTAAAAACGACCATGAGAAGATGCAAGACGAGTTAGGGGATGTATTTTTTAGTCTCATCAACTATGCCCGTTTTTTAAAAATTGACCCAGAAACAGCCCTTGAGAAAACTAATAAGAAGTTTAAACATCGATTTGAACTAATGGAGGCCTATGCCAAGAAAAATAGCCTAAACCTGGCAGCACTAAGTCTGGCCGAAAAAGAGGCTATTTGGCAGCGAATGAAGGGCTAATTCTTATTATATTATCTACATTTCAAGTAGAGCATTCGAATTTCAAGCTATTTTATTGTGTAAAAACCTATTTTTTTTCAAAATTTTGATTTTGTAACTTATTGAATATCAATGATTCAAGATTGTTATCCCCATTTTTTTTCTATTTTCTTTGAATATTTGTTGCTAGACTTTGTTCAAACTACTTTGCATGCCCTTCTAGAGTTTTTACTATAGATAAATTTCTCAAAAGGGGTAAAATTTCAAAGTATGAAAACAAATAAGGATCAATTAGAAGATGCCGTTATTGCTGGTAAAGAACCAGAAGTGGCTCAATCCGAAATGGTTGTTAAAAAGAAGCTTGACATTTTTAACCTATTTTATAGTGGGGCTGCCGTGGTTATCCTAATTGGGGTAATTGCCAAATTATTGGAGTGGCCAGCCCAGGATTTATTGATTACTGCTGGTTTGACCATTGAGGCCATTGTATTTGGCGTTTCTGCCGTAAAATTTGTAGAAGTACAGGTAAAAAGAGAAGTGGCAACAGAAGAGACTTTAGCAAAGCTTGCAGAGGGTATATCTGCTATTTCAGGATCTATGACTGAGGGTAGCGGCGATGACAATTCAAGTACTTATGTTAACATACAAACGGGCTTAGTGGGATCAGATGTAGCCACTATGGCTCCAGGTGCAATAGCTCAAGGTTCAATTGTTCCTAGTTCAATGGCTCAATCAGGTCCAGCACCATTTAGTTTAGATAACTATAGAACAGATAAAAAAGTAGATGAAGTGAAGGTTTCTATTGGTACACCAAGTATGCCTAACGAAACTAAAGTAGATAGCAGCAATGTTACTATTGAAATTAATCCTTCAATGAATAAAAATGTAGATTCATTTAGTAATCAACAAGGGACTACTTCAATTGGAGCTAATACCACACAGCAATTCTCTGAATTAGAGAAATTAGCTATTACAAGTTTAATCAAAGATCAATACTTCCAACCACAGTGGATTAAGTTGGATGAAAATGAGTATTCTAGCTTAACAAATATTGTTAAAAGAGTTTTTGACAAGAAAGTGGCTACTAAAGAGTCGACAATTTTATTGAGTCAATTTAAAGTTGAATTGCCTTCATTAACTATGACTGATTTACAATTAAAAAGTCCTGCAGCCTTAACTGAAAACGAATTAGACCTATTATTTACTGCAATGGCGAATATCAATTTTACAAGCCTTTTTGATTATTTCGTAGTAGAATCATTTGAATCAAAATATCAATTAAGAAATAAAGCATTAAACGAAACAGTGGCATTTGGAGGAGAGAACAGTAACCTTATAGCACATTGTAATAAATACTTTAGTAATACTTACAAATTTACTCCTGCTATAGCCTCACTTAAGACTAATGTAAAGTTGAAGACTAATGATATACTTGATTATTTAATTGAAAATGCGAATGTAAGGTCTGAAGAGGAGTTTGCCTCACTTTCAGATATTTTAATGGGTGCTGAAGATGAATTGAAAGTCAAACTTTTTAACAAGTTTAAAAAAGTAAGATTCAATATTCAAACCAATGCGGGGTACATTCACACGAAGCATCTTATTTTATTGTCTTTGAGTTTTAGTAATCAACAATTAGGTAAACAATTATTCCAACAGCTGTTTGAAGTGCAAGTAGATGAAAATTCTGTAGTCTTAATTGAAGACTTAGTGAATTACAATTCTAACTCAATTCATTTTGGTCCAAATAATGAGTACAAAGTTGAATTAAATGAAGTATTGTTAAATGGAGAATTGAAAAATTTTAAAAGTGTTGATGCCATGTTAGATAAATTAACAATGGAGGCGTCTATTGAGAAAACTAAGTTGCTAGACATTTTTAATTTAAAAGAGCAAAATTCAAAATTAGATATTTTCAATAAGTTGAATAATCACTTAGAAAAAACGAATACGCAGCCGACAGGTTCTCAATTAGCATTTATTTTATTATACAAGCAGTATAATTAAACTTAAAATTTAGTATATGGCCGAAGGTCACGTTGATGTCAAAAGATACCAAATTATAAGTCTCTTATACATCGTATTTATTTGTTTTTCTGTAATTAATATTAAGATGTCAGTATTGGACTCCAATATCTGGACCATTAAGTCATTTCAATCATTGATTAAGGAGGAAGAAAAAAAAGTAGCTATAGGGAACCAAGTTGTTCAGGATAATATTGATACTTTAAATTCACTACCTAAAGCACAGAGCTATTTAAATATACGTTCAAGATTAGCCAAAAGTTATTTAGTGGTGGACGGTGTGTTAAAGCACGTTGATGAAGAGTTTGTTAAAAATAAAACAACATTATTAAAACAGTTTAATAGTAGAAATTTAATTGAAGAGATTTTGCGTTCACCTAAAGGGGTGGGTTTGATAGAAAAAGACTTATTTGAATTATCGGATTTCATTAAAAAGTCGCCTTACAAACTTGATATTAAAAACTCATTAGACAGTGTTATACCCATTATGCATCAAGTAACTTCTATTAAAGGCAAGGTAGATGAATGGGAATACTATATGTTTGAGCATAAGCCTGCTGCAATTAGTTATATGCAGTTAGAGCGTATAAAATTATTAATAACTAAGCATCAATTGATATACCAAGAAGCAGCGCTTGCTGAAATTGGGTATCAACCAACTTATTTTTCTAAAGGTAACCCCAAACTATATATACTTAAAGAGTTAGTTAAAGAGTATAGGCCAGAGCAAATTTTAGCTGATGATGAAAAAGCGGTAGCTAAGACAGATGAAATATTTGATGAACTTTTCAAAAGCATTATTAATTCACTACATACTGAAAATATATTTATTGGATTAAATACTACTTTCATCACTGATTTTAATTTCGTAATTGATAAAGATTTTACTTTCGAAGTAGTTCCAAAGACAAAAGTTACCCAAGTGGGAAAGGATTTCAAAATCACCTTTTCAAAAACGGGTGAATATCTTCTAAAATTCTACGATTTAAGAAAGAATGAAAAAAAATTATTATTTGATAAGAAAATTGTGGTAAATCCCTTACCTGACCCATTAGTGCGTGTAAAAGGCGATAACTTAAATACCTATAGTATTAGTGTTAAAGATTTATTAGGATCTGAGCGTCTAGAGGCTACTTTAGAAATTAATAATTTAAATTATTTTCCAGGTAGAATTAATAGTTATAAAGTGGTTAAAATTCGTAATGGAAGAGAAGAAGAGACTGCTAATAATTATGGAGAATTATTTCAATCCACTACACAGAAAATACTTGGCGGCTTAAGAAAGAATGATTTAGTCATTTTTGATAATATTAATATGTCATTAATTGACGGATCTACCAGAACATCTCCTCCCATCGTTTATAAAATTACTGATTAATGCAAAGCAGATTTTTACTTTTTATATTTTCAGTTTTTTTACTAGCGAATGTAGCCATTGGACAGGATACATTATCGGGGAACTATGACAATTTGAAAATTGCAGCTGGAGCGCATGTGATTAAAGATGTAATTCGTGTAAAAGGAACCTTTGAAGTTGCCGCTGGTGCTAAAATAGAAATGATTGACGCGGGTCTTATTGTATGTGAAGGAAGTATTACTATTAAAGGAGTTCAAAATAATATTGAATTTTTTGGTAAGAAGAATTTAGAAGGTGTAGGAATTTTGATTAAAAATATTGATTCTAGCAAGGTAATTATTAACAACACTATTTTTAGGAACTTGCAACTTCCTTTATTATTTGATTTTGGTTGGAAACGAGATGATATTGAAATATCTAATAATGTTTTTTCGAATAATATCGGTAAGATTTCCGTCCTACAAGTTTTAAATCCGCCATTTAATTTCAATACCGATTCTGCTATGATTAGCTTTAAAGTAAATAATAATTTATTTACAGGTAATAGTGCAGGTGTATACTTTGAAGATTTAAAAAGTGATCACGTTGATATTGAAATAACCAATAATACATTTGCTAATAATTTAGTTTTTGGGTTTAAAAATTATAATATTTCTACTAATTATATTTATGGTCGTGCCGACCAAGTGCATACAAGATTTAATTCAAAAATAGAGAATAATAGTTTTGTCAAAAATTTTCTTGTTGATAATATTTCTGATACCATCGTACATAGTGCCAATTTTGGAATATACGGTTCTGAAAAATTATTTAATATTGGTAATAATTATTGGGGGTCTGTAGAAAAAGACAAAATAACTAGAGGATTTTATGACCAAACTATTAATTATAGTTCTCCCAAATTAGAATTTGATCCTTTTCTAACTGTTCCAAAAGAATCTAATCCTGCACACGTTTATTCTATGAAAAATGGGGAGAACGCTACTGAGTTTCAAGATACCATTACCATAAGGGATCAATTAAAAAGTATCTTATTGGTTGCTAATAAAAAACTTAATTACAGTAAGGCTGCCATTAACTATTCTTATTTTAAAAAGGATAGTACCATGGAAAGAGTTGATACACTCTTAACTTTCAATCCGCAGGACGTAAATACAACTACATCAAAATTAGATATTACTAAAACAGTTGCCTCTCAAAGGCGCATAGGTTACTATACTATCAAAGGAATTTTAGGTGCCAATAATGAATTAGTACCTGAAGTAAGAATAGGATACCAGGCATTTTTACTGGATTATAGAAAACATAAAATGTTTGTAGATTCCTTAAAAATAAAAAAGGACACAGTTCCTAAAATCCCAAAAGAATTAGATTCCGTTAAAAATCAATTTCAAAAGTTGGAGACTCCTCAAAAAAGTAGAATTGAACTTTCCTTATTAGGTGGGGGTACAATTTTTACTGGAACCGTAAGTAATCCAAGTATATTCAATAATGAAATGAATATACTAATGGGTGTAAATATTGGATATACATTATATTCAAATTTAAGTGCTAGTTTAACCATTATGAGTTCTAAATTGAGTAACGCAGATATCACTTCTACAAATAATGAACAACTATCTAGGAGAATGAGCTTCGTTACTTCCATCTTGGGTATTTCTCCATCAATCAATTTTGATTTTGTTGATAATAGATTATACACCAAAGCAAAACGATTCAGACCTTCCATTGGTGTGGGTTTAGATTTTATATCATTTACTCCTACAGGATTGTTCAAAAATAAGTTATATAATTTACAGCCATTAGGAACTGGAGGTCAATTAATAGATAGTTTAAAAACGCCTTATTCTACAATGGCATTAGGGTATTTTTTAAATTTAAAATTAAAATACCAAATCAATAGATTTAATAGTGTTGGTTTATTCTTTACTATACATAAAAGTATGTCTGATTACTTAGACGATGTTGGACCAGATGAATATCCTACTGTTGCAAATATTTTAGCTAATAGTAAAAAATATCCCGATGCTGAATCTGTTGCGGCTGCTGTCTATTTTTCAAACCCAAATCCTAGTAGGATGATGAGTCCAGGCCAATTGAGAAGTAGTCCGAATAATTCAAAAGATGGTTTTATAAATTTTGGATTCTTTTATGCCAGAAAATTATTTAAATAATTATTAAGCAATAAATAAAGAAATGAAAATGTTTAAATTTGACAGAATAAATTTTTTAAGATCATTTGCCCTGTTGCTTGTAATTTCTTGTTTCATTTCTTGTGTAAAACAAGAAGTTATTTCAGATTTAGATTTTCAGAAAAGCTTATTAGCAGGCTCTGGATCTTTTGAAAATACAAGTCGTAACTGGAAACTAGATTCATTAACTGAAAATGGTCTTGTACTAAAATTACCAGTATATCAAATAACTTTCAACTCAAATGGAACTCTTGTAGACAGTGATGGATATCCTGGGACTTGGCTGATGCCCACCACCAAGGATTTAACTATAGTTAAAAAAACAAAATTTCAATTAACCAACAAGTTTCAGATAATTAATATCAATTCTGCCCAGCTGCACCTGAAATACGACAGCGCCGGCATTAAACAAGATTTACACTTCGTCATTTTTAATTAGTGTTTTTTTTGTTTTATATTTTTTTTTAAAAATTTCGAATAATATAGATTTAAATCGATATTGTTTTCTATATTTAGCTGTATGTATATATGTAATATATGTATTTTATTTAATATATGAATTTCATTTACGAAAAAATTTTCTTTTCAATATTCACTATAGCCATCTTGGTACTTTTTGATATTTTAGTAAAGTTCAAAAGACCCTTTATTCTTAAATATAATTTTGCATTAATTACATTTTGTATTGGGGCAGCCTCTTATATACATAGTCTTGACCTATTCACTAATAGATATGTTTTTTATATTATACTTTGTAAGGCAATCGTTTCATCTTGTTTTTTGAATATTTTTAGTATTTTATATTTTCCTAAATATAGAATATGGGTAACTATTATTTCTATTTTACTTATCTCATTTACAGCTTATTCATTCTACTATAATGAAGCATTTAACCCAAATTATGTAAGCTCTTTAAAATCACAAACATTAGTAGTTGTGAAATCTGAAAACTTACAACTACCATTCTATCTCAAAGCATTCAGAGTCGTATTAATAGCAAGTTTCTTTATTACTTTTATTACTTTTTTATATAAAATAATAAGCAAATTTGGGATGAATAATATATACTTTGATAAAATTAAGGCATGGACTATTTCTATTTTTATTTTAATAATTCTAATGTTATTAATGTATTTGCCAAATCCTTATTTAAAAGATAATTTTTATATGGGGTATGCTGTTTCGGCAGCAATATATGTTTATATATTATTTGTTATTTTATACAGACCAGTTTTTTTGAATAAGTCATCAATGAAAATTTCATTGGGGGATAGTTTTAGTAAAAACGCCGATTTTTTAATAAATGATCTAGATTTTATTACCAACTTCTTCACTCATTTTTATTTTACAAATCCAGATGCTTCATTGGAAAATTTTGCTAAAGTATTGAATGTAGGCAGCAATGATTTATACAAATTTGTATATTACAAATACAATATGACCTTTAATGATTTAGTGAACAAGCATAGGGTAGAGTACTTTATTGATATTATTCATAACCCCAAGTTTCTAAATTATACTATTGATGCTCTGGCGAAAGAAGTAGGTTTCTCCTCTAGGCAGCATTTATACAAACCATTCAAGAAATTTCATGGTGGAAATCCATCTGATTTGATAGATTCAATAGCTCAATAACCTAATTTATCTCTAAGTTTCACCTCTATTTTATTATCAGTTCGCCCCTATTTTTGAGGTATTTTCTTATTTTTTCAATTCATTTTGGGAATATTATCCCATAATTTTTCATCATTTCACTCTTCATTTAGCCAGTTTTTTCAATTTTTTGTCTGAGAAAACCCTATTTTGAAAATACCCATCTGGCTTTATTCTTGGTGCCTATTTTCTGCATCGACTTTCTATCAATTTTATTGTTTTTATTGCGTTTTTTTTCTAAAAGTGCAATTATTTATGCATTCATAAGTTATTGAATATCAGTGATTCATATAAGTTTTCTTCGAATTTATGTATTTGTCTCAGCCTATTTGCTAAATATTTTTAATTGTTGAATCTTGTACTCCCAAAATTTTAAAATGTTGTAATATGAAAGTCCTAAACGCATTAAAATTATTTTACATACGTAATCTAATTAAAAATGAAAATAAGGTCAAGTTTTTATTTGACCATCATTTTTTTACAAACCAGTACTACCTGCATAAATCTGCAAGCGAAGTACATATGGCAAATATTTTAAATATTTTGCCAACGCATTTAAATGATATTACTCGAAAGTCTTACAATCTAGACTTCGAGGATTTATGTGAAAAATACAGATTTGCTCATTTCTGGAATGAGTTTACCAATCCTTTAAATGCCGATTTGCCTATTAACTCTTTAATTGATGCATCTGGATTTAAATCCAATGAAGATTTTTCAAGTTTAATGTCTAATCATAAAGAGGAAAGTAAAAACATTATAACAGGACAATACCTATAATATTCTTGAGATATTTCACTTTCATATTATTAATATTTATGTCCATTACTACTTATTCACAAATAGGCATTAGCTATTCTATTGGATCCATTGGAACTATGCCAAAGGCATCTTCATTCAGTGCACCAATTATGATATCTGGGGACAACTGTTTTGTAGTTACAAACAGTATTGCAAAATTTTGGTCTAGTAAAAAAGGAGAATTTTTTGCTAGTTGTTTTGTTGATTTAGACTATATAAAATTGAGTATTAAGATAACGCCTAATCCGGTGATTACTTATGCCAATATTAAGTTTTCAAACATGTTACAAAATGATAATAAGTTTAAAATTATCGTTTTCAATAATATTGGACAACCGGCCATTACAAAAGATGTTTCACAAGAGTCTTTTTTAGCTGGCTACCAGCTTGACATGTCCACTTTAGCAGCTGGATATTATTTTATCCAAATTGCTTCAAGTTCTGTCTTGCAAACATTTAAAATTCTAAAAAATTAATAATAATTAATGTATAGAATTATAAAAATATCATTGTTGTTTTTACTGTTTTTTTCAGTACAGGGTTTATTTGGTCAATCAACACCAGATAAGATCCCTAATGGTATTTCTATACAATCTGTTGCCAGAGATGCCAGTGGTAATGCGGCTTCCAATAGAAATATCTTTTTGAAAGTAGAATTATTACAAGGAACAGCTACTGGAGAATCAGTTTTGATAGAAACACATTCCGTTACTTCAAATGATGATGGAATTTTTAATTTTAATATTGGACAGGGGAATAGGGTTTCTGGTATTTCTTCTTTAATTTCTTTAGACTGGAAGGGTAAAATTTATTTTTTAAATATTAA
>Ga0164293_10006171_pt1 | contig 10211 bp, 11 predicted proteins | sample GEODES118metaG_FD_111487 | JGI IMG/M metagenome (GOLD analysis project Ga0164293, IMG submission 111487) | Eutrophic lake water microbial communities from Lake Mendota, Wisconsin, USA - GEODES118 metaG | ecosystem: Environmental > Aquatic > Freshwater > Lake | place: USA: Lake Mendota...
ATTAACGTTTGAGGTGGAGGAAGAACGAGAAAACACCAATTGGCATGGTAAATTTCCGGGATTTGTTCGACCCAATATTGATTTTAAAATTAACGCATGATTCCCGTAACCAAATCGTTTTTACCGCCCTTGGAGGAATACACGGCCCAAGTGCAACGTGCCTACAACAACGGTTGGTTGACTAATCGGGGAGCCTTGGTTTTGGAATTAGAGGGTAAACTCACGGAGTATCTCCATCTTGACGACGCGAAAATTCTCCTCATGAATAACGGGACGATTCCCTTGCAAATCGCATTGAAGTGTTTGGCGCAAGGAGGAGAAGTCATTACTACACCATTCTCGTATGTCGCAACAACTTCTGCGATTGTTTGGGAGGGGTGTACGCCCGTGTTTGTGGATATTCATCCGGAATACCTAACCATTGATGAAACCAAAATCGAGGCAGCCATCACAGAAAAAACTACCTGTATACTCGCGACCCACGTGTTTGGGAATCCCTGCAACGTAGAAGAAATAGAACGAATTGCCAAGAAGCATAACCTGAAGGTGATATATGACGGTGCACATGCCTTTGGAGTTAGCTACCAAGGGCAAAGTATTTTTGAATATGGGGATGTAACTACGTGCAGTTTTCACGCCACGAAATTGTTCCATACCGGAGAGGGAGGCGCGATTTTCTGTAAAGATCCCGACTTGTTTCATAAGCTATACTACAGTCACAATTTTGGCCATGATGGTCCTTTAGCATTTCATGGACTTGGAATCAATGGGAAGATGAGTGAAATGCAAGCGGCCATGGGTTTGGCGGTTTTACCGCATATGTCGGAGATCTTGGAGGAACGAAGCCGAGTGGTATCTTGGTATAGTGAATACTTGAAATTGGATTCGCTAGTACGTATTAACATTAGAAAAGAAACCAATTGGAATACAGCATATTATCCAGTGCTGCTTGAATCTGAAAATCAATTAATTGAAGTGCAAAAATCCTTACAAACTGCTGAGGTATTTCCACGCAGGTACTTTTATCCATCGCTTACCCAGTTACCCTATGTTCACCAAAGCACCTGCGAGATTGCTTCGGATATCTCTTCACGGATTTTATGCTTACCGTTATTTTACGGGTTGAGTGAAAAAGATGTAAAGGGCATTGCCTCGATTATTAATAATTTTTAATTTAGAATTCATGGTCATTGTAGGAGCAGGAGGGCATGCCTTAGAAGTGTTAAATGAACTGAAGCTAGTGAATCAACCGGTTAGTGCCTTTTATGATGAGATTAATTTACACATCAATGAATTGTTTGGTATCCCGGTCCAGCATAAACTTGATGCATTACCGATGGAGCCGTTTTTACTTGGCATTGGAAAACCACAGTTAAGACGTCAGTTGTTTGAGCAGCTTATTGGAAAACTTTCCGTGGCCTCCGTGATTTCAGCGACTGCCCAAGTGAGTGATCTTGGAGTGAAACTTGGAGAAGGACTTAACCTGATGCATCACGTATATATCGGACCAAATGTGGTTCTTGGGAATGGTACCTTAGTCAATGCCAAATCCAGCATTCACCACGATTCAAGCATCGGTTCATTTTGTGAAATATGCATTGGAGTTTCTATTGCAGGACGTTGCACCATTGGAAACGAGGTGTTTATTGGCATGGGGGCTTTGATTCTGCCTGGAGTAACCATTGGTGATAAGGCCATCATTGGGGCAGGGGCGGTGGTGACCAAAGATGTCCCAGCGGGAGTTACAGTTAAAGGGGTGCCAGCAAAGTGAGAAAACAGACGCCGAAGATATTAATCATTGGGGATATGCCGGGATGGGCGTTTGACAATATTATAAAATTTGTTTACACTCAGTTAAAAAGTGATTTTGATTTCTATTATGACTATACCATTTATAATCCTCGAATAGACTCACAAATTAATTCTGACATATCACTAATTGAGTATAATCATCATCATGGTAATAATTACAGAAAAGCAATTCCGTTTCAACGCATTCCAATAATAAGGGCGTTTATTTATTATAGCATTCGATATTTAAATAAATTCGGTTTTCTTTCATTTGATGAAGAAGGCAGAACAAGGAAAGTGCGAAAGGATAACAGATATGATCTTGTTGTTTTCTTAGATTTTTATATGGACAAGGATGCTGATTTTGATCATGTTCAATACAACAAAAAAATCAAAGGAATATATACAGATGGATTTCCGCCAAAAGGAATTCAACTATTGGCAACAATTAGTATAACCGAGTTTTGCAGTCAGTATTTGAATGATGCAGATGCAATTGTTACGGGTGCTCCATCTATTGCAGCGTTTTATAAAAAAAACGCTAATATCCCGTTTTTTTTTGCCAACATGGCCTATGATGAATCTGTTTTTAAACCAATGAATCGCTCGGAAGAAACCGATTTTGTAATTGGTTGGACAGGTAACCCGAACAGGGAATTCAAAGGGTTTCATTCTGTTATTCTTCCGGTTGTCGAAAAATTACAAAAGGAAGGCTATCCGGTAGTCCTAAAAACTCAGTTTGAAGGCAGCATTGAATCACTGGCTTTTTTCTGGCAGGGTGTTGATCTTGCGATAATCGCCTCAGAGGCTGATGCCGGTCCATCCATGTTTATGGAAGCTAGCCTTTGTGGTGTACCCAGTGTAAGCACGCGTATTGGTATGCCGGCTTACCTTATGCGTGACGGAGAGAATGGCCTGTTTTGTGAAAGGAATGTAAAAGATATCTCTTCAAAAATCGCATTTCTAATTGATCATCCGGAAGTTCTGAAAAGCATGAAAGCATCTATCAGAAAAGACTACATTGAGAAATTGGGTGTGGAAGTCCAGGTCAAGAATTGGAAGAATATGTTTAATGAACTGATTAAAAAATGAAAAGGATTATTCAGCAACTACTTAGTAAGTGTGGTTATCAAATTTCAAAAAAAGTAGATTCACAACCATTTTTAAATCAATCTCAGTTATCAAATTTGCATGAACTTCGGCGAAGGGGTGCATCCATTGGAGAAAATGTTGACATATTGGATAATTGTATTATCGACCCGGATCACTGTTTTCATATTAAGATTGGCAACAATGTAACTTTTGCTCCCAATGTTCATGTATTAGCACACGATGCAAGCACTAAAAAATTCATCGGATACACCAAGGTGAAAAATACAACAATAGGGAGTAATGTGTTCGTTGGTGCTGGTTCGTTAATACTACCGGGAGTAAAGGTTGGAGATAATGTAATTATAGCAGCAGGCAGCGTTGTTACAAAAGATATTCCTGATGACACCGTTTTTGGTGGAAATCCTGCGAAACAGATTTCAACCACTTCTTCTTACCTAGAAAAAATGCAAGAATCAATGATTCCGGAGAATACATTTTCAGATGAGTTTATTTATCAAAACCTGAATGTCAATAGAATTAACGAAAGGGTTAAAAGCGCCAATCTTAATAAAACTATATTTATTCCATAAACCTTGGAAACATGAACTTACCCTGGATAGAAAGTCCTCTGTTTGAATCTTCAATTCAAAGTAGAAGTTTGAATGACGATGACATATCACTCTGTCGTGATTTCAACGAAAATGGATTTGTTGTAATACAAAATTTAATTACAAATGAGAACGCTGATGCGATCGTTTCAGCAATTGACGCATACTTTCCAAAAGAAATTAATTTTGAAACCAATCGGAATCAAGATTTGTGGTCAAGCGTATCTTCTGTAAAAGATTTAGCATGCCACAAAAAAATTCTTTCAATATTAGAATTATTGTATGGACGAGAAACTTTTCCGTTTCAAACACTCAATTTCAAATATGGTTCACAACAAAAAATTCATTCTGATAGCATTCATTTTAGTAGTATCCCAGAAAGATTTATGTGTGGTGTTTGGGTTGCCTTAGAGGATACCAATTCTGAGAACGGACCCTTACTGTACTATCCTAAATCTCATAAAGAGCCTATTTACAGTTATCAAGACATTGGAATACCTACAGATAATCCCGGCGATGGCGATGGTCTCAAGAAAGGAGGTGGTTATACCAATTACGATAAGTATGAGGAATTTATAGAAAAATTAATCAGTGCCAAAGGCTATCAGGAAAAAGAACTTCATTTGAGTAAAGGAGATGTTCTTATTTGGTCTGCTAATCTATTACATGGTGGTAAGAAAGTGCTTGATGTTTCCAAAACAAGATGGTCGCAGGTCACGCATTATTATTTTGAAGATTGTGTTTACCTTACCCCAATGTGGTCAAACATGACTACACATGAACTATTTCTTCGTGAACCTAAGAATATTTACACGAGCAAAACTGTTCAAAATCAAATAAACGGGAAAGAATTTAAAAAACTATTCGCTGGCAATAGTCGAAACTTCATTAGTCAGAAGGTAGATCCATCCCTTTTAAAAGATTTAAGTTTAAGTGAGTTTTCAGTCATCGTTAAGGATCGTATTAAACGCATTTTCAAAAAGTATTAGTTTTGAAGCAATATCTTATTCAGATCATTGGAGAGATTTACCACTTGGTAGGAAAAATATATGGAACCTTTCACACGAATGAAAATCAGTTGTTTTTCATTTTTCCTCTTTCATCTATTGGTGGAGCAGAGTTAGTTCACTTAGATATTGTAAGAGCAATCAAAAATAAGAAGAAAGAGATTATTATTTGGTATCGACACAATCCATGGATGAAAGGCCGATCTTCTCAAGATTATGTTTTAGAAGCAGAATTTAAAAAGCAGGGGGCATTCTGGTTTTTTGAGGATAAAATAAAAGGACAATTTGAAAACTGGAATAAGAGATTTTATCAAGGCTTTTTATTGAAATGCATAAACAAAAAAGACAAAATGGTAATAATCAGAAATGGAGATTCGGACTTCAAAAAAATGATTGCTAAACACAAAATAAAATTTAAACTTTTTGTCGTAACTCATAATGCTTATGCTGAACTTGAAAATGATGATGGTATTGCAAAATATCTTGACCTCGATATGAGCGATCAAATCTCTCAGAGGATTTTAATAACAGATTCGTTGTCAGATGTTATCGACAAAACATATTATAAGCAAAATAAAGTTAACAACGTAAAGGAAGTAATCATTTATAATGCTGTAACAATTCCTAAAAAATTTGCGCACAAAGAAAAAAATCGGTTAGATGTCCTATTTGCCGCAAGAGATTCTTATGAAAAACAATTCAGTTTGGCTTATGAAATTGCTAGAAGCTGTTCAATTAAGCATATTCATTTTCATTTTGTAGGACCAAATCCGGAAAAATATCAAAAATTAAAAAATGCAACTTTTTATGGCGAGATTAAGGATCAAGAAAAAATGGCAAGTTTGTACAATAAATGCCATGTTTTTCTTCTAACATCGCTGAGCGAGGGATTTCCACGTTCTATTGGAGAAGCAATGGCTAATGGAGCTGTAATTATTACAACAGATGTTGGATCAATTAAGGATCATGTGTCCGAAAAAAATGGATTGATTATTAAGACAAATAATACAGAGACTATTTTAAAAGTTCAAGAATACTTAGGTTTATTGAAAAATAATTCTGAATTATTGATAAAAATTTCAGATTACAACAGGGAATATGCAATGGCAAATTTTTCTTATTCGCAATTTGATAAAAAGTATAATGAATTGTTATCCCTTAGTTAGTGTAATTATTCCGAATTACAACCATGCGCCTTTTTTAAAGGAACGTATCGATTCTGTGTTAAATCAAACCTACAAAAACATTGAGGTGATTCTCTTAGACGACTGCTCAACGGATAACAGCCGAGAAATCATTGATAGCTATCGCGGACATGAGAAAATCAGTCACATCGAGTACAACATAACAAACAGCGGTAGCACCTTCAAACAATGGCAAAAAGGTTTAAAATTTGCCCAAGGAGAATGGATTTGGCTTGCCGAGAGTGATGATGTGGCATCTATTGAGTTTTTAAGCAATGCAATCGAGAATACTTCCCGTTATCAAAATGTTGTCTTATATTTTTGCGATTCATTTTTAATCAACGAAAATAATGCCCTAGTAAATAGCGATTTTTCTTCAGAAACTGAATCATTTTATCAAAATGGTAGAGATTTTTTAAGGTTTAAACTTATCAAAAGTAATGTAATTCAAAACGCAAGTGCAACTTTGATAAAATCGATTGAACTTAATTCAGCAATTCAAATAATATCAGATAATGGTGAAATAAAATTAATAGGGGATCTTCTTATTTACTCTAAAATATGCTTTGATTCGTCTGGTTTTGTGTTTTACCACCAAAAAAAGTTGAATTATTATCGACAGCACTCTGATACTGTTCGAGCCTCTTTTAATTCATCAGGATATTTGATCGAAATAAATGGATTTTTGAAAACGTTTAAATCTTATGATTTATTAGATGAAGCAATTGATGTGGCACTCTATAAAATGAATTCAAATGGCTATTTTAGCCAATTAAGTTTCTGCAAGAAATTGGGTTTGTATTGGATATATATAAAGTATAAAAAGGGTTTTTATATGTTAAAAAATCAGCTTGGAAAATATGTTAAATAAAATTCAAAGGAAACTGCTTGGGTTTTTTAATCGCGGTTTGATTATTCTACCTGATTCAAATGCTGCATCAGCGAGCATCTCAATGGATAAAATTGCCTCCCTTTTAAAAAAGAACTCAAATATTAATATCACCAACATTTTCGAGATTGGTGCTAACTTAGGCCAAGATGCCGAAAATTTAAGAGCATTGTTTAAGCTTGGACAAAAGGACGTCTTTGTTTTTGAACCTCATCCTGATTTATTCAATAGATTGATTCAACGTTATAATTTCAATGCCTTTAATTTAGCAATTGGAGATAAAACCGCAGTTATTGATTTCAATTTCGTAAAACAAACCACTTTAAACTCTGGAGTTTCCTCAGCCCGCAAACATAAAACACTAAATGAAGACCTTTTTTTCACTCAAAAAACACAATTGTTAACGTTAAAAGATTTCGTTGAATCAAATAATATTAAGTCAATTGATTTACTAAAAATTGATGTCGAGGGTTGCACATACGAAGTGATATCTGGTGCCGGAGATTTCATTAATAACATTAAAGTTATTCAGTTAGAATCAGAACTCAATGAGGTATGGGAGGGACAAGTTACTTTTCATTTAGTCGTTGATTTTCTATCGTCGAAGCAATTTCAAATGGTCCATTTTGAACTTCTAGATGGAAATCAGTGTGATTCCATGTGGATTCGTAAAGAATATTTGAAAAAATGAACGAACTCGTATTTTTTTGTAAAACTACACCTAAAGATTTTCATCACCTTTTGAAACTTTTAAAAAGTATTCAAAAATACAATATAGATAAAATACCTATTTTTATTTGCACCAGAGAGGAAAATTATGAAAAGCTGTCCTTACTTCTTTATGAATTTAGTTTCAATTTTATTTCAGAGGAAGAAATTTTAAAAACCTCAGGTCTTGAACACCTTGAGGACAATTGGATTACCCAACAGATTGTTAAGTTATTATTTTCAACAAAAGGTAATTGTAAAAATTATCTTTGTTTAGATTCTGATTCATACTTTATTCGAAACTTCTATATTTCTGATTTCATTATTAATGGCATTGCATTATTTCAAATCCATCAACAAAAGGATTTATTTGAATGGGCATTGAAATATCCGGATTATTATAAAAAGATCAAATCCTATTACAACTCTATTAGGAAACCTGTGATGGATTATTTTCAAAGAGAAGGTGAATTTTACGATTTTGGCCCAGCACCAATTCTCTTTAACACAGAAATTTGTTTAGAACTCCAAGAGCATTGGCGAAAATCTGATTTGGCAATCGAGCGAGCCTTTACTATATCCCCATCTGAGTTCACTTGGTACGGTGAATTTGTATTATATAAGAAGCCCAGTCATATTCTACCGAGACAGCCTTTTTTTAAGGTTTTTCATTATGAAGAACAATACTTGGATTTCAATAGTAAATTACCATTGTCGGAATTAGATAAAGAATATTTGGGGGTTGTTTTACAATCGACTTGGTCAAGGAATCCCAAGAAAAAACATTTACTTTCATGCGTACGAAAATGGTTTCAGTAATAATCCCAAACTACAATCATTTTAAATTCCTAAATGAACGAGTAAGAACTGTGTTAAATCAGTCATTTAACCAAATTGAGATTATCATCTTGGATGATTTTTCTTCAGACAACAGTAAGGATGTAATTGAAGAACTAGAAGGAGAGAGCAAGATTGCTCACGTTGTCTTTAATACGAAGAATAGTGGAAGTCCTTTCAAACAATGGGCAAAGGGGATCGAACTAGCTAAAGGCGATTTGATATGGATTGCAGAAAGTGATGATGTCGCTGATTCGGTGTTTTTAGAAAAAATTGTCCCGTATTTTGATGATCCGGAGGTGGTGCTGGTTTTTACGGATTGTAAAATCATCGGTGAGAAGTCAGAATTAGTGCGAGAAAGTAATCCATGGATTCATGATCCTTCTCTAAATATAGGAACTCAGAAGAAAATCTGGAAAGGCCAAGAATTTCTTGAGAATTATCAAAGATACCGCAATTTTATTTCTAATGCATCTTCTGCGGTATTTAGAAAGAAGGCTATTGACGACATCATTCTAAGTAAAATAGAAGAATTTAGGTATTCGGGTGATTGGTTGTTTTGGAATTTTCTGGCGTTTAAAGGAAACATTGTTTTTATTGAAGAATCCTTGTGCAGTTGGAGGTCGCATGATGCTTCGACTAGAAGTATAATTGATTTATCAAAAGACATTAATCGTTTAAATGAGGCTAGTCTCGTAATATATGAAACCAATCAAATGCTTGAAAAGAAACCCTTATTATCAAATTACAGTTGGGTTTTAGATTGGTGGTTAAGCCGATACTCTTACAGAAATCTATGGAATAGAAAATATATCGTTCCTTCACTACCTTTTAGGAGCCTTTATTTTTTATTTTATTGGAAATTGTTGAGTCGCACCATTAAAGAAGTTTTATTTTCGGTAATACGTAAATTAACATGATCCCAAAAAAAATTCATTATTTCTGGTTCAGCAACGATCCTTTTCCTGTGAATATCCGGCAATGCATGGATTCTTGGGGAAAAGTTATGCCGGATTTTGAGATCATAAAATGGGATTTAAGCAATACACCCATGGACTGTGAATTTGCCCAAAAAGCGATGAGGGAACACCGATGGGCCTTTTTATCCGATTACGCCAGATTGAGAATTTTGTATGAACAAGGGGGTATTTATTTGGATACGGACATGCTCGCAATTAAGCCCTTAGGTGATTTGTTGACTGAACAAGCATTTTGGGGTAGGGCCAACAATGGCATGATCGAGCCGGTAGTAATTGGTGCTGTTAAAAATCACCCGACCGTGAAGGCGTGCCTGGATATATATTTGAATAAATCGGATAGCGAATACCGTGAAATACCGCTTGAAATTCAACCCATATTTACTGCTCTAGGTTTTGATGAGGGCAACGAATCAATGCAACGTGTAGGTAGCAATGTTATTTACCCTTACGACTATTTTTGTCCAATGCCCTTCGAGCAAGCCGATGCGAAGGACCCAGTGAGTTATCGTACGAAAAATACGTATGCCATCCATTTATGGAATGCTGCTTGGTTTGATCCCTTTCGATTTTTTTGGAATGGACGGCCCAAGAAAGGTTGGCAAGCAGTGTGGAAAACGGTTCTAAAGAATCCATTGCAAGGCTGTGCGTTCTACAGAAATGTAGCCTACCATGTGAAATGTACTATTTTTGGATATCCAACATGAGTAAGCCATTCTTTTCCATTGTTCTTCCAACCTACAATAGAGCGTCGCTTTTGTCACGTAGCATTGGATGTATCGTAATGCAATCGTTTCAAGATTGGGAATTAATCATCGTCGACGATGGTTCCACGGACAACACTAAAGATGTCGTTGCAGGTTTTAATGATGCTCGCATCACGTATGTGTATCAAGAAAACGCAGAACGCAGTACGGCGAGAAACATGGGCATTTCGCACTCCTCGGGAGAGTGGATTTGCTTCCTGGACAGCGATGATGAATACCAACCTGATCATCTTCAGGAATTAGCTAAATTCATCGAGAATCAAAAACCTTCGCCCGGCTTGATCGCTACAGGCTTAATCACGCAACAAGGACAAATAACCAAGAAGAAAGCTTTCTTAGCGCTACAAAAGA
>Ga0164293_10006173_pt1 | contig 10209 bp, 9 predicted proteins | sample GEODES118metaG_FD_111487 | JGI IMG/M metagenome (GOLD analysis project Ga0164293, IMG submission 111487) | Eutrophic lake water microbial communities from Lake Mendota, Wisconsin, USA - GEODES118 metaG | ecosystem: Environmental > Aquatic > Freshwater > Lake | place: USA: Lake Mendota, Wisconsin...
CCTTCTGCCGGAGCGCCGATTCCCGATGGGAATGACCTACTTCAAACGCTTTCGGATGGAACTCGATCTCGACCGCCCGACGTTCGAGCCACCGGAATGTCCTGCGAATTATGAATTGGTCCCTTTCTCGGAGGGCCTGATCCGAGACCACGCCCAAGCGAAATACCTCAGCTTTCGTCACGAACTCGACGTGACCGTCTTCCCCTGTCTGGGCCGCAGAGACGGCTGTTTACGGCTGATGCGCGAAATCGCCGCCCGTTCCGGTTTCGTCCCCGAAGCCACCTGGTTGCTCCGCTACCTACCCGATCACGGCACCCCCGAGCCGATCGGGACGGTGCAGGGGATCGCCCACGACAGTTGGGGCGGGATCCAAAACCTCGGCATCGCCACCCCCCATCGCGGCCGTGGCCTCGGGACTTTGCTCCTTGCCATGGCCGCCCGCGGCTTCCGGTCGGTCGGCCTGTCACGGATGCACCTCGAGGTGACGACCGACAACACCGCCGCCCTTCGCCTCTATGAACGGCTCGGCCTACGACGCACCAAAGTCGTTTACAAGGCGGCCGAGGTGGCGATGGCTTGCCAGGTCAAGTAATCTAAAGGGACGAGCCGATCGTCACGCTAGCAGCGGCAGACCACGCCGATTCGCACCGCCTCCCGAGTCTCCCACCGTGTCCCAGGCATCCCCAACCCGCATCCTTGATGACCAGTACCTGACGGTCCGCGCCAAGTTGATCGAAGTGGCCGCCGTCCTCGACCGTTTGGACCGCGCCGCCGGCCAGGCCAGTGCGGTGAGCGGTCAGAGCGGTGTGGGGAGCGGGCAAGGAAGCGCGGGGGCGATCGACGATCTCGATCAAGAGCCCAAACGGGCAGCGATCGAACAGGCGATCCAAATCCTGCTTCGCGGTACCGTCGATCCCGGCGAAAGGACCGAAGCGATCCAGCGACTCCTCTCCCGCCGCTACGCTCAAGACTGGCGACAATCGTTCGGGGTTTGAACCGCTGGCCCGAACTGTCGGCCCGCCCCCCTCAACCCCAAACCCTTCGCCCCATCCCCCAAAGCCTCGAACCGAGCAGCATGGATTACATCGACCCGCACATCCACATGGTTTCGCGAATCACCGATGACTACGCCACCCTGGCGAGGATGGGTTGCGTCGCCGTCAGCGAACCTGCTTTCTGGGCCGGCTTCGACCGCGGCAGCGCCGATGGCTTCCGCGATTACTTCCGCCAACTGACCGAAGTCGAACCGAAACGCGCGGCTCAATACGGGATCCAACATTACTGCTGGCTCTGCATCAACGCCAAAGAGGCCGAAAACGTCTCGCTCTCACGCGACGTCATCAAGATGATCCCGGAATTCCTCGATGCCCCGGGTGTCCTCGGCATCGGCGAGATCGGCCTGAATAAAAACACCAAGAACGAAGTCATCGTCTTCCTCGAACACCTCGACCTGGCGGCCAAATACGACCAACCGATCCTGATCCACACCCCGCACCTGGAAGACAAATATCAGGGGACGCGAATGATCCTCGATATGCTCGATTCCGACTCGCGTCTCCAACGCTCGCGCGTGCTCGTCGATCACGTCGAGGAGCATACGATCGGGGAAGTCCTCGATCGGGGCTATTGGGCCGGCATGACGCTCTATCCGGTCACCAAATGCACGCCCCAACGCGCCGCCGACATGATCGAAAAATACGGCCCCGAACGGCTGATGGCGAACTCCGCCGGCGATTGGGGCCCCAGCAAACCGACGGCGATCCCCGACCTGATCTTCGAACTCCGCCGCCGCGGTCACGACGAAGCGCTGATCCGACGCGTCGTCTACGAAAACCCGATCAGCTTCTTTCGCAACAGCCGTAACTTCGTCTTTCACGACCGCGCGGAAATAGCCTCCCGCCGACAGGTGTGATCGGATCGCCCATCCCGGCTCACCCCGCCACGAATCGCAACAAGGCGTAATTCCGTTTCCCTTTGCGGAGCACCATCACCGTGTCACCCGCCAGGTCGGCCGGCGTCAATCGCTGCTGGGGGTCGGATACACGTCGATTGTTGACATAGATCCCACCCTCCGTGATCGCGCGACGGGCTTCGCTCGATGACCCCGCCAACCCGGCACCCCTGATCGCGTCGACAACCGACAAACCCTCACCCTCCAGCACCGATTTCGACTGCTCACTGCTGGGGACGTCGGCGAAGATCTCGTTCAGCTCCCGATCGCTCAGGCGGTCGATCTCGCCCCCGAACAGGATCTGGCTCGCCCGGTTGGCCGAAGCCAAACCTTCGTCGCCATGCACCAAGCGGGTCATCCAGGCGGCAAGCCGTTTCTGCGCGGCCCGCGCCCCGGGGTCCTCGGCCGTCTGCTTCGCCAGCTCCTCATACTCCGACCGCTCGATCTCGGTCAGGTACGCGATGCATCGCATCACATCGGCGTCCTCGACCCGGAACCAATATTGATAAAAGGCATACGGGCTGGTCCGCTCAGGGTCGAGCCAAATCGCACCCGATTCGGTCTTCCCCATCTTTCGCCCATCCGATGTCGTGAGCAGCGGGGCGGTGATCCCGAACAACGATTCGCCCAACATCCGCCGGCCGAGGTCGATCCCCGCGGTAATGTTCCCCCACTGGTCACTCCCACCGGCCTGGATCCGACAACCGTGCTGACGCGCCAGGTGGACGAAGTCATAAGCCTGCAACAACATGTAGCTGAACTCGGTGTAACTGAGCCCCGCTTCACTATCCAGCCGCGAGCGTACCGATTCCTTGCCGAGCATCTGGCCGATCGAAAAATTCTTCCCGACGTCGCGGAGGAAATCGAGATAACTGAACGGCCGCATCCAGTCGTAGTTGTTCAGCAACATCGCCCCTTGCTGGCCGTCAAAGTCGAGGAACCTCCGCATCTGCGCCGCGACCCCTTCGACGTTGCGTCGCAGGTCGTCAGCGCTCAGCAGGTTCCTCTCCTCGCTCTTACCGCTCGGGTCGCCGATCATCCCCGTGGCCCCACCGACCAGCGCGATCGGCCGGTGGCCGGCACGTTGGAAACGCCGCAACATCATCAACTGCATCAACCCGCCGACATGCAGGCTGGGGGCCGTCGGGTCAAAGCCGATGTAGATCGTCTGTCGCCCCTCGCCGAGCAACTTTCTCAGCCCAGGCTCATCGGTGCATTGATGGATGAGCCCTCGCCATCGCAGTTCGTCAATCAGGTCCATAGTCTCAATTCGCTTTCAGCTCGGTTCGTTTCGCATCACCCGCCCGGCCCCCGCCCCCCGGCGTCGCGCCAGGATCGCTTCGGCCAAAACCAAATCTTCGGGATGCGTGATTTTCAAGTTTTCGGCAGATCCGGGTACTAGGCTTACCTCAAAGCCGCTGCGTTCGACAAGCTCGGCATCGTCGGTGACCGGCCGCCCCCGCCACCTGCGGTGGGCCGATTTCCAAAGTTCCAGCCGAAAGACCTGGGGGGTCAACGCCTCCCACATCCGGCTCCGGTCGACCGTTCGGGAGACTTTCCCTTGGTCCGAACCGAGCTTGATCGTTCCCCGCAGCGGTGCGGCAAGGATCGCCGCGCCGCTCCGAAAGGCCTCACCCAGAACGTTGGCAAGGTCGCCCGCCGGGACCAACGGCCGCGCCGCGTCATGAATCGCCACCCACCGTCGCTCCGGCAAGATCCCCCGCGGACGATCGAGCCGCTCGACCTCGTCGACCCCCGCCAAGACGCTGTCGACCCGCTCCCGCCCCCCATCCACCAATCGAACTCCAAGCCGTTCCGCGTCGGCCCGCATCCCCTCGCGGTCATCCGGGTGGACGACCAACACGACGGTGTCGACCCCCGGCGTCGACGCCAGCGTTTCGACCGAATGCACCCAAATCGGCCGACCATCCAACCGCACCAGGACCTTGTTGTCGCCCGCACCAAAACGGTGACCACGCCCCGCCGCGACGACAATCGCGGCGACCACGCCGGCCGCCTCATTGGTGGTCGCGTGGTCACCTGGTTCGCTCGTGTCGGTCGGGGGTGTCAATATCGATCTCATCTCGGCGTGTCTTCGTCCGGTTGGGAAAACGCGATCCCGATTGGCCCTCATCCCGGGCCGCGGTCGGTCAGGCGGCGGGCCCTCGGTCGCGGGACCCTGCGGCAATCGCCTCGGTCAAGCTAAAGCGACAACGACGCCTCCGCAATCCGACCCCCGTGGCCACCCCGCACTTTTGGGCCACCCCGCACTTTTGGGCCACCCCGCACTTTTGGGCCACCCCGAACTTTTGGGCCGGCCGCGCCTGACCGCGCGTAACCGCCCACGACCGCCAGGGGCGAATGTCGCGACCGGCGGCTCCCGGTTACAATCCGTTTCTCGCCCCCCCAATGCCTCTCCGCACCACCACCACTCCCATGCAACTTCGACCACTCGCCGGGACCGACATGAACCTTTCGGTCCTCGGGTTCGGGGCCTCTTCGATCGGCCAGGAATTTCGTCAAGTCGACCTGAATGACGCCCTCCAAGCCGTCCGAGTCGCCTTGGAAGGCGGGATGAATTACATCGACACCGCCGCCTACTACGGGCGGGGGATGAGCGAACTGATGCTGGGGAGGATCCTTCCCGACCTCCCCCGCGACAAGTTCTTCGTCAGCACCAAACTCGGCCGCTACGCCCCGCAACATTTCGATTTCTCCGCCCGCCGAGTCGCAGAAAGCATCGACATCTCCCTGGAACGGATGCGGATCGACTATATCGATATTGTCTTCTGTCACGACATCGAATTCGTCGACATGCAACAGATCGTCGACGAGACGCTTCCCGCCCTGCGTCGCCAGGTGGCGGACGGCAAGGTCCGCTACATCGGCGTCAGCGGCTATCCGATGAAGATGTTCCGCTACATCCTCGAACGGACCGACATCGATGTGATCCTGACTTACAACCACTACACCTTGCAGAACGACATGGCCCTGCAACTTTTGCCGCTCTGCGAGCAAAAAGGTGTGGGGGTGATCAACGCCGCACCCTTCTCCGCGCGGCTCCTTTCTGATGCGCCGCTCCCCCCATGGCACAAGGCGACGCCCGAGGTCCGGTCGGTCGCCAAGGCCGCGGCCGACCATTGCCGCTCTCGCGGCTCGGACATCGCCAAACTCGCGTTGCAGTTTTCGATCGCCCACCCCGGGTTCGCTTCCTGCGTGACCGGCAGCGCCGACCCCAAACGTGTCAGCCAATGGCTCCGCTGGATCGAAGAACCGATCGATTCGACACTCGTCGCCGAAGTCCTCGATATCCTGCGACCGATCCACAACTGGATCTACTGCGAAGGACGCCCCGAAAACAACGACACCGTCTGACGATTCACCCAACCCCCGACCTCTCCCGATGCACGCGATCGTCCTCGAAAAGCCGCTCGAATTCCATCACGCCGACATCGACCCGCCCGCGAAACCGGGGCCAGGCGAGGCGCTGGTCCGCCCCCGCACGATGGGGATCTGCGGCACCGACGTCAGCGGCTTCCTCGGCAAAATGCCACTCTTCGGATACCCACGGATCATCGGCCACGAACTGGGGGTCGAGGTCCTCGAGCTCGGCCCCGGTGTGACCCACCTTCGCCCCGGCGACCGCTGCTCCGTGGAACCCTACCTGAACTGCGGCAAGTGCTATGCCTGCCGACGCGGCCACACCAATTGCTGCCAATTCAACCTCACCTTCGGGGTGATGTGCGACGGCGGACTCCGCGAACGGTTCCTGATCCGCGCCGACAAGCTCCATCCCGGAAACGATCTCGATTGGGAACAGCTCGCGCTCGTCGAGACGCTCGCGATCGGTTGCCACGCGTGTGACCGCGGCGCCCCACAACCCGGCGATCACGTCCTGATCATCGGCGCAGGCCCGATCGGGTTATCGGCCCTCGAATTCGTCAACCTGACCGGGGCCAACGTCTGCGTCATGGACCTCGTCGATTCTCGGCTCGACTTCGTCAAGTCGCACTACGGGGTCAAAGAGACGATCCATTACCGCGACGACGCGTCGGCCCTTCGCGAAACCGACCGCATCACCCAAGGCGATCGCTTCGCCGTCGTGATCGACGCCACCGGCAACCACCATTCGATGGCCGCGGCCCTGGCCCATGTCGCCCAGACCGGGTCGCTGGTCTACGTCGGGATCACGAACCAAAAGATCGCCTTCGACCACCTCGCGATGCACAAACCCGAATTGACGATCCTCGCCAGCCGCAACGCGCTGCCGCACGATTTCACCCGCATCATCGGGTTGATCCGCGACGGCAAGATCAACACCCGCCGCTGGATCACCCATCGGACCACCGCCGATCAGATGATCGGCGAATTCCCGACCTTCACCCACCCCGACAGCGGCGTCATCAAGGCCGTCGTCGACCTCGGGCAGATCTGACCCACCCCACCGCAACACCCGGATCATCCCGCCGTGATCAAACCGCTCGCAAAGTACACCTTCGGCGTGGGGGACCGCTTCGCCCACCAAGCCCCCGCCCAACTCGCCGCCTTCGTCCAAGCCCGCAACCGGGGTTGGCAGGTCGTCCCCGTGTGGAACAAGTCGAACCGCGAGCACCTCACCGTCGGTTCCCAGCCCCCGTCGGTCCTCGCCGCCGCCCAAGCCGCCGTCCGCGACGCGAATTGGACCGCTGGGTTCCACGTCGATGCCGACCACATCGGGATCGCAACGGTCGCCCCGTTCCTCGATTGCAGCGATTTTTTTACCCTCGATGTCGCCGACTCGATCGGCAAGCCGGCACCGGCTGATGAGCTCGACAGGTTCGTCACCGCCAACCGCGGGCTGATCGGTCGGCACGATTTCCCCGGACTCGCCGCACCCTTCACGATCGACGAGCCCCGCCTCCGCGAAGTCGCCGCCAAGTACCTCGCCGCGGCGATCCGCGCCGGCGAAACCTACCGGCACGTCCTGGCCGCCAAAGGGGACGTCCCGTTCGTGACCGAGGTCTCGATGGACGAAACCGACGCCCCCCAAACGCCGCCCCAACTACTGATCATCCTCGCCGCCCTCGCCGACCAACAGGTCCCCGCCCAAACGATCGCCCCCAAGTTCACCGGCCGCTTCAACAAAGGGGTCGATTACGTCGGCGATCTCGCCCAGTTCGCACGCGAATTCCGCGACGACCTCGCCGTCATCGACCACGCCGTCCGGCGGTTCGGGCTCCCCCAAGAGCTGAAACTGAGCGTCCATTCCGGCAGCGACAAGTTCTCGATCTATCCGATCATCCGCGACGCTATCCGCGACACCGGCGCCGGTCTGCACATCAAAACCGCCGGCACCACCTGGCTGGAAGAGGTGATCGGACTGGCCGAATCGGACGGCGAAGGGCTGGCGATCGCGAAAGAGATCTATCGCCAAGCCCACGCCAAACGGGATGCACTTTGCGAACCTTACGCCGCCGTGATCGACATCGACCCCGACCGCCTCCCCGAACCGTCCGAGGTCGATCGTTGGCCCGCCGATCGGTTCGTCGCCGCGCTGCGACATGACCCCCACGCCCCCAACTTCAACGCCGACCTGAGGCAATTGCTGCACGTCGGTTACAAGGTCGCCGCGATGATGGGGACCCGCTACACCGACGCCCTCGATGCCTGCCGCGAAACCGTAGCCCGCAACGTGACGTTCAACCTCTTCGAACGCCACCTCAAACCGCTCTTCGGATGACCGATTCCTCCGGCGGCCAAACTCACCGCTTGACCGATCGCCACGATCATCACCGGCGCCAAGAAAGCCTCATAAGCGATCACGGCAGGGGCGAAGCGGTGATGACGCCGGCCGATCAATTCACGTCGGTCGCGCCGCCCTCGCCGCACGCCGCGGCCAATCGCCCCAACCGCTTGCTCATCGCGAATAACCCGTTGCTCCGCGAAGGGCTGAGGTATTGGTGCAACGAAAACTCGTCGGCCAATTTGCGAAAATCGAACGACGCCACCTCGTCGCACGGCTTCTCGTTGACCTGCGACAACAGCAGCGCCGCCAAGCCCCGCACCATCGGCGAATCGCTGTCGGCACGAAAACGGATCCGCGTCGGTTTCCCCCCAACCACCTCCGGGACCAACCAGACTTTGGCCGTGCAACCTTGCACCCGATTCGCCTCCGTCTTCTCCTCCTCCGGCAACGGATCGAGCGTCTCCCCGAACTCGATGATCAATTCGAATCGGTCGTCAGGGTCGTCACAGGCCCGCAATTCGTCGATAAACTTGTGGGCCTTTTCGGCCCAACCGGTTGGGTTCATGGGGGTGCGTTTTGTTAACAATCCGTCAAAATGTCATGCGAAGTCGTCTTCGCGTGTTAATGTAGTCGATCGACCACCCTTTCGAAACCGTCGCTTTCGGCCGCCAACACTCAACCCATCCACTTCCGCCCCGAACAACCGATCGACTCCCCATGCCGAGCCTCCCGTTAACGTCCGCCGCGACCAAGATCATCGCCACCGTCGGCCCGGCTTGCGATTCAGTTGACAAACTCGCCGCCCTGATCCGCAGCGGTGCCGATATCTTCCGGATCAATACCGCCCACGGCGACCGCCAACAGCACGAACAAACGCTCGCGAAGATCCGCGAAGCCGAAACGCTGACCGGCACCCACATCGGCGTCTTGCTCGATCTCTCCGGCCCCAAAATCCGGCTCGGCCAATTGCCGGTCGACCCGTTCCCCTGTGAATTCGGCGCGGAGGTCGTCTTCATTCGCGGCGATCGCTCCGACGCCCCCAACCGGTTGACCAGCAGCTACCCGCGGCTGATCGACGAACTGTCGGTCGGCGATCGCGTGATGCTGGCCGACGGGACCGTGTCGCTGGTCGTCACCCGAATCGCCCCGGGCGAGGCCCACTGCAAAGTCACCGGCGCCGGCGAAATCCGCAGCCGCCAAGGGATCAACCTGCCAGGGGTCAAACTGAGTGTTGCCGCGATGCGACCGGCCGATGTCGATAACGCGATCTGGGGCGCCCAAAACGACATCGACTTCATCAGCCTCAGCTTCGTCCGCACCGCCGAAGATGTCCATTCGCTAAAAAACCTCCTCGCCAGTTACGACTCGCAAGCGATGACGATCGCCAAGATCGAAAAGCCCGAAGCGCTCGCCGAGCTGAACGAAATCGTCGATGCGGCCGATGCGGTGATGGTGGCCCGCGGCGACCTGGGGGTCGAAATCGATGTCGCCGAAACCCCCGTCGCCCAAAAACGGATCATCCGCCTCTGCCGCGAAAAGCTCAAACCGGTCATCGTGGCTACACAAATGCTCGATTCGATGCACCACAACCGCCGGCCGACCCGCGCCGAAGCGAGCGATGTCGCCAACGCCATCCTCGATGGCGCCGATGCCTGCATGCTGAGCGGCGAAACCGCGATCGGCGACTTCCCCGAAGAGGCGGTGACCATGATGAATCGCATCATGCTCCATACCGAAAAGGAACTGCTGATCGAAGAGATCAAACAACGCCGCAAACCCTCCCACCCCCACGCCATCACCTCCGCCGTGACCGACGCCGCGACCTCGATCGCCGAATCGATCCGGGCCAAACTGATCGCGATCGCGACCCACAGCGGCGGCACCGCCTGGGTGAAGAGCAAAAGCCGCTGCCGCATCCCGACGATCGGGATCAGCGATAACCCCGCGACCCTCCGACGCATGTCGCTCCTCTGGGGGATCAAACCGCTCCACTTGTCGAACTTCCAAAATACCGAGTATCTGATCGAACAAATCAGCCGCTGGGGTTGTGACCAAGCCTACCTCAAACCCGGGGACCACATCGTCGTCGTCACCGGAAGCGGCGTGCTCGAGCGCGCCCACAACCTGCTACTGGTCCACACGGTGGGACAGTCCTAACCCCATGAACAACGTCACTCTCGCCGTCCATTTCTTCGCCCAAATCGCGGTGATCCTCGTCGTCTGCAGGCTCGTCGGCATCGTCGCGGCCAAATTGGGCCAACCCCAAGTCGTCGCCGAAATGATCGCCGGGGTCGTCCTCGGCCCGTCGCTCTTCGGGCTCTTCTTCCCCGAACTCCAAGCCGCGATCTTCCCCTGGGACCCATCCCAAAAGAGCCGCGATACGCAAAGCTACCTCTTTCCCGCTTCGCAGCTGGGCTTGGCCCTCTACATGTTCATCGTCGGGATGGAATTCCGCGTCGATGTCATCCGCCAGAACCTCAAAGCCTCGGCCGCCGTTTCTCTCGCCGGGATGGCCGCCCCCTTCGTCCTGGGC
>Ga0164293_10006174_pt1 | contig 10209 bp, 12 predicted proteins | sample GEODES118metaG_FD_111487 | JGI IMG/M metagenome (GOLD analysis project Ga0164293, IMG submission 111487) | Eutrophic lake water microbial communities from Lake Mendota, Wisconsin, USA - GEODES118 metaG | ecosystem: Environmental > Aquatic > Freshwater > Lake | place: USA: Lake Mendota...
AAGACTTGAAATATGAAATTCAGATTCAACATCACTATTATAAGTTGTGTTGAATTTAATTACAATTTTGTTTTTTGGATGATTCAATAATAGTTTAGGATTTGCTGTAAGTAAAATGTCTACGGAATCCCATAATGAATTAATTGTACTTTCACTATAAAATCTAACCGATTCAACTAAACATCCAAATTTTGAAATAAAGAACAATGATGCAGGTTTTGATTTTCCAATTTCATCTGAAACAATAATAATGTCGTGAGACTCTCTCATGTCCAAGTAAAACTCATTCAAATCTAAAAGGCCTGAAGGTTCTACAGAACCCGCATGCCCAAAAATCTCCATTGTATGTTCTTTATAAAGAAAATCATACAGTTCATCTTCATTTCTGAATTTCAAATGTTTTGAAATATCTAAAGACGTTAAATCAGATAAAACTTCATATTGAAAGTTATCCTCTTCATTTTCGTCTCTGAATGGATTATTAATAAACCACTTTTCGTATTCTTGTTGTATTTTTTTTAGAGTGTCTCTCAATATTCCATTCAATTCAATACCTATTCTCATTCTTCGTATTTTTCTAATATTTTAGATATTAATGGATTCCTAACAATATCTGTAGGCTTAAATTCAAAAACACCAATGTCTTCCATGTTCTGAAATTTTTTCAAAGCATCCCAAAGACCTGTTTGTGTTTTATCTTTGTGTCTATCAAATTGTTCCAAATCACCTGATATAAAAAACTTAGAATTAAAACCAATTCTAGTTAGTAACAATTTCATTTGACTTGGTGTTGAGTTTTGAGCTTCTTCAAAAATCAAAATAGAATTGTCAATATTCATCCCTCTCATATAAGCCAATGCGAATACTTCTATTGCCTCAATTTCCTTTAATTTTTCTCTCGTATCTTTACCTATTATTTTGTTTAATAGATAGTACGAAGGAAAAATATATGGGTCGAGTTTTTCTTCCACTCCACCAGGTAAACTACCTAGTTTTTCTTCGGCTTCTACTGCCGGTCTCACGATTATAATTTTTTCATAAGGAGTGTTAGGGTCAGATAATAAATCAACAGCACATTTCATTGCAATATAACTTTTTCCAACACCTGCGGGACCTGAACAAATACTAATTTGGTTGTTAACCAATTTTTCGTAGTATTCTTTTTGACTTTCAGATAAAAATTTTTCTTTTGTTTTTCTCTTAATTATTGAACAGATTTGTTGTTTTTTATTTTTAATTGGGGCTTCTTCACTTGGTAAAGTTGCCGTTGGTTTTGGTTTTGTTAGTCTACCCATTTTTTGTGATTTAATCTTAGTCTGAAAATTAGTAAGGTTTATAATCTTTTACTTCTCTAATTTTGGACGATGTAATTGAATTGATTTCATTCTTTAACCTAAATCTTTCATCATTTGTATAATAAACTTTTCTAGCTAAGTCGATGAATTCCTCATCAAATTTTTTCTCTGACTCAAAGACTCTTAGTTTATCCTCTACATCCCAAAGTGCTGAATTTACTTCTGTCAATGACTCATATAAAGACTTTATTTCATTAACTTGAAAATAAACTTCGGATTGACTGTATAATAATTCGAATTCTTCGGATACATATTTCAATCTTTCAGGATTTGTAATTTTTAATTTTTTTACTTGTAAAATTGATAATTTATCTATTAATTCTCCAACACTTACTGGAATTGTAACCATATTATTTTATTTGTTTTTTTTCTGGATTATGAAATTCTCGTCTATACACTGTCTTTCCACCATCAGGGCTTTCATAAATGTATACCGTTTCTGAATTTTTTTTATCTACTTGAGATTTAATCCAGTTGTAAGTTTTTTTCAAACCTATTAATAAAGGTTGATTTACTTCCCAACCGATTTTTTCTCGATATAATTTGTTATCTGAGTTTCTACCTTTTACTCCTAATGGACACTTAAATCCATATTTTTGAATAAATTCTTCTCCTTCAATATTTTTGATATTAATATCTTTTTCAGATATCTCAATTGCCATTTTGGCTAACTGATTGATTGTAATCATTTCTTCACTACCGATGTTTACAGGACCTTCAAAGTCAGAATCCATTAATCTAAGTACCGCTTCAACACATTCATCAACATACAAGAAAGAACGAGTTTGTAATCCATTACCCCAAACTTCGATTTCTCCACCATTTTCAGTTTCGACTGCTTTTCGACACATAGCTGCAGGTGATTTTTCTCTACCTCCATTCCATGTACCTTGTGGTCCAAATATGTTGTGGAATCTGGCAATTCTAACATTTAATCCATAATTTCTACTGAAAGCTAAATAAAGTCTTTCAGAGAACAATTTTTCCCATCCATACTCAGAATCAGGATTAGCGGGATAAGCCGAGGATTCTTCACAATTTGGATTGTCAGGGTCCATCTGATTGTGTTCGGGATACATACATGCTGAAGATGAGTAAAATAGTTTACCAACTTTTTTCTTAACCGCTTCACGAGCGACATTAAGATTAATGGTCGCTGAGTTGTACATTACATCTGCGTCGTGTTCTCCGGTAAAGATATATAACGCTCCTCCCATATCTGCCGCGAGTTGATAAACTTCATCAACACCTTCTTCAATAACTGTATCAACTACTTTAGGGTCTGTTAAATCCCCTAAAATAAATTCATGACAAATTTCATCTTGAAAGAAGTATTCATGTTTTTTTATATCACATATTCTTACGTGATTTCCTTCTTCTTTTAATCTTTTTGCTAGGTGACCTCCAATGAATCCTCCACCGCCAAGTACTACTATTTTTTTCATATTATTTGGTTATTACTTTTCCTTTTTTTCTTAATATGGTTAAACCATGGTTGGTAGGAATGGTCATCCACTCCCACTTTTCTTTATCTAATTCTTCAACGGCTCTATAAGGACCACCAAGTCCCCACTCGCCATTTTCATCGTAATCTATCGGACTCCAATAATTTGGTTCAGAATTTCCCATCAAATCGTGTAATAAAATTATTGTGTTTTCATCACTAACTCTGTCAATCTCTTCTAATTCTCTTTTAACGTGGGGGTAACTGTGCCAATCATCAACATAAATCAAATCGTATTTTTCATTATTACTCATTAAAAACTCTATTGCGTCGGATAATACGAATGTTTGATGTTCGGCTAAGTCTGATGGAGCTTTCCAAACACTATTTTCAATATCTACTGAAGTTAAATGACCTCCTAATACTTTACAAGCAAGTAAAAATGGGTAGCTAGAACCACCATTTCTCACACCAAGCTCTAAAATTTTTTTAGTTTTCATTTGAAGTGCTATTGAGAAAAAAGTTAGCACGTGTTCAAAATATTGTGTTCCCCCGTCATCTTTGGTTTTTAATGTGCGGTTCATTAATTCCAACAAATAATCTTCCACTATATCATTTCGTTAATAATTTTATTTATCCCATCTTGTAATCCAATTCTTGGTTTCCAAAATTGTAAAATATAAGGGTCCGGTTCATTTCTTTTATTGAGTTGAACCGTATCAATTTCTGTTGATGGTATAACAGAACAAGGTATTGTTGCGTTAATGATATCTGCAACATCTAAAATAGTGTTCCATTCAAAACTTGTGATGTGTAGATTTTCTTCTCTGTCAATCTCATCATATTTTTCAGAAAGTGTTAGTAAACATCTTGAACAATCTTCAGCGTGTAAAAATTGTCTTTCCTCTTTACCGTCAGTCATCATTTCAATTTTACCTTGTTTTGCTTTAAGAATAAAATCTGTAATAACGTGTGATTTTTCTAAGTCATGTTCTGGTCCATATACGTTCCAAAACTTAACGGTCAATCCGTTTAATGCCTTTGCAAATACTTCACCTAAAGACTTACAAACGCCGTATGGTGAGTAAGACATATTCGCCATTTGAGATGATGCGAATATAAATGGTTTATCATGTTTCTTTAAACTTTCAAATGTATACAAAGTTAATTTTGTATTGTTTTCAATGAAGTCGTAAGTATGTTGATATTTTTTCAAATATCTTGAGCCACCAACATCAAACGCCAAGAACATAACAAAATCTGATTCCTTAACCAAATCATCAATTATGTTTGGGATTCTTAAATCTTGTTCAGGATTTTTTGCGTTATCAAAAGTTGAAACTTTATGACCTTCATTCTCAAGAAACTTACAAAGTTCCGCACCTATTTGTCCATCTGAACCGAGTACTAGATATTTCATATTAAAATAAATTTTTTAGATAATTTTCCCACATGTAGTCTTCAGCTACAGGTAGATTATTTGCTGCAATAAAATTTCTTTCAATTGCTGGCATTAATGATTGATATTTTTCTGGTGTCAATGTTACTAAGTCAGCATCATCTTCTAAAAAAATAACACCAGTTGGGTCAAAGTATTTTTCAACAACTTTTCTTGAACCATAATATACTGGTACAGTACCCATGGCAAAACAGTCAGTTAATTTTTCTGTAAAGTAAGTGTCTGAGTTATCATTCTCAATTGCCACTGAGAACATATAATCTTTTAACCCATCTTCTTTGTCGTTTAATTGATTAGGTCTTCCTGAACCAAATAAGTCAACTTTATCTTTTAATCTTTCAACCCACTGTAATCTATTTTGGTGACCACGTAACCATCCTTTGTTAGATGCAATCATTGATACCAATTTAGTCTTGGGGTGAATTGCCCTGTTCTTTTCCCAAATCCAAGGAGCCGCATTTGAAATGTTATAAACAAACGGAGCGCCTAATTCAACAAGACTATCCATACAAGTAAAAATACATTTGAAATGCTCTCTTGTCATATCAATATTGTCAACAAGATATTTTATGGTACCTTCATTCATTTGAGGTGATTCTAGCAACCATCCAATCTTATCTCTTTTTGGGTCATTAAATCCCCAATCCTTAATGTAGTTATCAACATAAACACTCACTTCGTGTGGTGTTTCAGTTTCTCTTGATAGCCATTGAATGTACTTTGGCATATTGCGGTTTGATGAACAATCATATTCACCCCACCAATCAGATACTTTTCTAATTAATTTTTTTTCCATTTTTATCGTTTTATTATTGCTCCTCCATATAATCCGCCATATACGACTTCATATTGGTAATTGTATTTTTCAATCCATTCTGTGAATGCCAATCTTTCGTGATGGTCATAATCTGATTCCCCTCCGTGCCAATCGTCAAATCTTATAAATACTTCTGACCATTCACATTTAGTTAAGAACTCTAATGCGGATACAGTTGGTTCATAGATATCTACATCTACGTTGCAAAGTGAAATCTTCCCAATATTATAATCTTTAGGTTCGGTTAATTTGTGAATGTCAGACAAAACAAGTGTAATGTTTGGTCTTGAAGATAATTTTTGTTTTGCCTCTTCTATTGTTCTTGGAAATACTTGTCCAATCGCGTTCCAAGCACCCAATGCAAAAGACCCTTCTCTCCAATCACTTGTATTGGGTAAGGGTTTATTAGTTTTTTCTAACCCTTGAAAATGGTCTATTGTAAAAATAGTTTTTTCGGGTAACGCGGTTGCTAATTCAATAGCACTTTGACAAGTGCATGTTCCGAATTCTAAAACATCTCCAACTAAATTATAGTTTCCAATAAGATTATAGAGAGTTTCTAATGTACAAGAATCTGTGTTTGGGTTTGTATTAATCATATTTATCTTTTTACATAAACACCACCGATATATCCACCGTGAGTGATGTTAAAATTATATTTATATTTTTCAATCCATTCAATAAATGCCAATCGTTCGTGTTGGTCATATTCTGGTTCCCCACCGTGCCAATCGTCAAATCTTATAAAAACTTCAGACCATTCACATTTGGATAAAAATTCCAATGCTGATACTGCCGGTTCGTAAATATCAACATCCAAATTACATATCGCAACTTTTGAGATACCATAATCAGATGGTTCCGTTAATTTATGAACATCTGATATAATCATATTAATATTATCATGCCGCTGAAATCTTTGTCTAACCTCGTCAATCGATTTCGGTACATTACCATTATTAATATATAATGGGTTATTTAATGCAAATGCTTTCTCAATCCAATCACTGTCGCTTGGAACATTTTTGTTAGTTTTTTCAAGACCTTCAAAGTGGTCGATTGTGAAAATTGTTTTATCTGGAAACATTCCGGAAAGTGTTCTTGTACTTCCTCCTGTGAATGTTCCGAATTCGATTACATCACCTATGAGATTATACCCATTGGATTTAATAATGTCCGAAAGTGATCCCAATTCACATTTTTCGAAATTTGGACTAGTGTTAATCATTTTTCTTAATTGGTATTAATACTCCACCTGGAACCCAATCACATGGGATAGTGTGCCAGTATGATTCATAAACGTCTTTTGATTCAGGACCTCTTGGACCAAACCAACGTGATGGAACCACAATTTTTTTATTCAAATTTTTATTCAAGAATGAACCCCACCATGAGAATGTAGAGTTTGACATTATATGATTTTGACATAATCCCATTAACCATAGTTCTTTATAATCTTCATCTTCATCTACAAAAATAACTGAAGGAAACTTTAAATTTTCTTTTACGAAATCATGGTCATCACTGAAAACAAATACAGTTGAATATTCTCCAATCACTTTCAAAGCTTCTTGTATATATTCAATACTGATTGTTGGATGTATGTCAGGTAGTTGTAAGTATTCACTTCGTCTAACGTGAAGAGATAAGGTGTTTGGTTGTGATAGTTGGGGATATTTTTTCATGAATTCTTCAACCATTTCAGTTGGTGGTTGGAAAATTTCTCTTACTTTTTCATCAAAACCGTACCAATTTTTACTTGATTGAAAATACCCTTGAAATGCGGTATTTCCTTCAACAGGGTTAACTTCTGAAAATTCAAAATGTCCTTCCCCTACTGTTGTGAAATTTTCAATTTTATCAACAAACTTCAGATTCCTGAAGACATTATCTATGTAATGTTTAACTTCCCTCCCTTGTCCTGGTGTCCATGAAGTGGGGAGAAATACTGTTTCTCGATTATATCTCCATCCTTGAGATAATGCATGTGCGGCTTCAAACAACTGATTGCCCAAACCACCCATTAAGTTTCCTGAAATTATATTTTCCATATTATTTTTTTAGATATAAACTATCTCCCCATACAGGGTGAAACGCATGATAGTAATGTTTATAATATCCTTTGGTTTCTAAAAATGAATCTATTTCTTCATCAATTTTTTGACCTTCGTAAAGTTCTACTTTGGCAGTTTCAATAACTATAATGTTTGCGTTAAATATTAGATTACTTGAACTTAATATTTCAAAATCATGACCTTGAGTATCTAAACTAACTAAATCAAAGTTGAGTTCTAATGAATTTTCAATTAAAAATTCATCGATGTTAATTGTATTAACCTCACAACTATCAACTTTAACAATGTGCTTATATAATTCAGAATGAATTTTCAAATTTTGTAAAGAAGAACAACCTGGATTTGTTTTACTATCGTTCTCAATAATATTAAAAGACGTGACTCCTTTTTTATTACTCACGGCATATGGGAAAATAATACTTTCAAATTCTTGATTACTTACGTTTTCAGTTAATTGTGTTAATAATTTGGGGTTCGGTTCAAACCAATAAATTTTTTTAGGATTTAATCTTTTGTAGAAAGACAATTCTTCACCTAAACATGCACCAATGTGTAAAATATTATCAATTTTTTTATTTGAATTCTCGGCGAGAATTATATTTTCGATACTACTGTCAAAAGCCATTTATAATTGTTTATATTCTGTTTTATTTCTTATTTTATTAACTGTCTCCATAACATTCCTCATGTTTACTTTATGGTCGTTAATTGGATTTGATTCATTATAAATGTAATTTATGTCTGACAAAAATCTATAATGTTTTTCTCCTGACATTTCAAACATCGGAAACATAAAAGATAAATCCCCTGCCACGTTCCAATAATTATTGTTTTCATCTCTCAAATCTTCAGGTTTAATTTTTTTCCAAAGCCATGATTTCCATGTTCTCAGATGAGACAATGTAAATGTTTGTTTTCTTACATTAGAAAAATTGGTTGGTGGATTTGCGAATCCCGGTCTCCCATCGTGATATCTAAAAGAACCACTGGTCATCCAAACATTTTCGTCTTTATAAGCCTCATTAATTCTTGTGAAGACATTTGAATCTGGTAACCAATCATCACCATCAACTTCAACGCATATTTCATCATCATCAATATTTTTTGAATTAATTATTTGGTCGTAATTACCTGGCTGGTAAAGTTTAGATTGATTCTCAATTAAAATAAAACGTGAGTCATTTTTAATTGTTTCACGAACAATATTTACGGTGTTGTCTGTTGACATATCATCAGTAATGTAACACGTGAAATCTTTGTATCTTTGACTCATTATACTGAATAAAGATTTTTCGATGTATTTTTCGCAGTTATATGCCGTTGTTAAAATTATCATTATAGGTCTATTAAAACTCCATCGGGGATTGTCCCTACTTTAAAAAACTTTAGTCTACCATCGTAGGATTCACTTAGTGAATGTAATTTTGAAGATACCGATGAATCCTCAATTACGTGTAATATATATCCTTCACCAAGTAAATCAACACACAATTGAAATTGCTGTGAACTCTCCAAGATATTTGTGTCTTTCCTATATGAAAGACGGTTTAGAACGAATGGAACAGATTTGTCGGGGTTTTGATTAATATATTGATTCTTAATAAAGTCTAAGTGAGATTTATTATAATCATCAACATGTTTAGGTAAATTTATATCGGTATTCGAATTTTCTATTATGAGTTGTAAGGATTTGTTATCTCTTGGTAAAATTGGGCCTCCGAATCCGAGACTATATTTTAATTCTTTACCCCCGATTCTTGAATCACTACCAACTGCTTTCAAAACTAAATCAATATCTTTTTTCAGTCCCATGGTTGTCATCAAATCTCCAATCATATTTGCGTATGTATTTTTCAATGAAACAAAAGAACTAACCGCTAACTTAGCGAGTTCCGCTGACTTCATACTCATAACATATACATCTCTCGTACGGGATTGGATTTTCTGATATATACTAATTATATTCTCAGAGATTTGTTGATGGTCGGTACCTATAAGAATTATATCACTATTTTTTAAGTTAGAAACTATTTCACCGTTTTCAGAAAAATTAGGGTGATAAGCAACTTGAATATTAAACATATCTAATTTTTTTTGTATCTGTTCCACATCACCTGGATTAGTTGTAGTACAAATTACAAACTTTTTTTCGTATATAATAATATCTAATTGTGATGCTGTAAAAAAATGATTTGCAGTTTCAAATACGACTGAGGTGTCAATATTTCCATCTAATGATGGTTCTGTGTTTTCGAAAGTAAAAATAATATCAGATTCCTCAATAACTTGAATTGGTTCTTTTATAGTAATCCCCTCTTGTTCAAACAACATTTTTTGAACTTCAGGTTCTTTTGTCACGCAAATAGTTTGATTCAAGTTGAAAACCAAGTCTTCATTACTATCTGAAACTAAAACTGATAATCCTGCCTCTTTACATAATAATGCAAAAGCAAGACCGACGTTACCCAAACCAATTATACCAATTTTCATTATAATATTTTTTTATATTCTTCTTTTATTTGTGATACAACATTTGTTGAATAATATTTTTCTATGTCTGATGGAGGATTGAATTTTTCTTTTGAAAGAATAAATCCTCCTGAGTCAACTTTATAAATCCAACTTGGTTTTCCACACATCCAACCTTCTATAGTTGTACGACCCAACTGAATACCAGCAGTTTCAGAACATTTTTGAACATATGGTTCTACATTCCATGTTGGAGGAAAATGTTTAACGTGAGAGTTTGTCAATATTGCCGGAAGGTAATTGGACTTATCCTCACCAACCAACCAAAGTTCTTTACCATTATCTGAGGTATAATCAATTAAGTCCATAATTGTTTCTTTACGTAGATAATCTATTGTCCCAACAAATAATACATAGTTTTCCTCTTTTACTGATTTTGATTTGAACTTTTCGTTGTCTATTGGATTATATATTACTTCAACCATATTTTCATCAATTTCGAACTTGTTAACAATATGTTCCTTTATTTCAGGTCTAATCGCAATATACTTCTTGATTGATTCGTGTTTGATTGGGTCTTCTAATTCTAT
>Ga0164293_10006179_pt1 | contig 10203 bp, 14 predicted proteins | sample GEODES118metaG_FD_111487 | JGI IMG/M metagenome (GOLD analysis project Ga0164293, IMG submission 111487) | Eutrophic lake water microbial communities from Lake Mendota, Wisconsin, USA - GEODES118 metaG | ecosystem: Environmental > Aquatic > Freshwater > Lake | place: USA: Lake Mendota...
GGCTCGTTGGGCGTCAATTCCTCTTTGAACTGCATCCATTTGTCCTTTGATTAGTTTGAAATAGCCTGCTTTATCTTTTATGGAGTGTGGCATCATTTCGTGTGCCAATTCCTCATCACCAGAGCCAACAGCGGCGCGCAATTTGCCTGCTTTGACTCCGGTATAGTCTCCACCACGAACTTGCTTCAATAATTTTTCTCTTGGTATTTCACCCTCTACTCTGGGTTTACCAAGTTGGTGAAAATTAATAGTGACATCATGAACTTGTTTGTCTGGACCAACAAATCCACCGTGTCTTTCTATGTGCTTTAGTATTTGATCTTTCAATCCACCTTTTGCCAATTGATCGGAACCAACAGCAACGGTAATATCTCTGTGTCCCTTAGATATTAAATGACCTATTTGGTGAAATGGTGTAGTTGAATGCTCTCTAGGAACTACACCAAATCCCAATCTGCCTCGATGTTCTCTGGGCATGCTTCCGGCAATGTGCTTATGCGAACCCGAAACTATTTCAGTTTTTTGTTCATGTGTTAGTGGAGCGTCTGGTTTTAATTCAGAAGCACCAATACCATGATAGAAATGTGTATGTCCTGTGCTTGCTGCATGATGTGCAGCGGCCCGTGCCATTTCTTCGTGTCCTCTTGTATAAGGACCGAACGCACCAGTAACAAGAAAAGCAGGTCCTACAGACTTAGCTTCCTTGAGATACTTCAGGATTTGTTGCAGGTTTTGCATCTTTCTTTACTTTCTTAGGTGGTTGCTTTACAGTACTAACTGTTTCAGAAACTACAGTGCTTACTGTTTTTGATACAACCGTACTTTGATCGTTTACTGATGGATCTTTCTTTTTATCAATAAAATGCTTTAAGAAACCAGTTGTGACAAGTCCTTTAAATCCATTTTTTGACCAGAAAATTTTACCATTTTCCTTGCTATAAATTCCACCGAACATATCTTTAAATATGTTCATCATTTTTGCTTTAAACATTATTTACCGCCATTTCCAGTTTTTGGTGGTGTTGGTGGTTTTGGTCCACCACATCCACATCCTTTTTTAGCCATTTTCGTCTCCTTCATCTTGTTGTTCTTGTTGTTTCTCTTTTTTCATTTGCGCCATCTTACCGCGTTCAAAATTCATACGAGAGAACTCGGAACGATTAACAGCCTTTAATGCCTTACCAGTACCAGTATCAATCATTACGAATCCTTCTGGTGCTACTGGTTCCAAGTGATCGGTTACTTCTTTTGTGTCGGCGTTTTGCTTTTGAGTTCTTGCGTATGTCGCAATACCTTTGGTTTTCTTAAGACCACCAATTAAAACATGCTTTGCTGCTGCAATATTGTGGTGTGCTGCCAAAAGATTATCAATATGCTGACCGTTTTGCATTAGATGACTAAGCAACTCGGTTCTTCTTGCATGAACTCTATCTTTACCCGCTTGTGTTTTTAATTTATCCGCTTCAGCATTGTGTCTTGCTGTAATAAAATCTGTAACATGTTGTCTTGTTGGTTTTTCAATACCACGCTTTACCATATCGTTAACAAACATTTTCATTAATGGGCGCATTGTTGCGTGGCCAGCAACACCACCAATAAAATCTTTACTGTCATCCAAGTGCTTGTGTGCTGCCTTTAAATGTTCTACAATCTTTTTATGATCGCCGGCAGATAATTGTTTATCACCATCTCTGCTCAATTGAGCATCCTTCATCCAAACATGTGGATGTTGTTCTATGTGACTTAGATCGGGGGAAAACTCGGTTGTCATTCCCTTTTGACCAAAGTTTCTGTAACCAGTATGAATAATGATGCCCATTTTTGATGCAGCAATTCTTTTTGCATCTTCTCCACCATGAGGAACTGCATATGTTAGAGTGTTTGGTGTAAATGTTAAATGCTCTTTACCTTCTATATTTTCTAGTTTAATATCATCCGGAGTGTACATCATGTCACCCTGATACACTTCACCATGAGGAATATTTAACTTACGCAAATTGGTAAAAGCGGCTTGCAACTTTGTTACAAGACCGGGAGAATCGCCGTGATTTCTTTCTATGTCCTTTAAAGAATAGTTTATCTTTGGAGTTTTGGCAAATACAGATTTAGTACCAACAAAGAATTTGCCAGTTACTGGGTGTACGCCAAATATTACTGCTGGAGCGCCATCATATTTCGTTGTAACCTTAAAGTCTGGACCATGTTTACCGCGTAGTCCATTAGCCAAAGAATGAATATAATGAGCAGCAGATCTGCCACCTTCATGTCCTTCGTCAAATAAAGCATCTTCGGCATGTTCCAAGTGAACATTTGGACCAGCGTCATCGTTAGACTGACGAGCCTCACTAATGGTTCTCAGTTCTCCACTGGGATGCTTTTGATTCCAGTTTAATTGAAATTGTGAAAAATCAAACAAGTACATATACTTCCGCACCAGAACCTTTTGTCAAAGAAGTTACTTTTTTGAGTGCAAGTGGCAATGTCAATGTTTCTCCCGGTCTGACATACACTGTAAATGTTACAGACTTATATGTTCTACCAGTGTAATCACCATACTCAGCCGTATCTCTTGTTCCAGCATTTTGTGTAATCCACACATCTGCGGTAATTGCAACGGATGCATTTGCACCAGCTGCTGCGTTTGAATTTGTTATTAATAAGGCGCGAGAATTAAGTTCAACATTTGCACTTAATGTGCCAGTTATTGTATATGCGGGAAAGTTCGAAAATCTCATTTTGTGTATTCTCCTTAAGGTTACTTATTATTTATACTAATCCATCTCTCCCATAATTTGTTGTGGGAGCCATCGTATACCTTAATAAGTACAAAATCCTTATGAGGTAAACCCGGAACAGAGAGCAATTTCATGTTTGCTTCTGATGGAGTTCTGTTTTTCTTTTTAACATTACATGCTCGGCAGCACGACACCATGTTTTCCCATGAGTTTTTACCACCACGACTCTTTGGTAAAACGTGATCTACTGTCAAAGTTGCTTTTGTTAACTTCTTTGCACAATATTGACAAATACCATTATCCCGATTCAATAAATTCTTTTTGTTAAGTTTGCACTTTCGGTATGGTATTCTAATATATTGAACGAGAACAATCACAGTAGGAAGTTTATATATTCCACTGCTAGTTGTGATTTCGTGATAATCTTCGTAGTTGTATGGCTTTATTGCTTTTCCAGCCATCAGAAGTTTTACTGCTTTAGTCCAATCAATCACATTAATTACTTCTTCCGAAGCATTTAATAATAGTACATCTTTACTCATAATTTAATCCTCTTGTCCAAGCATCATTTCTACAGTACTTAAGAATCGTTTTGAATACTCTTTATACAGTTTATGCATCTCCTTTTCATACTTCTTAAATACTTTTGTTACTTCTTTTTCATCTTTATTTAACATCTTTTCTACGGTCTTCTTCGAAACATTGGTCGGATCTTGTTCTCCACTAAGTATCTTATCCTGCACGAATTCGGCAAATTGTGCATCGTCCATTTGCAATAGTTGTTGGAAATATTGCAAATATTCAGAAGGACCGTATTCTTGTGGTTGTTCTTCTTGTGGTGCGGCTTCTCCACCGCCACCAACTGTCATTGCACCTTGTCCACCTCTACCATCGGCTGCTTGTTGTTTTAACATCGCTGGAGAAGCCGGTGAACCTTTTGTATTATTTGGTGCCGCTTTACTTGGAGAATCGTTTAATGAACCAGATGCTTGACCAGTATTAAGTATGACTGTTGCGGCTTTAATAAATCGATCCTTATACTTCATAAAGGTGTCTCGATATTTACCCCAGTCTTTATCTTGTTCTGAAAATAAACTTTCCCATCTTTGCAATCCAGCAGATAAATCTTTTACGCTAAATTCCACAACGGCTCTTTCGTTTTCATGGGCTAATCTGTAAAGTCTATCTTGAACCCAGTTCAAGAATTCGGCATCATTCAATTGCATCGCATTCATCATGGTGTTTCTTTTGCGACCAACTGCTTGTACGGAGTATTGCTTTATAATTGCCTCTTCGTTGATAGAAGGCATTCTAATGGCTGGCATGGTAATCCCAATCAATTCACTGGCAACTGCAACCGAATCTCTTTTTGCTTTTTGCATGAGTTTTCGTTTTGCGCCTTGTTTTTCGAGTATTTTCTTTATATTAGATAATAGTTGTGATCGATCCATATGATACTCCCGATGAAAGTATTTATCCAACAAAAAACCCCCATTTCTGGGGGTTTTGTTCACTTCTTTTTATTTTTAGGTAATGTTTTTTGTAGTTTCTTTATCGCACCCGCAGATTGCTTACCCTGTGCCCGTAATGCTTGGATTTTTGAAATGGTTTGTTTCTTATATCCTTGTCTGGCTTTATCTACAGTTCCAGCAGCATCAACCTTTACCTTACCGGCTTGTTGCTTTGAACGTTCGGCCATCTTTGTTACTCTATCGCGCATGGCAGCCTTGTTGCCAAGCAATCCTCTCGTCTTTGCAACCAAACCACCCAATCCCTTACCAGCAGCGGCTTCTGCTCTCTTACCGAGAGTTTCTTGAGCCTTTGCGAGGACTGCCTTATTTGTTGCACCCTTAGACTTACCGAGTTTACCAACGATTGCGTGAAGTTCAGCATCAGTTGCTTTTCTTACTCCACCCTTGGCTTCACCTCTTGCTTTTTCTACTTCCTTAGCGTGTGCAGTTTCTGCTTCCTTCTTTTCAAGACGCTCAGTTCTTTCTGCACCATACTTCTTTGCCTTTGATACAAATTGTGAAAGTGGAGCAGACTTAGCGGCAGCGAGAGCACCACCGGCATAACCCTTGAGTTTAGCCATCAAGCCTTCTTCAAGTTGTTCCTCTGTAAGTGCTTCAATTTCTTCAAGTGTTAGACTTTCAAGAAGATCGTCAACGAAAGAAAGAGCAAAGAGTTCTTGTTGTTCTTCGGTTAAGAAGTCAACAGATTCAACTAATGCTTGTTCTTGTAAGCATTCGTCGCATTCTTCTGTTTCTTCTTTGACTGCTTCTTTCTTTTCTCCTTTTACATAAGAAGGCTTCTTTCCGGCATTATGAACCGCATTTGCCTTCCATGCTTCTTCGAGATAAGTCTTTGATACTTCTTTGATCCAGTCTGATTCGGATGTCATATGTTAGTCCTTTTTAGTGGCTCTGTTTGTTTTGCTATTATATGTATAATCTTTTGGCGATCCACCATTATATTTGGCTGCTCTACTTTTGGCTCTTGCACCGGGTGACATTTTGTTCCTAGTGGCACCCTTGTCTGTGAGCGACAAAGAATCCTTCTTCATTAAACCAAATTGGCGAAGTTTACCAACAGCAACACCAGCGGCATTCTTTACACCTTTTGATCTTAATTGATTTGTTAAACGAGTTAAAATTTTGGGTTTTGCTTCCTCTTTAATCTTTACTGTTCTCAATCTAAATTTTGTGCTTGGATTTTCTTGTTGTAATTCACCAACGGCTGCCACATTTGGAGCATGATCGTCGCTGTATTCTATTTTCTTATATCCTTTACCAGCAATATGTTTTCTTAATGCATCGCGTTTTGCTGTAGGTTCTGAAGAACCAACTGCCATTATTTTGAGACGCTTGCCTCCTATACCACGACCTTTCAAGTACTTACGAATTGCGGGTTCTGCTTCACCAGGTCTAGCCGTCAATATTGCAACATCTCTGCCCTTTCTTGAGGCGTTACGAGCAGCACGATCTAATCCTTTAATTGGTTCTGGATTCTCTACAGTATTGAAACCAGAAAAGTCTAGTTCATGATCGTCCTCGGGTTTAAATGAAGCAAATTCGCCAGAAGAAAGTTTTCTGGTTTCACCTGTCTTTTTATTTCTAACATTAACAGTTGATCCAGTTTTCTTTACAAGAGTATCGTCGAAATCAAATACATGAAGATGCTTTTTTGCTTCGCTTATCCCACTCTTTTTGCCACTAAACACATCACGCCAACCAGAAACATTTTTGTGCCAATTTTTATTCAGATTGTTTGGATCATTACTAGCACCAACGGGTGCATACTTTGATGCCAAATATTCCACAAAGTCTCCACCAGTTTTTGATGCTTCGTGTGCGCGGCGCTTACTCATTATAGTTGCCGCCGACCATCCTGCTTGTCTATCCAGAGTTGCTTCTCTGGATTCGCCTTTCTTACCCACAGCCTTTGGATGAAGAACTCCAAATTCTTTTCCAGGTTTACCGTTTTCTGATTTACGAATAGCAAACAAAGTTGCTAAATTGTCATGATCCGTGTCAGCAATGCCATTTCTTTTGGCAGCAGTCATTATGATAGGATACTCTGCACCAAAATGCTTTTGCAATCTTTCGTGGAACTCTTTGTGTCCGGCCGGTTCTTTGACCTTGGGAGGCGCTGGCATCTGAGTCTTAACATCTTTTGGCACTTTAAGCGTAGATGTTGGTTTCTCTACAGGTTTTGAACCGTGATCTATTTTTGCAATTGGTGCTTCTGGTTTACTTGGAAACATTTGCTTGACGGCTTTTCCACCACCAAATGCAACGGCTCCTGCAACTGCCGCAGTACCTAATACTTTCGCAATATCTTTTGCCACACCTTCGTGAACATATTTGCCTTGTTCATAATCACGAATAACATAATCGGGGTGCGCCTTGCGTAATTGTTGAACGACTCTTTCTACATGATGAGAAGGTGTCTTTGGATCATATTGTAACGAGATTGCTTTTAGTGCATGATCTACTCTACCGGCTGGTTTGCGAGGACCACCCTCTGGATAGTTCAACTCACCCATACCAAAAACATCATGGTGTGCGCCGTGTGGACGCCATGAAGGTAATCTTTTCTTTAGAATCTTGTCGTCGTGGTGAACCCAGAGTTCGGTATCGGCGTTGCTGCCAATGCCACCAGTTGTTGCAGCATGACCAATTTCTGTATATTGACCGCGGTCAAAACTTCCCATTTTGCTGCCAGCAATTTGTCTTTCAAAATGTGCAGTACGCGAGCGTGCTAACTCTGCACGATCTTCGGCGGAAGGTGGTACATATCCACCAGACATATGTTGACGAAATGATTTCATTTATATGATTCAGTTAAAAATGATTCTACTACAAACTTGATTTGCTCTTCGGTTAATTCTACACCATTTTCCTCTTCAAACAATGAAATTGCTTCAACAATATCATTTTGTCTTGAAGATGCCCATTGTTCGAATAAAACTTGTTTTGTGTATGCTTCAGCGATTGCTTTTGTTGGATCTTGCATCTTTTACTCTTTTCATCATTTCTCTTGCTGCAATCAAGACATCTGATGGGGATGGTTTATTTTTGTCATTGGAGTCATTGGATTTAGAAATTGCAGTTTCTCTATCCATTGCTTTTCTTATACTTTGAATGTATTCATCCAAGTCTTTGTTCATGATTTACGAGCCAAATCCAGTTTACGATTCGTGGACTTAACTTGCGCCGTCCAATTACGATTACGCTTACTTACTTGTCCAATACCACCTCGACCCTTACCTTTATTGCTCACTCTTGCCATAATTCATTTTTCCTTTTCTGCTTGAATCTTCATATTTATTGCGTCTTGAGATACGTCCTCCGAGCAATGTTTTTTGCAATACTCTTCGGCTTGTTCCTTTGTGTTGCCCTTTTCCTTACAATCATCACAGTCTTGTACATCGTGATAGTTTTCTTTCATGCATTTTTCAAAGCAGGAAGTGGCTTCTTGAATCTTGAGCCATGCATTGCCAATCTCGATGAGAGTTGGGTCGTTGAATATGTTATCTGGTTTCATCATTTGTTTTTTCCAATCTCCCGCATTTTTGCGGCTCTTTCTTTGAGTGCATTGATTTTTTCCATGCTTTCTTGAACATGGTTGCAACCACAATCTTTGTTTTCCGATTCTTCCATTGGCTTAAGTTTACTCAATGCTCTCTTGATGCCAGTATCTCTGCTCTTATACTTCTTGTCAAGACGCTCTTTGTCTTTCAATAACTTTTCACCACCTGGCATGAATTGTAAATTGGCTCTTACTGCTTCGCGTCCCATTCCACTATCTGGATGACCTGCTTCTGCTTCAACTTTGGCATGAATCTCATCATCAATAGCATCTGCCTCATCACCGACCTTTTCCTTGTCTGCGCGAGCCTTTAGAATATAACTTCTTGCTGCCTTTTGTCCAGCAGGAGAGTCAAAGATTTCATCAACTTGTTGAATTTCTTCCTTGATGGGTTCAGCATCCTCTTCTGTATTCCATTTGTCCATTCTACGTTCCATCCAATCAGGAAGAACGCCGCGGGGCACATCACGGTGTGGATTTTTTGGAGTAACTTTCTTGACCTTTTTGTCCGAAGTATCTTTGCCTTCCTTGACTTCTTCCTTGTCATCCTTACGGGAAGCCAAAATGTCCTCAATGTTAGCCAATTCCTTTTGGTGCTTCTCTTTCTCTTCGCCTTCAGCCTCACCGATCTTTTTTACATATTCGGCCTTGAGTTCTTTCAACTTCTCAACAGAGAGTTTCATGAGTTGTTCGTGGGTGTGACTTTCAGCAAGCATATTCAGGTATGCTTGAGCCAATGCTTGCATGATGTCATTGTTTAGATTGTCCATGTTTATCCCTTTTTACCTTTGGCTTTACCTTTAATCGCTTCGATTGCTTTTGCAGCCTTACCGATAGATCCCAAATTTATTCCTTTTTCTTTTCCACTATATGCGCGTTCAACATCATAACCATCCACAGCCTTTGGTGCGATTGGAGTCAATGTTGGTTTTGGACCAGGGTTGTCATCGAAGCCACCAAAAATATCGACGCCGCGACGATCCAACTCAGCATCAGAAATACCGTATGCTCTAGGACTTTTTACAATGGCAGCGTGAGTTTTTGCTAGTGCTTTTGTGGCTGGTGATTCTGCACCCAATACTTTCGTTGCCTTTTTGACATTTGCTCTACTTGCCCGAGAGGCTTCATCAGAATCAAAGTAATCTTCAGAAAGAGCCAATACTGCCTCTTCTAGTTCTGCAATATAAGCAGCCTGTTCGTTGACGAGTTCTTGTAAACGGGCAGCCTCAGTCATGTAATATTGATACTTTTCTACGATGTCTTTCATGGGTTTTCCTTTTTTGATGATTGGTGACCATCTATTTATGTAAAAGAAAACGCCCCCATTTCTGGAGGCGTATCTTTGTTTATTTATTTGTTAATATTAGAAATTTGGTTTAGTTTGATCGCGCTTTAATTGTCCAGCTTGAATTCGTGCCGCTCGCTTCTTCTTTGAAGGTGATTGTCCTCGGGTAACTTCAGCACGGTTCTCTGCATCAGTTTTGGCGCCACGGGCTTTCTGTGCTGCATCCATTCTTCGTTGTGCCATTTCCAAGCCTTTGTTTCTTTGTGTAACTTCATGGTGTGCCCCTGCTGCCAATTCGCGTTGTTGCGCGAGTGTTTTACCAAAACCAGCCCGAGATCTATCCAATACTTCTCCCTGAACATACTCGCGCTCATCCGGTTTAGTTTCAGTTGCATGTTTTTTCCAATAATCCAAAGATTTTGCCGTATCACTATCCGGAGCGATACCTTCTGGTGCTTTATATCTGGTGTTTATATCGTGCGCTAAAGTTTGTCCTCTTTGAACAAGATCTGCCTTATCTTGTCTTGCTTTATCTCGTCTGTTTTGTGCCTTGTTCATATAAATTCGAAGTTTTTGTTCGCCATCGGGACCATCAAAGAGTTCGGAAATAGTTTCTAGAGCCTCTTCCAATTCTTCAATATAAGCAGCCTGTTCATTGACCACTTCTTGCAACTTAACTGATTCTGCAAAGTAGTGTTGGTATTTCTTTACTATATCTGACATGGTAGATCCTTTAGTTTCTTTAATTTGTTAACATTTTTGAAATCTATGGGTATTTATAATGTGAAATATATGGGGTCTTGAGGGCCAGATTCGGTGTTTGTTGGGGGGATTAGAGGTATCTGCGACGAATCGCCTTCTCTAACTTGCCACCTTTAACGCCCGCAGAATCAGCAATCTTACTCATCACATCTTTAAAGCCACCCTTAGCCTTCCCATCTATACGGTGATTAGTGTCCATTGCCATCGCAGGTGCCTCTAAGACCACCTGTTGTACGCACTTCTTCTTGCCGCAATGGGGACACGGAAGCCTCTCGGGTTCGTCGTGTTCTGCGATCTTACGGATCTCTTCCCAGACTCTCTCACACTTAC
>Ga0164293_10006180_pt1 | contig 10202 bp, 20 predicted proteins | sample GEODES118metaG_FD_111487 | JGI IMG/M metagenome (GOLD analysis project Ga0164293, IMG submission 111487) | Eutrophic lake water microbial communities from Lake Mendota, Wisconsin, USA - GEODES118 metaG | ecosystem: Environmental > Aquatic > Freshwater > Lake | place: USA: Lake Mendota...
CATAATGAAATTAAAGAAATTGTTAACTTTCTTATTCCAATCTTTTTCTTGCTTGTCGCAAGAATCTTTGAGTTCGTAGCACAGACTAACAGTTAAAGGGTACATAGCTGAAATCTCTTTAGACTCCATTTTAGTAACCTTGCCGCTCAAGATATCTTCCGGCTTAGGCATTTTGCTAGCAATTTTACGATGCGCCATAAATTTAACAGCAAGACCTTCACCTACAGCACCAGACACTAGATCGGTAAGTGTGCCTTCATCTTCTTCATCATCGAATAACAGTTCAGAAACGAATGCCCATGAACGGGGAGTAGCAAATGCACGACTACCGCTCTTTGGATCGAAGTCGTATAGATCCTTCTTGCTGAAAGAAAGGAAACCAAGTACGTCTTTATGAATACGATTATCAGTGGCCCAACCAAAATAATCATCCCAGTCTACACGCATTTCTAAGTGTACAAAACGATTAGCCAGCGGAGCAGGCATACGATAAGTAACACCCTTGTCGCTTTCACGGTTGCCCGCCGCAACAATTAATACATTGTCTGGCAAGTAGTAAGTGCCAACACGTCGATTGAGAACTAGCTGATAAGCAGCAGCCTGTACAGCGGGAGCCGCAGAGTTCATTTCATCCATGAACAAGATAATTTGTTTATGTTTTTTTGCCATAACAGCATCAGGCAATTCGATTGGAGGTGCCCAAGACATTTTTCCATTGTCACTGTCAAAATATGGAATACCTTTAATATCGGTAGGTTCCCACAAGCTCAGTCGAATATCGATAACATGAGCATCTAGTTCTTCGCCCATTTGTTTAATAATGTCGGACTTACCAATACCGGGGGGACCCCAAAGAAAGATAGGGCGTTTAGCTTTAAAAGCACGACGCAGAGATTTTTTAGCGGCCTTAGGACCAACTTGACGCGATGAAATTTCGCTCATTTATTTGCCTTTCGTTGTAAAAAATGTTGTGTGTTTTTGTATTGCAGTGTCGTTATTGTATGATAAATTGCTTGAAATGTCAACGACTTTTTGAATTTATTCTTCAGTTTGATTAGATTGATTTTGGCGATTTATAGCCTTTACTAGACCAAATTTTCTTATATCATCGGAAAACATATATAATTCAAAACTTTTTCTTTCCGAAAAAACAATTATTGCTGAATTAGTAAGAAAATATGGACAATCCATATGCCTATCAAAAAAAATTATTACTTGTGGACTTAAATCTATTTCTTCAGTAAATGGTACAGTATAACTTTTTATTTGTAATTCGTTTGATAAAAAATTCAAACCTTCCTCGGTTAACCTAAGACCACCCGAATTCTTATTACGGTGACTTTGCCACCATTTGTGTAGATGTAATTTAATATTGGCTGTATCTATACTTTTGTTAGCTTCTTTAAGAAAAATTTTTGTAAATGTTTCTTTATTGATCATTTAATGATTTCGCCAGAAGTTAGTTTAACAACTTCAAAGTCTTCGGTGCTAAATGTTTGATTTAATTTTTTAGCCAGATTGTGAGCATGTCCAGGATTAGAGAAACTTACTTTTTTATACTTCGGTCCAGGATAGTTTGTAAGACTGTTTGAGGATTTTAAATTAAAAGGTTCACCTTTATAAAAAACTGCCCAAATGGCCTCGGCTTCTAGAATCTGTTCACTCTTATAGTTTTTTTTATTAATATATTCTAACAATATAGTTGGTTTAGGACGACTCATATACGACTCCGATAAGTACGTATATATTTATGTAAAATCTATTTAAATCCGCCACCATCCATTTGAACGGTAACAGCCTGTCCTGAGCTTTGTAACAGTTTGTTTAATAAAGAGTCATAGTCTTCTAGTAGTTTTGCATTTACTTCTCCTAAACAATAAGCAAGATTTTTAGCTGTTTTAATATCCAATCTGATTTCTTTTTGTTGTGACAAGTCTGCTGCTTTTACTTGTTGTAAAAATTGTTGTATTGGAAAAGTATTAATCGGATTTGACATTGTTTAATGCTTGCCTCATTTCTAATTCTGTTTTAAAAGGACCACGGTACTCGTAACGTTCTATTGTTATTAATTTTGGACAAAAACTTTTTACCCACCCTTTTTCAAATTTGATTGTATAGTATCCTGCACAATACAAACTTTTACTAGATTTGCTTTTTGTGAACAATGGAAGTTTTTTTTGAATATTAAACAACACATTATACGGAGTTGAACTAGAAGGAAATCCGTAAACTTCCTTTATAGAAGTAGTACTGACTGTAGACTTAATTTTAGTTTCAAAAAACTCCTTACCAAACAATTTTGTTAATTCGTCTTTTTTAGAAAAATATTTTTCTGTTCCTTTTGAGCTCAACATAAATTTATTATTTTCTTTTTTATGAAGAACACCAATTTTTTCTCCATTTTCTTCTACAATCCAAAATTTTCCATCTACTATAGGTTTTGCTTTTATATTCATTGTGTCCTTTCTAATGCATACTTTGCTTGGAATGGTTCTGCGTAGCTCTGAATCGAATCTATAATTTTATTCATTTCATACAATTGGCAAAATTTCATCAATCGTATTCCTACTTGGCTTATGTTTTTTGACTCTTTAATTTGGGAATCGATTGTTTCTTGAATAATACTTTTAATATTTTCAGGTTGATAATTCAAATCAATGAGTCTGCGATTTCTTTCGTAATCGTCAATTACTCGATGCTCGTTACCAGTATGATCAGTCCAACGTTGCAACATGAGATTGTTCCAGGCATATCCTTTTTTATTTTTGTCTTCGAATGCTTCTTGTAGTCCTACTTTGTTTTTAGTTCCTTTAGTTCTAACTCCAGGATATGCACTAAACACATTATCGCTAGTATCGCCTCGCATACATTTTTCAAAAAGAATCCATTCTGGGTTAGGCGCAGCTACCTCAGTTTTAGTCTTTTTATCAATTATTCTTTTACCTTTTTTGTCAAAAATACCTTCGTGTGTAGTCAATGTGTCTGCAACACCGTTATATTGCTTAACATTTGGTGCAATGAGTTGATGAAAATCGCTGTCGGTGCTAATAATAACATGATTCTCGTTAGGATGATTTTGAATAAATCCTGCAATTAAATCGTCTGCTTCTAATTGAGGGTGATGTAACACAGTACAATTTGTTTTTTCTGTAACGAATTCTTTAAATTTATCAAATGTTTCCCAGAACAATTTATCTTCTTCTTGCTCTTTAGCAGTCATTGCGGCTCTAGTTTCTGCTCGATTAGCCTTATAAGGCGCATAAAAGTCTTTACGCCAGCTACGACCTTCGAGACAGAATACGACATGGCTACCGTTAAAATCTTGCCAAGCTTTTTTAATGCTATTAAAGGTAATATGTAACGCCATACCAAGTTTAATATCAGCATCACCTCGTACTACATGACGAGCACGAAAAAATGTATTAGCAGTATCAACTAGAATATAAGTCATGAAACTTCTGAACGACCTTTCTCGATAGGAATGACATTAATGTAACCGGCACCGCGGGTAATATCTTGCCCTTCCTCTGCCAAAATATTACGTGCTAAGTCGCGAAACCAACGATCAACAATTTCTTCTTCTGGATCTCCATCGAATCCATATCCAGCTTGCTTCAATTGTACAATAAAATGCTCATTCCAGTCAAGTTCAAAAAAGCCATTTCTAATATTATCTGGATTTACTTTAGTATCTAAAACTGCTACCCAAGGTTCGTTATTAGCAGTAGCTCTTTCTTTCGGAGTCATTTTAGCTAATTCTTCTTGCCGCCGAGCTTCCTCTTCTTTGGCTAAAGCTTCGGCTGCACGAACTAGTGCTTCAGAAGTTTCTTTTTTTGCTCGTTCTCGTTCTTCCTCGAGTTTTTTAATACCTGTTATTTTTTTAATAAAATCTTTCATTAGGTTCCCCATGCATTTTTGAATAATGGAACTTGTAGTCTGTCACTGTATCTTAGTCCGTGTTTCATTGCTAATTCTGCAACACGGCGATTATTAAGAGCGTATACATTTTCGATACCCCCAACAGGCATTAAATAAATGTGCCCGCCAAAATCTTCCTGTTTATAAATTTCGATAACTTCTAATGCTTCGTTGACATCGTCTTCGCTAGCAACTACAAATTTTAGATATGTATGTCCTAGCTCTTCATAACTTTTTACAATATCTGGTCGTATAGCATCTTCTCTTCTCTCTCCACTAACACTTAACTTTGGGCTCACACTAAATGTAAGATTATGATAGCCGTGTTTATGTGTCCATTTTTCTAGATATTTTCTAAAATCTTTTGATATTTCTTGAGTACCATTAGTTTCAAATGTGATATCTTTCAATTTTTTTAATTTATCGTTATCTAATAAATCAGGATAGCTACGTTGCCACCCTAACAAAGGTTCTCCACCTGTTATAACTAAATGTATTCCTCTCCATTTATTATCAGGTAATAGATCTATCATTCTATTTGCTATGGCATCCACAGTGAGAACAGGACTTAGATCTTTAAATCTTGGATCCCAACTTGCATAACTGTCGCATCCAGTTTCTACAATAGGAAGTTCCTCATATTTGTTGTACAAATGTACTACTTCTGCAATATCATCGTTGGCAGTGCTACGTTCTCCAGGAGGCATGCCGAACCCAGCACAGGTAAAGTTGCAACCAAATGTGCGTAAGAAAATAGAAGGAACACCCATGAAGCGTCCTTCTCCTTGTATACTATAAAATAGTTCTGCTATTTTAATTTTACTCATTGTTTTAGTACCTCCAATGTAGCTATTTTGGCAATTCGCTCTCCAAAGTCATCATCTTTACCAATGATGTACATTTGTGTGTGAGTACGATCTTTCAGTCTATCATGATATCTAAATTCTACAATTTTGCCACCAATAGCATTGTAAATTGTAAAATTAAGAACGGGCTCACTACGCATTGAATTACTTTCAACAACAATATCTTGTCCTACAATTTCTCTTCCACTTTCCCATGCTTCTTTAGACCATTCTTTGAATTTTTTCTTAAACCATTTTTTAATCATCTTTCATTCCTTCTAGAAATTCGTCAACTCGACGTTCCGCTTCAACTCTGTCCACAGCCATTAATGTTACAGTTAACATATTATCTTTGTCAAGTTTAATATCGTAAGGCATTTTTCCATTGAGAACAAACTCGTCAGCCAGAGGCCGAACTACTTTATATTCTTTGAGATTCTTCATTCTGAAAATTACATCGTCGACATTATGCTTATTCATTAACTATCTCTTTCCATGGAAGTAATTTCTGTTACTAGAGCAATAACTTGCTCTAAGTTTTGGCAGAGAATTCTAGCACTTTTATATTCGCCATCTGGATCTCGTCCACTTACGTCTACCATAAATCCGTTATCGTACATGTTAACAGTAAAACTATCCGAAACTTTTTCTAATTTATCACTTACATTCATTTTAATTTTCCTCTTTAAAATCTATTACATCACCATTCTCGTCAGCACAAATAATTTTAACTTTGTTACCGTTTTCATCCTCGATAAGAATTGGTCCCCAAATCCACGCCTCACATTCGTTTTGGCTCCATCCTTCTTCGTCTTCCAGTACTTCATATACACTGGATTCTTCAAAACGTTCTTTTAGTGCTTCTTGTAGTTCCTCGTCCATATCTTCTGGAAACTCTATATCTTCCCAACAGCCGTCCCACATAGTATCAAGTTCGACATTTTCGATATTATTATAACAGCAATCGTACATATTGATGCTGTCTTTATTCTTGTCGCCTCCTGGAACATATGTGAATTCGAATTCAGGAGGATTATCATTATTTGTTTCTACAAAAAAACTACAACCACGGAATCCTGTTTTACGAATAATTGTTTTTCCATCTTTAACATAATGCTCGTGTTCTTCGCATGATTTTTTGTAGTAAGTCGATACTTTCCAATTAGCCATGATTTTCCTTATCTAGGAGCAAAGTCCTGTTGTAGTTTAATGTTGTCAAAGAATTCTTTTTTAGTTCCTTGATCATCTTTAAAAGCACCTTTTAATACTGTAGTCTGTGTAAGACTGCTATGTGCCATAATTCCGCGATTTTCACAGCAGCCATGTGTGGCTTGTATGTAAACACCTACATCTTTGGCATCGGTCGCCTTCATAATCTCTCTAGCAATGTCATTAGCTAATTCTTCTTGTAAAGTGCCACGGCGAGCACACCACTGAGCAATACGAGTATACTTACTGAGACCGATAAGTTTATTAGCGGCGATAATACCGATATAAGCAACACCAGATACAGGTTGGTGATGGTGACTACACATACTACGAAGTTCACTGCGAACAACAAGCATGCCTTCGTACCGATCTGTGCTGTCATTAGGAAATGCTGTGCAATCTGGTGCCAGTTCGTATCTACCCGCCATAATTTCATTGTAATACATCTTAGCTAGTCGTCTTGCTGTTCCTTGACTGTTAGGATCGGTTTCTCGATCAATTAATAGTGCATCCAATACATGTTCGAATGCCACAGTAGCTTCGTCAATTAACTGTTGTCGAGTTGAGTCTGCGTAGATGTATTCACTAATATTGTCGCCTGCCCAGAATCTTTTACCATCTCGCTTCATTTTAAAACGAAGTTGATCGCTTACTTTGCCTTCTGAGTAGCCACCATTTCCAGCCATTGCGTCTACTCCTGATTCGTGAATATCATCGTTACTTACATACATTTTGTTATAAACCATAAGTTGTCCTTTCTTGCTATTTTATTATATTATTTAGGTTTTGTCAATCGCAAAAGAGTATTTTTCTTTACTGCGGCACCTAATGTATTTAGGTTTATGCCACGGTCTTCAGAATATTTTAGTAGTGCTTCTGTATCTTTAGGAAAACAGGCACCGCCAAAACCATAGTATCCATCTGGACCAGGCACTTGAGTATGACTATCGCCTATACGTCGATCCATTCTTATTAGGTAGGCAAGGTGTTTCCAATCATAATTATGAGTGTTTGCTAGTTGATTTAATTCATTCATAAAAACAACTTTAGTTGCTAGGAATGTATTAATAGAATATTTTACAAATGCCGCTTCGCCTATACCACAATATTCTACGTGTTTAATACCTGGTTGTATTTCTTTTAAAATACGTGCTGTGTCACGTTGATAGGCTACCACAGAACCACCTATAATAACCCATTCTGTATTACCAAAATCTGTAACACTAGATTCTGCCCGTAAGAATTCAGGAACATATACTAAATTAGGTAATTTTTTATTCCATAATTCGTAAAAATCCGGAGGAGCAGTGACTTTGCTAATAATAGTGCCGTTATATCCTTCTAGATTTTTTAAAACTTCTTCTACTATACTGGTATCGCAATATCCATTGGTGCCTTGCGGACTAGGAACACAAACAAATACACTAGAACATTCTTTTTTAATTTGATTGTAAGTAGCTGTATAACCTTTAGCAGGATCTAAAATTATAGGTTCGAAAGATGTTATCAAGTTTTGAGTTATAGCTTCGCCTACGTACCCGTGCCCAATAATGCCAATTTTTTCATAAATCATAAGTATTCACTTAATAATATTGTACATAAGCGATAATCGTTTTCTGTTTTAAATCTAAAAATTAAATGCATGGTAGACGACGCAGTAATGTAACGGTGTCCTGGCAATCCAAACACTTCCAACACCTTAACACAGATCTCATTCCACGGCATATCATCTTTTTTCCAATCGATCCAAATATTGAACGAAGTATCTGACATGTCTTTAGACATTATTCGACAAGTTCCATTTCCTCTATCATAGGATAATAGATCCAATTCATTTTTTCTTTTAATTCTTCGCACATAGCCTGAGCAGCTTCTTCTGCACGTTCTTTAGTATAATAGAGTCTTTCCATAGCTCTGTCGCCCTCAGTATTTGTAGCCGATGCAAGGTAAACTATCATTTTCTATAATTCCCTTTATCCGGAATGACATGTCTAACTCCTCCTCTTGGATCTTCCATATCGCCTTTGCGTCGAGGTATCATATGCACATGCGGATACATTACTGTTTGGCCAGCTGCTTCTCCAACATTTTGGCCGATGTTAAAAGCATCCCACCTTTCAGCTTCAACACCTTCGTGTCCGAACTTGTAGGCTGCTTTGTAGCATTCCCAGAGATTGTTCCAGTTTTCTTCGGTAGGCACAAATAACAAATGCCCTGGGGTAACTGCGTAAGCGTCTCTAAAGACCCAGAAGTCTTTAGTTCTGTATTCAATTTCTGTCCACGGTGCTCTTTTTTCATTTAAGGCCTTTTCAATATCTGTCAGCATACTCGTTCCAAACCATATTCATTAATGTAGAATAATTATCCCAGGCCTTTTTAACAGCAGGATTATTATTTCTTGCTTTAATCTCAATCATTTCTTTACGCTTCATATGATTGATGTAATCTTGATCTCCACGAGATTTAACAATTACGTCATTCATTCTTTGATCAATTTCGGCTAAGGCATGAAAGTTATCTTTAGGTATTAGAATATCATAACACTCTAACTCTTCTGTAGCAAAATAAAAATCATGTGCATCCTGATAAGTGCTAACCTGTGGTGGTTTAGCCTTTCTAATAGTGCGTGAACTATGACGTAATTGAATATCCCAATTACAGCAGAAACGATCTAGTTCTTTATTATCCACGCCAAAATTCCTCCCAGGGATAGACAATCCAACAGTCTTCTTCGGCTTTGTTAATTTCTATAGTTGAATAATCTACTTCTTCTTTGCTAGCAAGATTATTATGAATCACGGCAAATCTTACGTTGTTATGAAAGATATTTTTCCAAGCATGATTATTTGGAAGGCATCCACTGGGCCAGTCTTTTTTAATCCAGGCAATAGTAGCACCGGTATCGTTAATGTCATCTACTATCAAAATCTTTTTACGTAGATCTCGATTAGTAGGATCGTGACGTACAGGCAATCCAGTAATCTCAAAATGCTCATACCCTCGATCATTCATAGGAACATATCCAAAAGCATCTTCGGCCATGCCTAAGTCGCTCACACACTCGCCACCGTCACGTAAACTGACCTGTAATGGTCGCATAGGAATATCGAGGTATTGACTAAGCATTACAGCAGGAACAGCACCACCGCGTGTGATTCCTACAATGTAATCTGGACGCCAGTTATCTTTTTGTAATTGCCTAGCAATTTCGATAACACTGCCTTGAATATCCGACCAAGTTACATGTATTTTTTTCATCTTACACCATTTGCTAAGGTTGTCCAAAGTTTAGAGACTTCTTCTTGATTTAGAAAGAAATCGTATGTACTAGAATTGGTTAATTCGCCTTTGTCGTTATACTGTTCCCCAGTAAACATAAGATGTTTAAGTCCGTCTGGTTTCATACAGTCATTAACTTTTAAACGAAGCTTCCAAGCCGGTTGATCTGTTATTAGTTGTTCAATCATTTTGAGTCCTTTAAAGTTTCCCAAGTTTTATATTCTGCTAACGCTTTGTTGTATTCATCATTAATTTTCTTAAGCTTTGAATACTTCTCCTCCATTATAGCATCTCTTGTAGGAATGTTCAACATAGTTTCTATTCGTTTTAATCTTTCGTGCAGATCGTCACCATTCCATTCTATCTTGCCGTTAATTTTAATACTGGGATTACTACTATTCGGAATTTCCATAACAGGTTTTCCGTTATTGTTTCCAAATTGAGTAGTTGGATGAATTGTATTGGACCATACTGCACTGCCACCAGACCCACTAGGGCTTACATAAATTTGACCAGTAGTTGTAGCAGGTATAGTAAACGTTGTCATACTACTTGTATCCTTTACGTTCTCTTTCTTTTCCGTCAAAATCTTCTTTAACCATTTTATAAACTTCTTTAAATTTTCTGTATGCGATTTCCAGTCCAGGATATTCTTTACACATTTCTTGAACACGTTCGTAATCTGGAAATCTACCATCAAACTCGTCTTTATAAAAATTAGTAAAAGTAGTAAAAGAATCGATACCAGTTAAATCTCCTGTTTCTATATTGCCTATTGTATAAGATCCTGAATTATAAGGTGTACCTGTTAATGTTATAATGTCCGATGTGTTCAAACTTGGGAGGCTATTCACATCCCAAGTTACAGTGATATCATCAGATTTTAAAGATTCTGTTTCATCTAAGGTTACTGTATAAATTGGTTCCTGAGAAGAATTGTTCACGTAAAGC
>Ga0164293_10006182_pt1 | contig 10200 bp, 8 predicted proteins | sample GEODES118metaG_FD_111487 | JGI IMG/M metagenome (GOLD analysis project Ga0164293, IMG submission 111487) | Eutrophic lake water microbial communities from Lake Mendota, Wisconsin, USA - GEODES118 metaG | ecosystem: Environmental > Aquatic > Freshwater > Lake | place: USA: Lake Mendota, Wisconsin...
AACACCGGAAGCTGAAGCATTAATCAACGAAGTTAGAAAAATTAGAGCACCAGAAGGAACATTAATCGGAGGTGTGGCAGCCGACTACGCAGATACGCAAATTGGAATTGCAAAGACAATGCCATGGGCGTTGCTCTGGATTGCAATTGGTGTCTTAGTACTTTTGTTTGCTTTCACTGGCTCAATTATCTTGCCGATAAAAGCGGTAATTTTAAACATACTTTCGCTAGCTGCAACTATGGGTGCCATTACATGGATATTTGTTGATGGTCACTTGAAGTGGTTAGTTGGTGACTTCACGACAACTGGCGCGGTAGATACTGGGTCAATTATCTTAGTTGCTGTTGTTGCTTTCGGATTATCTATGGATTACGAAGTGTTCCTACTTTCTAGAATTAAAGAGGAACATGATGCCGGTAAATCAAATATCGAATCAGTTGCAACTGGATTACAACGCTCTGCCAGAATTATTACTGCAGCAGCAGGATTATTAGCAATTGTGTTTTCCTCTTTTATGTTAAGTGGTGTTACATCAATAAAAATGCTTGGTTTTGGTGTGGCATTTGCTATCGTGCTTGATGCCACTCTTGTGCGCGCATTATTAGTTCCAGCTCTAATGAGATTATTTGGTGAGCGAAATTGGTGGGCACCAACAGCAATGAAGCGTTTTACAATCAATCACTAATTACTTTGCGTCCCCGGCGGGAGTTGAACCTGCGACCTACCGCTTAGGAGGCGGTTGCTCTATCCACTGAGCTACGGGGACAATATTAAATTTTCATAAAATTACTTAACAGGTTAATTCTAATTTAATTCATTAATAATAGAAAACAATTGGATAATCGTGCGTAAATTTGGTATTAAATTAGCGTTCGGATAGACTCGCAATAATTCGTTTGGAGTTGAAAATCATGAAGGCCCTCGTTATAGGCGCCGGTGGAGTTGGTAGAGCGATAGCAAATATCGCATCACGTCGTCCATTTATTGAATCAATGGTGATTGCTGACCGCACCCTTGCAAGAGCTGAAGAGGCTGTTGCACGCGTTAAAGATCCCCGCTTTTCTGCAGCGATGGTTAATGCTGCTGAACTTGAAGATGTTCGAGAGTTAATCCGAAAAGCAGATGTAGATGTTGTAATTAACGCAGTTGATCCACGTTTTGTTATGCCAATATTTTTAGCTTGTGAGATTGAAAATACTAATTACATTGATATGGCTATGTCTCTTTCCCGTAAGCATCCGCACTATCCATACACCGAGACCGGTGTAAAACTAGGCGATGAGCAGTTTGCTCGTGACTTTAACTGGGATGAAAGAAAAATCTACGCCTTAATCGGTATGGGTGTTGAACCAGGTATGAGTGATATTTTCGCAAAGTATGCCAGCGAACATTTATTTAGCAGAATTGATTCCTGCACAATTTTGGATGGTTCTAACCTAAGAGTTGAAGGCTATGACTTTGCCCCATCATTTTCTATCTGGACCACTATTGAAGAGTGCTTAAACCCACCATTGGTTTGGGAAGATGGCCGCGGTTGGTATACAACTACGCCATTCTCAGAGCTAGAAATATTTAATTTCCCTGAAGGTATTGGCCCAGTTGAGTGCGTAAATGTTGAGCACGAAGAGGTTGTCCTTATCCCACAAAAGATTGATGCAAAGAAGGTTAACTTTAAATATGGACTTGGTGCTGAGTTCATCACAATATTAAAAACAATCAACATGCTTGGTATGGATAGAAAAGAAACTGTTGATGTGCAAGGTGTAAGTGTTTCACCTCGCGATCTTCTAACAGCTTCACTGCCAGATCCTGGAACATTGGGTGAACGTATGCGGGGTAAAACTTGTGCCGGTGCACTAATAAAGGGATTAGATAAACAAGGAAACCCAAAGGCTTGTTATATTTACAATGTAATTGATAATGCATGGTCGATGAAAGAGTATGGTGATCAAGCAGTTGTTTGGCAGACAGCAATTAATCCAGTAATCGCAATGGAGTTAATTCAAAAAGGTATATGGAAGCCACTTGGCGTTAATGGTCCAGAGTGGTTTGAATCAAAGCCATTTTTAGATTTACTAGAAGAGTATGGAACCTCATGGAATATTCGTGATGAAGATACTTCAGGGATTATTAAGTAATGGCAACCGCTCTTATAACTGGAGCAACTGCAGGAATTGGTGCTTCTTACACGAAGTTACTAGCAAGCCAAGGATTTGACCTAGTTTTAGTTGCCCGAGATCTTCCTAGATTAAATAAATTTGCTAAAGAATTAAGTAAAACATATAAAGTTAAGGTTGAAACTATAAAAGTTGATTTAACTAAGCTAAATCAACTGGCAAAGGTTGAAAAACGACTTTCAAACACATCAAAACCGATTGAGGTCTTAATTAATAATGCTGGTTTTGGTATTAAGCAAAGCTTTATAGATAGTGACCTAAAAAAAGAGCAAGAGCTACTTGATGTTTTAGTTACTGCGCCAATGCGCCTTACCCACGCAGTACTACCCCAAATGATTAAAAGAAATAGCGGTGTCATAGTAAATGTCAGCAGTATTGCAAGTTGGATTTCGGGTGGTACATATAGCGCAGCAAAATCTTACTTAACAGTTTTTTCTGAGTATTTACACACTGAGTTGCGTGGAACAAATATTAAAGTTTCAGCACTTTGCCCAGGTTTTACTAGAACAGAGTTTCATGAACGTGGAAAAATGCGCATGAGTGGCCTGCCAAATTTTATGTGGCTTACCTCAGATCAGGTTGTGGCAAAATCTTGGCGATATGCAAAAGCAGGCAAGGTCGTATGCATTCCTGGATGGCAGTATTTAGTATTAAGTACTATCGCACGGACCGCTCCTCGCCCAATAGTTCGAAAATTAGGCATGAATGTACGGCGCAAGCAAAGATAATCTACTTTTCACATCAAATTCACTGCCTAGGTAAGGTTTTTGACCTAGTTCTTGATACTTACTCAAGTAGAATATTTATATTCCGACTTAAGGAGAGTTTGTGAAAAAGAAGATTTCAGCATTAGCCCTTACTGGTTTTTTAATATTTGGTTTGGCAACACCTGTTCAAGCTGCCACCTCAGGCGGTTCATGCACCAAAGCTGGTGCAACAGCAAAAATTGGTAAAAACAATTATGTATGTGCAAAGAATCCATTTTTTAGTACAACTAAATTAACTTGGGTATGGGATGGCTGTATTGAGTTAAACACTGATTATGCGGTTGGTAATAAGGAAGCAGTGAGTGCACTTCGTACCTCTGAAGCAAACCGCTCAATGCAGATTGAGCCAGTTGGAGCATCGCTTCGAGATTTAATTGCCTGGAATAGTTTGATTACCTACAGTAAATCAACTGTGGTTTATTACGGCTCTACCTACTACTCTGCAACAAAGACGAGTACTAATAAAGCACCAACTGCGACAAATATTGGTTCAACTAAGTTTTGGGTCGTTTATCAACCAACAAGTGTGAATTCAAAAATTGGCCAAATGCCTGCTCCAGCAAAAGTTCTTACCTCTGCAAATGCTCAAGTTGCAGCCCTTACCGCTGCTGCAGTTAAAACTACAAATGCTGACCTAAAGAGTAAATACAACACTCTTTCTTCATCACTTGCAACCAAAATTTCAGCTTTGGAATCAAATAAAGCTGCAATTCAATCTGTGGTTGACTCTATTGATCCAGCATTAGAAGAGTTTAGAAATGCATACTCATTGATGCTAATGATTAAAAGTACAGTGAAGGATAAGTGCAATCCTCGATACTAATTAAATTAAGGCTGTAGTGATTGCTTAAGCAATTGTTACAGCCTTTTTTGTTGCTGTAAATTTTATTGGTCTAAGCGGTGAGGTAGCAGGCCCAACTTTCAGAGCACCATTTAGGCCGAATTCTGAACCATGGCCTCGGGGCGCTGAGCACGCCCAACCACTACTAACTTTTTTAACTATTACTCCGGCATGAGGACAAGATAGATTTAAAACTGCAAAGCCTTTAGCCGATTTTGAAGTTCTAACCACTGCAACTTTTCCATATTTATTAATAGATAACTCAACAACACCACCTACGGAATTAAGGGCTGAATTACTTGCCAGATCGATCTCAGTTTTTCCATTTGCTAATGTTTTAATGCCAGCAGCAGCTACAGCAGGAACTGTGGCTAAGGCGGTTAATGCCGCGCTAGCACAAATAAAATCACGCCTTGAGAGTGAAGTCATGATCACCTTTCATAAAGTACTTTTCTATTTTTAGTACTTATTTAATTATCTATCCATGCGCAGTCAGCAAAGATACACCACCTTAAAGTGGGTAACTGCTGCGTTACTGCTTATTCATCTCCTGTCCCGGGCAATATTTCCGGCTCCAAATATACTGATTGACTTAGTTTTATTTAATTTGGTAGGCCTGCTAGCAGCAGTTATCGCCTATTCAGCCCCAGTGCTTACGGATCGAATCTCGGCAATCACAATAAGCCTAGCTAGTTTAATCTGGAGTACTGGGTCATTTTTATCAACTTGGAATTCATTTTTTAATTTTCAAATACCAGAAGTGATCTCAGATTTATGTTACTCACTTTTTTATCCATTAATATTTTTAGGAATAATTAGAAGTTTTACTTATCGGCGGAAAATTTCTGCCCTTGAATTGTTAGATACTGTAATCATTACTGTTGGCTTTACCAGTGTACTAACCGCTTTTCTTTTAAAGCCAGCAATGATCGGCTTTAGTGGTTCTGCTTTCTCGGTTTTTATTTCAATACTTTATCCCGTAGGCGACATAGTAATTCTGGCTATGACATTAGTTTATGTACTGTTAACGCCACTTAGCCGCAGGTCTCTGCTTCTTTCTAGCGGATTACTATCATTTGCACTTGGTGATTTATTCTTTATCTGGTCATCTCTTAATTCCACATACCGGTTTGGTTCGATTACAGATGATGGCTGGATTATTGGATTATTTTTAATTTTAGTTTCACTCTCCTTTGATTCACAAGAGAGTAAGTTTTCTGACAAAATTTCCTCATATAGCGCAACTATTGCATTGATTGCTAGTACAACTTTGCTTGGAATTGCAGCTTTAAAACCCGGGTTCTTTCCCAACTTTATTTTGTTACCTGGCTTTATAACAATTGCACTTGCTTTTATTCGAATGAGCTTTGCACTTTCAGAGGCAAATACTGCTGGTACTGAAAGAATTCTTGCTCGCACTGATGAGTTAACCGGCTTATCTAACCGCCGTAACTTTCTTCTGCAACTAAATCAATTGAAAAGTGGTTATATCTTTCTTCTTGATTTAGATGGCTTTAAAAAAATCAATGACACTTTAGGTCATGAAGCTGGAGATCAACTACTAAAGCAGGTGGCAAATAGGTTTACCCGAGTGCTTCCAGTTGGCGCACAGATTGCTCGCCTTGGTGGGGATGAGTTTGGTGTCATTGCTTCGATGGAATTAGTAGAGGCAACTGAGTTGGCACAATCAATCCGGGCAACCTTAAGTTATCCAATCTCAATTGGTAGTGAGCAGGTCAAAGTAGGTGTCAGCATTGGCTTGGCACCAACTGAGCCATCTGGTGATGGCAGTGAATCATTACGCCGGGCAGATCTGGCGATGTATGAGGCTAAGCGAAGTAAATCCGGCGTTATGGTTTGGGAAAGTAAGTAAGAAAAAATAGGTTAATCTTCACTGGCTAAAGCTTTTAGCAAAGACCATAGGAGGTCCTAATTGGCAGCACGCTTTTCAAATCGAGTTCTGGTTTTAGGTGCAGGTTCAGTATCACAATGTGTACTTCCACTTTTAATAGAGCATCTAGTAGATGCTAAACAGATCACGATTGCGGATATGCGTGATAATCGCAGCCGAGTTAAGGATGCAATCACCGCAGGTGCTACATATGTTCAGGATCAATTGACCCGTGAGAACATGGATAAATTTTTATCAAAGTATTTATCAGCGGGTGATTTTCTTTTAGATTTAGCATGGAATATTGATGCAAATGAAATTATTCAATGGGCTCACGATCATGGAGTTATATATTTAAATACTTCTATTGAAGAGTGGGATCCATACTCAGCCGGGGCAACTAGAAATCCAACCGAGCGCACACTTTATTGGCGACATATGAAATTACGTAAATTAACTGATACTTGGGGCGGCAAAGGACCAACTGCAATTGTTGAGCATGGTGCAAACCCTGGATTAGTTTCTCACCTCACAAAGAAATCTTTATTTGATATTGCAACTAGCGCAATTAAGGATGGAAAAGCTGCTGCTGGAGTTGCAGAAGCTCTTGCTGCTGAGAATTTTCCGGTATTAGCGCAAAAACTCGGCGTTAAAGTTATTCATATTGCAGAACGCGACACTCAAGTTTCAGATAAACCAAAATTATTAAATGAGTTTGTAAATACCTGGTCGGTTGAAGGCTTTTATGAAGAAGGTATTGCACCAGCAGAGCTTGGCTGGGGAACGCATGAAAAAACCTTGCCAATCAATGCATATCAGCATCTAACTGGCCCTAAGAATCAAATCTGTATTGCCCAACCTGGCGCAACAACTTGGGTTCGTTCTTGGGTGCCAAAAATGGAAACTACAGGCATGGTAATTCGCCATGGTGAAGCATTCACAATTAGTGATCACTTAACTGTTTGGGATGGGGATAAAGCTGTTTACCGTCCAACAGTTCACTATGCATACTGTCCAACAGATGCAGCAATTGCATCCATGCGCGAGCTTGAAATGCGTCAATGGAGTTTGACTGAAAACCAGAGAATTATGAATGAAGAGATTATTGATGGTGATGATCGTCTAGGCGTATTGCTAATGGGACACGCATACAAATCTTGGTGGACTGGATCGTTGTTAAATATTCATGACTCAAGAAAATTAATTCCAAAACAATCTGCAACTACAGTTCAGGTGGCAAGCGCCGTTTATGCCGCAGTTGCTTGGGCAATGGCAAACCCAAATGCCGGATACAGAGTTCCAGATGATCTGCCATGGCGTGAAGTTTTAGGCTTTGCTGAAAAATACTGGGGTGGTTTTTACTCTGAGGCAGCCGATTGGGATCCGCTAATGCACCGCAATGATTTATTTAAAGGGTGGAACAATCGTAAGTATGACGAGAGTGATCCTTGGCAGTTCTCTAACTTTTTAGCCTAATTCTAAAATTGCCATTGCAGCATTATGGCCAGCTATACCGCTAACACCACCACCGCGGATGGCTCCGGCACCACATAGAAATATTCGTGGATGGTTAGTTTCAACACCCCAACGAATATTTTCATCATCTTTTTTAAATGGAAATGCTAAATCTTTATGAAAAATATTACCTCGCGGTAATGACAATTCTTGTTCTAAGTCAAGTGGTGATTTTACTTCAATACATAATTCATTGTTCTCATCTGTAGCTAAACAACTTTCTATTGGATCAATTAAAAAGTTATTAAATGTTGATAACACTTTTTGTTTGGCCAACTCTTTCATCTTCTCTGGTTCTTTATCAAATAAATTAGCAGGTGTATGAATACCAAAAATTGTAAGAGTTTGATAACCCTTATTTCTTAAATCATCAGACAAAATTGAATTATCTGAGAGTGTGTGGCAGTACATTTCGAATGGAAGTTCTTCAGGCATTTGACCAGATTTTGCTTGATTATAAGCATTTTCTAGTTGCGTAAACGATTCATTAATATGCAAGGTTCCAGAGAATGCATCACTAGGATTTACTCCAGACTTAAATTTTGGTAACTTTTTTAATAGCATGTTTATCTTAAGTTGTGATCCTTCAAGTGATTTTGGCTTTTCTTGACCTAATAATTGAGCTAAGACTTGAGGTGCGGCATTTGATAGAAGATAACTACATTCAAACTGTTGACCGTTTTTTAATTTAACAATAACACTCTTTTCTGAAGCATTAATTGATTCGACTTTGGAATTAACTTTAATATCAACACCTAGTGATAAGGCTTTGCTATGTAATTCAGTAACTAAGGCACCCATTCCACCTTTTGGAACTTTCCACTCACCCGTACCATTCCCAATTAAGTGGTAAATAAGACAAATATTTGCTTGAATTTCATAAGCAGATGCAAAAGTACCAATTAAGCCATCAGTTAAAATTACCCCTTTAACTATGTCATTTGAAAAGTATTTATCTAAAGTTTTTCCAATTGGTTCTTCAACTAGCATTCTCCAAATTGAATCATCATTGAGTAAATGTTTAATCTCGCTAGTAGTTGGAAGTGGCTTTAGTAATGTTGGTGCAATAGCTTTAGCAAACTTACTAACTTGTTCGTAAAATTCAAGCCAGGCTTTACTTTCTTTCTCTGATCCAGTTAATTCAGTAAATGAATCAGAATTGCTTTTATCCCAATTCCGCTTGACTAAGAGACCATCATCTTTTCCATTTGTCATGTATGGGGTGTAGGAAGAAATATTTCGAGATATACAATCAAAATTTAAACCAAGTTCAGAAACTATTTGATCCGGTAAAAGTGACACAAGGTATGAATATCGAGAGAGTTTGGCATCCTGCCCCGGAAAAATCTGTTCTGAAGTGGTTGCACCTCCGACTTCATGATTTGCTTCAAGTATTAATACTTTTTTTCCAGCTTTTGCTAAATATGATGCGGCAACTAAACCATTGTGGCCACCTCCTACAATTAATACATCGTAATTACTCATATATTTTCCGACTAACTTTGATTTCTTCAAGTCGAGCTAATGACTCAATACGTTCTATGCTGTGGATAACAATTTGCTTCATATATCCCTTTGCATAACCATTTTCTAGATTCCAAGGTTCATGAGTATCAATACCTTTAGTGTGTGATAGCTCGGGCACATATTTACGGACGTAATCACCATTCTCGTCAAAGCGTTTGCCTTGTTCAATCGGATTAAATACTCGGTAATAAGGTGAGGCATCAGTGCCACAGCCAGCGGTCCACTGCCAGCCATGGGCGTTAGAGGCAACGTCATAATCAATTAAATGTTCTCTAAAAAACCGCTCACCTAATTGCCACTCAAGATGTAGATCTTTAACTAAAAATGATGCAACCACCATTCTGGTGCGGTTATGCATCCAGCCTTCTTGTAACAACTGTCGCATTGCAGCATCTACAAATGGGTATCCGGTTTTACCTTCACACCAAGCTTTAAATTTTTCCCCTGGCTCGTCATATCTCATCTTCGAAAATTGTGGTGCGTAGTATTCAGTTTCAGTATGAGGGTTATTAAATAAAATATCTGCATAAAACTCTCGCCAAGCAATCTCTTTTCGAAAGACATCATGGGCTTTACTCTCACCAAGTGGAGAAAGCAGAGTTCGTGGGTGAATTTCTCCGAAGGTTAAATGAGAGCTCATCTTGCTTGTGCCATCAATGCCAGCAAGATTTCTTGCTTCGTCATAACTATCTAATCCGTTTTTTTGAAAATACTTAAATCGCTCAATAGCTGCTAACTCACCTGCTTTATTAATTGTTACCCCATCTGGTAATTTCCAATCTGGAAATTCTCTAGCATCACTGCCTGGTTTAACAGCTGGTATCTCTTTTGGTTTTTCGGCAGGTTTGCGCCAACCATGAGCACACCACGCTTTATAAAAAGGTGTGTAAACCCGATAGGGAGTGTTATCACTTGGCTTAAGTACTCGACCTGGAGCAACTGCATAAGGGGAGCCAGTGCGAATTAATTTAATGCCACCCTCTTCAATATTTTTATCTCGCTTTGCTCCAAATGGTTCATACTCCGCTGAGATATGAACACTCTCTGCGTCATACTTTTTTTGCAAATCTTTTAGGACAGTTAATTGATCACCTGCGATAATTTGTAAGGAATTATTAAGTGATTCATCTAAAGCTCTTAGTGACTGACCAAGGTATGCCAACCTTTTACTACCACCAGTTTTGATTAGCTTTGGATCTAAAATAAATACCGGAACTATCTCTGCACTTTCACTTATTGCAGCCAAGAGTGCAGGGTGATCGGATACCCGCAGATCTCTGCGAAACCAGATTATCGATCTCTTACTCATTGGCTTATCGTGCCAGTTAATGCAGAATTGTTTGAATTAGGAGTGAAGTGACTCCACGGTTTCATCCCAACCCTTAACATCCTTAGGTTTTCTAGGACCTGGGCCAACATAACGAGCCGATGGTCGAATAATTCGGCCAGTGCGTTTTTGTTCCAAAATGTGAGCAGACCAGC
>Ga0164293_10006183_pt1 | contig 10199 bp, 9 predicted proteins | sample GEODES118metaG_FD_111487 | JGI IMG/M metagenome (GOLD analysis project Ga0164293, IMG submission 111487) | Eutrophic lake water microbial communities from Lake Mendota, Wisconsin, USA - GEODES118 metaG | ecosystem: Environmental > Aquatic > Freshwater > Lake | place: USA: Lake Mendota, Wisconsin...
AGGCGACAGGGATCCGGCGGCCTTGTAGATCGTTTCGTGAACAATCGTCCCGTCGATGTCATCGGCTCCGAACCGCAGCGCAATCTGAGCCACATCAGGTGTAAGACTCACCCAATACGCCTTGATGTGCTCCACGTTATCGAGCAAAAGCCGGCTCACGGCCAGCGTCCGAAGATCATCGACGGCCGTGGGGGCGGGCATATTTTTCATGCCGTTACCATCGGGATGAAACGCGAGCGGAATAAATGCTTGCAGTCCACCCGTTTCGTCTTGAAGGCTTCGCAGCCGCAGCAAATGATCAACGCGATGGGCGAAGGTTTCGATATGCCCGTAGAGCATCGTCGCGTTCGTGCGCAGGCCCAGCCGGTGCGCCACGCGATGCACTTCGAGGTATTCCGACGCCGTCGCTTTATCGTGACTTATCTTGCTTCGAACCGCTTCATCGAAGATCTCAGCGCCGCCACCAGGCAAACTATCAAGCCCAGCGTTCTTCAGCTTCGTGAGCACCTCGTCGTACGTCATGCCGTAGTGCTGCGCGAAAAAGTGAATCTCAACGGCCGTAAAGCACTTGAGGTGCACCGCTGGGGCCAAACGCTTAAAGCCCTGCAGTAACTGCTCGTAATACGAAAACGGCAATCCAGGGTGCAAGCCATTGACGACGTGCACTTCGGTCGGCGCCCCCTCGGGGTCATCCAATCGCTGGGCGAGCTCGTTCCATGCCTCTTCGAGCGTCATTGTTCGTGCGCCGGGCATGTGCTCTTCGAGCTTTGCGAACGAGCAAAATAGGCACGATGCGACGCACACGTTGGTCACTTCGATGCGCATATTGCGATTGAAGTACGTGCGATCACCGTGGCGCGCTTCGCGCACGTGATTGGCTAATTGCCCTACCGAAAGCAAATCGGGCTCCAGAAAAAGCGCCATCCCGTCGTCGAACGACAATCGCTCGCCGCGTTCGACCTTCGCGCGAATCTCTCGGAGCGTAGACATCTCAGACACGAGCCACCTCCTTGCACTCCACAAATGACGGCGTCACGTTGGGCTGAAGGTCGCCAAGCTCTTCGGCCTCCTCACGGTCGACGAACACAGGAATGCGTCCGGCGTAAGAGATAAGCGAGGCTATTTCGCGACGCTTGATGGTTGCAACTTCCACCATTCCGAGCCCCTTGAGTTTGCGCTTTTCGCCCTCGCGAATCAGCACGCCACTTTTGCGTTGGATGGGCCCGCGCAAGTCGCTTGCACCGAAACCAAGCGCCACCTGCGCGAGCTCGATACCGCCTTGGGTCCAATCGACCCCGATGCGCGCACCGCGCTCGCTCGTGATGCGAGTCACGGCAATCTCACGCAGAAGCGCAAGCTCCGACCCATGGGGGGACTGCGCATTGGTGTCATTAACAGACGGTTGAGGCGCCGCGACCCACGTGACGCTCGACGCATCGGCGCTGATTTCGTCTCCGTGCACCCTGACTTCAGGCCCGACTTCCTCAGCGCGCACGAGGTCGGCCAGTGCGCCCACCGCCATAAGGTCAGCAGCGCGCAAAAGCTGCACGTGACTTCGCACCACATCAAGCAGTCCGGCACGGCGGGCGATCAGCACATCGCCAAGACCCGCTTGGATAATTGCACTTTCCACAAATCGAGTCACGACTCGCTCCCCTCGGCCGCCAAGGCCTGATCACGCGATGCACCTGAGTCATCGCCCCAGCGACGCAAAAGACGATGGGCGATGCCAATTTGATCGAGCGTGCGCCCAACGACCGTGTCGATGACGTTCTGGAATGTTTTGGGTTTGCCGTAAAACGAGGGCATCGCGGGCTGGATGACCGCCCCGGCTTTGGCAAGGCGCGTGAGGTTTTCAAGGTGGATCACGCTCAGCGGCATCTCGCGAGGCACGACGACAAGCGTGCGCCGCTCTTTGAGCATGACATCGGCCGCGCGCGTGAGAAGCGTGTCCGAGATCCCGTGGGCAATTCGCGCAACGGTGCTCATCGAGCACGGCACAATGACCATTGCGTCCCAACCCGCACTTCCGCTCGCGAACGGCGCGGAATAGTCCCGTTTCCCCCATACCGGAAAGCGACCCGAAACAGCCTGATGAAAGTCGCCGCCGCATTCGAGCGCCCACACCTCAGGCGCGGTGGACGAATGGCAAACCGCGATCTCAATGCCACCTTCATGTTGGCGGTATTCTGCAAGTATCTCGAGCAGTCGCTCGGCGTACACGGCTCCGCTTGCGCCTGTCACGCCCACAACAATTTTGCGTGGTTTCATGAGGTCACCGCCGTTGAATCCGAGGTTTTCACTTGAGAAGGCTCGGCCGTCGTGCGTCCCGCCAAGGGGGCCGCCGTCGCCCGCACGATTGACGCAACCCCCAGGGTCAACTCTTCGGCAAGCAACGCTTCGAATCCTTCTTCTCGAAGCATCTGCTGGTACTCATGCAACGTGACGAATCCATGCATACTCTCCGCAAGATAGGCATACGCATCGCGGTCACGTGCAACCCACGTCCCAAGCCACGGCAACGCTTGCCGAAGCGCGGCAGCATGAAGCGCTCGCGTCCGCGCGTGGGTCGGCGCGAACAGTTCGAGCGTGACGAACACGCCGTTAGGACGCAGCACGCGGCGCACTTCGCGCATCCCCTTGCGAAGATCAGCCAGATTGCGCACGCCAAAGCCGCAAATCACCGCGCCAAATTCGCCATCACCAAAGGGCAACGCGAGCGCATCGCCAACGACCACCCGCGTGCGCGAGACTTTCGCCTTGCCTCGCTCGAGCATCGTCGCGGAGAAGTCGCACGCGGTAATCGCATCATGAGGCAGCGCGGCCTCAAGCATTTTTGACAGGTCCATCGTCCCGGCGCACAGGTCAAGCACGGGCCCGAATTCGCGACCGAGCGTCTGCGCATCCCGAACAAGGCTCGCAACCGCGCGCGTCCGCCAACGGCGATCGATGCCGAGCGTCATCAGCCGGTTGAGCACGTCGTACGTCGGTGCGATGCGCTCGAACATCGCGCGGTTCGCGCTGGCATGCTCCGGAGATTGACTGCGCTGCTTCAAGCTTGCCACGGGCCGCGCATGCACCGCTGCCGCTTCGCGTGAGCTCGCTGCTGCACGATCCGCATCGCGAGGGGTCGCATGATTTGAACCCCGGTCGCCCATGCCCGCCCGCGCCAGCACATCTTCTACTGTCGTCCGCAACGCCCGCAGTCCGCTATACGCCATGGTCTTTTACTCCGCGCCGCACCTGACGCCCTGAGATTGTTTCGAGCGTGATTTCCAGCGGGTTATAGACCTCGGCCCCGAGCGGTCAACTCCTACCAGCACACAGGTGCGCACGAGCGCGGTTTGCGGCACCCATTCGAGCTAGATTTCAAAACGAAACCTGATGAAGCCAGCCGAGCATCCCGATTTTTTTCGAATGGCCGCGCCCGAGGGACAATCGCGCGAAAGCACGATCGAGCTCACGGCCGATGGCCGATTTTTGCACGACGGCATCGAGGTAAATCACCCTCTTCTGCGCGACGCGATGCACACGTGGATCACAAGGCATCCCGACACCGGTCGCTTTATTCTCTCCAATGGTTACGACTGGGTGTACGTCATGGTGCATGATACACCTTTTTTTGTGACAAGCATCGCGCACCGCGAGGGCGATGTCTTCGTGAGGCTAAGCGATGGCTCCGAGGAACCTCTCGAGCCGACAACCGCAACAATGAACAACCGCGGTGAAGTGTGCCTTCGCGTAAAACCTCACGCGCCGCACGGGCCGTTTACCGCCAAAATGTCGCGTTTTGCCCAATCGCAACTTGCGCCGTACTTGGAGACCGTTAGCGATGCCGCTAACGCCGCCGCGATCGCGCTCGTCACACCTCGGGGGCGCGCCGTGCTTTCCGAAGACGCTTGAAGCTGTTCGCCGCGCCGCAGCGCCTGTTCGCCGCAGAAGGCCGTGCGGCTCGGTTCGTTTGGCGCCCGCGCCATGCCCCGTGAGCAGACCCGGCTGCGCCCCTTGCCGATTTGGGCTAAGCTCTTTCCTCCATGCGTATTCTTATTGCCGACAAGCTTCATCCTCGGGCCGTCGAAGAACTTCGTGCGCTTCCCGTAGACGTCATTTACGAACCCGAGCTCACGCGAGAAACCCTCGAAACCAAGCTCGCGGGCGTCGGCATCCTGGTGGTCCGTTCGAAGCAGGTCACGCGAACAGCCATCGAAAATGCGCCTCACCTCAACCTTATCGTTCGAGCCGGCGCCGAGACCTCGACGATCGATGTCAAAGCCGCCAGCGAGCGCGGGATTTACGTCGCCAACTGCCCGGGCAAAAACTCTTCCGCCGTCGCCGAGCTCGTGTTCGGCCTCCTTGTGGCGATCGACCGCCGCATTCCCGATGCCGTCGCGTCGCTCCGCGCAGGCCGCTGGGAACGCACCGAATTCAGCAAGGCCGAGGGACTGATCGGCAAAACGATCGGCATCGCAGGCCTCGGCGCCATCGGCAAAGATGTCGCCCTCCGCGCGAAAACGTTCGGTCTGCAACCAATCGCATGGAGCCGCAGTTTGAGCCCAGCGAAGGCCGCCGAGCTCGGCATTGGGCACGCTGCATCGCTCGAGGAGCTCGCTGCAAAATCCGATATCCTATCATTGCACCTTGCACTCAACGACCGCACACGCGGCATCGTGAATCAACGCATCTTCAACGTGATGCCAAAGCGTGCAATCTTCATTAATTGCGCACGCACCGATCTGGTGGATTACGAAGCGATGCGCGAGGCGATAGCGTCCCGTGGCCTTCGCGTCGGCGTTGATGTTGTCCCGAACGAGCCTCGCGGACAGCGCGAGATCTCCTCCGAGCTTTTCAACGCGTATCCAGCGTCATCCACGGGCGGGTTCCTTTACGCCACGCCGCACATCGCTGCATCCACCGACCAAGCGCAGCTCGCCATCGCGACCGAGACGGTGCGCGTTATCCGGTCGTTCTTGCTCGAAGGCGAGGTTCCCAACGTCATCAACGTTGTCAACCTGACAACCGCACGCTTCCAAATGGTGATTCGCATGCTCGACCGCGTTGGCACATTCGCCAACGTGCTCGCTGTGCTCAAGCGGCACGGCATCAACGTCGAAGAAGTCACCAACAACGTGTTCGAAGGCGGTGTGGCCTCGTGCGCCAAATTGCGCCTCGTCTATCGGCCTACCGAGGCGTGCATGGCTGAAATCCGAGCGTTCGAAGAAGTCCTGCACGTCGATGTTGTGCCGCTTCCCAATCTTGCATAGGTCACGTCGTTGCTTGCATTCTCTCAACATATGACAAGGCCCGTCCGGACGCGGGCCGTCTCGTTCTTGTGTGCACTCTGCGCCCTTCTTATTGTTGCAGGGTGCAGACGTCGCATCGTTCCTCCGGCAGCGCACGCCGAAGACGCCTCCGTGGCGAGTTCCCCGGGCGACGCGGGCGCGTCATCGGTTAGCAACGCCGACACCGATGCTGGACTCGATGCCGGATCGCTCGCGGGTCGGTACGCCGCGCCGAGACCTTCGATTCCATTCAAAGCGTTGGGCTCCAGCGACGGCGGGCTCGCATCCGACGATCTCGCATTGCCGCCAATCATGTCGGCCGAGCTTGACGCGCGCATGCGTCACCTGGTCGAGGCGCTCGCCCAAGCCAATCCCGAGCTCGCCTTCGACGCGCTTTTTCCGCGCGACGCGTTCATCGCCCTGTGGGACGCCACAGACCCTCAAAAAGCCTGGGAAAAACGCCTACTAACCCCGTTTCGTCGAGGTATCGAGCGCTCGCACGCGACCCTGAAGGGCATGAGCAAAGCTACGTTCGTGTCGCTCGAGCTCGGCCATACCATTGTGCATGCTGCACCTAAGCGTCGCGAATGGAGGCAACCCTTGTGGCGCGCAAAGCAAAGTCGCCTCAACTTCGTGATTGAAGGCAAACCGCATCACATCGTCATCCCCGAGATGACCGCGTGGCGCGGCGCATGGTACGTCACCCGCCTTCGCTAGGTTCTGCCGCCCGATTCGCGACGCACTTCCTCGAGCAACTGGTCGATTCGATCGCGTTGCTCTTGTCCGGCGTCGTACGCAACAATCAGTTCGGGGACGACGCGCAGCTGCAAGTTCGAGGCTGCTGCTTTTCGCAGTCGCCCTGACGCGCGACCAAGAGCGGCTTGGGTTTGCTCCAGCTGTTTCTGCAGCGCCTCGCCAGGAGCGACGGCGACCGCAAGTCGCCAAAAGACCTTCGCGATGCGAAGGTCGCCGGTCATCGTTACGTTCGAGATCACGAGGCCCTCAAGCCGCGGATCTCCGAGCTCGCGCGCAACAAGACGCGCCAACTCTTGGCGTAGCTGAGCCGCCACTCGCACTGGTCGGGCCTTGCCCTCATTTGCCGCCATCACGTTGGTCCTTTATCCGATATCTCAGCAATCGCAACCAGAGAAATTGCATCCTACACACTTTAATCCGCTCAGTACCCGGCCGACTCGCTCTGGAACACTGGGGCCTACTCGCTCTCATCACCGTGCAGACCATCGTTGCCGAACATATCTTCGCCCACGACCACCACTTCCGTCTCCCGGTGCGTGAGCAACGCCTCCGGGTGAAGCTCGGCGAAACGAGTCACCTTCTCGAAGACTGCATGGCACACGCTGGCGCTGCTCGAGACCACAGCCACACCGACTACGGCCCGCTGATGCGACGCTTGGAGGTCAACCTCAGCGGCAGACACGTTGAACCGCGCGCGAAGGCGTTCGACGAGTCCGCGCACGATAGAACGCTTGTCCTTGAGCGACCGCGCTTGGGGCAAATGAAAGGTCAAGCGAAGAGCGCCAACGAACACGGCTACTCCGAAAGCAAATCCGCCGCCGCGAGCCGCGCGTCAAAGCCATCCCGAGACCGGCTTGGCTTCGACGCGCTCGCGTTGACCATTCGCACTAGAGCCGCTGCTTGACCTCTTCGATCTCGAACGACTCAACGATGTCCTTTTCTTTGATGTCGCTGAACCCATCGAGGCTGATACCGCACTCGAACCCTTCAGAGACCTCTTTGACATCTTCCTTGAAGCGCTTGAGCGCAGCGACGCGCCCCTCCCACACCTTCACGCCGTCGCGCAACAAGCGAACGTGCCCGCCGCGCAAGATCTTGCCCGACGTGCACATCGAACCTGCGACCGCGACGCCGCGAATCTTGAAGATGGCACGAACTTCTGCGCGGCCGGAGAACTTCTCGACTTTCGTCTTCGGAAGCAAGCCCTCCATCGCCGCTTTGACGTCATCGACCGCGCTGTAGATGATGTTGTACAGACGCGTTTCGACCTTGTTTTCCTCGGCGAGCGCCGCAGCCTTCCCTGCCGGCCGCACGTTGAAGCCGACCAAGATCGCCTTCGACGCAATGGCGAGGTTCACGTCGCCTTCGGTGATCGCACCGACGCCGCCGTGAATAATCGACAGCTTTACGCGCTCGGTGGTGAGCTTCGTGAAGGCATTGGCGAGGGCTTCGAGAGAGCCCTGAACATCGGCCTTCACGATAACCCGCAGCTCCTGCTGATCGGCCGCCTGCATGCGCTCGACCAAGCCCGCGAGCGAAATGCGCGCGTCGTCGCTGATGAGCGACTTGTCGCGCTTGACCTTGCGGCTGTCGGCAATCTCTTGCGCCTTCTTCGGGTCCTTGACGGCGTGCAGGGGATCGCCGGCGCCAGGAACGTCCGAAAGCCCCAGAATCTCGACCGGAGTCGCCGGCGGCGCCTCGTGAACCTGCTTACCAAGCTCGTTGGTCATCGCGCGCACCTTGCCGAAGCCAGGCCCCGCGAGGACGAAGTCGCCAACTTTGAGGGTTCCCTCTTGAATAAGCACGCGCGCGACCGGGCCTCTACCGCGGTCGAGCAACGCTTCGAGGACCACGCCGCTGGCGGGCTTCTTCGGATTTGCCTTGAGGTCCAAAACCTCGGCCTGAAGGCTGATCATTTCGAGCAGCTGCGACAGCCCCGCACCGGTCAGTGCCGAGACAGGTACGAAAATCGTGTCGCCGCCCCACTCCTCCGGCTGGAGTCCCTGGTCGACGAGCTCGCGTTTGACCCGGTCAGGGTCGGCCGCGGGCTTGTCGCACTTATTGATCGCCACGATGATCGGCACTTTGGCCGCTTTAGCGTGCGCGATCGCCTCTTTGGTCTGCGGCATCACGCCGTCGTCGGCGGCAACCACAAGCACCACGATGTCCGTGGCGCTCGCGCCGCGCGCGCGCATCGCCGTGAAGGCTTCGTGGCCCGGTGTATCCAGAAACACGATGACCCCGCGCTCGGTTTTGACCTTGTAAGCGCCGATGTGCTGCGTGATGCCCCCCGCTTCGCCGGCGACCACGTTCGCCTTGCGAATCTTGTCGAGCAAACTCGTCTTGCCATGGTCCACGTGCCCCATCACCGTTACGACGGGAGGACGCGGTAGCGAGCCCGCATCCGGGGCTGCAGACGAATCCGCGACTTTGCCCGCCGCGACAACTTCTTCGCCACGCGCTTCGGCAATGATTTGCTCTTCGGTTTGAGCCACGTCTTCGACTTCCCAACCGAACTCGCCTGCGAGAATCTTCGCTGTGTCAGCATCGAGCGTCGTGTTGATGTGAACGCCCGTCATGCCCATCCCGAGCAAACGCATCAGCAGCTCGGTCGCTTTGAGGCTCATCTTCGCGGCCATGCCAGACAGCGTGATGTTTTCCTCGATGCGGATCACTTTCTTGTGCTCCGACATCTCCTTCGTCGACACATTCACCGGTCCACGTCGGACCGGCGGCATCCCGGGCCGACCTCGGCCTCCGCCTGGGCCCTGGCCGGGCCTGTGGCCTCCCATGCCCATCGGACCGCCCGAGGGCCGCTGTTGGCCCGGGCGAACATTTGGACGCACCGTGGCGCCAGCCCCCGCGCGCGGGTCGTATTGAACGCGGCGTTGCATCGCCCCCGCAGGTCCTCCACCGATACCGGTGCGGGTTACGTTCACGGGAGTGGGCATCGGCACGCCTGGCCGCCCAGTCCAGTACTCGACCCCGGTTTTCGGGGGTGACGACGGACGCGTGGGAGCCGCGGGAGTCTCCGTCACGACCGGGCGAGCCGTCGAGACGGGCGAGGGCCCCGCTGCAAGCGCCTCCGACTGCACCGAACGAGGCTCGCGCGTCGATGACGGCACGACAGTGTCTGCCGCGACGCTCGATGGCTGGCTGACCGCTGCTTCGGCGTCGCTTGAGATGAGCGCGCCTGCCGCAACACCCGCAAGGTCCTCAGAGGCACGCCCAACGGGCTCCGTGCTCAAGGGTCCCGCCTCAACGCGTGCCATGTCGCGCACCGACGCGGCTGCTTCGACGACCTCGGCGACTGCCACAGCCGACACCGACGACGAAGGGGCCGCGGGAATACCTGCTGCACTGGTTTCGGAGCCGTCGGGCGACGTTGTTGGCGCGGTACGTCCGATCGACGCGCCAATTGCAGGCTCCGACGCGGCAGCCATCGGCACAGCGGGCTCGAGCGTGACGCGAGGCGCACTGATGCGGTCGAGAGGCACGGCCGCTGTCGCCTTCACCGAAGCCGCCGGCGCCGACTCGACGCTTCGAACAGAAGGTTGCGAGTCTCTCGCATGAACTTTAGGCTGACTTCGTCGCGACTCCGGCGACGACACGGAGGGAACCGACGGCGCCGACGCCGGCGCGGTGACGACAACCCCCAGCGACGTCGTCGACGCCGCGTCGCGTGCAAGCGTACGCGAACTCTCGCGTTCGGCCATCACATCGGTCGCGGCGAGACTTCGCGCGGACGCGGGTTCGGCCGCCATGCGCGCCAAGTCGTGTCGAGAGGCAACATCGTCGAGGCCTGGGGCCGACGCCTTCGGCGAAGGCACCCCCGTTGCCGGACCTGCCGCCACGTCCGCCCCGGTCGGCTTTGCCACCGCCCGTCGCTTGAGCACAGTGCCGGCGCCGCGCTGAATTCGCTGCTCGACGACATCATGCGTTTTCTGTTTTTCCAGGTTGCGCTTGAGGCGCTCAACCGCGTCCACGTCGACCGACGACATGTGGTTTCGCACGTCGGTTACCCCAATCGACTGGAACAGCCCCACGACCGCTTTCGGGTCGAGATTCAGCTGCTTTGCCACTTCGTATACACGGACCTTGCTCATCGATCCTCCGACGCCGACCATGCTTCACTCCTCGTCCGTGCGGCCTCCTCAAACGCGG